>Ga0082335_1006130_pt1 | contig 15801 bp, 12 predicted proteins | sample Subgrocontami58m_FD_72375 | JGI IMG/M metagenome (GOLD analysis project Ga0082335, IMG submission 72375) | Subsurface groundwater microbial communities from S. Glens Falls, New York, USA - GMW37 contaminated, 5.8 m (SPADES assembly) (version 2) ... | reverse complement strand
GTATGCATCTGGACCGGCGGAGTAAAAACGCCTTCGCTCCTTACTTCGACGCCTCTTACAGCAGAACCGCACGGACGCCCGATTGTGCAAGGAGCAATGGAATGCCTCTCGCAAACTCCAAACTTGAAACTCCGCTCCATAATTTACGGCATCGGGGACAGCGTCTGCTTCTACCATCCCGCCACGCAAAAACCTGTTCCCGGAGTCGCGCGCGCGGCGCTTCTGCAGGCAACCGTTGCCGCCCACAATATTATTGAGGACATTAAGACAGCTGAATTTCCGGCCTATACCCCCAAACCCATAACCTACACGCCTCATAACTACCCCTACGTGATTCCCATTGGCGGGAAATACGCCATCGCGAAATTTGGGCGCGTATATCTCAAAGGGTTTCCCGGATGGGTGCTGAAAGGACTTGTAGAATTGAACTATCTACTCTCGATAATGAGTCCTTTCCGCGCACTGGGAATATGGTTCCGAGGATTGAAGATTTTCATTCAGAACGACCGTCTGGGATAGGACCGAACCTAAAAAATCTCATCGGCGGCCCGGACTTGCCCAATGTGGTAAAGACTCGCAAGCTCGGCTCCGGTAAGAAACACTTTCTGGCTATCCTCGAAAGCGCGGGCAAGAAACTGCCGGATGAGCGCCTGTGATGCGCGGGGTTTGGATGCACGAAGCGCATTCCGTCCCGGCCCTTTGAATTTTTCGAATCCCGCACAAAGCCCCTCCAAAATACCTCGCGCGCGGAATTCCGAACCCGCGGACGCAACCACACGGACATTTATCTCGTACAACGAGCCTGATTTCTTTTCCTTCACGGGATTTACCACAAACTGCACTCCCGCTCCTTCGCCGATTCGAGAAACTTCCGAAAGTCCCTGCAGAATATCCTTAAACAAATCCGCTCCGATCTCGCGGTACACCGGAATCGGAATTGCCGGAGAATTTTTCTGCATCACAAAAGCGGCTACCGCAACTCCATGCGGATAAAAAACAATATGGTCGTCATGAATCCTCTCCACGGCAAGCCCTCCGAAAAAACGCTGCAACTCCCGCTGCGCACGCCCTGCAATACCCCGGGGCACTGCGACATAGAAGTGAATTTTATCCCCTATGTGGGGGATAACCGCCTCGAATGTGAAGGTCCTTCCGAGCAAAGCGAAAGCGCGGATAAGCTTCTCGCACTTTTCCACCTGGATAGTGGCATCATCATCGAGAGAGGAAACAAGAAACAGCGCGGTATTATTCGCCTTGTTCTCCCCCCTTATTCGCAGAGCACTGATTACGAAGTAAAATCCCAGCCCGACAGCGGTACCCGCAAGGACGGCGAGCCATATATTCTCCATTTCTTTATTTTACCATTCTGTGATTCACGAGTGAATAAGAAGTATTCGCGAATAATGCTAATTTGGATTTAATAATGCGAATCTACTTGTGGTGAGCCTGTCGAACCATTTGCGTTATTTGCCAATAATTCGCGATATTAGCGATTACTCCTATGCGACTTCTGACTGGTAGCAACTTTCACAATATACGATTTCCGGGCGGTTTGAGGCATAGCTTGTCTCAAACGTTTCTGTGCAATGATTTTGACCATGGGGATGCCCGGCCAAGTTTTGATAGATTCCATTCTCGGACACCGCGCCCGCGCACTGGCAGGAACGACGAACGAATGTGGGCGGATTTCGCAGGGCAAGGCGGCTGTAGTGGCGGCAATTGGGACAAAGACGCGGCAAAGCAATATTTTGCTGCCGACAGAATTCAAGCTCGTCGCGGACTATGCGGAAGGCGCCTGTGCATTCCTCCCGGCACCCGCCTTGCACTTGCCCTGAGCCTGTCGAATGGGCGCATTCGAGCACTTCCCGCACGATAGTCTCTTTCACATCCTTGATATTGTCGGGAATCTCACTGTTCCGGAGCGTGACAGGATACGATTGATGTTTCGTGGGATACCAGAGAAAACCCTTCTCTTTTGCAGATTTTTCATCAAGGGGGAAAAACTCGTATGCCTCTGTCACCTCATACGGAAATGGGGAAAGTTCCGGCGGAAAAAATTCGCCGTACTTGTAAACTCTCCCCGCTCCGTCGACGTAGGGCGTCTCACTCATCTGTGTAACTATCTTCGCTCGCATCGCCTCATACTCCTCCTTCGAATACTGCGTATTGAAAATGCAGTACTGTTTTTTCTTTAGACCGACACACCCAAAACAATCGGAGGAGTTGGGGCAAAATATGCAATACTCGAGATTCTTCACGCTCGGAAAATTGTTCCAACAAAAGCGGACGTTATATACGCCCATTCCGGCGATAAGGCTTTCGTACACAAGTTCCGCATTCTCGCCCCAATTCGAATAGTCGTAGCAATCCTTCGAAGGACCATCGAGAAAGTTCTGGCAAAATTTCGAGTCCTCGGTACCGCGCACGCGAAAACACTGCTTCGCATTCTTTGACGCGAATATATAATCCCCGCTTGCGCCAGAGTTTTGCCGCCCATGCATAAACTTGTGGGGGTATTTTTTCCAGTGCGCGTGCGCTTTTTGCGTAAGTTCATCAAGCGACTTCGCCGACCCAATGTTAAGCGCGGCAAGTGCCTCCTCATAACTTTCCTTGGTATGCGGCTCGTTCCAGATGTAATACGATTTGTTCCGAAGACCGAAGCAACCGAAGCAATTTGAGCATCCTACACAGTCTTTCGAGAGCACAACGCTCTGGCAATCCTCGCAATCCACGGAGAAAAACGTTTTATAGCATCGCACCGTGTTCAAGTTGCCGTAACTCATCTCGCAGCGGTTGGTCATGTGGCTGTCCAAGCAGCGCTTCGACATATGGTCCCAAATAAGGTAAAGAGAGTCCTCCGTAAGAGTTGAAGCGCGAACCAAGTAACAATTTTTCAAACCGTTCGCATTCGTGCAGTACTGGCAGTTTGAAAGGTTTGTGATGGAATGCGCGGGAAACGGCACGGTGCGCATCAGCTCTCGAAATTGGCTAAAAAACGGCCGTGCAAAATCATACGCCTGTCCGTAGTCCATGGGGTCCCAATGATCGGAATTCCAGTACTCCCTCTCGTAGATTTTGACCGGGCTCTCTTCGGGGAAAAGGGAAAATATTTCCTCACCCGTGCGCGCATCTTTCTTTTTGAAGAGGTGCCATGTGTTCCGCCAGCTCAACCGTCGCTGGTACCGGCACCGCGGGCACCATGTGGGCGGCGGGACTTTGATTTTCTCGTAGAACACAAAATCGTCCGGCTCAATAGTGAACGGATTCTTGCACGACTGACAATTGCGAGTTTCTGAAACGCTCATCGTACTATCATATCCTTATTCTCTCTTAATTTCCTTATATCCCTTATTCGTGCGAATAAGGGATATAAGGGCTTAGGCAACCTCGGCTTGGTAGCACGCTTCGCAATATACGATTTCCGGCCGATCAAGGTTCACCGCTGTTTGAAAAATGTTTGAACATGCCCCAGCTCCATGAAAATGACTACTGGCATTCTGGTATCCCTTCTCCACACCGCTTCCTTTACAATCACATGTCCGCTGGTGAAGACGGACTGAATTTCGATGTCGAAGACGCTCGTTATGCCTTGAGTTATGGCACTTTCTTGGAAGCGGAAGGTTAAATCGCCGATAAAATGAAAGCTCCTGGGGCAGAATGCGAAACGCTTTTGTGCAATTATGCGCTTGTGCGCTTGCCTCATTTTTTTCCCAATCTTCGCACAAAACAATCTCTTGTGTGATGGAATCCGGAACTTCCGCAATATCGTCGGGAAGTTCCGTTGCCTTTTTGGTAATGGCATATCCTTTATCTTCGCTGCTTTTCCAAAAGCAACCCTCGCGCGCTGCTTGTTCGCTGGTTAGCGGAAAATGCTCGTGCGCAGGTGTGTGATTATAAGGAAACGGTGAAAACATCGGCGGAAAAAATTCTCCGTATCGGTACGCATTTCCTCTCGCGTCGATGTACGGCATCGCATGCATATGCTCGATTATTTTTTTCCGAAGCTTCTCATACTCCTCTTTAGAATATTCTCTATTCAAAATGCAATATTCTTTCTTGCGTATGCCGACACAACCGAATAAATTTGATGAGGACTGACAGTAAAGAGCATATTCCGTATCTCGCACCTCCGGCCAACACTCATCTGAAAATCGGACATTATATGCACCGAGGCCGGTATTTAAAGTTTCGTAGAGTAATTCGGCGCCACTTCCCCATGTCGTATAGTCATAACAATCGCGAACAGGTCCAATTTCCATGTATTGACAGTAACGCACATTTTCCGCTTCTCGGACGAGGTATGAATTAAGCGTATTTTTTGAGTTTGAGATATATTCTCCCGTCGCATTCATATTCTTTAGCCCCTGCATATATTTTATGGGATGCGGAATCCAAAACTCCCGTGCCTGCGCGCGGAACTTTTTTACCGCGGCATATGAACTAAAGTTGAATTCTTTAAGTTTTGATTCGTATGCTTCCTTGGTATAGGCCTGGTTAAAGATGTGATATTTTTTATTACGGAGATTTACACAACCGATACAATCATTACAACCCGTACAACTCTTGCAAAACCAAAGGTTAAAGGAATCGGAACATTGAACGGAGAAAAATACATTGGTGCACGAATCAAGCCAAAAACCCTCATATGCATTTTCGCACTTTGAAGCTGCGGTCAAATCAAGTGAATTTTTGCTGTAACCCACCGTAACCCCATACATGCAGTCTTCGCAAAAATTTCCGTTGAAAACCAAATAACAATTCTTGTAACCATCAAAATTGTTAGAATAAGGACTGTTTACGCCACGGATGACGGAAAGGGCAAAAATCGGTACGCTCTCAAACAATTCTTTGAGTTGTACGAAAAACGGACGGGAGAAATCATACTCCTTTCCATACGAAAGAGGGTTCCAATGGTCTGAATACCAAATATCGTTTTCATACACCTTCCTGTTGCCTTCAACCGGGTGCATTGAAAAAATTTCCTTGCCAGAAAAGTCGCTCTTGCACTTATATAAAAAATGCTCATTTCGAAACATGAGCCGCCGCTGGAGCCGACAATCTGGGCACCATGTGGGCGGCGGGACTTTGATTTTCTCGTAAAACGCGAAGTCGTCCGGCTCAATGGTGAATGACTGTCTGCAATTCTGACAATTTCTGGTTTCTGAATTCATTCTATTTTCTACTTTCTATTTTCTGACGTCACACCACTTCGTTATTGTAGCAAGATTCGTCCCTCGGGCTTACTCGGGATGAAAGTTACTCTCATACGATTTCAGCATTGTAGCAACTTTCACAATACACGATTTCCGGTCTTTCGGGAGCATAACTTGTCGCAAACTCACTCGGGCATTTCCCTCCTCCGTGGAAGTGAGCAACGGTATTCTTGTACGCGCCGTTCTCCGATGCGGCTCCCGCTTGCGGTGAGCCTGTCGAACCCGCACAGCCGCATGCCCGCTGCCACACGGAATTCGGTCCCCGCGCGGTAAATCTCCGTATGTGGCGGCAGTCCGGGCACAATCGGGGAAGCGGAATGTCGAGCTTTCTGTAAAATGCGAGCTCGTCGGGAATGACGCGATAATTTTTCGTGCAGGACGTGCACGCGAGAATTTCCTTATTGATGTCTTCGGTCTTAAAATCCCGGATTGAATCCGGAATCGCGCTCCACGCGAGCGTTTCTTTGCCGTACGTGCCGCGCGGATGCTCTTCCCACTTGAATCCTTGCCGCAACGCATCTTCCTTCACAAGCTGAAATTGCTCCTGCACGCACGCTTCGTTGTAGCCAAACGTGCTCAATGCGGGCGGAAAATATTCCCCGTACAAACCGTCGCGCCGCATGTCTTCGATGATTTTCTTCTTGAGCGCTTCGTACTCTTCTTTCGTGTATTGCCTGTTCAAAATGCAATACTGCCTCTTGCGCAAACCGGTCGAACCGAAACACTCCTGCGAATCGTAGCAATACGCGCAATACGTCATGAAGCTGTTCCCCCAGCAAAGCGCGCAACATATGCAATTCGAGGCGCTGATGCCGGTGTTGTGGGAGTTATATACCATTTGCACGCCGCGCCCGGTGGTATCGCAATCAATGCAATCCTTCGCATCGCGCCACGCGTGCACCGAATAGCGGCAATCTTCGGCTTCATAGGTGTGGAAACAATCCCGGCAGTTTTTGGCGTCTTTCAAATAATTCCCCGTGCAATTTACGGCATTTACCGCTTCGGCATACTTATGCGGCTGCCGGAGTCTGAACTCCGCAAATTGCGCGCGGAGTTTTTCAACTCCCGCATGCGTATCAAGCCGCGCTTCGTCCAGAAACTTGCGGTATTCCTCTTTGGTTGCCTGGCGATTGAAAATGCAATACTGCTTATTGCGGAGATTCACGCAGCCGATGCAATCCGAGCAATTCCGGCAGTCGAAGAGAAAATAGGAATCGCGGCAGTCGTGGCACCCTTTGCCGTACCGCACTTGGTAACAATTATAAATATCGTCGGAATCGTAACATCTCTCGCACTCATGCGAGAACGAGGTATCCACGCACTCTCGCGTTTTTTGAATCCAATAGCAATGAATCGAATCTTCGTTGTTTGAAGACTCCACAATCATGTAGCAATTCTTATTGTCGGCGCAGATATTCAGGTACTCGGAGTTCACGCTCCGCACATGAATCAAAGCAACTTTCGGTACTTTTTCCCAAAGCTCCCGAAACTGCTCAAAGAACGGGCGTGCGGAGTCATAGTTCTTTCCAAAATCCCTCGGGTCCCAATCGTCCGCAAACCAGCAATCATGGCACCAGACCGTATACGGCTTGTTCGGACTATACATTGAAACCACGTCTTTTTTGCACTTGTCGCAGGGACGTTTGTAGAACGAACGCTCATTGCGAAACGCAAGCCGCCGCTGCGCGCGGCATCGGGGGCACAGCTTCGGCACGCACACGCCGAATTTTTTATATAACGCAACATCCTCCGCGCCAACGGAAAAGCCGGACTTGCATTGCGCGCAATCTTTTCTATCCACGGCAGGCATATCTAGTTTCGTAAGCTATTTCTTCTCACGAAGGACTTTCGCGCACGATTCGATGAAATCAACCATCTGCTGTTTATATTCCTTCAGAAAAAAACTTAAATCATCGGAGAACGCGGCGGGGAACTTTCCCATTTCCTGCTCAAGTTCCGGAAGCGTATAATGCAAAACTCCTTTCGCCTCGTGGTCGGCGGCGCGGGTTCTCCCGTTATAAATCCCGAAGTACAGCTGGACGCGATTCATAATCGGCATAGTTCCTTCTGGAAAAACCTTCTTCAGCGGGACAAGCAGGGTTCCCATATGCATCACCACCGCGACGGTGTCCAGATACTCGCGGAGAAGAATGAGGGTCTTCGTAAAATCCGCCTGGTTCTTGAGGACAATCGAAGGAGTCTGCAATTCCTGGACTGTTTCCACCATCACGCTGAAGTCGGGGGTATCGCCATGGCGCACATGCCCGCCTACGGTTTTGTCCAAAAGTCCGGGATTATGCGCTTTCTGAAACGAACGTTTCTGGATAAAAAGCTCTTTCTCCGCATTAAAAAGGAAAACGTCGATTATCTCAATCGCCGCAGTGGAAACTCCTTTCGATGTATATGCGGCAACCTGCTCGGCATAAAACTTCTCGCGCGACATCGGCATGGCGACCTCCGGGTTTCTCAGGTCGTACGAATTGATAATTTCGTCCATGCGTTGAAGTATATATGCTCCTTGTGCTTGTGTACAGAGGAAAATCGTGGTTAAATGTTTTCTATGGCATCGGCGCTCCAAACGCTTTTCGAGTGGATTGTGTGGATTCTCGTCCCCTTCCTCCTGCTCCTTACGCTCTCAAAGACATACGGGCATCTTAAAAAATCTCCCGATGCGCGGGCGAATGATTCAAGTAAGGCCGGTTTCTGGGCGGGATTCATACTTTTTGTGATTATCTTCACCTATCAGGTCGGCGGATTTTTCAAGGCGGGATTTCCCGAGGGGCCGATTTACCGGGGATTCGATTTATGGCTCGCATTCTCCGCCGCACTTCTCGCGTTCCTCATGTTTTTCGGGGGAAGAAAAGTGATTCCCTCCCATCTCAAAGGATGGAGTATATTCGCCTCAAGTTTTTTTGGCTTTTATTCGCTGTTCCACTATCTCTTCATCCGCACGTACAACGAGTTTCTTCTTTCAATCATATTGGGGCTTGCGCTCGGTATTCTCGTGCACAACATTGTCTCTCCGCCGGCGCACGAGTTCCCGAAGTTGCACCATTAGATGCGCATAAGCACGAAGCACAAAATCCGAAATCCTAAACAAATCCAAAATTCCAAGTTCGAAACCCCAAATGTCTCGGATTTGAGATTTCGATATTAGATATTGTTTCGGATTTCGATATTCGAGCTTCGGATTTTTTATATGAGCGGTTCCGCAACTTTCTCCACTTCCGCTTTCGTTTCGTTTCTGGATTTCCCTTCGATAATTGCCTTCTCCTGTGCGCTCCGCAGGATTGTTGATTCTTCTTCGGCAATAAGCTTCTTCGCCGAATCCGCAGGAATCGCATATTTTTCCCGCGAGCGCTTGATGATTTCCGGACGGAACGAGCGGTGCGGGGGGTCCAGCACCCCGAGCGTCTCCGCAGAGAACGGGTCGTAGGATTCCCCGTCAATCGTCAATTTGATGTAGAACTCCCGGACCCCCAAATTGATCATGTCTTTCACGTCGAAAATAGGCGCCATCTCCGGCTTGAGCGTTACCGCATCGTCTCCACCTATGCGGAAAATAACGATACTCCCTACGTTTCCAAGCACGGCTGCCTGCACCCGAGACAAAAGCTGCCCTATGTACTGGTGTGCCATAGTAAGACACAAGCCGTATTTTCGGGCTTCCGAGAGAATGTTCTCGAACGTTTCCGTCACGACGTTGTGAAACTCATCCACATAGAGGTAAAAGTCGTGACGGTCTTTCTCGGGAAGCGAGGCCCGTGCCATCCCCGCTTGTTTGATTTTCGTAATAAACATCGAACCGAAGAAGCTTGAGTTTTCCTCGCCCAGCCGCCCCTTCGAAAGGTTGATGAGGATAATTTTTTTCTGATTGATGAGCTCTTCAAGGTTAATCTTGTTCTCCTTTTGGCCGAAGATATTCCGAAGCATGGGGTCCGAAAGGAACTGCCCGAGCTTGTTTACAAGAGGAATAATGGCATCCGTGTCGAACTTTTCGGACCAGTCGGCGAACTCAATCGCCCAGAAGCGTTTCACCATGTCGTCTTCGATATACTCCACCACCTTCTGCCGGTAGTTGCGGTCGGTGAGCATGGAAATCATGCCGCGCATCGTGGCGTGGGGATAATCCAAAAGCGCAAGGCAGGTGAACCGGAACACGTGCTCAAGCCGCGGCGTCCAGTTCGCACCGAACTGCTTCTCCATAACCTCGATAAGCCCCTGCGTAAGCTGGTGCTTGAAGTTCGGGTCCACGTTCGTGAGCGGGTTAAAGGAAGAGGGATACTTAAAATCAGTGGGGTCAATAATCACCACGTCCTCAATCCGGCTCTCCGGCACAAAATCAATGGTTGCTTCCACCACGTCGCCGTGCGGGTCAATAAGGCAAAGCCCATGCCCGTATGCGATATCCTGCCGGATCATCAGCTCAAGGAGTTTCGTTTTCCCCACGCCGCTCTTTCCCACAATGTACAGGTGCCGGCGGCGGTCTTTGCGCATAATACCGAAAATGAACTTCTTTTCTTCAAGCGCGGCGACGTAATTCGTGCGCCCGATGAACGAGCATTCCTTCGGTTCCACCTGCCCGTACATGGGGAGTTCCGGCGGCGGAGGCGCATATTTGATAAGTTGTACTTTTCCGGGACGTGCCATATAAGTTAAATTCTAAGTCCGAATATCGAACTCCGAAACAAATTCTAATTTCCAAATTCCAAACTGTAAACTACCCCAATTTGGAATTTGAATCATTGGAATTTCGATATTGTTTAGGATTTCGTGCTTCGCATTTCGAAATTTTTCTATAGTATCTTAACCTCTTTCAAAAACACCTCATAGGTATTGAGCATTTCCTGTGCTTCATCCGGAGCAAACTCCATGTCTGCCGCTCGCGCAAGTTCATTGCGAAAACGGTGCGCTTTCCACAATTGGTTGAGGCATGAAAGAGCCTCGGGAGTAAGTTTCGAGAGCCGGTCGGTCAAAGTCTCTCCCTCAATGCCGTATTCCTTGAGAATGGAATCCGCAAGCAAGTCAGCCTCGAAAATGGCGAGGCGCATGGCTTCGGAAGAGCCGGGGTCAAAACGTTTCACTGCGGCCTGCCAGCGCTCCCGGAAAATCGCCACTTGCGGCGATTTGGGAATATTCTGCTGGCGTTTCCCTACTTTAATATCGGGACGATACGGAAGTATCCCCTTGAATGCGTAGAGGAATCCCACAAAAAGCGCAAGGTCCACAATCACAAAAATCCACGCCAGCACATTGTGAGTAGAAGCCCAGAAGCCCGAAGAAAGAAAAAATAGTTGCTGTTGCATCCTGCTAAAATAGTTATTGGAACTTCTCAATTTCCTTCTCGTCACCGTAAATGGCAAGCCCTGCGGGAGGTCCTGTCTTCTTGCTTTCAATCCTCCGTATATGCGGCGCGGTAAGCACGCGGAATGTCGGGGGATGAAAAAGCGTCGCAAGCGATTCAACGTTCAACACAATCTCCTTCGAGGCAAAATCCCACTGGAGAAGGCGCGAACCGATTACTTTCGCCATGAACGTGTGGTGCGGCATATCGCGGTGGCGGTACTGATGCAGGAGTTTCGCCTTGCGCCACTCCGCGCGCCGCTTCGGGAAAAGGTGCGGCCAGTGCCACAGCCGGACGCGGGAGCTCGTTCCCTCGTTCCTCCCGAAGGAATTCAAATCCTGCGCGGCATATTGGTTGAACATGCCGCCTACCGAGCGCCGCGCGAGCGATTCATAGAACAACGGCAGGGGTGAAATATAGGCGAAACGGATAATGCAATCAAACGCCGGCTTTGCGAGGTTGTTCTCAACCGCTTCAAGCACGTTCGTCTCGCCGGGCGTACGGCTTATACGGATATTTTTAAGAGGGTTCTTGTCATCTTCCCCGCCTCCCATTGAAAAAACCGGAAGTATGCCGCCGGGAAAATCCGTCTTGGTTTTAAACTCCTGTTTTTTATTGCTACTCTGCTCCTTAAGTTTTTCAACAAGGTCTTTCCACTTCTCATGCCAGTGGGAATCTTTTGGCGCCGCAATGAGCTGTATTCCCACAAACTCGCCCTTCTTCACCTTACTCAACACTTCAAGAAATGCCGCAATAGGGTCATACTGGCGTTCTTCGTCGGGCGCTTCAAAAGCAGCATACGAGCGGATGGGATACGCCGCTTCATGGCGCAAAATCATCTCCGCTCCCCACATGTTGAGGTCCTGTGCATACATGTCATCCATATCTTTCGGTATCCGGTCGATATAGTCATCCACATCGGTAAGCTCCACGTCCGGGTAATACGATAAAAAGGCGGCTTCCACGAGCGGACGGTAGCGGTTATAGCAGCGGATGAAAAATCTGATTTCTCCCCCGAAACTGACCATCTCAAAGTTAAAGCGCCGGGTCTGTTCCCCATCCCACCAGATTTCCTCCGGGTCGGACGCATAATTGCGGAGTGCATGGAGCGCCATAAGCACCTGTTCCATCGCGCGCGGGCTCTTCCGAACCTCGCGGGGAATGCGCATCTCGAGTATCATCATCCGGAAACCGGGAGAATGCTCGAACATAAATTGCCGCCAGCCAAGCCAGGTGGATGCGAAAAGCGGCCACAGAATGAGGAAAATCCAAAACCACTTCGTAAGGTCAAGAAACTGGAGAAGGATGTCGGTAAGGTATGAAGGCATGGCTTTCCTGGATATTCCATATAGTATAGCGCATTCGTAGGAACAAAAAACGAAGCCCGCAGCGAAGAGATGCCTCCTCTTCGCTGCGGGCGCAATATCCACTGAGATTCCTACGCCTTGAGAACCTGATAACGCCCGTCCGGCAAGCGTTCGAAGTGGCTCCGGTTCTGGAGATTCACCAGAATAGTGTTGGGCTTGAAAAACCATCCCTTCTGCGCGGCAAGAATAACGTCCTTCGGATGAAGCGCTCCCTGCGAGTCGAGAATTTTTTTGATTATTTCCCGCGCCGTGCCCGTCTCATACCCATGCTCTTTGAGCGCATAAATTCCCCTCCCCACAAGCACGAAGCGGGAGTCTTTTATAAGTTCATTGTGGACGGTTGCCGCAAGCGCGAGTCGCGTATCAAACTGCGCGGCGGTGATTTTTTCTGCGATAGCCCGAAAATGCGCGGGCTTCCCCTCTTTCTTCAACACAAGATAGATGCGGTCCCGGATGGTCTGCGGCTTGACCTCCGGCCATGCCGCAAGCCCCACATCGCCGTAAGGGTTCCGGTGAATTTTCTTTGAAACCGCAAGGAAACTTTGCGCGTGTGTCGGCGCAAGCTTCTTCCCTTCCACAAAAGAGCGCAGATGCGCATCGTACTCGCCTTTCAAGACTGCTTCCTTTTTGTCGGAGAGAAACTTTTCCCACGTATCGAGAAACGCCCGCGCATCGCGAAGATTGCTCTTGCTTACATAATAGAATGAATGGAAGTGGCGGTCGCCCGGATAAAATGCAAAAGCTTTGGTTGCTTCCGCGAGCAAACCCACTTGCGCGGCATCAACAACCGCGTAGCGGGTTTTGCAATACGCAAGAAACTGGTCTGCCGCAAGCACCCCGCCCTGCCCCTCAAGAAACGCGCGGGCGTCGCGCACCAAGCCGCCCCACATCGGATGCGATTCAATCTCTCCTTTGAGCGGCTTCATCGCGGCAGCTTCGATTTGCCGCACGCGCTCCCGCGTAATGCCGAACCGCGTACCGATTTCCGCAAGCGTCTCGGGACCGGTTTTCCCAAGCCCAAAACGCCGCGCAATCACCTCCTGTTGGCGTGGCGTAAGAAGCTTGAAAATCTCTTGTAATTCTTTTGTTATACGGTCCATTTTAGTTTGTAACATTGTACTATACCATCCCCTACTTCGTCAACCCCTCACTCAACAAGGAGCGTACCCGCCGAGGATTTTCATTGAGAATATTGAGAAATTCTTCATGTGTGTAGCTTGTGTGAAATCGTTCGAGAGAACTCCACTCCTTGTTGAGTGAGGGGCCAAGCCTACCCCCTCTTCCCCCTAAAAACAATGAGGAGCGGGCTTGCAATAAATATGGATGAATAAATCCCCGTGGTAACACCCACAAGCAACGTAAGGATGAAGTAGCGCAACGTCTCCGGTCCGGCAAAATAAAGGGCGAGGAGCACCAAAATCAGCGTGAGCGAAGTGTTTACCGAACGTGCAAGCGTCTGATTGATGCTGTCATTCACCACAACTTCAAACTTCTCTTTATGGCCCCGAAGGACTACGTTCTCGCGGATACGGTCGAATACCACAATGGTGTCATGAACCGAAAATCCCATGACCACAAGCAGCGCGACGATAAAGTTCCCGTCAATTTCCACGCCATAATGTTTTCCCAGATAGGCAAGAAGTCCCGCAGGAATCGCCACATCGTGAAAGAGCGAGAGAAGCGTCACCCACCCGTACTTCCAGGAACTTACCGGGTATGATGCCTTTCGGAACGCATAGGCAATGTAGAGGGAGATGCCGAGCAACACAAAGAGCATTCCCATAAGCGCTTTCCGGCGAAGCTCGGCGCCCACCGATGGCCCGATTGAAGAAAAACTCAACTCTTCGAAAGAGGAGTAGGTTTCTTTCAGCGTCTGAAGATGCTGCTGATGGTCCTTTTCAGATACTTCGGAGAATCTCACCAGGAATCCTTCCGCAGCATCGCGATTCACCCGCACATCCTGAATCGATAACTTTTCGCGGAATAAAGTTTCGAGCGCCGCGACGGAAGGAGTGTTTTCGCGGACGGAAAACTGCCAGAGCGCCCCGCCGCGGAAATCAATCCCCTCGCGGAATCCGTAGAGCAACACCACCGCAAGTGCGGTGCCAACCGCAAGCGCAGAGACAGTGAAATAGATTCCTTTTTTGCCGACGACGTTCAGCATAAGAATAGGTTTTAGATTTTAGATTTTAGGTGAGAAGAATCTTTAAGGAACGAGAGAAGGAAAAAGCGCGTGGTGGTGATTGCGGAAAACATGCTCACCACAGTACCAATGAGAAGCGTGAGCGCGAATCCCTGCACAAAACTCGAAGTAAAGAAGTAAAGGATGATTGCGGTAATTATCGTCGAGGTATTCGAATCGCGGATGGAGGGCCAGGCGCGACGGAAGCCCTCAGTACGCGCCGCCGTTCTGCTCAATCCCCGTTTTAATTCTTCCTTCATCCGCTCGAAAATGAGGATGTTCGCGTCAACCGCCATCCCGATGGTAAGCACAAACCCCGCAAGCCCTGCAAGCGTAAGCGTAATCGGTACGAGTTTGAAAACCGCGAGCGTAAGCGCAATGTAGATAATCAGCGCGAGCGCGGAGAAAATTCCCAGCACGCGATAGTAAAGAAGCATAAAAAGAATCACCAGAGCGGTGCCGATAATCCCCGCAACAACGACTTTCTTCAGCGAATCGATTCCCAGATTGGCGCTGATAGTCTGCTGATTCACAAGCGAAATCGGGGCCGGAAGCGCGCCCGCATTGAACCGCTCCACAAGCTGCTGCGCGTCCCGGATGGTGAACTGCCCCGTGATGACCGCACGGCCTCCGGAAATCTTCTGCTGCACCGTAGGCATCTCAATCAAGGCGTTGTCGAGAAATATCGCAAGGGGCTTCCCGACGTTCCTCCCGGTAAGCTCTTCAAAAATTGTTGCACCCTCATCGTTGAACGCGATGGAGACCTCGGGAGTCTGCGCGGTTGAATTGAGCGTAAGCTCCGCGCCACTCACAAATCGCCCCGTAAGATTTGTGGGGATAAACGTGGTGCTCGTGGCGTTATCAATCACTTCTCGGAAATCGAGAAGCGGGGTTTCTCCTATCTGGCGAATCGCTTCGCTTACATCCTTCACTCCCGCAAGCTCCACAATAAGCCGGCTCTGCTCCCCCTGGGACGCCACGAATACCTGCGGCTCGCCGACGCCGAACAAATTCACGCGCCGCTCAATCACATCGCGAAGCCCGTTCACCACCGCGCTCCGGTCCTTGCCCTGCACCCCTTTCAAATCAATCTGATAGATGAGGTGGCTCCCGCCCACAAGGTCGAGTCCCAAACGCCACGGCCTCCAGTTCGCACCGAACCCCTTGGGATACACAAAAATACCCGCGATAATCGCGATGAGGATGATAAGCGTGAGTACTGCCCCGGGCCTGCGCATGTTGGAAAGGATTCTAACAAAATTATGGGAAAAGGGAAGAGGGGCTTCCGCAATACCGGAGATTCTGGTATTATTTTTTCGCTCGCAGCTTCCACCCATAGCTCAATTGGCAGAGCAACTCCCTCTTAAGGAGATGGTTCCAGGTTCAAGTCCTGGTGGGTGGACGGGGATGCCCCCATAGCCCCGACGTAAAGTCGGGGCCCCGACAGCGAAGCTCGTCGGGGCTTAGTGTGGCAAAGATTCGGTTCGCGCGGCGAAGAGAACGCCCCCATAGCTTAGTGGTAAAGCAGTTGCCTTTTAAGCAATTGACCTAGGTCCGATTCCTAGTGGGGGCACGAACGAAAAGCACAACCACGCTGCCAACAATGAGCAAAACGGCTTGAGTCATGGGATAATCTTATTTTTCCCAAGACTCAATCGCTCTCATGTCTTCCGGCGGGTGCTTCCGGCACTCCAC
>Ga0082335_1006129_pt1 | contig 15801 bp, 14 predicted proteins | sample Subgrocontami58m_FD_72375 | JGI IMG/M metagenome (GOLD analysis project Ga0082335, IMG submission 72375) | Subsurface groundwater microbial communities from S. Glens Falls, New York, USA - GMW37 contaminated, 5.8 m (SPADES assembly) (version 2) ... | reverse complement strand
GTGTGTGTGGGGGCGGGGGGCGCCCGCTCGCGGGCCATGGCCGCCCGCTCGACCACGCCCCGAACAGGCGGCCACGAGGGCCGCCCCTACTGGAGGTGGTTATGCCGAATCCAACCGCGACCCCATCCAAGCCGCCCATGTCGGGTGGGAAGAAGATCCTCTTCGGCTGCCTCGGCTGCTTCGGCCTGGCCGCCATCCTCGTCATCGTCGGCGTGGTCCTCTTCTTCCATTGGCTGAACGAGACGACCACGCCCGTTCCCGCCGAGGCCCTCCTCGGCCCCGACACGGTCGAGATCGTCGTCGTCCAGCCGGACGCGGACGACAAGGGGGTAGTCGAGTTCGTCCGCAGCCTCGGTCAGCAGATCGACAAGGACCACCCCGGCGCGATCGACCCGAAGCTCCGGGAAGGGATGAAGAGGCTGAAGAAGAACGACGCGAGCGAGATCTTCCTCGCGTTCCTCCCCATGACGTACGCAAAGGTGTCGACCTCCGGGCCGCTGAAGGACGCCTCGGGCGCCGTGGAGTTCTTCTCGTTCTCTCACTATGCGAACCCGATCCGCCGGGTCGGCGCGAAGGCCGCCGAGGAGGCCTCCTCGTCGAGCACGCCCTCCGGCGACGCGACGGTCTGGTCCCACGCGAAGGGGGACAAGACGGAGGCGATCGTCTTCGACGCCAACCACGTCCTCCGCGGCGACGACCCGAAGACCGTGGGAGACGCGCTCGACCGCGTCCGCGCGTGGAAGGGGACCTCGGCGGCCACGGGGCTCGTGAAGGAGCTTCGCGACCACCTGGCCGCGCGGCCCGACGTGTGGGGCCTCCTCGTGAACGAGGGCGAGGCCGCCTCCCGCGAGTTCGAATTCCTCGAGGGGCTCCCCGTCTCGAGCGCGGAGGTGATCGGGATCGCCTGGGAGCTCGACGTGCAGGGCTCGGACAAGGCGACGGGCCGCTTCCACCTGAAGTGCCGCGACAAGGCGGTCGCGAACGCCCTCGGCCGCGCCCTCGTCGACCGCTCCGAGCAGGTCCGCCAGGCGCTGAAGGACGAGCAGGAGATGGAGGCGACCTTCACGCAGCGGGTCGACGGCGAGTGGGTCGTGGTCGACTTCGAGCTACGGGATTTGGCGAAGCGCGTCATCAAGGCGATGTCGGACGGGAAATGACGCCCGCGCATGGCGATTGCGCTGGCTCCGACGCGAAACCGCCGTGTAGGGGCGGCCCTCGTGGCCGCCCGCTCGTGGCGATGAAGGGTCGCCTCTACGGATTTCCGTCGTGCGGCGCGGGCAGACGGCGGTCGATGGTCGCCCGCTGAACCTGCACGTTGCCCGTCGTCTCGGGAATCGGCGCCCCCTCGTCGTGGAGGGCGTGGAGGACCTCGGCCTCCGTGCAGGTGAACGGCTCGGGGCCTGTGTAGTTCCCCGTGTTCGAGTAGACGACGCCCGAGCTGCGTCGGCACCACGCGCGGTGCGGGCAGGGCTTGCAGGTCGCGAAGTCGTCGAGCCCCAGGCCGCGGATTCGGTTGAGCTGCGGCGAGGTCCGCCAGATCTCGGGGAAGCGCTTCTCGCGCAGGCTGCCCGACGGGAGCGGCGCGCCGATGCACGGGTAGACCGTCCCCGTCGAGGAGATCCCCACGACGGACCGCGCGCAGGCGCACTGCGGGGCCTCGGAGAGGTCTGCGCGCGGCTCGCGGCGGACCTCGGCGAGGGGGCCTCGGTAGAGCGCCTCCATGGTCGCGCGGTCGAGCTGGAAGCGGATCGGGTCCATCTTCCCGTCGTACCGTCCCGTGATGTACGGGTCGATCCCGCACTCGACGCCCATCTCCTCGGCGATCCGCTTCATCCCCTCGACCTCGGCGGCATCGTGCATCCCGAGCGAGAAGGAGAGGTGGACGCGCAGGCCCTCCGCCTTCGCCGCGCGCGCCCCCGCGAGGGACTTGTCGAACGCGCCGGGGATGCCGGTGAAGCGGTCATGGGTCGGCGCGGTCCCTCCGTGGAGCGAGACGTCGACGCCCATGACCCCCGCGCGGGACATGCGGGCCGCGGTTCGGGGGGTGACGAGGGTCCCGTTCGTCTTCACGATCACGGAGAGGTGGAGGCGCACGGCGTGCCGGATGAAGCGGTAGATCGAGGGGTGGAGGAGGGCCTCTCCGCCCGTGAAGCCGGCGTAGAGGCACCCTTCGGCGCGGAGGTCGTCGAGGAGCAGTCGGACCTCGTCGTCGGCGAGCTCGCGCCCTTCGATTGCGCGCGGGTAGGGGGTCTCTCGGTCGAAGTTGTAGCAGTGGGCGCAGCGGATGTTGCAGCGGAGGGAGAGCTCGATCGTCGCGGAGAGGGGGACGCAGCGGTCGAGTGCGCGGTGCTTGAGGGCCTCGACGATGGGCAGGCGTGCCTCGGCCATGGCGCCATGCTACCGCGGGGGCATCGGGGGGACAAGGGCCCTCCCAGAGATGACGGTTCGCGAAGGCGTGGCCGGAGCCCGACTTCAGGTACTTCTCGAAGGCCGTCGCGCGAACATCGCTCTGGAATCGGACTGCGACGACGACTTCCCACGGGCGGTACTTCGAAGTATGAGGGCTCTCGCCGCGGATGTGCTTCCTCCGCGATGGCCTCCTCGATCACGTCCGGGGGCTTCGGAGGCGTGCGGGATGCACCCTCTCCTCGAAGAGGTCCATGTAGGGCGCGTACACGAAGCGGCGGTTCCGCTTGCGGCCTGTCATCTCCCTGAGCAGCCGAAGATCCTCCAGGCGGCCGACCAGTCGGTTGGCGTTCGGGAACGACACGCCGGCGATCTCCGCGACGTGCTCCACCGTGACGACGGGGCGGGTGAAGAGCGCCTCCAGGACCGCCAGACCCGTCGCGGTTGCACGCCCGAGCCCCTTCGAGATCCGCTCGCGGTGCTCTTCGCGCATCCGCACGATCTCCCTGGCCTTCGCGGTCGCCTCCTCGGCAACCTCTCGCACCCCTCGAAGGAAGAAGGCGATCCACTTCTCCCAGTCACCCTCCTCGCGGGCGGCCTGCAAGCGGTCGTAGTACTCCGTCCGGTTCTGCTTGAAGTAGACGGACAGGTAGAGGAGGGGCCGGCGGAGGATCCTCTTCTCGCAGAGGAGGAACGCGATCAGGAGCCTGCCCACGCGCCCGTTGCCGTCGAGGAAGGGGTGGATGGTCTCGAACTGCGCGTGGGCGAGACCGATCCGCACGAGGACGGGCATGGGCTCGTCGGAGTGGAGGAACTTCTCCAGGGCGCCGAGGGCGTCCCGCATCTCCGCCGGGGGCGGCGGGACGAAGCGGGCGTTGGCGAGCGTGCTCCCCGTGGGGCCGATCCAGTTCTGGCTCGTGCGGAACTCCCCCGGACTCCGATCCGCGCCCCGCACACCCTGGAGGAGCCGGCCATGAATCTCGCGGATCAGACGGAGGGAGATGGGCAACGACTTCAGCCGTTTGAGCCCGTGGTTCATCGCAGCGACGTAGTTGACGACCTCCTCCACGTCCTTTGGCCTGCCCGGTTCGAGCGCGTGCGCCTCGAATTGCAGAACGTCCATCAGCGACGCCTGCGTTCCCTCGATCTGGCTGGAGAGGACGGCCTCGCGACGGACGTAGAGGAAGACGAAGAGGTCCGGATTCGGGAGCACGTCCGTGGCGCCATCGAGGCGACCGATCGCCTGGTCCGCCTCCGAGAGCAGGCTCGACAGTGCGGCGTCCATCCGGAGCGGCGGGCCGGGCGGGAGCGGCCTCGGGAGGAAGGCACGGTAGCCCCCGGGTTGGAGGACGTAGGTGCCTGCTCGGCCTTCCATGTTTGCGCCGCCAGAAATAACGGGGTTCGCGTCGGGCAGATACTAACGGATCGTGGCCACAACTGTAAATAGCTCTCGAACGCGAGGCGACGCCCCTTCCAGGTTCGCGGAGGTCTACGGCGTCGGTGCTGGTGTTCCGCTCTCATGGTGGGGCGACGACCCCGCAAGTCGCCCCGCACGTCACCCCGCTCGGCCGGGGTAGATCCGCTCGCCGTTCAGGAGGACGAACGCCAAGTCGCGCGCCTTGTGGTGGCGGTAGGAGGGGAGAGCGTACTTCAGCTTCGGCACGGCGCGCCTCCGGTCACGCGCCAAAGAGGTATTCATACCTCCTTGGCAGGCTCTTCGGAGCCGCACCGCCCGACTCGGGCGGGTACGCTATCTCAAGCGTTCGGCGGGTCTAACGCGAAATGGGCGATGAGGGACTTGAACCCCCGACCTCTTGGGTGTGATCCAAGCGCTCTAGCCAACTGAGCTAATCGCCCGGGGACGTGGGCATGATAGGGGGCGCGGCGGGGGCCTTCAAGCGATTCCCGCGCCAGGCAGCGCCTGCTCTGCAGGGGCGCAATTCGTTGACTTCCCCCGGGGGCAGGGCTACCATCCGCGCTTAGCCTGTAATTTACGATTCGTCCTTTGCATCCATCTGGAGGGCGCCATGGCGGAGCCGATCACCGGCAAGACCGAATACGCGACCGTGATCGGACCCGACGCGATGTTCAAGGGAGACCTCTCCTTCGACAGCGGCGTACGGGTCGACGGGAAGTTCGAGGGGAAGCTCGCGACGAAGGGCAAGCTCCACGTCGGCAAGGGCGCCGAGATCAAGGCCGAAGTCTGCGTCGGCAACGTCACCGTCGAAGGGTGCGTGAGAGGGAACATCTCCGCCGTCGAGAAGTGCGAGGTCTCCGCGACCGCGCAGATCTTCGGCGACGTCCGCGCGCCGCGCCTGACCGTCGCCGAGGGCGCCACCCTCGTCGGCAACATGAACATCACCCCCGACGCCGGGAAGGACATGCCCGCGCAGAAGGGGATGAAGGTCGAGGAGCGCGACCTCGCCGCCGCGAAGGCCCGCTAGGCCGCCTCGCCCGGGCCCCGCGTCCTCCCGCGGCGCGGGGCCCGGACCGCTCTCCGCGGGCCCGCCGGACGCCTCATGTCGCTCCTGCCGAAGCGGGACCAGCGCACCGTCTGCTGTCCCAAGTGCGACGGTTCCCTCGCCGTGGGGACCCGCGCGCAGACCGTCGTCTGCCGCCACTGCAACCGCACGATCGACGTGCAGGACTACACGATCAGCGAGTACTTCGCCCGCAAGACCTTCGAAACCGCGGGCGACGTCGTCGTCGAGAAGAAGGGGACCATCCGCGCGGACGTGAAGGCCCACCACGTCACCGTCCGCGGGAAGCTCTACGGCCGCGTCGTCGCGCGCGACGGCGTCGAGCTCGCCTCCGGCGCCCACCTCGAAGGGGATGTCGAGGCCCCCCGCCTCGGCATGGTCGAGGGGGCCTCGTACGTGGGGCACTGCGACATCCGCCCGCTGCCCAAGTTCGTCGTGGCCCCCGCCTAGGCGCACGCGGCGCGCTCGCCCCGCCGCAGTCGGTCCCTCGATTCGCGCCCGCGCCTCCTGGGACGCTGGAATCCCGCCGTCAGCGACCGCAACAACCCTCCGCTACCTCTCCAGCCCCCACCGCCCGCGCCAGGCGTCGGGGTCCGACGCGAGGTCCATGGACGTGATCTTCCGGAGCGCCGTCCATGCGGCGGTGCGCACCTCTTCCACCTCGTCGTCCAGGGCATCGACCAGCGGAGGCACCGCCTCCGGCGCCCCCAGCCGCTCGAGCGCACCGCAGACGGCCAGGCGAACCTCGATCGACGGGTCGCCCAGGAGGGTCACGAGGACCGGGACGCCTTCCCCCCGGGAGAAGGGGTGCGTCGAGGCCTCCCGCGCGCCCGCGATGACCTTCACGTGGTCGCCCGACCCCAGGTCCTCGAGCATGCGCGGGCATTGCTCCTCGGCCCAGGTCCTCTCGGATGCGAGCCAGTCTTCCCAGCCCGGGCGACCCTCCGTCAGGTCGAGGCCCGAGATTTCTCGCAGCGCCGAGAGCGCGGCGCGCCGGACCTCCCCGTCCTGATCCTCCAGCAAGGCGACCAGCCGCTCCGCCGCCCGCACTTCCCGCGTCCGTCCGAGCGCAACGGCGGCGGCGCACCGGGACGCGGCGTCGCTGTCCAAGAGCATCTGCTGGAGCCGATTGCTCGTCGCCTCATCCTCGTGAGGAGGGATCCTCCCCACGGCGGTCGCGATCGCGAGGTCCAGCCTCCGGTCGGACCCGAGGAGCTTCGCCAAGAGAGGTCCCGCCAGAGGCGATCCCGCCAGCCCGAGGCAGTCCGCCATGCGGGGCCGCTCGTTCGGAGCCAAGGACGACAAGAGGCCCTCAACGTCCCGATACGTCGAGATCATGGGATTCCGAGAGAGGATCGCGACAATCGTCATGTCGAGCATCGGAGCCTGCCCAGGGTCCATTGAGGACATGAGCTGCACGAGCGGCTTGAGGGCCGCGGCGGTGCCCAGGCGCGCGAGCAGGCGGAGCCCCGTCGCCCGCGCCTCGGCGTCCCCGTTCGCGACCGATTTCACCAGGACGCCCGTGGGATCGATCCCCCCCCTCGAGAGCTCGGTGAGGACGGCCAGGGCCGCCATCTCCCCCTTCCCGACCTCGCGTCCCTTGATCAAGACCGCCAGGCAGGGGACCACGGGTTGACCGAGCCCGACGAGCTGCGGGACGACCTCGTCGACGGGGACCGGCGGTTGGCCGTCGAGCTTCTCCAGCAGGAGGCGCGCCTGCTCCAGGGTCTTCGCGTCCGGATCGAGGGACGCCTCCGCTCCGACACGTCCCGCGAGCGAGGCGGACAGGAGCAGGACGAGCGGGAGGGCACGCGTGCCGCGCAGGTCGATCATGGGGTCAGCGCTCCTGAGACTGCGGCTGGTTCCCTTCCCACCAGGTCCGCCACAGCTCGGGGTCGTCCGAGAGGGCTTGCCCGGTGATCTGTTGGAGGGCCCACACTGCGTTCGCGCGAAGTCCGGGATCGGCGTCCGGGTCCAGCAGCGCGATGAGGTCGGGGACCGCGGCCGTCGTTTTCAGTTGCCCAAGGGCAATACATGCCTGCTTCTGCACGTTGAGGTTCTCGTCGCCGAGGAGGGGCTGAACCCACCCCCCCGCCTCTTCGGGCGAAACCCGTGCGACCAGGTCGACCGCATTGAGGCGTACGGACGCATCCGGGTCGCTGAGTGCGGAACGGAAGAACGCCGAGGCGACCGGCCCGCCGAGTTGGGCAAGGGCCTCCGCCGCCCCGGTGTGGAGCGTCCGGTCCTTCTTCGCCGCCTCCAACACCATGCGGGGGACGTCCACTCCGGACAGCCCCCGGCTCGTCTCCACGAGGGCTTGGACGACCGAGGATCGCGCCTCGGCGACCGTCTGGCCGAGCGCGTGGATGAGCGCATCCAGGCTTTCCTTGGAGCGGTACCTTGCGAGGGCGCCCGCCGCCGCCACGCGCTGCTCCGTGGTTCCCTTCGAGATCGACTTCACCAGCACGGCCAAGGCCCGCTCGTCCCGGAGCCGTCCGAGCGCGTCCACCAGCATCGTGACCGGCACCTGTCGTCTCGATGTCTCCGGGGCGTCCTCTTGCGCGAGCCCCGCGTCGACCAGGGAGACGAGATACGGCACCGCGGCCTTCCCCTCCCGGGCGAGGAACTCGGGCACCAGGGAGGTGACGATGTCCCCCTCGGGGAATACCATCGACAGGATGCCGTCCACCCGCGCGCGGACCGTCGGGTCGTCGGAGGTCGGGTCGGGAGGACGCGCGTCCTCTGCGGCCGCGAGACAGGAAACGAGGAGGAACGCCGCGAATCCGATCGCGGCCCGGGGAAACTTGAGGGAATGGTGTCGCATCGCCTGTCCGGAGCGTCGAGCGGTCGAAGAGAAGTGCGATCCCTACCTGTCGGCCGGGTTCTCGTACCAGGCCTTCGTCTTGTACTTCGGAGGCCCTCCCCCGACCCTCGCAAGCGCCTCGTCGTAGTGGACCTGGAAATTCGAGGCCGGGGGGATCTTCTTGGCGATCGATGAACCGAAGAGCATGGTGTTGCTGGCCCAGGTCTGAGTCGCGTTGGGGGCGTAGATCGCCGCGCTGACGATGCCATTGGAGGAGAATCCCACGGGCTTGGCGGGGTTGCCGGCCGCGGTGCCCTCGAATCCCGTGTAGTTGTCGGTGGTGATGTAGATCTGCAGGTCGGCGGGGAGGCCGGTCGAGGCCTGCAGCGCATTGTTGGATCTCATCAAGAACTGGCCGGTGCCGTAGAACTTGACCGGTCCGGCCGCAGTGTTGATGTTGACTTCCGTGTTGGAGTTCAGTATGAGGCTGTCGACCAGGATCGTGGCGGGCCCCGTGATGCTCAGTGTGGAGTTGGAGGCCGTCGTGATGCTGCTGTAGTGGACGGTTCCGGTGATATTCCCCGTCCCATGCACGCCCACGGCCATGACCAGCGGGGCGCCTGCGACGACGGGGACCGTGATGGGCGGAAAGACGACCGCCGCTGCCGCAGGCGTGGTCGTACCCGACACATAGCTGCCGACGCCCGGGGTCACCGTGTAGCCGGGCCCCGGCACCAGGCTTCCAAACACTCGATCGTTGGCTGCCTCCACGACGCCGTGATTGCTGCCATCCGTTCCATTGGTGCGGGCGTAGGGCGTGGGCCCGTACGTATTGGTGGCCTGGCTTGCATAGGTCCCCAGGACGGAGTCGTAGCTGTCCGACACGATGTTGCTGGACAGATCCAGCGCCTGGTCGCTGAAGAGGCCGTAGACCCACATGCCGCTGTACGTGGCATACACGACCACGGTGATGCTGCGCGTCCCGGCGTACAAGTCAGGCGCGACCAGCCTCGTCTCGGCGACTCCGTTGGCTCCAGTCGTGATTTCGCCATGCACGACCGTGTCATCGCCGCCCACTGCGCTGAAGAGCGCGGCCTGGCCTGTCCCCTTGCCGATATAGGCAACGTTTGGGGCCGTGGAGAGCCAGGCCGTGGACTTCAGGGTGTACTCCCCGCCCACCCCGGCGAACGCCGGGGTGACGGTGACCGCGTACGACCCCGTGCTCAGCCGTCCGGAGCACGTCGAGATGGAGCCGGAAATCCACTTGTTCATCCGGTTCACGCCATCGTCCACCCCCGCCTCCGCGATGGCCATGGCGTGTTCCCACTGCTGGCCCTGGACGGTGTCCTTGTTGTGCGTCGTGGAAACCGACATGATGGCTGCCGCCATGCCGAATACCACCAGCATCATGATCAAGACGATCACGAGGACGCTTCCACGATCGTCCCGGTTCGTTCCACGCATCGGAGGTCTCCCCATGGTGAGAGATCAATTCCTGAGAATAATCGACGAAGTCAGGGCCCTCTGCACGACGACCCTCTTCGTCGTGGCGACGTTCATCGTCAGCGTGATCACGACGGTCCTCCCGGTCAGCGTGACTGCGAGTCCCCCCGCCTTCACGTAGTGGCACAGCGTGGTCTTCGCTCCTGCGTCGACCCTCACGAGCTTCCAGTCATCCTTGACATGGTTGGCATCCGCGTCGACGTTCGACTTCTCGAGGTAGTACTCGAGCACCTTGGTGGTCGTCACGGTTGGGGTCGAACCGGGTACGGTGACTGAATAAGACCCTGCCGAAGCAACCGTGTAGCTTTGCGAGGTTGCTCCCGCAATGTTGGCGCCGCTCAAAGTCCACTGATAGGTGCGTCCGGAGGATGAAACCAGGGTATCTCCCACCTTGGAAACGACGGGTAGGGTACTGGAGTACGTGACCACCTCCCGGAGCTTGACGTCGCTCGCGGCGGTGGCCTGGCCCAAGGGGTTTACGAAGTTCTGCGTCACGACGAAGCTGGACGACTGGGACGCGCGCATGTCCTCGGACATCCGGTCCACCGCCATCCGCCCGGCCTCCTGCACCTGGTCGACGGGGGCCAACGTCCCAAACTCGTCGGTCGTGGCGCTCATCAGCCCCATGACCGCCAGGACCACCACCACCAGGACGGCGGTGACGATCATCATCTCCAGGAGCGTGAATCCCGCCCGGCGGGTTGCCGTGGACGCGAACATTCGGGCGACTCCTACTTGTCCACGATCCAGGTGCTGACGACGATGCTCCGCGCGCCGGCGATTCCCGTCCAGGACACCGTCACCTTGACCGGCAGCAGCGTGTAGTCCGCCGAGTGGCTCAATGCGTCGATCGTCCCACTCCCGTTCAAGTCCTTCCCTCCCGCAGGCATCCCAAGCTCGGTATCCGTGATGTTCTCACGGAGGGCCGCCGGGCTGCCGCTTTCGGGGAAGGCGATGAGTCCCTGTGTGCCTCCCACGACCTGGGGCGCCAGCCCCGGGACCGTGAAGGTGTTCCCCTTGGCGCCTCCGGCGCGGTACGCTGGATAGATGGACAGGTAGGGCGTGTACCCGCGCATTTCCTCGAGCTTCAGGCGCACGGCATCGTAGGCGAGCGTGTACTCCTGGTTCTCCGCAACCACGGTCTGGGTCGATGCCAGGGACGACATCAGAGCGAGCATCCCGACGGCGAGCACCCCCATGGCGATCGCGAGCTCGATCAGCGTATGTCCATCGGCACAGTGGATCGTCTTGTTGACCATGGATCGTTTCTCAGCCATCTCATTATAGCCCCCATTCCCGATCCTGGCGGTCAGATTCCGGCCGACATTCCGGATTCTTCATGTGACTGTAAAGGATGTGTACGTAAATAATTCCGCATGGAACGGTAGGCGGCCTCCGCCTCGCCCGCCGGGCCGTGCAAGGTCGCCGAATCGACCCCCGGAGTCCCCTTTCCGGCGTGGCTCAATCGGAGGTGACACTCGCGAGGGCATTCGCCGAACTCCAACTCGAATTCGAACTCCAACCACCCCACGCCAAGGGCTTTGAGTTGGAATTGGACTTGGAGTTCGTTGGAGTTGGGGCTTGGAGTTGGAGTTGCGGCCACTCGTCGGGATTGTCACCCGAACCAGGCGCCGCTTGAACCCCGCCCCCTTTCCGTTCCCTCCCCGTCGGGTTCCTCTATAATAGGCACCCACGCCCTGGCCGCCTTTCGGTGAACCTCAACGGCCCCGGCGATTTCTACCACAGCCGCTCCCCTGGAGGTCCCCGTGGCAGAACCGCAGAAGCTGGCCAAGGCCGACAACGTCTCCGACTGGTACCTCTCCGTCGTGAAGCGCGCCGAGCTGGCCGACTACGCCCCCGTCAAGGGGTGCATGGTCATCCGCCCGTACGGCTACGCCATCTGGGAGAACATCCAGCGCGCCCTCGACCCGCGCATCAAGGCCTCGGGGGCGCAGGCCGCCTACTTCCCGCTCTTCATCCCGCAATCGTTCTTCGCCCGCGAGAAGGAGTTCGCCGCGGGGTTCTCCCCGGAGTGCGCCGTCGTCACGCACGGCGGAGGCGAGCTGCTTGAGGAGCCGCTCTACGTCCGCCCGACGAGCGAGACGATCATGTACCACATGTTCGCCCAGTGGGTGCAGTCGTGGCGCGACCTCCCGCTCAAGGTGAACCAGTGGTGCAACGTCGTCCGCTGGGAGAAGCGCACCTTCCCGTTCCTCCGCACCCTCGAGTTCCTCTGGCAGGAGGGGCACACCGCCCACGCCACGAGCGCGGAGTGCGAGGAGGAGGTGATGCGCGCCCTCCACATGTACGAGGACTTCTTCCTGAACGACGTCGCGATGCCGGTCCTCATCGGGCGGAAGTCGGACGGCGAGAAGTTCGCCGGCGCCGTCTACACGACCACCTGCGAGGCCCTCATGCCGGACGGCAAGGCCCTCCAGAGCGCGACCTCCCACATGCTCGGGCAGAACTTCTCGCGCGAGAGCGCCTTCAACATCGCCTTCCAGGACGCGGCGAAGGCGACCGCGTACGCCTGGCAGACCTCGTGGGGGATGTCGACCCGCGTCATCGGAGGCCTCATCATGGCCCACGGCGACGACCAGGGGCTGATCCTCCCGCCGCGGATCGCGCCGATTCAGGCCGTGATCGTCCCGATCTGGAAGACCCCGGACGAGCAGTCGAAGGTGCTGGAGGCCGTCACGCGCATCCGCGCACGCCTCGAGCAGGCGGGCCTCCGCGTGCACGCCGACCTGCGCGAGCAGTACAACCCGGGGTGGAAGTTCAACGAGTGGGAGCTGCGCGGCGTGCCGGTCCGCGTCGAGGTCGGCCCGAAGGACGTCGCGAAGGGGCAGGCGGTCCTCGCGCGCCGCGACGTGCGGGCGAAGGAGTTCCTGCCGGAGGACGCGTTGGCCGCCCGCGCCACGGCCCTCCTCGTCGAGGTCCAGAAGGCGCTCTTCGACCGCGCGGTCGCCTACCGCGACGCGCACACCTACGAGGCGAAGACGCTCGCGGAGTTCGCGGAGATCGTCGAGAACCGCCGCGGCTTCATCTGGGGCGCCTGGTGCGGGAACCGCGCCTGCGAGGTGCGGGTGAAGGAGGAGACGAAGGCGACAACGCGCTGCATCCCGCTCGACGACAAGGGCGGGCATGCGCCGTGCTTCGTCTGCGGGGAGCCGTCGACCTGCCGCCCGGTATGGGCAAGGGCGTACTAGCGAGGGGCGAGGGGCGGGGGGCGAGGGGCGAGGAGCGAGGGGCGAGGAGCGAGGGGCGAGGAGCGAGGGGCGAGGAGCGAGGGGCGAGGAGCGAGGAGCGAGGGGCGAGGAGCGAGGAGCGAGGTCCACCTGGGGGCCGCTCGCCCTTCCCCCCTCGCCCTTCGCTCCTCTCTCCTCTATCGATCCGCCGCATCCGGGTCGAGCTTGATCTGGTTCTCCTCGAGCAGGACCCCCTTCGACTTTTGAAGCCGGATGACCGACTTCTCGTGGTCGACGTACGCCTGCCGCTCGCGCTGCTCCGCCTGCGCGAGGTCGTCCTGGAACTTCAGCACCTGGAACGAGGTCGACACCCCCAGCTCGTATCGCTTCTGCTCCGCCTCGAGCTGCTTCGTCGAGAGCTCCGTCGACTTCTTCGCCGCCTCGATCCGCTTCGCCGTCGCCGTGATCGCGCGGACCGCCTCGCGCACCTCCGCGATGATCTTCTGCTCGAGCGACTCCATCGTGAGGACGAGCCGCCGGCGCTCCACCTCCGCCTTCCGCAGCCCCCCCCGCGCCGTGTGGTTCCCGAGCGGGTACTCGAACGACAGCGTCACGCTCCAGGTCTCCGGCTGGTCCTTCTCCAGCTCCACGAACGCGGCGTGCGTGTCGTTCCCGAGCCCCGTCTGGCGGTAGAGCCCCTCCAGGTTGAGCTGCGGCAGGAGGTCGTTCTCCCGCGCGTCGATCGTGATCTCCTGCGCCGTCACCTGCCGAGCGATCGTCACGTAGTCGGGCCGCCGCGCCAGCGCGATCCGCACCGACTCCTCGGTGTTCGGCGCGATCGTGACGACCGTCAGCTCGTCCGTCGGCACGACGTGCGCGGCCCACTCCGAGGGGTCCCGCCACGTCGGGCGGATCAGCCGCTTCACGACGTCCTCCGCGTCCTCGATCGCCTTCTCCGCCGCGATGATCCCCTCCTGCTGCGAGGCGACGTCGGTCTCCGCCTGCAGCTCCTCGATCGGCGGCAGCGTGCCGACCTTCACCTTCTGGCGGTTCACCTCGAGGAGCGTCTCCGAGAGCTTGAGCGACTTCTTGCGGACCTCGAGCTGCTTGATCGCGTTGATGAGGTCGTAGTATGCGTTCTCGACCTGGAAGACGACCTCCGTGAGGTCGGAGCGGAACCTCTCGAGCGCGATTCCCTTGTTCGCCCGGGCGAGGCGGATCCCGGCCAGATTCGCCGCGGACCCGAACCCCTTGAGGAGCGGCTGCGTCACCTTCGCGATCGGGCGGACCTCCCACGAGGGGTTGACGAGGGCGAACGTCGAGTTCGTCATCGTGCGATCGAGCTCGACCCCGATGTCGTACTGCATCCCCGTGTAGAGGAACCTCTGCCGCACGCCCCCCGCGCTGTTGAAGATCTGCGCCTCGCGGAGGCCGATGCCGGGGATCCCGGAGAGGAAGTCGCCGACGGGCTGCTGCGCTTCGGTGTAGGTCCCCTTCAGGTACGGCGTCGGGTCGAAGGGGCCCCAGGAGGCCTGGAGGTCGGCCTCGGCGGTGCGGGTCTGCTGGACGGAGACCTTCACGTCGAGGTTGTTGGAGAGGGCGAGGGCGATGCACTCCTTCACGGAGAGCTTGAGCGTCGGCGGCTCGGGCGGGGGCGTGGCGGCCTCCTCCGCGGGCGAGAGCATCGCCGCGGACAGGAGGAGCGTCGCGATCAGGGTGAGCCCCTTCGTCCCCATCGATCGGAATATCGACCGGAGGAGGGGCCCGAGTTGAGGCCGTTTGACGCCCGGGGCGGGGGGGGCTATCATCCCGCCCAATGGCCGCCCCGAAGATCTACCTCACGAAGAAGCAGCGGGCCGTCGTCGACTTCGTCGAGCAATATGCGGCGGAGCACGGCGAGGCGCCGACCCTCGCCGAGATCGCGGAGAACTTCGGCATCTCGCGGGTCTCGTCGCTGCAGCACCTGCGGGCCCTCGAGAAGAAAAAGGTGCTCAAGCGCGCCCGGTACACCGCGCGGTCGATCGAGGTCCGCCCCGAGTTCGTGACGCGGTCGCGCCTGCCTCGCGTCGAGTTCCCCTGCATCGGGACGATCTCCGCGGGGGCGCCGATCGAGCCCGTGTCGGGCCCTTCGAAGGTCGATGTCTCCGCCTTCTTCGAGACGCGCAAAGACTGTGCCCTCCTCCGCGTGAAGGGGGACTCGATGAAGGACGACCAGATCCGCGACGGAGACTTCGTGATCGTCGAGAAGCGCGAGTGGGCGAAGGACGGGGAGATGGTCGTCGCGCTGCTGCCTTCGGGAGAGGCGACGCTCAAGAGGCACTTCCGCGACGGCGAGGGCGTGAGGCTCCAGGCCGCGAACGAAGGCGTGGAGGCGATCCGGGTGGCGAGCGTGAAGATCTTCGGGGTCGTGATCGGGCTGCTGCGGAAATGGTAGGGGGGCGACGAATATGCAAGTTTCAATATGCAATGAGCATGTAAGGTCGAAGGAGACAAGGCCCAAGGGAAGCTTCAAGTCGAAGGGTTCAAGGGGCCCGACTTTCAGCGGCACTTGAGTCCTTCCTTGGAGCATTGGGACCTTCGAACTTACATGCTCATTGCATATTGAAACTTGCATATTCGCCCCCCCCTCATCATCCACGCCGACGCCGACGCCTTCTTCGCCCAGGTCGAGACGATCAAGAACCCCTCGCTCGTCGGCAAGCCCGTGATCGTCGGGGGGACGACGAACCGCGGGATCGTCACGAGCGCCACGTACGAGGCCCGCGCCATGGGGGTCTACACCACGATGCCGATCGCGCAGGCCCGGCGCCTCTGTCCGAACGGGGTCTTCCTGCCGGGCGACCACGCCGAGTACGCGCGGTTCTCCGAGAGGATGTTCGAGGTGTTCGAGTCGTTCACGCCGGCGATCGAGGGCACGTCCGTCGACGAGGCCTACCTCGATTTCACCGGGTGCGAGCGGCTCCACGGGATCCGCGGCTGGGCGCCGATGGAGGAGGGGACGCCGGGCGGCGTCTCGCTGCTTGCCGAGAAGCTCCGCAACCAGGTCAAGGCGCGGACTGGCCTCCGCGTCTCGATCGGGGTCGCCTCGTCGAAGCTCGTCGCGAAGGTCGCGACCGATTTCGGGAAGCCGGGCGGCATCACCGTGATCTTCCCCGGGCGCGAGGCCGCCTTCCTCTCGCCGATGCCGGTCGGGACGATCCCGGGCATCGGCGCGAAGTCCGCCGCCGTGCTCGAGCGCGCGGGGATCGCGCGCCTGGGAGCGCTCGCGGCGACTCCGGAAGACCGGCTGGTGCGCTTGTTCGGCCCGGGCGCGGGGTGGCTCGCGCATCGCGCGCGCGGAGAGGACGAGAGCCGCGTCGAGAGCGGCGGGCTGCCGAAGTCGACGGGCCGCTCGACGACGTTCGAGCGCGACACCGACGAC
>Ga0082335_1006125_pt1 | contig 15820 bp, 16 predicted proteins | sample Subgrocontami58m_FD_72375 | JGI IMG/M metagenome (GOLD analysis project Ga0082335, IMG submission 72375) | Subsurface groundwater microbial communities from S. Glens Falls, New York, USA - GMW37 contaminated, 5.8 m (SPADES assembly) (version 2) ... | reverse complement strand
CCCGCATGACAATCGGTGAGGAGGACGAAGCGGGGGAACAGGTGCTTCCTGGGATGCCGGTTCAAGGAGCCGCACAAGTCGCTCTTGGAGTCGAACCTCAAGAAGCTGTTCGAGTGCTACGGCCTGCAGCTCTCCGCGGACGACGCTGACGTGTCCTTGCGCTCGCTGATGCCCGGGATTGTCCAGAAGATCAGGGACGCGTCGATCTGCGTGTTCGACACCAGGCACACCTCCAGGAAGCCAAACGTCTTCATCGAGACCGGAGCCGCGTTCGCCCTGGAGAAGCCGACCATCCTCCTGGCCCGCGCCGGCTCTGCCGGTGGAACCGCCGGCGACTGGCCATCCGACCTGCGTATGGTCAAGAAACTCGTCCGTCCGGCGGGTGGACGGAAGCCGCTGACTGGTAACAGGTTCGCGCACTTGGCTTCGCGCCGAATCCACGGGGTTTGCGTCGATTTCGGCACTGCGACCGCCCGCCGCACCACAGAAACAGCCGATCCGGGCGTCGCTTCACCCCTTCCGAAGGGCCGTCTTCCCGTACCCCCACTGAACGAAAAGGGGTCGTCCCACCGGGCCGCTTGTCGGCTGTGCAGAATTCGCCCGGGGACGCACAGAAGTTCGTTCCCGCCACCCCTCGCGCGGATGTAGCCTCCCCGACGGAGCGATCGCGGTGGGACCGCGGGATCGCTCGTGTCCGTGATTCCGTCGCGAGAGGGGTGGCACATGGGGCTCTGGTTTCGCATGCTGGCGTACATCACCGGGGCGATCAACCGGGAGCTGCTCCTCAAGAACGAGTACCTGATGGCTGAGAACAAGGTCCTCCGCGCCCACGTGAAGGGGCGGCTGGCCCTGACCGACGAGGACCGGCGGACGCTCGCCACGCTCGGGGTCGAGCTGGGCCGCCGGCTCCTCGCCGAGGTCGCCTGCATTGTGTCGCCGGACACCATCTTCCGCTGGTACCGCGACCTCGTCGCGAAGAAGTTCGACGGCTCCAAGAAGCGCAAGTCACAGGGGCGGCCCCCCATCGCGGGGGAGATCGAGAAGCTGGTCCTGCAGTTCGCGCGCGAGAACCCCTCCTGGGGCTACCGCCGGATCGTGGGCGCCCTTGCGAACGTCGGCCACGAGATCAGCCACCAGACCGTCGCCGACATCCTGAAGCGGAACGGCCTCGAACCCGCCCCCACGCGCAAGAAGGGGACGAGCTGGAAGGAGTTTCTCCGGACGCACATGGCCGTCATGGCCGCCACGGACTTCTTCACCGTCGAGGTCCTGACGCTCCAGGGCCTCGTCACGTACTACGTCCTGTTCGTCATGGACCTCGCCAGCCGACGCGTCCACCTGGCCGGCATCACCGACTCGCCTCACGAGACCTGGATGAAGACCGTCGCCATCCAGCTCACGGCGGAGTACGGCTTCCTCAAGGGGAAGCGCTTCCTCATCCATGACCGCGACACGAAGTTCACCGCCGCGTTCCGCGCGATCCTGAAGGATGCGGGGACCGAGCCGCTCGTCCTCCCGCCTCATTCACCGAACCTGAACGCGTTCGCAGAAAGGTGGGTACGGACGATAAAGTCCGAGTGCCTCTCGAGGTTGATCTTCTTCGGCGAACGGTCCCTCTGGCGCGCGGTCGAGGAGTTCGTCGCCCATTATCATGCGGAACGAAACCACCAGGGCCTGGGCAACGCCCTGATCGAGCCGCGGGCGGCGGACCGCGTCGGCGAGCGGCTCGGGCTGATCGACTGCCGCGAGCGGCTGGGCGGGCTGCTCAAATTCTACCACCGGAAGGCGTCGTAGGCCGGTCGCCCCCGTCGCAACGAAGTGCGGATTCGCCAGGACGCAAGGAGGCGGTCGCGCGCCTCCGGAACGGCCGGGACGGCGGGTTCGCGGACGGGTTCGGGATCGAGTTCGTCGTCGACGTCCCCGCCACGCTCCGCGCCCGTCTCCGCAGGGCTCGGGAGCGCCAGAGGCGGTGGGGCCGAGTCGTCGCGGCGGACCCTCACCACGAGCCAGTCCGCAAGCGCTTGCGCGGTGGGCGCGGCTCGCGGCCGGGGTGACGCGGTCGCCCGCCGAGTCGGGGGATGGGTGGTAAAACGCCCGTTATCGCACCCAGGCGCACCGCGCCCGTCCCACCCCGCGCCCCCGCTTCAAATCCCGTTCGTGCAAACGATTGCACAAAGGGACCAGCCTATGAAGCGAGCTGACCGGCGGCCCGCCCCGTGGAAGGTCAGGACAGTTGTCCTGACCCTTGCTCGGGCCTCCTGACGCCCTGGCCGACGCCCTTCTGCCGTCGCGCCGGACCGCGGCTCTTCGGACGGCGGCCGAGTCGAAGGGTAGTGACAATTGTCCCTACCCTCGGCGGGTTCCTTCGGGGAGACGTCGGAACCGCGCTCAGCGGGGCGGAACCACTCCCGGCGGCGGGCGAGGAGGGCGGGCCACCGCGCCTCGGACGCCCTGGCCGGCGCGTTTCCGCCGCAGCGCCGGACCCCGGATCTCCGGACGGCCGCCGAGACGAAGGGTAGGGCAAATTGTCCCTACCCTTGGTGGTTCCATTGTGCGGCCCCGACCCCTCACCGATGGGGGCAACCCCTGGGGGCACGGCGAGAGCCGACCGTCCATCGGATTCGAGGTGTGCGATTCGAACACCTGACAAATTCCGTCAGGGGGACTCGTGGCGCCCGATGGCGTGGGGGGCCCCGCCTACCGCTCGAGCAGCGCCAGAACCTCGCGCATGATGCGGAGGAGCCCCTGGCCCGTCCGCACGTCGCTCCGCCGCAGGGCGTCCAGGATCTTGGCCTCGGTGACCTTCTCCGGCTTCACCTCGCCGGGGGCCGCGAACATGAACAGTTGAAGCGGCTCGACGCCGAGGCCCCGCGCCACCTTCTCCAGGTTCTGGAGGGTGACGTTCCGCTCGCCGCGCTCAAGCGAGCCGAGGTACTTGAAGTCCAGGTCGGCCTTGGCGGCCAGCGCCTCCTGCGTCAGGCCCTGCGCCTTCCTCAGTTGCCGGATGCGCCGGCATGGCGATCAAGTTCCTCTGCGACTCGTGCGGCAAGAAGCTGGGCGTAGACGACCGCCTCGCCGGCCGCAGGGGCAAGTGCCCCGACTGCGGCTTCCTCTTCACCGTCCCCGCGCCCGACGCCCCGCCGCCTCCCCCGCCACGGGCCATGCGGCAGGACGCCACCGACTACCACGTCGCCGTCGAGGGGCCGGATGCCGACCTCCTTTTCGGCCGCCTCGCCGTGAAGGCGGGCTACCTCAGCGAGGAGCAGGTCCAGGGCCTCCTCGGATCGCAGGCCCGCGCCGCCGCCGCGGGCGCACCGGTCTCGCTCGGGGAGATCTGCCAGTCGCGCCGGCTGCTCACGTCCAGCCAGGTCCAGTCGCTGCTCCTCGCGCAGCAGTTCGCCCTTCTCCGCGCGGAGGACAAGCGACTGGGCCAACTCGCGGTCCGGAACGGGTTCGCGACCGAGGATGACGTCAGGGCCGCGCTCGACGAGCAGAAGCGGGCGTACGGCACGTCGAAGGCGCTTCCGCTGCGGCTCGGCGAGATCCTCGTCGAGATGGGGACGCTCTCCGAGCAGCAGCTCAGGGCCCTCCTGTCCGCGCAGGCCCGCCTCGCGGGGACAGCCAGGCCGATGCTCGCGTCGAAGGAGGAGGCGGCCACGGGCTGGCTGGTCCAAGAGGCGGGGGACGGCGCGGGGAGCAGGTTCCGTCTCGGGAAGAAGGTGGTCCTCGGCCGCCAGCCGGAGAACGAGGTGCCCATCGAGGACGATCAGGCTTCCCGCCAGCATGCCCGCATCGAGTTCATCCCCCTCGCCCATCAGCACGTCCTCATGGACATGAACAGCCGCAACGGGACGTGCGTCAATGGAGAGCCCGTCACGGAACCCGTGGCCCTGGCCGACGGGGACCGGATCCAGATCGGCGAGACCGTGCTCCTCTACCGGGCGGGCGCAGTGGTCGCAGTCGCGGGCGTGTCGCCAGACGAGACGCGGGCGGCGCCGCCGGTCCGCATGGGCTCGCAGCTTCGACGGGAGACAGCCACCATGCGCGCGGCGACGCAGAGGGACGCGGTCGACGGGCCAATCCGTCCCGTCGCGGCTCCGGAGTCCGAAGTCGAGGAGGATTGTAGGCCCGCGTCCGAACCGGACGGCGCCCCGCGCCGGGCTGCTGCCCGGATCAGCAGGAGGGCTGCTCTGGCGGGGAGCATCCTGGTCCTCTCGGTCGGGATAGGGACGTGGATTCTCGCCAGTCGCGGCGAACGGGGCGCTGCTCCCATCGTCGCAATGGGCACGGAATCGCAAAATGCGCAGGTCGCGTCGGCCGTCCCGCATGCTTCCGAGGACTCCTCCGTTTCAGCGGGGACTTCGGGTGACACGCCCGTCGCGCTCTCGACGATCCCGCCGACGACGACGACCGCAGTCGCGACCGCTCCTCGGCAGGAGCCGCCGCCGGAGGCCGATCACGCAAGAAGCGTCGATCCAAGACTCGAAGCACAGCGTGAGGCGAGGGCCAAGATCGAGCGGGCAAGGGTCTGCATCGCCAGCCGCGACTTCGAGGGGGCCCAGGCGCTGCTGCAGGAGGCGCTGTCCCTCGATCCGGATTCCGAGTCGGAGATCGTGCCCCTGTTCGAGGCCGCCGACCAGGGCCTGAACCAGGGGAAGACCGCCACCGCAGCGGCCACGACGGAGGAGACGCCGGCCGAGCCGGCGCCAGCATCTCCGAGCGCAGAGCCCAACCCCAAGCAGCCGGCTCCAGGCCTTGGACGACCGACCGACGATGCTGCGGCCCCGTTGCTTGCGGCCGCCCGGGCGCACGAGCGGAACTCCAAGTTCGACCTCGCCATCCCGAAGTACAGGGAGATCCTCGCCGACTACCCAGACACGGCGGCCGCGGGGACGGCAAAGGAGCGGCTCGCCGCGCTCCGCCTCTCATGCAGCAAGTGCCAGGGCCTCGGGATGAAGTGCCCCAGCTGCAACGGCAAGGGGACGACGTACACGACCTGCGCCGTGTGCAACGGCGCCGGGAAGGGAGCGGGGTCGATGCAGGCCGGCAAGGCCGGGAAGATGCAGAACGCCATGTGCTCCCGCTGCAACGGAAGCTGCAAGCACGACGAGATGTGCAGGAAGTGCGGCGGTGAGGGCAGGGTCCGGTGCAGCGTCTGCTGGGCGCTGCCTGCCCTCGAGGGAAGCCCGTCGTCGCAGCGTCGGAAGAAGGAGCCCGAGCTGCTCGACGACTGGAACCAGAACCTCGCCTTGATGGTGTCAGGGCGGGAGGGGTGGACCGGCGCCGACTACGCGGCCATGGAGAAGGAGCTGAGGGCCAAGCGGGCCGGCGCGGGCGAGAGCCCCGCCGCGATCGCCGACTCCCTGGGGGCCGCGCTGATGGCGCAGGGCAAGTTCAAGGAGGCGTCGGACTGCTTCGCAAAGTCGCTCTCCCTCCGGAAGGAGGCCCTCGGGAAGGACGCGCCGGAGGTCGGTGACTGCCTCCTCGACTTCGGCGTGCTCGACGCGGCACAGGGGAAGACCGCCGCCGCGCTCCTGAACCTCGACCAAGCCCACCTCCTGTACATGACCGCCTGGAACGCCGCGAGGAACAAGGAGTTCTTCCTGCTCGTCTGGGGGGCCGCCACCGAGAACCAGCCCGAGGGGCTCGCGAAGGACGCGATGGAGGTCGCGCAGAGCGAGGGACGGAGGCAGGTGAAGGAGGAGATCGACTCGATCGCCGCCCGGATGGATCGGGCGAACCTCCTCCGCGACCTGATCGAGACCTGCGAACTGAGGTGGCGGTTCAAGAGTTCCGCCGGGACCGGGCAAGACGCTCCGCCCCGCGACTCCGAAGGCGATGAGGCGAAGGCGCGCGCTCTCCTCGGCACGGCAGAGCAGTTCTCGAAGAATGGCCTGAAAGACAGGGCCATCGAGGAGCTTAACGAGATCGTCGACAAGTACCCCCGAACGGAGGCTGCGGCGAAGGCGCAGGAGAGGCTGGCCGACCTCCAGCAGGCGGCCGGCCCGGGCACGCCCGACGGGGCGGGCAAGACCACTGACGAGCCGCCGAAGGGCGATTCCGGCGCAGGCCACAACGCTACGGACAAGGACGAAGCGGAAGCCTGCCCGACCTGCGGGGGACGCGGCACCGTGCCCTGCACCGCCTGCACCGACGGCAAGGTGTCCGGCGACTGCCCCACTTGCCTCGGCACGGGCTCCCCTTCGGCACGCGAGCCCGAATGGAGGGGGCACATGGATGCGGGAACGGAGGCATTCAACGCGATCGACTTCCACAGGGCGGAGAGGGAGTGGCGGGCCGCCCTCAGCATCGCCGAGACCTTTGGCGAACACGACCTGAGGCTCATGAAGACGCTGGGGTACCTCGCCACGCTCCTTGAGCACCCGGGAATGCAGAAGAGCGAGGGCGAGGCGATGATCAAGCGCGCCCAGGAGATCGCGGGGTGGATCAACAAGAACGGGGTCCCCGAGGAGAAGAAGTGCGCCAAGTGCAAGGGGACCGGCACGATCACGACCGCCTGCCCCGACTGCAAGGGGAAGCGGGTGGCTCCCTGCCCCGACTGCCGCGGCAAGAGGCCGAGCGGGGGTAGCGGCGCGGCCGATGACGAGCGCGCGAACTCGCTCCTCACGGTCGCGCAGGCGTTCGAGACGAACAAGAAGCCCGACCTCGCCATCCAGAAGTACGAGGAGATTCTATCCAAGTACCCCGACACGGAGGCGGCGGCGACCGCGAAGAAGCGCCTGGAGGAGCTGCAGGCGGGCGGTGGCTCGGACAAGTAGCGCCCCATCCCGCGCGCGGTGCCGACGCTCCACCAAAGCGGCATCTTTTTCATTGGAGGCTGCCATGAACCGGACTCGTGCGGTCATCATCTTCCTCGTGTTGGTGGCGTTCCTCGCTGTCTCGGGCCACTCTCTGCGCGGAGACGAGGAGAAGACCGGGTACAAGGAGTTCAAGCGGGGCGAGTTCCTGGAGGACCCCTTCTCGAACGAGGATCTGCGGATCGATGACCTGAAGGTTGAGGCCGATCACAACAACGCGAAGGTGAACATCAAGAACCTGCGGAAGGACAAGCGGCTGCAGGTCTCCATCTACATGGCCATCTACGACGCCAACAAGGCGCTCGTGGCGACGGGGAACTACACCAGCGTCACGGGATTCGCCCCCCGCGAGGCCAGCGAGGAGAGGATCGAACTCGGGTGGGCGAGCCTCGGCAAGGCGAAGTACTACCAGATCCTCGTCGCGTACTGGATGAAGGACGAGAAGTAGCAGTGCCGCGCGCGTCATCCCGCGGCGCGGGCTCGGGGTCGCCGTCGCGCTACTGATGGGACCGTGCAGCCCAACTCCTGTGGAGGGAACCTCGATGAGACTGATCCTCGGCCTGGCGGCCGCATGCCTTCTCTCGGCCTGGCCGCTCCCCGCGCCCGCGCAGCAGTCCCTCTGGCAGGCCCAGTTCGACGCGGGCTGCGACGACTGCTCGAAGGGGGACTACGCGGCGGGGGAGAAGGAGTTCCGCGCGGCCATGAAGGAGGCCGAGGGTTTCGGGGCGGACAACCCGCTCCTCGCCCTCACCATCGACTGCCTCGGGCGCGCCGTCCTCGCGCAGGGGAAGATCGACGAGGCCGACAAGCTGATCAACCGCGCCTACACGATGCGGAAGAGGTCGTTCAAAGAGGACTGCCCGCAGATCGCGATGAGCCTGGACAGCCTTGGGCTGCTCAAGGAGGCGCGCGGGAAGTACGCGGAAGCGGAGAAGTACATGCGCTCGGCGGTGGGCATCCTGGAGGCCGCCATCAAGTCCAACAGCGATGCAGAGGCGGGGCTCAACGCGTGGAGCGCCCTCTGCGGCGGCCTAGGCGGAGGGGGAGAGGAGTTCAAGGCGGCCATGGTCCAACAGGCGGAGAGGGAGAACGAGCAGATGAAGGGGCAGCTCGAAGGGACCGTGGCGGACCTCAAGCGGGTCCTCGAAGAGAAGGCGAACCCGCCGAAGAGGGACGCGAACGCCGGACCCGCTCCCGACGATGCGGAGACGAAGGCACGCTCGCTTCTCAGCATGGCCGAGCAATTCGCCAAGAACAAGATGCCCGAGAAGGCGATCGAGAAGCTGAACGACCTGATCAAGAGGTACCCGAACGCCGCCGCCGCGAAGGACGCGCAGCGACTCCTCGATCAGATTCAGGCGGATCAGACGGGGCAGCCGGCCTCGGAACCGCGCGGGGCGGAACTGGATCCGTCCGACGCCCCGCGACCGGTGGCGGCGTTCCTTGTGCGCACGGAGGGGAAGCGGAACGCCATCAAAGCGGGAGGGGGGAGCGAGAAGACCGAGCAGGCAGTGCTTGCCGCGCTGGGCTGGCTTGCCCGCCATCAGAATCCCGACGGGGGCTGGAGCGGGGCGGGGTTCGTCGATCGGTGCTCGGGCTCGAACTGCGGAGACCCCGGCGAGAAGGACTACGACGCGGGCGTCACCGGCCTCGCGCTTCTCGCCTTCCTCGGTGCGGGATACACCCCCGTCTCGCGCGGGGAGGTGAATGACCCCATCACGCACAGGGTCTACAGGCTGGGCGATGTCGTGAAGAATGCCGTCGACTGGCTGTTGAACAACCAGGGACCGGACGGCTGCATCGGGCCGAAGGTCTCCAAGATGGTGTACAACCAGTCGATCTGCGCGCTCGCGCTCTCCGAGGCGTACGGCATGACGGGAACGAAGACGCTGAAGGAGCCCGCGCAGAAGGCGATCGACTTCCTTTTCCAGGCTAGGAATCCGGGCAAGGCGTGGCGCTACACCCCGAAGTGCGGCGAGAACGACACATCGGTGACGGGGTGGTGCGTGATGGCCCTCAAGTCGGCGGAGCTGTCGGGCCTGAACGTCGGCCGCTCAACGCTGGTCGAGGCGAAGCGGTGGCTCGACGATGTGACCGACAAGAACTACGGGAAGGTCGGGTACACGAGCCTGGAGGACGCGGGCGTGAAGGTCGTCATCCCCGGGAAGAACGAGGACTACACGTATCACGAGGTCCTCGCGGCGGTCGGCATGGTCGTACGGACGTTCGTCGACCACGACCGGAAGGACCCCATCCTGGAAATGGGCGCGAAGCTCCTGGCGAACGACTCGCCAGTGTGGGACCAGGAGAAGAAGACGAACGACTACTATTACTGGTACTACGGGACGCTGGCTCTGTTCCAGTTCGACGGCCCCGACAGCGGCGGGGAGGGGAAGTACTGGAAGGGCTGGAACATGGCCGTCATCCGCGCGCTCGTGAAGAACCAGAGGAGCGCGGACGCGGGGTGCGCCGAGGGGTCGTGGGACGCCGACGATCGCTGGGGCTTCGAGGGCGGGCGCGTCTACGCGACCGCGATCAACGCCCTGACGATGGAGGTGTACTACCGGTACCCACACGCCTTCGGTGCGCCAAAGTAGCAGGAAGTAGCGGGGCGGTAGAGCGAGCTGCCGCCCTGGGCACTTGGCGAAGGTCTTCGCCGCCTGCGGGGACGAGGCGCTCCTCTCAGACCTCGTGCTCCAGGCGAGGAGCGAGATCAACCGGCTCGATCTGAGGTGATGGCGACGTGGGACAGGCTGGCGTAGTGATCAAGTTCCACTGCCCCTCCTGCGGCCGCAAGCTGGCCGTGCCGGACCACCTCGCAGGTCGTCGGGCGAAGTGTCCCGAGTGCGGGGGCGCGATTCAGATTCCTCCGGCCTCCGCCCCGCCGCCGCCGCCATCGGTCCGCCCCGCGCGCCAGGAGCCTACGCGCCACGACTTGCGCCTCGACGGCCTCCCCGCCGCCAATTCTCAGCCGCAGCCAATCACTGCGACCCCGAGGGCAACATTGTGCCCTGCGTGCGGTGCCCATCAAGAGGGCGGCGCGGAGTTCTGCGCCGAATGCGGCGTCTCCATCTGCGCCGGCCGGCCGACGACCTGCCCCGGGTGCGCCGGCGATGTGGCCGAGGGCGCAAAGTTCTGCCCGAAGTGCGGCGTGTCCCTGCGGCCGAGCGCCGGGCCTGACACGCCGGGGCGGGAGGCGGCTCCCGCAAGCCCGCGGAAGGGCGCCGGAGCCGGCCCGAAGGGCGTTGCGACGCTGGCGGCGAAGGACGTTCCGGAGTCGCTGGCGAAGTACGTCGGGCGCGACGAGGGCGTGCTGCACGTGTCGGGGGTGCACTGGATGGTCCTTGCGTACGCGCTGGTGGGGCTCGCGGTCCACGTCTCGGTCTGGGTCGCCAGCCGGAAGGACATCGCAGGGATGGGATTCCCGGGCTTCGGGCTTCTCCTCCTCTCAGTCATCCCGTTCTACGTCTCCATGAGGTTCATGTTCGGGCAGGCGGCGGGCCTCATCGCACTGCTCTGCGCGATCACGGCCCCCTTCGGGCCGATCCTCAGCCTGCTGCTGGTCGCGCTGCTCACGCTGGCCATGTGGACCACCTGCTATGCCGTGACGACCCGCAGAATCATCGAGCTGAAGACCATCGCGTTCCTGTTCCGCGTGGCCCGCGAGGTGGGCCGCGGGAAGGTCGAGTCCCTCGACGTGCACCAGTACCTCGCGGCGCTGCAGTTCGGGTACGGCACGGTCGTCGTCACCGGCAGCGGGGGCTCGCCCCTCCGTCTGCTCTACGTCACCCGCGCGCTGCAATTCCGCGAGGCGTTCACGGCCTCCGCGGACGCGGGGGGAGCCTGATGATCCGCATGCCGTGCCCGCGCTGCGGGCGGCAGTTCGCGGTCTCCGAGGAGAAGCGGGGGCGCAAGGGGAAGTGCCCCGCATGCGGAGAGGCGATCACCGTGCCTGTCGTGGTCGCGGCGCCACATCGTCCCCGCAGGCGAGCATGGCCCGTCCTCGCGGCCATCGCCCTGTTCGCCGCGATGGCGGGCGGCGCCGCCTGGTGGTACTCGGCCGCGTCGCGAAAGGCGATGGCGGAGCGCACGGAGGTCTGCTGGCGGGAGTACAGGAAGGCGACTTCCGGTGTCGGGCTGATCATCGACCCGCCCGCGATCGTGAAGGGGCTCGACCATGTCGATCCCGCGGGAAGCGACCCGCGCCTCGTCTCCCTCGTGACGGACTCGCGGAGCCTCTGGCGGGAGGTCGAGCAGCGGTCCGGCGGGTCGACCTGGAAGCTGTCCGCGCAGGCGTTTCTGGTGGGCTTCGCGGGCGGATACCTCAGCCTGTCGAGCGACGACGAGAGGGGGCTGGCGAGGGCTCTCGGCCTGGAGACCCTGGACCAGCTGAAGTCGCTGGAACGGCGCGCCGAGGAGCTGCGCCAGGCGTTCGGCCGCGAATACGGCCCCCTTGGCTACACGTTCGAGTGACCTCATCGCCGCCGCCCGATCCACCGCCTGCCCCAGGCCTCCGCGTCACTCGCCGGGTCTCTCCCTTCCGCCGGGGGCCGGATGCACGCATGACAGAGACATCGTTCTTCCCGCAGTCGGGGAGGATCCGCCCTCGTCGACATGCAGGCGAGACACGGGGGGTACGAGATGAACGGACATCAGGCCATCATTGCCCGCGCACGCGCCCTCATTCGCACCGAGGTGCCGCTCGCCCCGGACGAGGGCTTGCGCGTGCGCTTCGTGCTCGCGCAGGAGGCGCTCCGCCAGGCGCTGCTGCGCTACGACGGCTTGGAGACCGCGCTCGCCACGGCACTGCAGGAAGTGCGCCTGCGGGCCGAGGCCGCGGCGGCGCTCTGGCCATCGGTGACGTAGCCGACGTGCCGACATCCCGCTGGCCAAAGCAGGGGGAGACATCCGTGACGCTCGACGAGGCACGGTCGCTCGCGTTCGCCGACCTGCGGCGCGGGGCGCTCCCGAACCAGGCGGCGTACGCGCAGGCGATCGAGGCGCGCGAGCGACTCGTCCACGCGCTCGGCGAGGCGACTCAGCCGGATCCCCCCATGCGGGTCGTGGCCGAGGCCCTGCGCCGCGCCGAAGTGTACCGCACCGCGCTCGATGCGCTCCGCAGAAGGCCCGCCGAGCCCATCGAGATGACGCCAGCGGAAGCTGCGGCGATGATGGCGCGGCAGAGGCCGTCGGGGCCGGGGGCGGCGGCCCTGCCGCCCGTCGCGGAGACGCCGCAGGGCCAGGCGCCTGACGAGGGCCAGGGCAGCGAGATCGGCTACGTGATCGGGGCCGCCCTGGCGTGGCTCATCCACGCGCTCGGCGGTCTGTGACCGCTGTGGACGTAGCTGTGGAGGATCCCATGACACCGGTGCCGACAGCGACCACGAGGTGGTTCATGAAACTCGGGGACGAGAAGGGCGAGCTGGTCGCCGTGTTCAAGACGCACTACCCGAAGGTCGGGGCGTGGGGCATCGTCCTCGCCGACATCGCGCACCACGTCGCGGAAGCGTACTGCCAGCGGGACGGAACCTTCGATCCGAGGCCGATCCTTCGCGAGATCATCGAGATCATGAACCGGGAACTGAAGCAGCCGACCTCGGAGCGCATGTGCGTCGCCGTGCGAGAGCCTGTCAGGCCGGCTCGCCGCGCAGGCGGCGGTGGTCGATGAGCGAGGCCACGCCTCGCAGGCTTCGCGCACCGTGCGAAGGGCGTGTGCAATCGAGTGCACTGCCGGCGGCGGGTGGATGTCGACTCTGGCCGGGGAGTTGCAGGACTCCGGTCACTCCCCCTCGTCGTGCTCGACGGCCGCGGAGCCTCCCGCCCACTTCCGGTAGGCCTCGATCCACTCGTACCCCTCGGGCGGGGGAGAGGGCAGGGGGAGGTCGAGGATCGGGATCCGCTGCTTCCGCCCCTCCCGCACGCAGACTGCCGCGAGGTCGTCGCGCGCCGTCAACTCGATCGTCTCCACGGTGACCCTGACACCGAGGACGTCGGTCTCGAAGGGCAGGGCGAGGTTCTCCTCGATCAAGTTGTGGAACCCCATGGCCTGTTCCGACTCGTCGTAGGCGTCCACGATGGCCTCCTCGATCAGCTTCTCGAGGGCCGCGGGGGTCGGCTTCCGAGCACGGTCTTCCCCGGGACGACGCGCCGTCCCCGTCCGTCTCCTGCGCTTCACCTCTCGCCTTCCTTTCTGGCCGTTGGCGATGGGACTCTCTGGCCCAAACCTGCGTTCTCGGGGAGCCCCTTCGAGGCGCTCGTCAAAAGCCGTGCTTCACCCAGTGGCGGTACGCCTCGATCCACTCCGTGCCTGCGGGCCGGGGCGTCGGCAGCCGCAATTCCAGGATCGGGATCTCCTCCACGTCCTCGCTCTTCCGGCAGAGGGCCACGATCACGTCCCGTGCAGTCGTCTCGACGCCCTCGACCGTCACGGTCCGGCCGTGGGCCGTCGCCTTGAACGGGTACGCAATCTCCTCCTCGATCATGAGGAAGAGGCCCGAGACCATCTCAGCGTCGCCCTCGCAGTCGGGGGTGGCTTCCTGGATCATCGCTTCGAGTTTCGCGACCGTCAGACCGGCGGGCCGCGTCTCGGCCGGCGCTTGTCCACGCGTTCCCTTCCTCTTCATGACCTTCCCCTCGTCCCTTTCCCCGGCGATTGTCGGTTGGCCTTCGTTCGACCCCGTGCTCTTGGCAGCAGCCAGCCCCACTCGGGAACGTGCTTCTCCACGAAGTCCGGCGGCAGGACCCGAGTCGGACACCGGGCTCGCCGGGCTGCACGTGCGTCCAGCCCCCCTCTGCTCCATTCGTCGAGCACGGAGGCCGCCATCTCCTCCGCGAAGTCGGTGGCCTCCTGAAGCGCCGCGTTGCACGCCTCACCCCGGACACGGTAAAGCCCGAGGAGCATGCCCTGCGCTATCCTCAGGGCCTCGTCCTCCTTGCCCAGGGACAGCCGACGCTGCATGTCGCACGCGAACGGCTTGATGGCCTCCTCCAACAACTCGACGGCTGCCTCATCCGGCTCCAGGTGGCCCCATGCCTTCCGTCCCGCGCGGCCGTACACGTCGTCGTCATCCATGCCGCTCAGTGCGTCCTCGACCTCGGTGGCGATCTGCTCGAACGACGTCTCCGCAAGCAGGACTTTCGCGATGCCCTCGGCCTCGGCACCGAGTTCGGGATGCGCTGCGAGCAGGCGGTGGAGGACGGCGCTGGACTCCCCGGGGTGGAGCGCACCGAGGATCTGCGGAGGAGGCGTGGGCGTTCGAGTGTCGCGGGAAGGGCTCCTGTGTTGGGCCATGGGCGCTCCTCCGGGGGCGGCTGCGCATGATGTACCAGAAGGCTGATGGCCCCGTCACGACTTGCGGGACGGCGCCGTCCGGCCCTTGGTCAGCGCAGTCGCCGTGGTTCGAAGAGCGAGGCCCACTCCGTGAGGTGCCTCGTGATGAACGCCTTCGGGACACGCCAGGGGCGACGGCGGGGTGTGAGTCGCCCGCGCCCCCGGGGGAGGGAAACGAAGGCCCCGTGGGCCTGCCGGGCGAGACTGGGCAGGACCGCGTCACCGGCCAGACGCAGCGCCTCCGTGCTCCGGTCGTTCCTGAGGCGATACAGCCCCAGCAGGATCCCCTCGCACACATGGAGGGCCCTGCCGTCCTGGCCGCGCTCCAGGCGGAACCGCAGGTCCTCGAGGTAGCTGTCCGCCGCGGACCCGAGGAGATCGAGCGCGGCGGTGGAGGCATCCACGTACGGCCATTCGCCGTCCTCTGGCTCGCGGAGTTCCTCGTCGCCCACGGACAGCAGTGCGCTCTCGACCTCATTGGCGATCGAGTTGACCGAGAAGTCCGAGAGGCAAGGGCGCGCAGGCGGGGTCCACCTTGGAGGGTCGTCCGGGTCTGGCAGTGGCCCCTCGTCCTCGGAGCGCTCGATCAGCCTCTCGATCCTGCGCTCTTCGGCCGGCGATGGCCGCGCGGAGGCCCACCAACGTCGGTTCGGCTTTCTGGGGATGCGTTTCGAGGTCTACCCCCTACGGGCTTCGCAGGAATTGCGATTGGCAGTTCTCTGGGCGACCCGAGCTACTCCTGGAGCGACATGCCCGCGTGCGCCAGCAGGTCCCCGACCGTGCGAGGGCAGGTCGCTCGGTTCGGCTTGCAGACGGACTTGATCAGGGCGGGTTCGACCCTGAGGAAGTCCGCGAGGGCCTTCAGGGAGCCGGAGAGCTTGTTCATGCCCTTCGGGACCGGGGGCACGTTTTCGCCCTCCTCCAGATCCCCCACCTGCGCGCAGCGGAGCCATCCGAGGTAGAGGGGACGGAGGTCGCCCTCGGCGAGCGCGGCACGGATCGGGATCAGGTCGCTCATGCATCCCTCACCCTCCTCCCACCCGCCGCCATCCTCCTCCGAGACGAAACCCACGACGACGTGGCCTCCCTTCGCCTTGACCGTGACGCGGTCCCGCACGCAGTACGGCGCGGCGGCCTTCGGGTTGAAGGACTTTCGCGGCAGGCGGAACATCAGCTCGCGCGTCCCCCAGTTCGCGACGTACACGAAGGCGTCGAAGTACTTCTGCATGAGCAGCGCCGGGTCCCCGCGGAAGTCCCCGAAGTTGTAGACATTCGTGAAGCTCGTCCGCGTGATCTCCGCGCGAGTCGAGAGCCTCCCGAGGGCCGCCACCTCGCGATCGGTGAGCGGGCGGTCGATCGCCCTGAACTCGTAGTATTGGTACTCGCTCATGTCGGCCTCCACAACCCTTCGGGAACCCGGCTCGGCGCGACTGGTCTCAGTGCACACGGATGCGGTGGAGCCCAGGGAACATCTCCTTGTGCCGCAGGATCATCCGCTCGGCCATCTCCCGCAGGTACTGGCGATCCTCCTCGGTCGTGCAGGGCCCCTCGGGGCCCATCAGGACGGAGAGGAACTCAGCGCGGTAGTCCCCGTCGTCCACGATGGCCATGTTCCAGAACACGCCGGCCAGCGTCAGCGCCTTCTCCTGGCTCGCCGGATTGTCGCCGCCCT
>Ga0082335_1006124_pt1 | contig 15823 bp, 14 predicted proteins | sample Subgrocontami58m_FD_72375 | JGI IMG/M metagenome (GOLD analysis project Ga0082335, IMG submission 72375) | Subsurface groundwater microbial communities from S. Glens Falls, New York, USA - GMW37 contaminated, 5.8 m (SPADES assembly) (version 2) ... | reverse complement strand
TATGAGAAAGTTAAGAAGGCCGCGGGGCCCACCGCCGACATCGTGAAGATTCTCAAGGACACCAAAACCGATGTGGTTGTCTCGTATCTCCCTGTTGGCTCAGAGATGGCGACCAAGTGGTATGTGGAACAAGTTTTAGAAGCGGGCTGCGGATTCGTCAACTGCATTCCGGTGTTCATTGCATCACAGGAGTATTGGCGGAAACGGTTTGAAGAAAAGAAACTGCCAATAATCGGAGACGACATCAAGAGTCAAGTGGGCGCAACGATCACCCATCGTGTGTTGACGAATCTTTTTGTCGAGCGTGGCGTGCGTTTAGATCGCACTTATCAATTGAACTTCGGCGGCAACATGGATTTTTACAATATGCTGGAACGGGATCGACTCGAATCGAAAAAAATTTCCAAGACCAATTCAGTCACGTCACAGTTGCCCTATCAACTTGATCCAGATAATGTTCATGTCGGTCCCTCGGACTACGTGCCGTGGTTGACGGATCGCAAGTGGTGTTACATCCGCATGGAAGGCACAACGTTTGGCGATGTGCCGCTCAACGTTGAAGTGAAACTGGAAGTGTGGGATTCGCCGAACAGCGCGGGCGTGGTGATTGATGCCGTGCGTTGCGCCAAGATGGCGATGGATCGCGGCATCGGCGGCGCGTTGTATGAGCCGTCATCATATTTTATGAAGACCCCGCCGCAGCAATTCACCGATGATGTTGCTCGCGCCAAGACCGAAGCGTTTATCGCAGGTGAAAAATAATGAGCGCACCTGACGCGCCCAAACCTGCATCGCTGACTGATTGGTTGCGTGCCACGTTCAAGTGGTTGACCGAACCACTCGGTCACTATTTGGGAAAGTATTTGGGGATTCATCCCAACTACATCACCGTCGCCGGATTCGTCGGCACGGTGGCGGGCGCGGCGGCGTTGGCTTTTGGGTATATCACTATCGGCGGCGTCATCATTTTGTTGATGGGTCCCGTGGATGCCTTGGATGGGGCGGCGGCGCGCGCGGCGGGTTCTAAATCCACATTCGGCGCCTTCACCGATTCGGTAACGGATCGTTATTCCGAAGCGATCACCTATCTCGGTTTGATGATCTATTATTTGAATCAATCGAACCAGACGAACACCGCGCTGCCGATGTTGTTGATCTTTCTCGCCTTCGTCGGCTCGGTGATGGTTTCCTATACAAAAGCCCGCGCCGAAGCCTTGGGCTTTGAATGTAACATCGGCTTGCTCACCCGCGCCGAGCGATATTTAATTCTCGCGCCGTTGCTCGTTTTCAACTTGCCGTTGATCGCGCTATGGATCATCGCGCCGTTAGCAAACATCACCGCCCTGCAACGCATCTGGCATGTGCGGAGTCAATTTTATTCGCAGAAAAAGTAGAGCGCGTATCGCGTATCGCATATCACGCATCACGAATCACGGTTCACGCATCACTAACCTTCAACCTCTAATAAGGAACTAATATGTCAATAGACTCTCTCGGTCTTCACCTCGGTCCCTTCTATCTCCGTTTCTACGGAATCATTTTGATCACGGGCGCGATCTTGGGCGCGTATATCGCCTCGCTCGAAGCCAAACGCAAAGGCATGAACCCCGACACGATTTGGGACGCGCTGATCTGGGCGCTTATCTTTGGCGTCATCGGCGCGCGCGTGTATCACGTCTTCACGCCGCCGCCCAGCATGGTCGCCGCAGGCATCACCACGCAGTATTATCTCGATCTACGCAACACCTCACCGCTCAATGTGGATCTATCCTTGATCAACGTTAAATTTGTTTTGCCGATTCCATCAGCGTTTGCGGTGTGGATGGGCGGCTTGGGAATTCCGGGCGGCATCATCGGCGGCTTGATTGGCATTGCGATCTTCGCCGTGCGCAATAAGATCAGCCCTATACTGTTGATCGATCTCGCCGCGCCTGCGACGGCGTTAGCTCAAGCCATTGGTCGTTGGGGCAACTTTGTGAATCAAGAATTGTATGGTCGTCCCACTGATCTGCCTTGGGGAATTTATATCAGTCCCGAATATCGCTTGCCCGGTTATGCCGATGTGGAACGATTCCACCCAACCTTCCTTTATGAATCGATCCTTAACTTCTGCATCTTCCTCGCCCTGATATGGATCTCCCGCCGTTATGCCGCCTCGCTAAAGGGTGGCGATGTCTTCATCCTCTACCTCGTGTTGTATCCCACTGTGCGCTTCTTCATGGAATTCTTGCGGCTCGACAGCAGCGGCTTTGGCAATTTGAATATCAACCAGAGCTTGTCGTTGGCGACAGCGTTAGTGTTTGCCGTGACGTTGTTCATCCGTCATCGAAGACAGCGCCGCGTTAGAACTACGAGCGCGGCGTAACCATCCCGTAGAGACGTTCCGCCGGAACGTCTCTACATTCTCCAATGATCGAAGCTCATAACCTCACAAAATACTTTGACGATTTTCGCGCCGTCGAGTCGGTGTCGTTCAATGTGCCTGCCGGAAATGTTCTTGCCTTGCTGGGTCCTAACGGCGCAGGGAAGACGACCACCGTGCGGATGCTTACTTCGATTCTGAAACCGACGAGCGGCACGGCGACTGTTGCCGGTTACGATATTGTCACTCAACCCGATCAGGTTCGGGCGAGCGTCGGCGTGCTCACCGAGCATCATGGTTTGTATCTACGCACTAGCGGCGAAGAGTATTTAGATTTTTTCGGCGACCTCTACGGCGTCCCGAAAGACGTGCGCCGCAAGCGAATCAAAAATTTGTTGGAGCGATTCGGTTTAGCCGACGCCGGAGATCGGCACATTGGTGGCTACTCCAAAGGCATGAGGCAAAAGCTGGCGCTGATTCGATCCATGCTTCATGATCCGCCGGTGTTGCTCCTCGATGAACCGACATCGGCCATGGATCCGCAAAGCGCCAAGCAAGTGCGCGACGCCATTGCCGATCTGCGCCAAGACAACCGCGCCATTATTTTATGCACGCACAATCTCGCCGAAGCCGAAGAACTCGCCGACTCGATTGCCATTGTTCGCAAAGGGCGGATCATTGCTTTAGGAAATCCTGAAGCGTTGAAAGATCAGCTCTTGGGTGCGAAGGAAATGGAAGTGCGGTTGGCGGCGTCATTCAACGGAGTCGGCGACACCGTTTCCGACCTGGTCACCGTCGTCGCGCGCGGCGAGTCGTGGTTCCGTTATCGCGCCGAAAATTTTGATCGCGCCAACCCGATCTTGATCAAACGATTGTCGGATCAAAACGTGCCAATCGTCTCGCTGACCGAAGTGCCGCGCAGTTTAGAGGCGGTGTATTTGCGCGCGGTGGAAGAAGACGAGGCGCAGTAGGACGAGATTCCACCTCGGATTAAATATGCAAAACACCTTCATCACCCGTAACGATCTCAAACGCGCATTCGTGATCACCAAACGCGAGATACGCGACAGCTTTCGCGATTGGCGCATCATGATGCCGATCCTCTTCCTTACCTTGTTCTTCCCGGCGTTGATGAACTTCACGGCGAAGGCGGCGGTGGATTTCGTCTCAGAATACGGTGCGGAGATCATCGGCGAGCGGCTCATCCCGTTTCTGTTGATGATCGTCGGCTTCTTCCCGATCACTGTTTCAATCGTCATTGCTCTTGAAAGTTTTGTCGGTGAAAAAGAACGCCACTCGCTTGAGCCTTTGCTCTCATCACCACTTTCCAACATTCAACTGTATCTCGGCAAAGTCTTTGCTTCTACCATCCCGCCGTTGGCAGCCGCTTACATGGGCATCATTGTTTATCTGGTCGGGCTTTACATTAACTTGGGATGGGTCGCGCCGATTCAATTGCTAATTCAAATTGTGGTGCTGACCACTGTGCAAGCGACGGTGATGGTCAGCGCGGCAGTGGTCATCTCCACGCAAGTAACCAGCGTGCGCGCTTCTAACTTACTGTCATCATTCGTCATCATCCCGATGGCGTTGTTGATTCAGGGCGAGAGCGTGATCATGTTTTGGGCGCGTTACGATGTGCTGTGGGCGATCATCTTCGGTTTGGTTTTTCTCAACATCGTCCTCGTCCGCATGGGCGTGCAGCTCTTCAACCGCGAAGAATTGTTGGGCAAAGACCTTGATGAGATCAACGTGGGGGCGATGTGGAAATTTTTCCGCAAAGAGTTTGTCGGCGAGTCGCGGGGCTCGATCATCCGTTGGTATCGTTACGAAGTGACGAAGTCGCTAAAGCGTTTAAGCATCCCGGCGTTGATGATGATCCTTGTGTTAATCGCTGGTGGCATCATCGGTTTCTATCACGCCGCGTTGTATCCGCTGCCGCCGGCATTGCTGCAAGATGTGATCAACGCTTCATCAGGTTTGCGGGATCGTCTTTCAAATTTCGGTTTCTTCACAACGCAGGGTGTGGGCTTGGTGCTGTATCAAAACGTGCGTGCCAGTTTGATCGCCGCCGCGTTGGGGATGTTTACCTTCGGTGTGTTGTCGTCAGTCGTTTTGATGTTACCGCTCTCGCTTGCCGCTTACTTCGCCGGTCAAGCCGCCATTGCCGGTTATAACCCTCTTCTATTTTTAGCCGCCTTCATTTTGCCGCACGGCATTTTAGAAATCCCGGCGATCATCCTCATCGGCGCGGCGACGATCAACTTGGGCGCGAGCATCATCTCACCGCCGCAAGGCAAAACGCTCGGCGATGGTTGGCTTATTGCGTTGACGAACTGGGTCAAGATATTTTTAGGCGTTGCCTTCCCTCTCCTCATCGGCGCGGCGATCCTAGAAGTGTTCTTGACTCCGACGATTGTGGTGTGGGCGTTGGGGAAGTAGGCAGCGGATTATGTAGCCGCTTCGCGTGTAGCGGATAAGAGCGTGCACATCTGCTACATCCGTTAGGAAATCCGTTGCCAATGTTGCTGAACAAAAAAAGACCTTCATCGCGAAGGTCTTTTTGATTCTTATTCCAACGTCTTTCTATTTCACAGATACTTGATGCCCGTTACGCTTAGCCCGTTCTTTTTTGACAACCATTTTGTGTTGGTGCGGCACGAGCGATATGAGTGTGCGTAGTGCGGTATTGACCGCTTTTGAGTCGGGGAAATACGCCAGCACGTCAGGCGCGAGCGTCACGGTATTTGTGCCAGCGACGCGTTTCTCGGTGAACGTGCCGTCTTTTTGATAGACGCGAATGGTGTAACCATTCTCACGCAGTTCCTTTGCATATTTACCGCGCACGCCGTTCGAGAAATCATATTCAGGGCGCATATCGTCTTCCAAAGTATTAGTCAGAAGTTTCTTCTTCATATTTATTACGCTCCGTAGATTAGATACCCAACTCTCTCCTCACCACTCCCGCCCCCGCCGCCAACGCCTTCAACTTTCCAAGCGCTACTTCGCGCGTGAGTGGAACCATGCCGCAATTGGTGCATGGATACAGTTTTTCTGGTGCGACATACGTGAGGGCTTTGCGGATCGTCGCTGCCACTTCTTCTGCCGTTTCAACTTGATCGCTGGCGACATCAATCGCCCCGACCATCACATCTTTGCCTTTGAGCAAACCAATTAATTCAATCGGCACTTTCGAGTTGTGACATTCGAGCGACACTTGATCGATCTTCGACGCTTGAATTAAGGGGAACGTATCCTCATACTGCCGCCATTCGGAGCCAAGCGTTTTCTTCCAATCAATGTTCGCTTTGATTCCGTAGCCGTAACAGATATGCACGGCGGTCTTGCAGGTGAGTCCTTCTGCCGCGCGCTCTAATGCTTTCACGCCCCACTGGCGCACGTCGTCAAAGAAAACGTTGAAGGCGGGTTCGTCGAACTGAATCACATCCACACCTGCCGCCGCCAACTCCCGCGCCTCATCGTTCAAAATTTTGGCGAACTCCCACGCCAACTTCTCGCGGCTGTGGTAATGGTCATCGTAAAGCGTATCCACCATCGTCATCGGACCGGGTAAAGTAAATTTCACTTTGTGTTTGGTTTCGGCGCGGAGGAATTTTGCGTCGTCCACATAAACCGGCTTTTTGCGGGCGACGGCATCAACGACGACTGGCACCTCAGCATCGTAACGGTCCCGGATGCGCATGGTTTTCTTTCGCTGAAAATCCACGCCGTCAAGATTCTCTATAAACGTGGTCACGAAATGTCGGCGCGTTTGTTCGCCGTCGCTGACGATGTCAATGCTGGCGCTCTCTTGATCGCGCAGAGCTAACCGCACCGCATCACGCTTGCCTTCGGTCAGGGCATCGCCTTCAAGTTTCCACGGCGACCATAACTTGGTGGGTTCGGCGAGCCAAGTGGGTTTGGGTAAGCTGCCGGCGATGGTGGTTTGCAGTAGGGGTTGGGTCATTAGATTTGCTCCATTTGAAATTAGTATAGACCAACTTCATCTTGCGTCAACCACTCCACAAAGAATTTTCCTCATGCGCTATAATCAGTCACACAGGAGAAACAGGTTATGCTTTCCTATTCTACTCGACTGATCTCCATTCGCCACGTTCACTTGTGGCGACCACCCACTGATATTTACGAAACTGAAACCCAGCTCATTGTGCAGATTGAAATCGCCGGGATGCGTGATGGCGACGTGTCTATTCTTTTGCAAGATCGCCGTCTCACCGTGAGCGGCGTGCGCCATGAGCATGCACGCGAGCGACATACTTATCATCAGATGGAGATCAACAGCGGTGAATTTAAGATCGAAATTGAGTTGCCGTTGGCGGTATCCCCTGAGGGGATCAACGCTGAATACGAGGATGGGTTTTTGAAAATCGCCATGATGAAATTCTAAAAATGTCCGCTACCAAATGGTATCCGCTTGAAATAAATATGATGAATAGTGATGACGCCTGGAATCATCTGGCGCAGGCGCAGTTCATGCCTATCGTGACGCAAGTCGGCGACGTGACTCCGACTCAACCTGAAGGTGAGGGAGAAGCGCAATCGTCCGTCCCGGATGTGTTGGCGATCCTGCCTTTGCGCGGCGTGGTCGTGTATCCGCTTACGGTGGTGCCGCTCACCGTCGGTCAGCCGCGCTCGATGAAATTGGTTGACGACGCCTCGCTCGGTCAGCGCATCATCGGACTCGTCACCAGCAAAAATCCTGAACTCGAAAACCCGATGCCCGATGATCTGTATAGCGTTGGCACAGCGGCGCAGGTGTTGCGGCTCATCCGCGCGCCCGATGGCACGTTGCGTTTGTTGGTGCAAGGCATTGCCCGATTCAAAATAGACGAGTTTACCGAGACTGAACCGTATCTCAGAGCCCGCGTCAGCCTCACGCCAGAAAAAGGTGTCGTCGAAGATGACAGCTTAGAAGTTGAAGCGACGACGCGCAGCGTGATCGAACAGTTCCAACGACTCTCGGAACTGGTGCCGTCGATTCCAAACGAGCTTTTATCGTCGGCGTTGAACGTGGATGATCCGCGCCAACTGGCGTACACCATTGCCACCTTTATCCGCATCACCGTCCCCGACGCGCAACGACTGTTGGAGATTGAGGGTGTTCTCGACAAACTTAAAACCCTGCTTGGTTTATTGAGCAAAGAAGTAGAAGTGTTGGAGTTGGGGCGCAAGATTCAACAAGACGCGCATGGTGAGATCGAAAAAGTTCAGCGCGATTATTTCTTGCGCGAGCAGATGAAAGCCATCCAACGCGAACTCGGTGAACGCGATGAAGGCTCGGTTGAAGCCGAAGAGTTTCGCAAAAAGATCGAAACGCTGAACTTGCCCGAAGAGGCGAGCAAAGAAGCGGCACGCGAATTGGATCGCCTTGCCAAATTGCCAAGCTCATCCGCCGAGTACGGAGTCATCCGCACTTATCTCGATTGGATCACCTCGCTGCCGTGGAACACGGCGACCACCGACAACTTGGATATTGCTCACGCTCGCGCAGTGTTGGATGAAGATCATTATGGATTGAAAGACATTAAAGATCGCATCCTTGAATTTCTTGCCGTGCGCAAATTGCGGCTGGAGCGCAAAGAGGAACGCGAGAAGACTCAACTGTCGGATCACATCCGTCGTGAGCGCGAAGGTGTGATCTTGTGTTTTGTCGGTCCGCCCGGCGTTGGCAAAACGTCGTTGGGTCAATCTATTGCGCGGGCGATGGGGCGCAAGTTTGTGCGTCTCTCGTTGGGCGGTGTGCGCGACGAAGCGGAGATTCGCGGATTCCGACGGACATATATTGGCTCGATGCCGGGGCGTGTGATTCAATCACTGCGTCGCACCGAATCCAAGAATCCAGTTTTCATGTTGGATGAAGTGGATAAGCTGGCTTCCGACTATCGCGGGGATCCCGCCTCTGCCTTGTTGGAGCTGCTCGACCCCGAACAGAATCGTGAGTTCCGCGATCATTATCTCGACGTGCCATTCGATATGTCGCAGACGTTGTTCATTACAACCGCGAACTGGTTAGAGACGATTCCGGGTCCGCTTCGAGATCGCATGGAAGTGTTGGAACTTTCCAGCTACACCGAAAACGAAAAGCTCAACATCGCCAAACATTATCTCGTGCCGCGCCAGATTCGTGAGAATGGTTTGCGCGAGAAAGAAGTTAAATTCTCTGATGACGCCTTGAAGACTATTATCCGCAGCTACACGCGCGAAGCCGGTGTGCGCCACATGGAACGGGAAATTGGAAGCATCTGCCGCAAAGTGGCGACCCGCATCACCGAAGGAAAATCCAAATTGGTGAAGGTGGACGCTGACAATGTGAAAGAATATCTCGGTCGGGCGAAGTTCTTTTACACCGAAGAAGTTGAAGAGCGAACGTCGCAAGCCGGAGTGGCGACGGCACTCGCCTGGACGCCTGTCGGCGGCGACATCATGTTCGTCGAAGCGACTCAAATGCCGGGCGGGCGCGGATTCCAACTGACGGGGCAGCTGGGTGAGGTGATGCAAGAGTCGGCGCGCGCGGCGTTATCCTACGTGCGCTCAAATGCCGCTGAGTTCGGTGTGCCGCAAGAATTTTTTAGCAAGAATGATATTCACTTGCATCTGCCCGCCGGTTCTGTTCCCAAAGACGGACCCAGCGCGGGGGTGACGATGGCAACCGCGCTCATCTCGCTTGCCACAGGCAGAGCGGTGCGCCGCGATGTCGGCATGACCGGCGAGATCACGTTGCGCGGGCAGGTGTTGCCGATTGGCGGAGTCAAAGAAAAAGTTCTCGCCGCGCATCGCGCCGGGCTCAAGACGATCATCTTGCCGCGCCGCAATGAAAAAGATTTGGAAGACGTGCCGCAAGAGATTCGTGACGAAATGAAATTTATATTTGCCAATCGCGTGGATGAAGTGGTGAGCGCGGCGCTGGTTGCCTCGAATGGCAAAAATAAGCGTGTGGTAAAGAAGAAACACAATTTAAAGAAACGAAAGTAAAATAGACTGAATTTACGCAAAATGCGCCAGCGTCATTGCGAGGAGCGTTCTTTGTGACGAAGCAATCTCGTGTCGGTAGAGTCTGAGATTGCTTCGCAAAGTGCGCTCGCAATGACGGATGGATAGAGACAGGAAATTAACTAAAGTGTCCAAAGTATTAATTGTTGACGACGACAAGAACATGGTCTTCTTGTTGACCAAACTTTTGCAGATGGATGGTTATCAGGTGATTAGTGAAGCGCGTCAGGCGGAGGTGCTGAACACCATTCGCCGCGAGAAGCCAAACGTTGTGCTGATGGACGTGCATTTGGCAGATGGCAATGGCTTAGAAATTCTAATGAGAATCCGCTCCGACGCCGAAATCGGCAAGACGCCGGTGGTGATCGCTTCGGGTGAGGATGTGGCTTACAAAGGACAGCAGGGCGGCGCGAATGGTTTCATCCTTAAACCCTATAGCCCCGATGCGCTCGACGCCGTGTTGAAGAAAGCGATGGGTGGCTAGTGGCACGCAAACCTAAAAAACAAACTGCTCGCTCGTGGCATCGCATGGATTTGCATTTGCACACGCCCGCCTCAAGCGATTATCAAGAACCCAACATGACGTGGTTGGATGTTTTGCAAGCCGCCGAAGCGCGCGGTCTCGACATCATCGGTTTCACCGATCACAACACCGTTGCCGGGTATCGCCGTATGCGCGGCGAGATCGAGCAATTTGAATTGCTCGAACGATTAGACCGTCTGCGCCCCGAAGAAAAAAAACAACTCGCCGAATATCGCCGCCTGCTCGCCAAAATTTTGGTGCTGCCCGGTTTTGAATTCACGGCGACGTTTGGTTTTCACATCATCGGACTCTTCTCGCCCGAAACTCCCATCCGCGACATCGAACATATTTTGTTGAATCTCAACGTGCCGTCCGATCAACTGGATCGCGGCTCGTCTACCGTGGGCGCGACTGCCGACGTGTTATCGGCTTACAAGATCATTGATGAGGCGGGCGGCTTGGTGATCGCCGCGCACGTTAATTCTTCAAACGGCGTCGCCATGCGCGGGCTTAACTTCGGCGGGCAGACAAAAATTGCTTACACCCAAGACCCGCACCTGCACGCTCTCGAAGTGACCGACTTCGATCAAAAAGGTCGGCGCACCACCGCTAGCTTCTTCAACGGCAGCAAGCCCGAATACCCGCGTCGTATGCACTGCATTCAAGGCTCCGACGCGCACCGTTTGCGCCGCGAGTCGCGCGACACGAAAAATTTGGGTATCGGCGACCGCATCACCGAAGTGTTGATTGACGATCTCTCGTTTGAATCGTTGCACGATCTTTTTGGCGACAACGATTTTGGTCGCACTCGCCCGTATCGCGGCAGCAACGAACAAGCGTTTGATTACGTGCAGTCGGCGCGCGAAGAAGGCGCGAGCAGCGTGCAAGATTTCTACGAGAGCATGACCGAGAAGGGCGGCTTCCTCAACGACGTGCTGTGCGACGTGTGCGCCTTTGCCAACACGAATGGCGGCACTCTTTATATTGGCGCAAGCTCCGACGTAAAACAAAATTTGGTCGGCGTGGAAAACGCCCCCGCCGCGATCGCTAAATTGCAAAAAGAAATTGAGCGACGCATCACACCCGATTTCACTGTGACGCTTGATACGCAAGAGTCGCGCAGCAAAACGATCATCCGCGTTTCGATCCCGCGCGGCGACGATCCGCCTTACGCCATTGACGACAATAAAATTTACGTGCGGCAAGAATCGGAAACGTCGCTCGCCGTGCGCGATGAGATCGTGCATCTTGTTTTAAGGAGAAGTGCCGTTTCCGCGCCACAACCGATCCCTGTTGTTGCGCTGGAATCGCCCGCATCACCTGAGTCGTCGGTGACGCCGCCAACGGCGACAGAAGCCGCCATCCTACTTCCCCCGCGCACCGGCGTCGAGATCGTCTCATCCGAGAATCGTGACGGAGTCATCTACCACGTCGTGCGCGATCTGCGAAACGGTAGCACGGTGAAGAATGTGACTCGATCTTCAGCCCGCAACTTGTGGAAATACGCCATCGTCGAATCCGAATCGAACAAGTTCAACGAATCATCCGTCACTTGGTCGGGCGACATTGGCTTGATCAAAAAATATCAAAAGATGGGCGACACGCGCTTCGATCTTGTCCAACGCACGCCCGAAGGCTTGCGCATCTACTACGGCGTGAGCGAAGACGGCATCCACGATGAGTGGAAAAAAGTTGTGGGTTCGTCGGAAGAAGAATGAACTCCAAACTCCAAACTTCCAATTCCAAAATTTCAAAATGTGTCGGGCGCGAAAATGTTTGAGGTTTGGAGTTTGAGGTTTGGAGTTTTTTTATGCGCGTTGCCATCCTCACTATCTCTGATCGTTCCTCACGCGGCGAGCGCCCCGACGAAGGCGGGCCCCTCATCGCCCAGATCATCCGCGAAACTTTAAAGTGGGATCCCTCGCTGACAAAAATCGTCCCCGATGATCTCGATCAGATTCGTGATACGTTGGTTGAATGGTGCGATTCGGATCGCGCCGATCTCATCCTCACTACTGGCGGCACTGGGTTCGCCCCACGCGATGTTACGCCAGAAGCAACGAAGTCCGTGATCGAGCGCGAAGTTCCCGGCATCCCCGAAGCGTTGCGCTCTGCCAGTTTAAGAATCACACAGCACGCCATGTTGAGTCGCGCCGTCGCTGGAATTCGTAAGCAAACTTTAATCATCAATCTCCCCGGCAACCCTAAAGCCGTGCGCGAAAATCTTGATGTGTTGATCCCGATCTTGCCTCATGCGATAGGGTTGTTGAAGGGAAATGAAAAAGCGGAAAGAGATCACAGGAGTGTGTGAAGGTTTTCGGCGCGGTTGAGTAAATAGTTTTTTTGTTATATTGACTCCTGCGATATTGTTATATAGCAGGTGATGTACATTTGTAGTTAGCCCAACCATTCCAAGCTCAGTCTAATTACATCTTTCGCCAAGGAGATTCGATATGTCCGAAAAACCGACTGCTGATCAAGTATGGCATGCCCTCTTGGATGGTCAATTTAGCTGGGATAAAGACCGTAAACGATACGGAATTTTTTCAGCAAAGCATCGCTGTAAAAATTGTAACGCTCCGTTTGATGGAGTTGGGGTATGGTATGCGCGTTGGACGGGTAGAGGTCAATTTAACAGAAACCCCCGCTTCTGTAATTTTTGAATGGGGTTTTGCATCGAGTACCCGGGTGGTACTGAATTGGAAATTTCAATGTTTTTTGTAGACGTTCGTGGTTCTACGAAAATTGCCGAAGGAATGAAAGCAAAAGAATTCAGCAGTTTGATGAATGGTTTTTATAAACAAGCAACAAAGGCTTTGATTAACACCAATGCTTACATTGATAAATTTGTTGGCGATGAAGTCATGGGTTTATATTTTCCTTTGTTTGCAGGAAAAAATCATGCGAAGGCGGCTATACAAGCGGCGCAAGAATTACTTGCCGCTACACAGCATAGCGATTTACCAATAGGTATAGGTATTCATACAGGTATTGCCTATGTTGGAACTGTTGGCGGTGTAGACGGTAGCGTAAAAGATATTACTGCGCTAGGGGATAATGTCAACATAACCGCACGGCTTGCATCTCAAGCAGGAGCAGGAGAGGCACTCATCAGTGAATCGGCTTACACATCAGCAGGGTTAAATCTTGCGAACTCTGAACAAAGGCAACTTGAATTAAAGGGAAAGAGTGAGATTATTGGTGTAAGGGTTTTGAAACTACCTAAAGCGGGCTAACAAAGCGTGCAGCGGATGGCTAGGAGTCTAACCACCTAACCATCCTTCGATTTCGCTCAGGACAAGCCTAACTACCCAACCACCCAATCCCTCGTGAAGTTCACTCGCTCCGATCTCCTCGCCATCCTCCTCATACTCGCCGTCGCCCTCGCCTTCACCTGGCCCATATTCACGCCCAACTACATCATCCCTCAAGGCGGCGGCGATCTTGTTTCATTCCTCTGGCCCAACTATCGTTACGCCGCGCAGCACCTCAATCTCCAATTACTAATTACTAATCCCCAATCTCTAATCCCCAATCTCCAATCTCTTCTCTGGAATCCCACTCTCTACTCCGGCACCCCCTTCATCGCCGACAACCAAAACGGATTCTTTTATCCACCGAACTTAATCGCCTTCTTGCTCTTTCCCGATCTCCCCTATCGCGCGATGGAGATTCTCGTTGCCTTTCATCTCTTCCTCGCTGGCGCAGGCGTGTATCTCCTCATGAAATACGAGCTCGAGCATTTTGGAATTTGGAATTTGGAGTTTGGTCTTTTTCCTGCCATCGCCTACATGGCATCTGATATTTTTATTATTCATCTCGGCAACCTCAACACCATCACCGCACCCGCCTATCTACCTTTAATTTTTCTCGGATTGCGTCAAGCACTCAAGCCATCCACTAATCTCCAATCTCCAATCTCAAATCTCAAATGGGCAACACTTTCTGGCTTGATGCTTGGTTTTTCAGGGTTAGCTGGTCAAGCCCAAATGGTTTACATCGTCGCCCTCCTCTGCGGCATCTACGGACTCTACGAATTAATTCTTCAACGTCACTATCGCGTCATCTTTCTTGGATCGATCACGATCATCGTCGCGCTCGGACTCTCCGCCATCGCCTTGCTGCCCACACTTGAACTCGTCCGCCTTACTGCACGCACCGCGCTCAGTTACGCCGAAGCCTCGCGCTACAGTTTGCATCCGCTCGCCCTCTCCGCCTTCATCAATCCAAATGTGTTAGGTCGCGGCGCGCGAGATTTTTGGCTTCCCATTGATCGCGCCGAGATCGGTTATCTGGGCGTGACGACTCTCGCCCTCGTCGGTCTCGCCCGCAAACCAAAAATATATTTTGTCATCGCCCTCGTCGGCGTCGTTCTCGCGCTTGGCGCATACACGCCCGTTCATCAACTCATCTTTAATTTTCTTCCGGGCTTTGCCTCGTTCCGCGCGCCCGCCCGATTTATTTTGCTCACCAGTTTTTCTCTGGCGATTCTTGCCGGTTATGCCTTAGCAGATTTAAGAAAAGAAAAGCGCGCCTTGATCTGGTGCGCGACTCTCGCTTGTATCTCAGCTGTCCTCATCCCCTCAACTTATCTGGGGTTCAACCGCCAACCTGATCCAACACCTTTGGTCATTACCTTCACCCTGATTCTGATCGCCTGCGTCAGCATTTATTTTAATTGGCGCAAAATTCTCGTCCTCACCCTCTTCGTCGAACTCTTTGCCTTCGGCGCGTTCGTTGAAGTAGATCGACTCGACCCATATCAAGGCTACAAACGCACTCCCGCCGTTGACTATCTTCTCTCTCAACCCGGACCCCTTCGCATAGATGTCGCCTCCACCAAATGGCAGCCCAATGCCCCTCAAGTCTTCGGACTCGAATCTATTTACGGAATCTACAACCCATTACTAATTACCAATTACTATAATTACTACTGGTCAGTAGATCATCGCGGCTCGCCTCGCTACAACTTCCTCAACGCTCAATACGTCGTCGCCGACAAAGACAAGCCGCCCGCCGATTCAACCTTCATCCCCATCTTCAACGAAGACCCCGATGTAGACATCTACCTCAACACCAACGCCATGCCGCGCGTCAGTTTGATCTACGATGCCATCATCACCGATGACCCCGCCAAAATTGTTTTCTCTCCCAACTTCAATCCTGCGACTCAAGTTGTTCTAGAGCCATCAGCCGTCAGCCGTCAGCCGTCAGCCAACCCTCAATCCCTAACCCCTAATCTCTTTTACACAAAATATTCTGCGGGTTCATTTACTGTTGTCGCCGTTACGCCGACTCCCGCTTATCTCGTCTTCTCGGAAGTGTGGTATCCATCGTGGACGGCAACTATGAACGATAAGCCCGCGCAAATCCTTCGCGCCAACACAGCCTTTATGGCAGTTCACGTTCCTTCGGGCGAAAGCACCGTCACATTTAATTTCACATCTCCCACATTGACGATTGGAGTTATCATTACCTTAGTTACCTTGATTGCGTCTCTCTATTTCCTTTTCTTCTTCAAACGCGCCGCCCCATGAACTCTCTAACCTCCAACGTCCAACGTCCAACGTCCAACCTCCAATCTCCAATCTCCAATCTCCAATCTTTAATTACTAATTACCAATTACTCTTTATTTTAGCTATCGCCGCCATCCTCCGTCTCGGCTGGATCAACCTCACCGAATTCAAAGCCGACGAAGCCCGCCTCTACCTCCTCGCCCTCGACATGGCGGAATTTAAATCATTCGCTCTGCGCGGCATCGGCTCATCCGTCGGCATTCCAAACTTCCCCATTTCAGTTTGGCTATTCTCGATCCCGTTATTCATCTGGAAACATCCCTACTCGGCGACCCTGTTTGTCGGTTTGCTTAACACTGTTGCCGTTTACGTCACCTATCGAGTCGCGAAAAAATATTGGGGCGAGTCAG
>Ga0082335_1006121_pt1 | contig 15828 bp, 18 predicted proteins | sample Subgrocontami58m_FD_72375 | JGI IMG/M metagenome (GOLD analysis project Ga0082335, IMG submission 72375) | Subsurface groundwater microbial communities from S. Glens Falls, New York, USA - GMW37 contaminated, 5.8 m (SPADES assembly) (version 2) ... | reverse complement strand
GAAGGGTGTTTTGCCAGAAAATAGCCTCCGACCTTGCCGCGCCGGCTCTCCACAAACCCGCCTTTTTTTAAATCTAAAAGCACCTGTTCCAGGAACTTTATCGGCGCGTCTGTGCGTTTGGCTAATTCGTGTATAGCTACGACTTTCCCGTAATTAAGCGATAAATCTAATATCGCCTTCAAAGCATAATCACCTTTATAAGTTATCTTCATGGCTATCTCCTATTGGCTATAATCCCTGCTGACAGGTTCTCATATGCTGTCTGATAAAATTATTTTTAAGAAATCTCCTCTTCCAAATTCTTCTATTAATAAAGCGAGCCGTTGTTTCGGTTTTGCATTCTCTTTAAAGAACTTTACCACATTCGCAATAATATGCAAAACCTGATCCTCGCTAAATTGCCCATCCAGCTTAAATCCTGCTCTAGGTGTACGGCCGGCACAGCCTCCCAGATATAGCGCATAACCAATACGTTTTTCACCGGAAGTTGCCTCTGCGGCGCCGTGTATCCCTATTTCCGATTGCTGCGGACGAGTACAGCCATTGGGGCAACCGGATATAGCTATCTTAAATTTATGCGGTAAGTCTAAACCGCATTTTAACCCCAACTCTTTTTCGATTCTGTCAGCCAAGGAAAAGGTATTCACAAGCCCCTGCTTACACCAATTATTTCCGGGGCAGGCTGTTGTAGCCCTAAGCCGCGCACCTGATGTCCCGGCATAAATTCCGGCTTGAGCAAGTTCAGACTCAACCCTGGTTATATCATCATATTTAATAAAAGGTATCTCCAGGCCCTGGCGTACAGTAGCATGTATTATGCCTTTTGCATATTTTTCTGATATCTCAGCCAGCTTGTTAAGCTGAGCATACGTATAGCATCCGGTAGACGCCATCCTTATCCTCAAAATAAAGAATCCCTCTTGTCTTTGCCTTAAGAAACCTTTTCTTTTTAAACTGTCATAGTCTATATTTCCAGAAGTCATTTTTAAATCCTTTCTAATGCCTTTGCCGCGGCATTGACTGTTATCTCGACATCTTCCATTGTATGCGCAAATGATAAAAAATTTGCCTCAAACTCCGAAGGAGCAAAATATACCCCGCCTCCAAGCATGCCCTTGTAAAACGTCTTAAAATCATATTTATTCTCAAACTTAATACTAAACATAGACCCAAACCGGCTAACTTTTAAACCGATATTTCGCGATTTCGCTGCTCCTTCAATAGCGCTGCTTAAAAAATCTGCAAATCTTTCTATTTGCCTATATTTTGCTCCGGATGACGCCAGCGCCTTAAGCGTTGCTATGCCTGCCTGCATAACGACCGGATTTCCCGAGAACGTTGATGCCTGATAGACTTTTCCTAAGGGAGCGAGTTTATCCATTATTTTTCCTCTGCCGCCGTAGGCGCCTATGGGGAACCCTCCTCCGATGATCTTACCCAAAACAACAATGTCCGGAATAACACCGAAATTCCTAGCAACCGAACCAAAACTGAAACGAAAACCAGTGATGACTTCGTCGAATATTAGCAGCGCTCTGTATTCTGCCGTAAGAGCTCTTAGCCTCTTTAAAAAATCTATCTTGGGCGGCAGGACGCCGTAATTGCCTCCGACCGGCTCAACCAATACAGCCGCAATCTTACGCCCGTATCTTTTGAAAATATCTTCAACAGCTTTGATATCGTTATGCGGGGCTACAATTGTAGATTTTGCAAAATCTTTTGGGACACCCAGGCTCGACGGAATTCCCAGAGTTGCCAGTCCCGAGCCGCTTTTTGCAAGAAGATAATCTGCGTGGCCATGATAGGCGTTCTCAAATTTTACTATTCTGTCTCTTCCTGTATATCCTCTGGCAAGTCTCACAGCGCCCATGACCGCTTCCGTGCCGGAATTAACAAATCTTATTTTCTCCGCAAACGGTATTGCCCTGCGGATCAATTTTGCCAATTCCACTTCTTTTATACTTGTCGTACCAAAACTTAAACCCTCGCACGCAGCAGCCTTAACCGCCTCCACAATTTCAGGGAACGCATGGCCCAGGATAAGGCTGCCCCAGGAAAGCACATAATCGATATATCCATTACCATCGTAGTCGTAGACTTTTGAACCACGGCCTTTCTTAATCATAAGCGGATTACCGCCTACATAATTAAAGGCGCGCACCGGGCTATTAACGCCGCCAACAAGATATTTTTTCGCCTCAGTGAATAATTTAGAATTTATCGTTCTCTTAGCCATTTGGCAATATCCTTAGCATGGTAGGTAATGATAAAATCCGCGCCGGCGCGTTTAATCGAGGTTATGATCTCGAATACAGCCTTTTTCTCATCCCACAACCCCAAGCTTGCTCCGTGTTTGACCAGGGCGTATTCGCCGCTTACATTAAAAGCAGCCAGGGGAGCGTTAAAACGCTCTTTTGCTTGCCTGATAATATCCAAATAACTTAACGCCGGCTTTACCATAACGATATCCGCGCCTTCCTTAATATCGTCGGAAATTTTTTTTAATGCCAACTCAGGGTCGTGAAAATCAAGTTGATAAGCACTGCGGTCGCCGAATTTCGGGGCAGAATTTGCTGCCTCGCGAAAAGGGCCGTAAAAATTTGAGGCGAATTTTGCCGAATAACCCATGATTTTAGTATGCCCAAACCCTGCGCTATCAAGGGCGCTGCGTATGGCAAAAACTTGCCGCCTAGCCATAGCTGAAGGGGCCACGTAATCTGCTCCTGCTTCGGCGTGGGATAATGCCATCTTGGAAAGCGCATCAAGTGTTGATTTATGATCGATCGTTTTTTGCTCCGGCTTAATAACGCCGCAATGCCCGTGCGATGCATACGCGCACAAGCAGACATCGGTCATAACTACTATATTTTTGAATCTTTTTTTTATTTCCTGTACTGCCCGGCTAACCAAATTATTCGTAGAGTAAGCCGAGGTTCCGTGCCTGTCTTTCTTTTGCGGCACCCCAAAGAGTAGGATTTTATTCAGGCCGAGCCCATTCAGCTGATCTATCTCCCTTAAAAGTTTATCCGTGGACAATCGATAAACTTGCGGGAAAAACCTGATTCTTTCTCTCCCGTTACTGCCCTCGGTTACAAAATAGGGTAATATTAAATTATCCGGATTTATATTTGTGCGCATACAGCCTCTTGCCATAATCGACGACCTTGCCCACGACAAATACCGCAGGAGAGCGGACAGAATATTTCTCCGCTTTTGCAACGATTGTTGCCAAATTGCCCTGTATAATTCTTTCATCCCGGCTGGAAGCGCGTTCAATGAATGCGCAAGGAGTCTTCTTGTCTCTGCCGGAGGCAAGGATTGTCTTTACCACTTCTTTAATATTGCTTACTGCCATCAAATACACCAACGTATCGCAAAGAGGGGCATCCAATTTCTTGTGATTACTCTTTCTCCCTGTCAGTATTGCTATCGATGAATACTTGCCTTTTCTGGTTAAAGGAATACCGAAACTCTCAGGTGCGGCAAGCGCAGAAGTAATCCCCGGGATAATTTCAAATGCAACGCCTTTTTTCTTTAGAAATAACGCCTCTTCTATACCGCGGCTGAAAACTAAAGGATCTCCGCCTTTTAAACGAGCCACCACCTTGCCGGACATTGCCTTCTGATACAGCAACCGGTTAATCTGGCCCTGCTCCAATAAATGCATGCCGTCCGCTTTCCCGACACAGATAACTTCGGCGCTGCTTTTAGCAAAACGCAAAAGTTCTCTTGAAGACAAAAAGTCGTAAAGTATGACATCTGCCGTCTTTAATCTCTTCAGGCCCTTGACACTGATTAATTCGGCGTCGCCGGGGCCGGCGCCGATAATATAGACTTTACCTCTTGCCAATTTTCCTCCCTTGCAATCAAAGTCAGACCACCCTGTTTGGGATGGGTTTTAAAAACCTCTAGCGGAAAAATCTCTGCTGCTTTGTTTTCCAATCCTAACCTTATCAGCGCCGCATGTGCGACCAGCAAAGCGTCAATCCTGCCGGAATCCAATAATGCCAGACGCTCCTGGATATCGCCCCTGATATCAACGATATTCAAATCAGGCCTTTTAAGCATCAATTCGTCCTTCCTGCGTTTGCTGCTTGTTCCCACACGGGAACCTAAAGGCAGCTGAAATAATTTTAAGTTATTTTTTGAAACCAGCGCATCAAAGGGACTTATACTTTTAATCTCTATCACTGGTTTTAGTCCTTGCGGGATTTTGTCGGGAAGGTCTTTACTGCTATGCACGACAAGGTCTATCCTGCCATTCAAAAGCGCCGAATCGATTTCCCGAGTAAAAAAATCTGAACCCTCGACCCTGGAGATAGGTGTTATTTTATCTTTATCCCCCCGGGTAGGTATCGCTATGATTTCAAAATCAACCCAAGGGAAACTCCGAGAGATCTCTTCAGCTTGTTTTATAGCTAAGCGACTCGGACGGCTCCCGATCCTTAATACTTTTCTCATATTCTTTTACGCGCTCCTCAACCAGGTACTCTGCCAAATTCAGCTGAGGCTGAATGTTGTTATTATTCTCCTGAAAACTTAAGGAGAAATCTTCAATATTCTTTAATACCACGCCTTTTATAGCACCTACCCCTGGCTCAATATCCCGCGGTATGGCTAAATCATAAATATAGAGCGGTTTATCTCTTTGGGAGGCAATAGGCAAAACTTTATCTTTATTTAAGATAAAATGCGGGCTTGCCGTAGCACTGATTAAAAAATCAGCCTTTCCAAGAAAGTAATTCAAGTCCTTGAAATCTATTGCTTGCCCCTTAGCCTTTACTGCAAGTTCTTCCGCGCGATTCTTATTCTTATGCGCTGCAAAGACCAAGCGCGCATTACCTGGCTTATGCTTTGCCAAAAGGCCTGCAATCTTACCGGTGCCCATAATGAGTATCTGCGGTTCTTTGTGATCAAGGCTGTATTTTTGTAAATCTTGGTATAGTAATGTTGCAATATTATATTCATCCCGGTTTAAGCCTGTTTGATTACGGATATCCAGCGCCTCAAAATACGCTTTCTCCCAAATAGTTGATAAGCCCGTCTGGAGGTTGCTCTTCCAGGAATTTATCTGCTCTAAAATCTGCAATTCTCCTTTTAGTTGCGATTCTAATCCTGTCGCAAGCCGCAAGGCATGGCGGAATATTTTAACCTTACCGTGAATAAAATACCAACCAGCAGGTACCTGCGGTAATTCCGTACTTTTTTTATCCAAGCCATAGACTTCCAAACGGTTGCATGTAGAAAGAACCGCCGTTTCCCGGAATATTTTGCCCCAAGAATCAAATATCTCCCTGCGCTTTCTGTAAAACTCTTCGCGCAAGGCGATATCAACGCACCGGTAATCTGTTCCGATAAGATAAAAATCCATCCCAATTCTCCTCTAGAAAATTCTTTAAATCTCTGCTCAGGACCGGGTCCACTCCGTGAGTATATACTGCCACAACGGCTCTGGATGTACGCAAAATTGCCGGCGAAATAAAAGTGCTTAAAAAAGCTCTATCTACGACATTTGCCAAAATACCTCGTCTCTTCGCCCAAACACTTATCCTTTTATTAACGGCCGCATCAGAAGTGGCTGCAATAACAAGATCCGCGCCTTCAAGATCCGAAGCTTTTACAATCCTGTCGCGCCAGGTGATCCTATGAGACTTAAAGAGCCTTAATAATGCCGGGGTTAAATCAGGTGATACTACGCGAATTTGCGCACCAAAACGAAGCAAGGTTTTTACTTTACGTTCCGCGACCTCGCCGCCTCCAACAACTAGGACGGTTCTACCTTTAAGCTTTAGCGCTATCGGATAATACAACTCTTTCATCTTGGGTTACCTTAGTTAAAATTCAAAATATTGCTTAGTCGAAAAATACCTTTCGCCTGTATCGGGGAATACCGTTACAACTCTCTTGCCATTCCCCAACGCCCTGGCAATCTTCAAAGAAGCCCAGAGAGCCGCACCGGAAGACGGTCCGCAAAATATACCCTCTTTTTTCGCTAACAGTTTCGACGTTTCATACGCGTCGCGATCGCTTACAGTTATGATTTCATCTATAATTTTCCTATTCAAAATATCCGGAATGAAACCGGCTCCTATGCCCTGAATTTTATGAGCCCCATGAACTTTGCCTGATAAAACAGCGCTTAACTCTGGCTCTACCGCAACGATCCTTATTTGCGCGTTACGCTTCTTCAATATCTCACCGACACCTGTTATGGTTCCGCCCGTGCCTACGCCGGCAACAAATACATCTAACGCACCTTTGGTCTGCTCAAGGATTTCCCTGGCAGTGGTTTCTCTATGCACTTGCGGATTTGCCAAATGCTTGAACTGCTGAGGCATAAAAGAATGCGGAATTTTCTTATGGATCTCTTCTGCCTTTTTAATAGCCCCGCTCATTCCCTCGCCGCCCGGAGTTAAAACTACCTCCGCTCCATATGCTTTTAATATATATATCCTCTCCAAACTCATCGTCTCAGGCATGGTGAGTATGCACTTATAACCTTTGACAGCGCACACCATAGCCAGGCCAATCCCCGTGTTCCCGCTCGTAGGCTCTATAACTGTTCCGTTGGGCTTGAGAATACCTCCTTGCTCTGCGTCGTTTATCATGGCTATGGCTATCCTATCCTTCACGCTACCGCCCGGATTCAATGATTCTAACTTTGCGCATATCTCTGCTGTCTCGGGACCTGCTATACGATTCATCCTGACTAGCGGGGTATGCCCGATCGCTTCCAAAATACTGCAGTTAATACCTGCATTATATTCGTACATTTTGCCGCCTCCCAATTCCCCATCACAACAATCTAAAAAGCTATGTTTTAAAAAACAATCCTAATAAAAAATACGAGATGCCAACCGAAAGTAACGGAGTAATCGCCCATACTACAAAAGTTTTTTGTGTTATGCTCCGGTCCCACGTATATTTATGCCCATCCTTTAAGCAGCTTATAGCGAAAATAGAGGCGAGGTTTAACTGCACCAAAGATTGGGGTATGCCCAAAGCAGAGGCAAAAATAAGCAATGTCGCCGTGACAAAAGAAACCAACGTACTAGAAACTAACCCTAAGGGGACTATTTCCTTGCCCGCGGTCTCAAGCGTACCTTTGCCCATCAGACAAGCGCCCAATCCAAATAATGGGGCAACTAATATTAATCCTAAACCTATATCGATCAACCCTGCCCCGCTAAGAGGCCCTACGGCATTGGCCACGTTATTTGATCCAATGGCAAAAGCAACATAACAACTACTCGCCAAACTTAATAATCTTATTTTCCGATGGCTGGCAAATAACTTTTGATAAATATGTAAATTACCGTGTTTAGGCGGGTAGATGCTCTTGAAAACCAATAAAGTCAAAAGATAAGACAATAAGGGTAACACAACCCACATCGGGAGTATTTTTTGGCACAATGTCTCAAGATTAATATGCTTAAAATATAGCCCTGCGCCGACAATCGCCCCTACCGTAACCTGGCTTGTTGATTGAGGTATTTTCAAAAGATTCGCCAAAAAAAGGCTTATTGTCGCGGCAGATAAGATTATCAATGCAACATCGAAGCTTAAAAATTCTTTAGGCACCAGATTTTTACCCAGGGTTAAACTAACATTTTTTCCTAATGTCACTCCCCCGATAACTACAAAAATCCCAAACAATAATAATGCCCTTCTTTTTTTTACAAGTTTTCCTCCCCAGCTCGCGGCAAAAGCAGGAGCGATGCCGCTTGCGCCCATATTCATCGCGAAGAATATTACCACCGAGACCAAAATAATATATTGGACCATCCCTAATCCCCGTTAATACTATCTTTATTCATATCTTTTTATTTTTTAAGCGGCCGAGTGTGTATACCACATTCGCCTCCGCACTTACTTGTTCCAATCCAGCGGCCGGCACGCTCATTGTCGTCATTGGTAATCTTTGTGCATGGCGCGCATCCTAAGGACCGGTAGCCCTGTGCGTATAGTTGATTCACCGGTACTTTATACAGCGCCAAATACTGCCAAACCTCTCGCTCTTTCCAAATAAGTATAGGATTTAGCTTGATTAATCCTTCATCCCTCTCTTCAACTTCCTGAAAGTCAGTGCGCGTTCTACCTTCTGTGCAACGCAGCCCCGTCACCCAGCATGTAACACCCATCTCTTCTATCGCCCGCCTGACCGGTTCAACTTTCAATATGTCGCAGCATAGATCCGGCTTCGTATCGTAGAGTTTTTCCGGTATTTTGGAATCATTTTTATAGACTTTTAGCTCCGGGTATCTCGCAACGGTCTCTTCCATAAAACGCACTGTCTCTGCAGGCTTAAACCTGGTTGTTACTATAAACCCTCTTATTTTAGGATTTACACTTTTCGCAAGGTCCCACACCGCTACTGAATCCTTGCCCAGGCTATTCGCCACTACAAGGCCGTCACCATATACTTCATATGCTTCTCTTATAAGCGCTTTCGACCTCTCAACTTTTTCCTTAAAGTTAAGCTTCTCCACCAACTCCTTAAGATCTTCTTTCGTGTCCAACAAACTCATTTTCTAGTCCTCCTTTTTATTTGCCTGCTCATTAGAGTTCAAACATTCTAAATTGTAATTTCCAGAGATATAAAAAAACCACTATCCGCTTCCAATTTCCGGCAGTGGTTTAAGGGCCCCTGAACATTTTGCAATATCTACAGAAGCGACCACCTCCTGCCGGAGAGACAACACGTAGCCATACAACACATCACTTTCTTTAAGTTGTTAATAATAGCAACTCTCACTTGAAAGGCCTTACCCCTAGCTATCTCCATAGCTCTCTCCTATTGGCTATAATCTCTATAAACATAGTAGAGTATACCATAAAAAAATATTATGTCAAGCAAAAAATTGCCAGCTGGCGGTTAATGTTTTGCGGGTGCCCTGCCTGCCGGCAGGCAGGCAACAAAAACTTTTGCTGCCAAGTAAAAATTTTCAATCTGGGCCCTCCGGCCTAAGCCTTTTCCCATAACAAAAAAATGGCACATCTTTACCTAAGATGTGCCTGAAATAAGACCTTTCGCCTTTGTGCAACAGGCTAAATCCCTGCTTCTGGAAAAATATCGCCGCCTTTTGGGATAAAGTGCCCAGATAAACACCGGGAATATTATTCTCGGCAAGATAATCAAAGAAGCGGCTCATCAGTTTGGAGCCTATTCCTGAATTCCTAAAGCCGTCAGCGATATTGATGTGCAGAGTTGCCGGATAACACTTCGAAAAATCTTCCATTTTTAATTCGCCTTTCAGGAAACTTAAAGTAAGCGAGATTAAAAATTTTAAATTTTTCTTTTTCAATAAAGTTTTTTGCAGGATTATTTTCTTTAAAAGGCCGGGAAGTATCTTAAACAGGAATGTCTTTGCTATGTGGTTAGAATTCTTTGCTCCGATGATATAGCCGACGATTTTTTTATCGACTTCAGCCACGAAACAAGACTGCGGCTCATAATCAGTGAAATAAAGAGTCAGGAAATCCGCAAACACGTCTCTGCCTTCGAAAAACTCCTCGCAGGGCTTACCCATGAACGCGCTGTTGCAGGCAATGTCCCTTAAGGAGTTGCGGTCTGCCTGGTTATAGCCCCTTATTAAAACTTCATCCATTTACTTAATCCAAATCGAGTATGCGCCAGGCAGTATCGTCAAAAGTGAGGCCCTTAACATTTGTCCGGCCGCTGGCAAGTATATAGTCTGGATTTCCCAGGCTTACCAAGGGAATTTTAATAAATATAGAGCTTCTCTTATATTTTAATTGGGTATCCTTTATGAACAAAGTCTGTTTTTTATCCCGGATATTCAAGCCGGATAAATTTATCCCCAGGCGGATCTTGGGCATTTTGGCAAACTCTGTATTTTTGCTGTATCCGAGTAGATATACGGAAACGCCGAAATTTTTATCGATCTTGCGCCGTAAAGTCAGATTTATGAATAAATTCTTTTCGTCCCTGGCATAAGCCAGGCCGCAGATTTTTGATTTTGGCCCGGGCGCTATTGCGCAATACTCTGATTGCGAAACATCCTGCCAATTTAAGTTTGCAGGGGCGCTCCTTACAAGTTTAATCGCGGGGTAATCGCCGAAAAGTTCATTCTTACGGGCAAAGGTAAATAGATATGGAGGCATTGGTTTAATCTGGCTTTTATAATAAGCTATTGCCGCGTATTTTATTTTTATCTCATCCGGATTTAGGTCAAGCTTCTCCCACCTGATACCGCTATTATCAAACTGCTGCGGAGGATTTAAGGCAAGTTCCGGATGATAACCCCTGGGCAGAGGCCAGCCTACGACATGAATAAGGTAAGGAACAACCTGAGGCGGATTGATCTTATTCTCTAAATCCCACAGGGCAACCCTTAAAAACAGGTTCAGAGCACGGTGATCCCGGTTTGCGTCTACAGGATGCGAGACAAAAATAACCGTGGGTTTAAAATCAGCAATAACTGTTTTTAAATCTTTTAAGATGCTCTCTCCCACATAAGGAGCCTTGAAAGATAGGCATTCTTCATACGGAACTTTTGATATCCTGGTTAAAAAATCCTTAAACGGCCTGGTCTTGCCCCAGTATTTGGTCATTATTTCCATTGTTCCAAAATCAGGATAGCCCAAAGGAATAATATCATCTTTATTCAAACCTAAAAAACCCATTGCCGCGAAAGATTCTTCCCGGCGCACGTCGCCCATATGGATAAATTCGCCTTTTCTAAAAACAAGCCTTTTTTCGTCGTATATAAATGCCAGCTCATTGTGGTCGCCGCTGGTGAATAGGGTAACCTTAACCTTTGCGCCTGCCTTTATAGCGCGGTGAATGACTCCTGCGGCCCCTATTGCCTCGTCATCAGGATGTGGGGCTAAAATCAACACCCGGTCATTTTTATTGAATTCGCGGACCTGGTTTATTTCTGCGCGGGTTAATAGGGGAAACGAAATGAATGAAATGCAAAGGGTAAGGGAAACAAAATACGCCTTGTTCTTCTTAAATAAACCGTTTTTCAAATGGGCTACTCCTAATATTTATAATAGACTACCTGCGCGCTAAACTGTAGGCAAGAGCGGATATTAGCGCCGAGCAGGGAATTGTTAATACCCAGGCCCATATTATATTTCCGGCAACTCCCCACCTGACCGCGCTTAAGCGCTTAAGTGAACCAATGCCCATAATCGAACCTGTGATAGTATGAGTGGTGCTTACGGGTATGCCGAATGCCGAAGAAACAAATAAAGTAATAGCTGCGCCGCTTTCCGCGCAAAATCCGTCAACAGGTCTAAGCTTTGCAACCTTTTGACCCATTGTTTTTACAATCCGCCAGCCGCCGGACATTGTTCCCAATGCTATAGCTGCGTGGCAGGCAATTACAACCAGAAAAGGAATATGGAATTTTGGCCCTAAAAGCCCGGCGCTAAATAAGAGGCTGGCAATAATGCCCATTGTCTTCTGCGCGTCGTTGCCGCCGTGGCCCAGGCTATAAAGCGCCGCGGATACCAACTGGCCTTTTCTAAAGATATGGTCTACTTTTGAAGGCGAACTTTTCCTGAATACCCAATGTACAAGAATACCAAACGTCAACCCCAATAAAAGCCCGGCTACAGGAGAGATGAATATAAAAATCACGGTTTTAAAAATCCCGCTATAGACAAGCGCTCCTGGCCCTGCCTTTACCAACCCGGCGCCGATCATCCCGCCGATTAAAGCGTGAGAAGAACTCGTAGGTAAGCCAAAATACCAGGTAATCAGGTTCCAGCCGCAGGCGCCGATAAGCGTTCCAAAAATAATGCTTTTATCTACGATTGCTATGTCGATTATACCTTTGCCGATAGTGTTTGCGACATGCAGGCCGAAGAAAAGGAAGGCGATAAAATTAAAAAATGCCGCCCAGATAACGGCGTAACGCGGGGATAAAACACGGGTTGAAACAACTGTGGCTATTGAATTGGCTGAATCGTGAAAGCCGTTCAAAAAATCAAAAGCCAGCGCCAAAAATATTAATAATAGGACGGCGAAGGTCATAATTTCAAGCCTGCTTTACCTGTATGGATTCAACTACATTAGCAACATCTTCGCAGATATCCAGCACTGTTTCTGCGTCCTGATAAATCTCTTTCCATTTTATTACGGCAATCGGATCTTTTTCCGTTTCGAAAAGCTCTGCCAGCACCTCATCCCTCATCGAGTCTCCGACATTTTCCAGGCGGTTTACTTCTACGCAAGATTCAAGTATGGATCTAGCATTTTTCATATTGCGCAGCCCCTTAATTGCGCAAGCTACGGCGCGTACTGATTCAAGAATTACATTGGAAAATTCAACAAGGTTTTTATTGACACCGGAAAGTTTATACACGGTCAAGCGGCTGACAATGGTATAAATCATATCCACAATGTCATCCAACTCTTTTGTAAGGGCGTAGATATCTTCCCGGTCAAATGGAGTAATAAAGGTCTTATTAAGCTGTTCGATAATAGTGTGGGCAACCTCATCTGCCTGATGCTCTATTTCATGCATCTTCGTAAGGCTAGCCCGGTCTATTGTGCCTTTTGAAGCCAGGTCTTTAAAATAATTCGCCGCTTCAACTGCAAAGCTGACCTGTTTTTCAAAAAGGTCAAAAAAATTGAATTCTTTGGGCAGAAAATTAAACATCATAACAAACTCCTTTTGTTATTTTTTTAGGATTTTAAACATAAAAACACCTTAATTAAATTTGCACAAGATCTTTCTTATCTCTCAGCAGGCTTATTAGAGAGATTTGGTGGGATTAAATCAGAACTGCTATATCTTATTATAAAATTAATGTTTTGTCCAGGGGTTTAAATGCCGTTTTGTATACCTATTTGTTTCCGGAAATCAACCCTTGTTTCTTTTTTCTGGTCAAGGATTTGATTAGGGCTTCGCGTTTTAAGGCTTCATTTTTAGTATCGTAAGGTTCTGAATATATCAATTTATTCGCCTTGAATGCGCGAGTAAATTTTCCGCCCTTGCCGTTTTTATGCTCTTCTAATCTGCGCTCCAGATTGTTGGTTATACCGGTATAAAAACTGCGGTTTTTACATTCCAGGATGTAGACGTACCACATATTGTTTAAGTATCCCTGTTGGACGAAATCTGTAACTGGCTGTATTTATTTTTGAACAATAGAACAATGGAGCATTAGACCGCAATTGAGTTTTGTTTGTCTATTGTTCTATTTTCTATTGCTCAATTGCTCTGTTTTTTCGCCGCAGGCGAAAAAACTGCCCCGTGTGGACTCGAACCACAATACCAAGATCCAGAGTCTTGTGTCCTACCAATTAGACGACAGGGCAAAATCTATTTCTAAACGTTAATCGCTAAAAACTATTATTTCCGGCCGCCGCGGGGACTTGGGCCAATTGATCTTCTTGTTCCTCCTTGACCTTTGCCAGCGCCTACTCCTGCGCCGTGATCCCTGACACCGGGTTTAGTCATATCTTTTTTGTGGCCGCGGTCCCACTTGTCTTCCTTCCTATCCCTGACATCCTCTTTGCGGTCTCTTTTATCTTCCCTGCGATCGCGGACATCTTCTCTTCTATCACGGCGGTCCTCTAATTTATCAAGTTTTCCGCCATCGTGCTTTTTATCCCAGATATCTTCGCGCTTATCTCTAATATCTTCTTTCCTATCCCTGATATCTTCTCTTCTATCGCGCCAATCTTCTCTGCGGTCTCTGACATCTTCTTTCTTATCTTTAAATCTCGGGCTGCTTTCCGGAGGATTAAGCGGAGCATTTTGCCTGGTTTCTTTGGCATCCTTCTTTAAGCCTTGCCAACTCTGGCGCAATTCCTGCCTGTCCTGCCGCTTCTCTTGGATATTTTCCTGATGCACGGCTTTAAGTTGTTCTCGTAACTGCTCTGCTTTTTCCTTGTCTCCAGACTGTATTGCTTCATGAATCTGGTCCCGCAATGTAGCCTCTTCTTGCATAGCCTCTTTAGCATTTGTTTTGATTTCCTGGCGCTGTTGTTTAATCGCCTGCCAGTCAGCTTTCTTCTGGCCCTGAACGCTGTCTGCATCAATAGTTATATCTTCCTGCGCATTAGATAGCGTTAGAAAAACAAAACCCATTCCAACACAGAGAACAAAAAATATTAAAGATATTTTTCCCCTCATCTAAGCCTCCTGTCTTTTGGTTTTAAAATTTTAAATCCGGCTATTTTTTTTCTTCTTAGCCTTTTTATGGACCTGGCAGGTCTTACTCATAAATAGCGTTTTAGAAAAACTGCCTTCTCCTGCCCTCTTTAAGAAATTTCAGATGGCTTAAGATGGCCTCTAGAAGTGATATATGACACGCAAGCCATATATCGAGATAGATTATATCTCTTACGGCAAATCCTGGCAATAGAAATAAAGGCTTAAAAGATTGATTATTTCAGATTTTGGAAGTAATTATAAGTAAGCAGCGTTACGTCAGAAATAAATTTCTTGGCGGGCTTGGCATATCTATTTCCATGCTCGACTAAGACGCAGATTAAAAAATCGCCTTTGTCTGTATATACTATTCCCACGTCATGGCAGATGAATCTCTCCAGGCCGGTCTTGTGGGCAACGCAAATTCCTTTGGGAAGTTTCCTGGGGATACGGTCATTGATTTTCTGCTGGCCTAAAATTTCCAGGCATCTTTGCGAAATATCCTTATTCAAAAACCTGCCGCGATAGAGCTCTTCCAAGAGATAAGCCATGTCTTTGGCTGTAGTGTAATTTTCCCTGCCTTCTTTTCGCTCTTGGAAATCCATCATCTTGCGTACGATATTGGTATTCCTTAGCCCCATCTTCTTAAAATAAGCGTTCAGCCTGTCAAAGCCTAAAAAATCTATTAACGCGTTTGCCGCGGCATTATCGCTTTGGGTAATCATCGGCCCTAACAAATCTTCCACCCTAAAAACCGAACCAGCAGGCTTAGAGCCTAAGACCTTTGAACCGGAAACCTTGTCCTCGGATTTAAGCCTGACCTTGCTTTTCAAGCTCATCAAGCGGTCGCGCTGGGCTTGAAAACAAGCCATCATAATCGGAATCTTAACCAGGCTTGCAGATGGTATAGATATGTTTTCATTAAACGAAATATCCCAGCCTGTATCCAGGTCCTCAATAACTATGCCTACAGTGCCATTAAAATGCTTGACCTTGGCCTGCAATATTTTTTCTAAGTTCAGCCAGGCCTTTCTTCTATCAGCCAGCAAGGCCTGCCCCTTCTTGATTTCGCGGCTTCGCGCATCAACCTTGTAAGAAAAAAACAGGCCCGCGGACAGCATTGCGATAAAAGCTATAAAAAGTATTATTTTTGTTTTCATGGCTTTAAAATGAATTAACGCGATAAATTATAACGCTTAAAAGAAATACTTGCAATAAAAAAGGCCGGGATCTAAAATCCAGCCTTATATGTAAATTAAGCCTTAAATTATTTTCTGCCTGAAGGTACGCCTATAATTTTTTAAGCTCAACTCTTTTCGCGGAAATGAATCAGCTAAGTTCTTCCAGGTGGTGCTTCACAACTTTGCCCTCTACCATATATACCACATCTTCTGCGATATTGGTAGCGTGATCGCAAATGCGCTCCAGGTGGCGGGCAATTAACAATAAGGGGACGGCGCGGGAGATTGTTTTTACGTCTTTTATCATGTAATCATTTATCAATTCCTCCTGGACGAGATTACGCAACTTATCCGCTTCTGAATCAGACAGGACTACTTTTTTTGCCAGGGTTATGTCTTTTTTCACAAAAGCGTCGATGCAGTCACGCACCATATCCTGGGCAATTGTAGACAATTTTGGGATATCGATCAATGGTTTTAAGAGCGGCTTATCGGCTAATTCCAATACGCGC
>Ga0082335_1006120_pt1 | contig 15829 bp, 11 predicted proteins | sample Subgrocontami58m_FD_72375 | JGI IMG/M metagenome (GOLD analysis project Ga0082335, IMG submission 72375) | Subsurface groundwater microbial communities from S. Glens Falls, New York, USA - GMW37 contaminated, 5.8 m (SPADES assembly) (version 2) ... | reverse complement strand
TGCCCGGCCAAGTCAGCAAGGTCGGCACGACCAGGCCAACGCCCTTGCCGCTTCGCGTCGGGGCAAAGCACAGGACATGCTCCGGCCCGTCATGACGCAGGTAGTCGGCGCCGAGCTTTCCAAGCACGACTCCGTCCGGGCCGATCAGCCCGGCGATGCGCGCCTCGCGCGCTGTCGCCCAGCGCGCTGAGCCATAGGTGGCCACGTTCTTCGCCTCGCGCGCCCGCCAGACCGACATGCCGATCGCGACGGCAATCGAGATAAATCCGCCCGAGGCCGCGACGCAGGCACCTTCGACGAAGATGGAAGGCGCGTAGGCATCATAGGCGTACCACCACCAGAAGAAGGCCGGAGGGAGGTAGACCGGAACGCCGGCGAGTTCGAACCAGGGCGGCCCGAGCTGGAGCTGATAGCCCAGCCGCCAGGCCGTCCATTGCGTCGCTCCCCACAGGGTGACGAGCACGATGGCGAATACAAGGGTGATCTGCCCCCAAAGGATCTTGGTCGCGGACATGGCGACGCAAGATCAGGCCGTTGCATCTCGATTGCACAAGACCGGCATCGCGGGGAGCGCCTGCGCGGCGGTCCTGGCGTGCAATTCGGACGAAAAGGAGACGACGCGGTGCCCAGTAGTTGAGACTCAAATCAAGTCGTTGACCGCCGTGTAGTGGCGGCCCGGAGTTCCAATGCCACGAGGATTTGGAGGCGTCGGAGCATTCGACGGCGAACGCCACGCGATTTGTTCGGCATCGGTTTGATGGCGGTCCATTGATAGTCGCTGCTCCGGATTGGGAGCTTGAATTCCATCCACGGCCAAATCATCAACCTGGCACGGCCCGCAGCGGGGCGGCTAATGCTCTGAATCTACTTCCGCTTCCGGCGGAACAACGGACATGGCCGGACTTGCTGCTGGCTCGAACCAGTCACGAATGACTCGAAGCGGACTCTAGGGTCCAGCGAGTACGCATCCTAGCCGACGACGTCGGCCACCAGGATCGCGGCAAGGCGGCGCTGCTCTCTCATTCGGGCAGGCCCGCCAAACGCAACCCTTCGATTTGGCGCGCCGTGTCCTCGGCACGGCGATAGCAGAACGTGGCATCCACGTTGGATAGCCGAAGTCCTGGGTTCAGCCGCCGTAAGTCCGCCAGGCTCTTGCGTGCCGCCTCGATATTTCCGGCCAGCCCATGTGCCGTCGTGAGCGCCAAATGTCCCACCAGCCAGTTGGGTTGATGCGATGCCGCTTCAGCACCACACCGCACCGCCTCGTCATACCGCCCCATCATCATATGGCAAAATCCGAGATAGCCCTGCACCAGGTAATAGTCTGGGCCAACAGGGCTTATGCGTCTTGCGCGCGCGAACTGCTCTATCGCCTCTTCGTGCTCGCCTCGAAACGTACTGACCATGGCGCGGTTCATCCACGCGTGGACAAGATTTGGATTGACGACGAGGGCGCGATCCACAAACGCAGCAGCGGCATCGTATTCGCGACACACCCAGGCAAGACAGAAACCCATCGAGGCCAGTGCCATTGCGTCATCGCTGCCAAGCGCCGAAACTCTCTCGGCAAGCCGCCTGACTTCGGCCTCAGCATTGGCCCGATCCGTGACCCAACCGTGCAGCTTGGCCGTGGAATGACAGCGCGCGAGCATGGCATATGGCGTCGAGAAGGATGGTTCGAGCGCGATAGCGCGCTCGAACAGCGCGCGCGCCTCCGCATTGGCCGCCTTGCTTCGCTGATCGAAGAGTGCCGATCCACGCAAGAAGCAATCGTAGGCGTCAAGATTTTCGACCGGCTTGCGCCTGGTCCGTTCGATCTCGGCGTGAGTCACCCGTGGCGCTACAGCGGCCACCAATTTTCCCGTCACCTGGTCCTGCAGATCAAAGATGTCCTCGATTGCCCCATCGAACCGGTCCGCCCACAGATGAGCTCCGGTCTGGCTGTCGATGAGCTGACCTGTGATGCGCACGCGTCCGCCCGCCTTGCGCACGCTGCCTTCCAGCACGTAACGCACGCCAAGCTTGCGCCCGACCTGCTTGATGTCGACCGCCTTGCCCTTGTAGGTGAACGAGCTGTTGCGTGCGATCACGAACAGCGACTTGAAGCGTGACAGGGCCGTGATGATGTCTTCGACGATGCCGTCGGCAAAGTACTCCTGCTCGGGATCGCCGCTCATGTTCTGGAACGGCAACACAGCGATGGAGGGTTTGTCCGGCAGCGTTAGAGGCGCGTCGGTGGCCGATGTCGTAGCAATTGATGGCGCGGTGGCTGTTGTCGCGACGACCTTCCAATCGGCCGGATCCCATCTCACTCCAAATGCCTGAGTGGGCTGCTCGATATTCTTGAGGGCAAGGATTCCCAAGTCGTTGAACGTCGCCTTGATACGGCGCGAGACGGCATCATGGACGTTCCGTGAGATCACGATGCCACCAGCCGGCGCTTGTGCCTCCAGGCGCGCAGCCACGTTTACGCCATCGCCGTAGAGGTCGTCGCCTTCGACGATAAGATCACCCAGATGCAGGCCAATACGGAACACGAGGCGCGCATCCTCAGGCTGATCCTCATTAGCTTCTACCATGGCTTGCTGGAACTCGATGGCGGCGCCCAATGCGTCAACTGCGCTCGGGAATTCCACGAGCGCGCCGTCGCCGGTGAGCTTGACCAACCGGCCGCCGTGGCGAACCAGAGTTGGCTCTAGCCGCTCAGTACGATGAGCCTTTAGGCGGGTCAGCGTGCCCTGCTCGTCACGGCCCATCAGGCGCGAATAGCCAACGACATCCGCCGCCAGGATCGCTGCCAGTCGCCTTATCACCCGCTCGCCGGTCACGAAGCCTCCCTTAAGGCTTTAGTCGGCCGCGCTACGGCCGCGCGGTCCGGCTAGGTGCATCTTAGGTAACACGGGCGGCGGTGTCGCCCACGTCGGGCCCTAGAGCGATGGAGTTTTGAGGATCTGATGAGTAGGCCCTAGCTGCCGCTCACTTTCGGGATTGGCCCGAATCCGAAGTGCCGCCACGGTCCGGAAATGTCTGGAGTTGGGGGTGGACCGGAAGTAATCAGCGCGTACTCAGAACGACGCGTCTGACCCACAATGGACCTTCTCCAAACTCAGCTATTGCCTTACTATCGAAACGCCCAAGGTTAGCCGTCGCTATTTGGCCTCGGTGAAGGACAGCGCAGATGGGAGGAATTCAATGCACAAGCTGCTTGTCGTCTACAATGAGCCCAAGGAGCCCGAACACTTCCGGAAGTATTACGTCGAGAAGCACTTGCCGCTTGCAAGCAAGATACCGGGCGTCAAGGCGAGCCGCTATTCGTTCGATGTGAAGCCATTGGGACCAGGCAAGGCGCCCTATTTCTGCGTCTTCGAAGCCGAGTTCGAGAACGAGGCAGCGCTGATGAGTGCTCTGGCGTCCAAGGAAGGTCAGGCGGTCGCCGGTGACGTACCCAACTACGCTTCAGGCGGTGTGACCATGGTGCATTTCCCAGTCTAGTGGCGACTACCCGACAGAGCGATTGCATCAGTCAGAAAAGGTCGCTTCTAGAGGCAGAGCCGACATTACGAAATTGCCGCCGCGAGAGCGCCCATGACCGGCTTCACGCTACCCATCACGCGTTACGCCCTGAGCGGCGATGTCAATATTGCCTACCAGGTCATGGGCGGCGGACCAGTCGACATCGTACTGGTTCCCAGCACGGTCTCGCATATCGAGGGCCTGCACGAGCTGCCCGGTTACACCGCATTCATGCGACGCCTCTCGAGCTTTGCCCGCGTCATTGTGTTCGACCTGCGAGGCCAGGGACTCTCCGACAGAATGACTGGCGCACCATCTCTCGAGCAGCGCGCGGACGATATCCGAGCCGTCATGGATGCCACCGGGTCAAAGCGCGCCACCCTTGTGGGATTTTCTGGAGGCGCATCCATGGGCATGTTGTTCGCTGCAACCCATCCAGACCGCGTCTCGGGGCTGGTACTGTTCGGCGCAATGGCGGTAGGCGCTGCCCAGCGCGACGGCCTGGCGATCATAGAAGAACGGATTTCGGAGCGAATGAAGCATTGGGGCGACGGAGCGTTCGTCAAGAGAGCGGTGTCGGACAATCGTCCGGTCAGTGCCGAAATGATGGAGCGCTTCGGCAGGGTGGAGCGCATGTGTTACAGCCCGGGCGCGATCAAGACAGTTGTACTTTTGAACAGCCAGATCGACGTCAGGCCGATCCTGGGCTCCATCCGGGTACCTTCCCTGGTGCTCCACCGACGAACCGACGCCGTGGTACCCGTCGAGCAGGGGCGCGCGCTGGCAAAGCACATCCCTGGGGCCCGGTACATCGAGTATCCAGAGGGTGATCACGGATTCTGGACCGGTGACACCGAATCGCCGTTGGCAGACATCGAGGAATTCGTGACCGGCCACCGCCAGGGTGCCGCTGCCGATCTTGAGCGAATCCTCGCGACTGTCCTGTTCACCGACATCGCCGGATCGACGCAAAGTGCAGTCGGACTCGGTGACAAGCGCTGGCGGCAACGGCTCGATGAACATGATCGTCTCGCCCACCAGGTCGTCGAGCGTCATCGCGGTAACCTGATAAAGACAACCGGCGACGGCATCCTTGCAACTTTCGACGGTCCTGGCCGGGCTGTGCGATGCGCGCTCGCTTTTACGACGGCAGCCCAAGACATCGGCGTACCGCTCCGGGCCGGACTTCACACCGGCGAGATCGAGACGCGCGGAAGTGACGTTGGCGGCATCGCTGTCCACGCGGCGGCGCGCGTCATGGCTCACTCGCAGCCCGGCGAAGTGCTGGTGTCGCGTGTCGTCACCGATCTGGTGGCTGGGGCAGGTCTGCGCTTCTCCGAGCGCGGATCGTATGAACTCAAGGGAATACCGGGGCAGTGGGAGTTGTTTGCTGCCAGTCTCTGATGTTCTTAGCGAGCGCCTCGAAGGATGACCTGACCTGCCCCCGGGTCTTTCGAAATTGGCCAAGTCCGCTTCTCCGCCGAAATGGATCAAACCCCAACTGACCCGCCTGGTCGATGAGCCGCCGGCAGGTGACGAGTGGCTGCATCAAATACGACGGCTACCGGATGCACGCCCAGATCGACGGTGGTCAGGTTAAGCACCGGCATCGGGAGGCTGGGGACCTCAACTCCGTAGACCGAGCCGGACATTACAGGCGGCGCCAGCGATAGCCCAGATCAAGACGATCTGGCCGAACTCGGGATCGATGGCCTGGAACGTCTTGCGGATTCTCTTTATGTGCGACGCCCTGTTCAAAATGTTCCCCCCCATTTGCACTGCCAGTGGCTGGTGACTTGGTGGGATTCCATTTTTCGAGTGTTGGTATCACCGATAAACCGTATTTGGCCGCCGCCTGGCGCTCTCACAACAGCGTCGAAGGTTCCTGCTGCGCTGATGGGCACTTTTTCATTGATCACTTGTCCCTTGATCAAAATAAAGTTGCCCTGAATCTCAACATCGTAAGCCCACGTTTTGGGGCATTCGGTGCGATTGGACGAGAAGCCATCGAGCGTCACCTTTGCCGCATATGTAGGTTGACTGAACATCAGCAGCCCGAGCACCAGAGCTACTCGCCGCATCATCTTCTCCTCCGAAGCAACCCAAAATACTGCACGCACCAGAGAGATTGCTCAACCGGTGATCGCTTAGGCAACTGTGAAAGCCGAAACGGAAAGAAAATCTGCTTCTCGAGAGGGAATGCGGGTTTGAGTCCCGCCGTCCGCACCATCTTTCAGGGTGCTAAGAGCGCATCGAGCGTGCTTTGTTCAAAATTCGCGGCTGGAATACGGTCAGGCCCAACCAACGTTGCGCCGGCTGGCGATGGCATTTTTTCGATCAGCATACGCCGCGACACGCGTTCGCGCCGCCGACGTGCCTCTTCGCCAAACTCGACACGCAACAGGGTGGCAAGGCGCGCCGCGATACGCAGCCTCCGCATTCGCTCAAGGCGTTCCTCGACGTAGGGCTGGAATTTCTCGCGCGCATAGTTGGTGCTTAGAATTATCTCGCTCACCAGGCGGACATCTCGCAAAGCAATCGAAAGGCCTTGACCGGTAATTGGGTCGTTGTGGCCTGCTGCATCACCTATGAGCACTACGCCGGGCGCGGTCGGATCCTCAATCCAATGGTCTTCATTTGAATAGGAATGGAAGGGCCCGATCGGACGACTGGCAGCGATCATAGGAGCGTAAGGCAGGCACTTCAGACTTGCGAAAGTGGCAATCAGGTTTTGTTGCTTTCGCGTGCCGGCATATGCTGCTTTGTCCGAAAAATTGTAGCAAAGATAGAGGCGTACGCGATCGCTCCCCTGCGGAAAGATCAAGAAGTGTGCTTGGCCTTCAGTGCCAATGACCTGTGTGTTCTGCGGCCAATCCGGCACTCCGTCGACGAGCATGCCGCCCAACAGGTTGTGTGGCGGATCCGCGAGAACGTTGAAACCAAGTTGCTGGCGTACACGCGAGTTTCTGCCATCAGCACCGACAATGAGTTGGGGTCTCCATTCGATTCGATTGCCCTGATAGCTGCAGGCGACCGTAGGCGAAACACCCGCTACTACCTCGACATTGTCAACGCCCCGCAAAATCGTCGCGCCGGCAGTCTCCGCCTCAACTGCGAGCGCCCGACACATCGCAGGATGTCCCATGCAGAGTGCTCCCGGAACCTCGGGCACCAGGTCCGAGAACCTGCGTGTAAGCGGAATCGCCTCCTCGCCGGGCTGATTTTCGTCGTAGGGAATGTTCCGCACACTGAAGACGCCACCTGCTCTTGTGAGTGTGTCGAGCAATCCAAGGCGCTTCAGTTCGACGACACCCCAAGGAGCCATGAACTCGCCCCGAACGCGATCCACCGGATCCGCATCGCGCTCAAGTATTGCAACCACCAAGCCGCTCCGCGCTAGTGTCGCGCCGAGAGCACAACCTGCGATTCCACCGCCGACGATTACAATATCGAACTGCTGACTCATGTGACCGCCAATCTTCGCGCCTGCCGTGTTCGCTCTATGTTGCGGGCCGCCACTCAGCGTTTGCGCGCTTTAACCTTCTATGTTGGATAGCGACCACTCGCCTTCTACAACCACAATCTGCCGCGCAAGGGCGAGGCGGGCCAAAAGGAAGGGCGCGGTTGTCTTCTCAAAGTGGCGGTTCTCCGGCCGTGGGAATTCGAATAGAGCACGGTCACCTTGATCATTTTCGCCCCCGATTGATGCGCATTAGAGGTTGCTCCAAGCGGTCGGTGAAGACATGGCGGAACTCTTGATCTAATCTTGGGAAGTTCCCGCCGCGCATTGGACGGGTTATCGTCGGCTGCCTGTGGGGTGGTGGACCGTGTCGTTCTATTTCGAAAATCAGGCGCTCGACGTTTCCCGGCGTGAGCTTTCACGGGGTGGCGAGACGATCCAGGTCGAACCCAAGGTGTTCGACCTGCTCGTCTATCTAATCGAGAACCGCGAACGACTTGTGACCAAGGACGACCTGATCGCCCACGTCTGGGAAGGCCGTATCGTCTCGGATTCGGCGCTGACCAGCGCCATCAATGCGGCACGCAAGGCGATAGGCGACAGTGGGCGGGATCAGCGGTTGATCCGTACCAGCTCTCGCAAGGGCTTTCGCTTTGTCGGCGCGATCGGCTCGCCGGCAGGGACCTATGCCGGTACGGCCACCACCACGTCCGGCTTGCCGGAGCAGCGCATCTACTTCTGCCGCTCCGCCGATGGCGTGCGCCTAGCCTATGCCAGGGTTGGCAGCGGGCCACCCCTGGTCAAGACGGCCAACTGGATGAACCATCTGGAGTACGACTGGAAGAGCCCGGTCTGGCACGGCCTCTTCGCCGGGCTGGTGCGCGACCACACGCTGGTGCGCTACGACGCGCGCGGTAATGGACTGTCCGACTGGGACATCGAGCGGATCGATTTCGAAGCATTCATCACCGACCTCGAGACCGTGGTAGATGCCGCCGGACTAGAGCGCTTTCCCCTGCTCGGCATTTCCCAGGGCTGCGCGGTGGCGATAGCTTACGCTGTCCGCCACCCGGGCCGCGTCAGCCATCTCGTCCTATACGGTGGTTTCGCGCGCGGCCGTCGGCGTCGGCTGACGAACCGCGAGGATGTGCAGTCCGACGCCCTTGAGGTCCTGATGCGTCAGGGGTGGGGCCAGGAGAACCCGGCCTTCCGCCAGATCTTTACGTCGTTGTTCATGCCCGGCGCCAATCCCGAGCAGATGCAGTGGTTCAACGACTTGCAGCGCAAGTCAACGTCGCCAGAGAACGCCGTGCGCATCCGCCATACCGTCGATGAGATAGACGTCAGCGGTCTTTTGCCCAAGGTCGCCGTGCCAACGCTGGTGCTGCACGTCCGGGACGACGCTGCGCAGCCCTTCGCCAACGGCCGCGAGATGGCGGCCGAGATCCCAGGCGCGCGCTTCGTGCCGCTCGAGGGCCGCAACCATGTGCCCCTCGAGGGGGAACCCGCCTTGGCCCGCTTGGTCGACGAGGTTCGCGCCTTCTTGGCGCCCTAGCAGCCTGTCGGACTGTGGTCTGCGCGTTGAGAGATGAAGGGAAGGAAGGTCGAGAGTGTCACCCGCTTGGCATCCTTGTGTAGGCCGGGGCTCGCCCCGCGAGAGGAACATCCGTTTGATGTTCCAGGCCGTGGTGACGAGATTCCAGTCGCCTTCCTACCCGAGCAAGATCGTGCCGTTTGGACCAGACGGAGAGCTCGACATGATGGCGCGTCGGATCGCCTCCGAGTTTTCGACTTACGAAGCGCGCGTGTTCTACTGTCTTCTCAAAGTGGCGGTCCTCCGGCCGTGGGAATTCGAATAAGCAACGCTCCTCTACTCGTCTCAACTTGCATGACGCTATCAACCCAGCTCGCCACGTTGTTCTTCAACAGCCACATTGCCAACCCCAGACACAGTCGCTCCGCTGCACTGCTGGAAAGCTGACCTCCGCAATTGCACTCGATCCCGATTTTCTCTTGCAGGCAACCAATTGCTTAGATCGAGAAGCATCGCATTTACTTCGCCGTATTCTTCATGCACCGGACGGTGCGTCCAAGCATAGCCATGCTTCATGAAGTAGCTGACCAGGTGATCGTTGCAGTCGATGAAATTCCACTTAACTCCATGCTGCATGCCCAGTCGGTAGCTTGCATCGCTCAGACGGAACGCGAGAGTGCTACCTCTACGGTCGGCTGCCACCATCAAGCGGGTGCAGACTGAAACGCCCTCGGGGTAACTGGGCACAAATTCGCTCATACGCAGCAGGTCGCAATAATAGTCCACCCCTCCCAACCAGGCGAGGTTAACACGTATGCAACCGACTACGTTCTGCCCTTCCCAAGCCACCAAGTTGAGCCCTGTCGCATCAAGCGGATCCTCGATACGGCGCAATTGGTGGTCGGCATATTTTTGTCGGCGGCTCATTTCTTCCACGTAGACCCGATACCTGAAGGAATACAGAAGCTCCTTTTCTGCGTGCGTGAGAGCGAGACGAACAGACGTAACCATTTGATTCTCCTTGCCTGCGCTCAGCCGGCCTGCGCAGCTAGTTCTCGGGATGCGCTCGTTCCTTCTTGGTCTGCCTGTCTAAAGGCGCCGCCCACCATCTGAGCGTAGAGCTCGCTCGTCACTTCCATGCAGTATGCGACCTCCTCCACATCTGCCGGCTTACGAAGCATCGTAGCCGCGTAGTCTTGCATCAGGCGGTTGTGGTGGACGTCAATAGACCGATGCTCCGCCAAGAAGCTCATTGCCTTGGGCGGCACACCGATTTTCGCGAGGCTGGACGCGATCTCAGCGCCTCGCTCGGTCGGCAAAAACTCAAGGAAGAAGAGATATCCCAGGTAGGACAAATGCGAACGATATTGGATGGCATAAAAAGGAAAACTGATCAGTGGCGTCGTCGACGGCAAAGGTCGTTCGTCGGGGACAGATCGAACATCTCGTCCAAGAGAATTCAGATCTGCCAGGGCCAAAGCGTCATGCCCGACTTCCGACAAGGCATGGCGTAAGAACGCCTTCACCATCTGCCGGTCGTCACCTCTGAACCAAGCCGTCGCCATGGCCTGAATTTGCGGATTTTCGCGGGTGTAGAAGTATGTCTCCCGTAGGTACGCGGCATAGTGATCCGCGGTCACGTTGCCATCGAGAAGTCGAGTCATCGGTTCGGAAGCCATGAAGCGGCTCTCCGCCGCAGTCCAAGCGCGGCGTAAGTCATCAAAAGCCGTCATGTCTCGTCTCCCGTTCGCAGGGCCATATTTCGCCTTTCCCTTGGCGTTAAGTAGGCTCACGCTGTCGATGACCCTGTCAGAGGCCGTCACGAAAGACTTGTCGAAACCCTTGTCTTTTTCTTACGATGTTGTGGTTGGCACCCGATCTAGCGGAGTAAAGTTGGGTCTTGTTTGAGTTTGACCACCATCGGATTGATCCGATCCGCCGAGAGCTGTCCCACAACGGCACTCCGGTCGAAGTCGAGCCTCGGGTCTTCGGCCTTCTGTTGTGTTTGATCGAGAACCGGCACCACCTTGTCGGCAGGACGACCTGATAGCCGACGTATGGGATGGCCGCATCGTGTCCGACTCGGCGGTGACCAGCACCATCAACGCAGCCCGCAAAGCGATCGGCGATAACGGTCGTGCTCAGCGCCCCTCAGTGTGACGAGCACGGTGATAGTCGCGGCGAGCAAGGCGATCAGTCCAGAGAGCAAGGTCTGCCAATGATCGATATAATCGACAATCGTTGTGTGTGCCACTGCATGACGATTTCGTCCCTCAACCTCGGTCTACTCCATGGATACGACGCGTAAATCGCGATCTCGCGACTGCTCCAGTGTCGGAGTTCGTCACGCTCCGACAAAGAGACTTATGTAGCATGATGCGGAAAGGGAGAATTTGGATACGGACTGCTGTTTTCTCTGGACACGGACCACCACTGCGAGCGGCCTGTGCGGTGCCGCGAGCGATTGGGCGGGCTCCTTCGCTATTATCATCGAGAGGCGGCCTGATGGTGCGTCGGCCGGATCAGTTTTTTGGCCCTACGCCATCATCGGGCCCATCATCGGCAGGCTGTGTCCCCGGTAGGCCTGGATTTCCTGTCAGAGCCAAATCACGCGAACAAGAAGTCGCCGGCCTGCAGGCTTGCGAGCGAGATGCCCGTCAGGGTGATGGTGCTTGCCGCGCCGTAGGCGATCACCGTGTCTGCGCCGACCTGCGCCGAAACGGCTTGCACGGCAACGAAGTCCGCGAACAGAGACTGATCAAGCTGGATTCGGTCGTTGGCGAAGTCGGAGATGACATCGTGGCCGAAGCCGGACGCGAAGGCAAAGGTATCCACGCCGTTGCCGCCGGTCATGGTGTCGTTGCCGGCGCCGCCGATCAGGATGTCCTTGCCGTTGCCGCCGAACAGGAGATCGTTGCCACCTGCGCCATCGAGCGTGTCCTTGCCGTTGCCGCCGGTCAGGACGTCCTCCTCGCCGGTGCCGGTGTGCGTCTGGCCGCCATTGCCGCCGACCCAGGTGTCTCCCACGAGGTTGATGACCGAGATCGCCACCGCTTTGGTCGCATCGTTGAGCCCGTCGTTGGCATGGACAATGACGTCAAGCGCATTGTCGCCACCGGCATCGCCCGGCGCATCGAAGTCGGGTGCCACAAGGAACCGCACCTCGCCGGTGCCGCCATCGATGGAGAACAGCGCTGCATCGACGCCCGTCAACGAGTAGGTCACCGTCCCGACAGTATCCGGATCAGTGGCATTGGCATCGTAGACAATCGTGACCGCTGGCGTGTTCTCCGCCACGCTCACCGTCGTGCCCGAAATGATCGTCGGCGCCACGTCGTTCTGATCGCTGACCGAGATCGCCACCGCTTGGGTCGCGTCATTGAGCCCGTCATTGGCATGGACAATGACGTCGTAGACATTGTCACCGCCGGCGTCGGCCGGTGAATCGAAGTCGGGGCCCGACAGGAACCGCACCTCACCGGTGCCGCCATCGATGGAGAACCGAGCTGCATCGGCGCCCGCCAACGAGTAGGTCACCGTCCCGACAGTATCCGGATCGGTGGCATCGGCATCGTAGACAATTGTGGCCGTCGGCGTGTTCTCGGACACGCTCGCCGTCGTGCCCGAAATGATCGTCGGCGCGACGTCGTTCTGATCGGTGACCGAGATGGCAATCGTCTGTATATCGCTCCCACCGACCCCGTCCGAGACCTGGACGACGACCTCGTAGACGTTGTCGGCGCCGGCGTCGCTTGGCGCCTCGAAATCGCGCGCCGTCACAAAGGACAGCGCCCCGGTCGTTTCGTTGATCTCGAACAGGGCCACGTCGTCGCCGCCAGCCAGGCTGAAGGTCAGGCTTTGGCCGGCATCCAGGTCGGCGGCGACCACCGTCGTCACCGCCGCTGTGTTCTCGTCGATCGAGAGCACTGCCGTCGCGGCACCGCCGTCCGACGTAACATCGGGCGCCGTGTTCGCCCCATGTTCGATCCCCGGAAGCGCATGCTTTGCGATCGACAGATTGTCGATCCTGCCATTGAAGAAGAACCCCTCCGCCTGCCCAATGGTGAGCGGCGCGTGGACATCGGGGATCGTCAACGTGTTCGTGGCTGCCGGTCCGGCAACACCGTCGATGTGGAACCGGTAAGTCGAGCCGAACTTGTCGAGCTGGATCAGGTGCCACTGGTCCAGCACCGGGTCGAAGGGAGTGGCCGCGAGGAAAGCCGATCCGGAGCCCACGTTGTTGATGTGTAAGCCCAGGTGCCCCTGATAGGCTTCGATGAACCACTTGTTCCTATTCCCGGAACCTTCGTCCTGGCCCACCAGCACGTCTCCAGGATGTGCTGCGGTCCCGCTCACAGGCGCATGGAAGCTGACGTAGAACTGGATCGAGAAATCACCGTTGCCAAAGTTCCAATCCGCCGAATCGGGAACGCTGACGTACTGATTCACGCCGTTGAACGACAGCGCGTTGCCGGTGACACCCGCCACACGCATGGCGACACCGAAGTTGACGATCGTGCCCTGGTTGACCGGAGGGCCTTCAAGGTCGTTGACCGTCGTTCCGCTGGTCTCGTCGAAGCCGAAGAAGGCCACATCGCTCGTGCCGCCAATGGTGATCGTGACCTGCTGGCTGGCGGAGCCGTCGCCGGAGACGGCGCTGAAGCTGTCGGTCAACGTCTGTTCGGCCGTGAGTTGCTGGATTGCCGGCAAGCTGTTGTTCGCTTCGTAGGTCCAACTGCCGTCCGCCGATAGGCTAAACGTGCCGTACGCGCCCGCCGTCGAGGCTTGGGCGACAAAGCTGGCCTGACCCGAGTCCGCGTCGCTGATCGTCAGGCTGCCGCTTGTCCACAGGTAGCCCGCGCTGGCCGAGTTGCCGGCCATGAGCGCCGTATCCTCGGCCACTGTGCCGTTGGCGACCCCGCCGATCACCGGCGCCACGTCGTTCTGATCGGTGACCGAGACGGCAATCGTCTGTGTATCGCTCCCACCGACCCCGTCCGAGACCTGGACGACGACCTCGTAGACGTTGTCGGCGCCGGCGTCGCTTGGCGCCTCGAAATCGCGCGCCATCACGAAGGACAGCGCCCCCGTCGTTTCGTCGATCTCGAACAGAGCTACGTCTTCGCCGCCGGCCAGACTGAAGGTCAGGGCCTGGCCCGCGTCAGGATCGGTGGCGACCACCATCGTCACCGCCGCCGTGTTCTCGTCGATCGAGAGCACTGCCGTTGCGGCACCGCCGTCCGATATAATATCAGGCGTCGTATTTGCCGTCGACGGTACCTCGATCAGACGGAAGAAGACATCGTCGCCAGGCAAGAGTACATCGCCACCAGACCAGACTTGGACTAGGCGGCCGTCGGCCAGGGTCGCCACCGTCTCTGAACCGTAGACGGCGGTCTGGATTCCAGCGGTGATCTGGTTGATTGAAAACTCGCCGCCCACTACCGAGCCGTCCGCCGCATAGCGTTGGCCGTAGACGCCCCAATTGCCGCCGTCCTGGCCGTATGACGACCACGTCACCACAAAGCCGCCGTCGACCAGCGCCGTCACGGAAGGAACGCCCTGGTTGCCGACGGTGAACGTGTTGACTTGAAATTCACCGCCCGCGGCCGAGCCATCCGCTACATAGCGCTGCCCGTAGATGCCCGACTCGCTGCCGTCCTGGCCATTCGACGTCCAGGTCACCACGAAGCTGCCGTCGGCTAGCGCCGTCACGGAAGGAGACAACTGACCGCTGAAGGTGGCCGTATTGGCGCGGAACTCGGCCCCCATCGCCGTGCCGTCCGCCGCGTAGCGCTGGCCGTAGATGCCATAACTACTGCCGTCTTGGCCGTATGACGACCACGTCACCACGAAGCCACCGCCGGCCAGCGCCGTCACGGAAGAAGAGTCCTGATCGCTGGAAGTGGCAGTGTTGGCGCGGAACTCGGGCCCCACCGCTGAGCCGTCTGCCGCATAGCGTTTCCCGTACACTCCGCTACCGCTGCCGTCCTGGCCGTATGACGACCACGTCACCACGAAGCCGCCGCCGCCCAGCGCCGTCACGAAAGAATCGAGTTGATTGACGAACGTGGCCGTGTTCGCGCGAAACTCGGCTCCCACCGCCGAGCCGTCCGCAGTGTAGCGCTGCCCGTAGACGCCGTACCCGCTGCCGTCCTGGCCGTATGACGACCACGTCACCACGAAGCCGCCGCCGGCCAGCGCCGTCACGGAAGAAGAGTATTGAGCGTCGAACGTGACCGTGTTGACGCGGAACTCGGGGCCCACCGCCGAGCCGTCTGCCGCGTAGCGTTTCCCGTACACTCCCAAACCGCTGCCGTCCTGGCCGTATGACGACCACGTCACCACGAAGCCGCCGCCGGCCAGCGCCGTCACGGAGGGATAGCTCTGAATATGGGTTGTATACGTATTGACCTGAATGTCGTTGCCGGTCGGAACGGGTGTTAGTGGCACTGTCATCCCCCTGGTGTTCTGCGGGCTGAAACTCAAACCCGTCGTCCGGAAGCGCTGTTCCGAGTGACCGTCCCTCCGGTTAAATGGTGAATCCCAGAAGGATTGGCGGTCCTCCTAGTATCCTGGATCCGCGCGTGACCTATCCCATCGCAACCAGGTAGCGAGGTTTGTCTCAGGCCGACATCTTCACATCGCTGATTTGGATGATCGGCTGCACGTTTGTGAAGTTCGGGATGTCGGCCAGCAGCGCCGGTCCGTGTTGCGCGAACACCGCCTGGAACGCCTCCACCGAGTCGTACAAAATGTGCCCCATGGCGACGTAGGCGGCCGGGGAGCCGGGCGCGCCGCCGGCAAGCCCCAAGTCCACTGTCATCCCCCTGCAGGTCGAGCCGGATTTCTCGCGCACCAGTGGCATGTGCTTGCCTAGATAGTAATTCATGTCGAACCTCGCTTCCGACGAGTTGGGATAGAGCACGCTGACCTTGATCATTTCCGCCCCCGATTGATGCGCATTAGAGGTTGCTCCAAACGGTCGGTGATGACATGTCGGAACCCTTGATTTATTCTTGGGAAGTTCCCGCCGCGCATTGGACGGGTTGTCGTCGGCTGCCTGTGGGGTGGTGGACCGTGTCGTTCTATTTCGAAAATCAGGCGCTCGACGTTTCCCGGCGTGAGCTTTCACGGGATGGCGAGACGATCCTGGTCGAACCCAAGGTGTTCGACCTGCTCGTCTATCTAATCGAGAACCGCGAACGACTCGTGACCAAGGACGACCTGATCGCCCACGTCTGGGAAGGCCGTATCGTCTCGGATTCGGCGCTGACCAGCGCCATCAATGCGGCACGCAAGGCGATAGGCCACAGTGGGCG
>Ga0082335_1006119_pt1 | contig 15830 bp, 14 predicted proteins | sample Subgrocontami58m_FD_72375 | JGI IMG/M metagenome (GOLD analysis project Ga0082335, IMG submission 72375) | Subsurface groundwater microbial communities from S. Glens Falls, New York, USA - GMW37 contaminated, 5.8 m (SPADES assembly) (version 2) ... | reverse complement strand
ATGCTGTTCATGGCGCCCCGCAATACGCTGCGTATGCGCGATGGTCTGGTCAGCCTGCTCGCGGGAAACCTGCGGGGCTCGTGGAACACGGTGATGCCGGTGCTGGCCTTCAAGTCCGTCTATCATGTGGTGTCCCTCGCCGTGCGTCTGGGATTGGTGGCCGAACCGCATCGCGGAACTCCGGGGGCTGCGGAATAGGATTTCGCGCCTGGCTGTTGCCCGTGGCCTCGGCCTCACATGCAACGGGCTCGGGCAGAACAGGACCCGGCACCATGCAACTGAACCACGTCGCCAGACGGTGACATTCCGCAGCGATCGGTCATGATTGACGAAGGTGCCGGCCGGTGTGCGGCCCCCGAGGAAGAACCGTCCGACGCTCGATTGCTCGGTGCCGGACGACGTCAGGCGGTTCAGCGCGGTTCGCGGACAGGTTCTGATCAACAACGTCGTCTGCGCCGAACTGTCGGTGGGGTTCCTGCCTATCGAGGAAGTCGATGCCGCGCCGAGCATGGCGCGGGTGGATATATCCCCTGTGCCGCGTGCGGCGCTGTTTCTGGCGGGGGATGCGTTTCAGCACCACAGGAGCCGCTGATCGGCATCTTCCGCATCGCGTTGAACCGGCTGCCTTCGCCTGACACCGGGCAATCGAGCATCGGACGGTTCTTCCTATCGTCTCCACAATCAGCATATCCGACACGAAGGGCCCGCTTCCAATAGGAACGGGCAGCCGATCAGAGCAGTGCTCGGGCGGGTAATTCTGGATGCCGATTCCCGCACTCAGGGGACCAATTGCCACGCCGAAGCAAATTGGAAATGCTGTCGGTCCGTCTCTTAAGTCAACCCGATTCCCGTCCAACCGATGGGGGCCACCTTGGGACCCTGTCTGGCTTGACATATCTCTCAGGATACGAACCCTCTACCAGGCTGTCTGGCGAGACGTAGCGCCTTGCAGGCACTGATGGGCAGGACGGACGATGCGCGGCAAAGGACCTTGTGACGGGTCGGTGTCGCATCCCCTGGGGGAGGATGTATGACGAGAATCGGGCGCACGCTTGACGGCAGCCCCCTGTTTCGCACGCTCGCCAGGGCCGACCTGGACCGGCTTGAGACGACCTGCACCTGGCGGGATTACGCTGCCGGACAATGGGTCATCGACCACGAAGGGGATGGCACCGAGATGTTCGTCGTCCTGCGCGGCCATTTGCGCGTGGTGACCGCCACCGGCGGGCGCGAGACGATCCTGCGGGATATTCAAGACGGCGAGTATTTCGGCGAACTCGCCGCGCTGGACGGACGGCCGCGTTCGGCCGGGGTTCTGGCCGTCACGGCATCGACATTGGCCTGCATGCCTGCCGCGACCCTGCGCCGCGCCATTCATGACCACCCGGACGTGTGCGATCAGATCATTGCCACGCTGGTTGGCCAGATCAGGATGCTGGCGAACCGTGCCAACGAAACCGCCGGCCTGAGCGCCCGTCAAAGGATGTGGGCGGAAATGCTGCGTCTTGCCGGTTCCAGACGCGCCACGACCGGCAATGCAATCCTGTCGCCGCCGCCGACCCATGCGGAACTGGCGGCCCGGATCGGAAGCCATCGGGAAGCAGTCACGCGCGAGCTTAATGCGATGGAACGATCGGGCCTGATCGCACGCCGTCGTGGAGCGATCGAGTTGCTGGACACCACACGTCTGCGCCGTATGGTGGACGAGGCGGGGGCCCGATAGTCAGCCTGGACCCCAGGCCAACACCGCCGGTGGGTCATAACCTTCAAGCAACATATTGCCTGCCATCGTTGTCCGTGATTCCGTCGTGGACTGGCCGACCGTCTCGATCTTCCGGCCACAGCAGGTTCGGCCTGGAGCTCCCGGGCCGAGCTTCTGGCGTCGTGCGTCCGAATCTCGCGGATCATCGAGAGCGCGGTTGCATGGTCTCGGAGGTCGCGTTCAGCGGCTGGCATCCTTGTCGCGGCTCTTGCGCCGCATGGCACCGAGGCCGACCAATCCCAAACCGAGCACGGCCAACGATGCCGGTTCGGGAACCTCGGCCGTGCCGGTCATTTCAACCCGAAGACCGGTCGGGTTGGAAACTGTACCCGCGTTGTTAATGAAGAAGTCCAGATTGTTGTTTCCCAGTTGGAAGCCGCTGCTGATCGTGAAATCGCACCAGACGCTGAAGCCCGTTGAGCATCCGCTGACAACGTCCATGCCGTTCAATGTGATCTTGGTTCCGGTGTTGTCCATTGACCATCGGCCTGTGATGATCGCCGATGCCGGGTTCAGTTCCACCAGGCTGAATGACGTCCGGTAGGTGTAGTTTCCCGCTGGCCCATTAAAACCCCCATCGTAATCCGGGACGATCCACCTGGAAAGCGTGTTATCGGCAAGCCAGGGCCCGTGTGGACTGATTAACCCGCTGGCAGCGCTGGTCTTTATCCGAATGCCGGGGGGCGAGTCATCCGGATCGGCGCTCAAAGTGTAGTGAAGGTCGCCGATCGTGTCGTTGTCGAGAACTGTGCTGGTGGCACTTACTCCGGTATTGAAGAGTGTCGTTATCGGTAACGCGTGAACCGGAGCGATGGTCGCCAAAGTGATGGCGAGCGACGCGGTCGCGCATGACAGTAGAGCGCTGCGCATGAGTGTTTCCCTTACATATGGTTAAGTATCTTCCGAGGCTGTCGGACAACACTGACGAAGCCTGCGACAGCAGACCGAAACCTATCGGGAGGTGCCGGTTTCGAATGTGGCAATTCACACACGCCGAATGAGCGCCCCCAAACGTTCAAGCCTCGTTTGTCTCCAGGACGCAATGTGACATTTCTCACAATCCAGACATTCGAGGCGACCGTCAGGGTTGCGGGTGGTCCGTCCGTGCGGTAGTGGTTGGAGAGGCAGAGTTGTGACAATGGATCACAAGAAAAATAGCCTATATTGGTCTGAATCTCGACCGTTGTATGGTGGTGACAAGCATGAGACGAATCCCGCGACGTCGAAACCGTGAGGCGAGCCGTGAGATTTGGCTGACTGGTGCGATCCTTCGTCATCCGGTTCGGTACTTGCACATTGATGGATCAACGATCATGAAACGAAGCAATCCGGTGCTGGACACCCCGCCCAAGATTACGATCGGGATCACCGAAGCTTGTCCGTTGCGCTGCTCCTACTGCTATGCGGACTGCGCCCGGTCACCGAAGGCCGGCGAGTTGAGCGCGGAACGGTGGATTCCTCTTCTGCAAGATCTGGCCGCACAAGGCGTGATCCAGGCCTATTTCGAAGGCGGGGAGCCCCTGGCGAAACCGGGGTTCCTGAGCATCCTGCGAGCGACGACGCCGCTGATGATGACGTTGCTGCGCACACATGGCATTGGCCTGACGCGGGAGGTCGCGAACGAGCTGGCAGATATCGGACTGGGACGTGGCCTGGTCGACCTGATGGGTGCCGATGCGCGCACGCATGATGCGGCGAGCGGCGTTCCTGGCAGTTTCGAGCAGTCCTGCGCCGCGATCCGGCATCTGGTGGCGGCGGGCATCCCGACCGATGTGCTGGTGATCCTGACCGTTCCCACCGCGCCGCAACTGAGCGATATCGCGCGCCTCGCCGCCGAACTGGGCGCCAAGCGGATCGGCGTGCTACGCCTGTATCCACTGGGACGCGCCCGCACCGTCTGGTCGGAACTGGCTCTGTCCATGGAGGCTCAGACTGCCGCCTTGGCGGCGTTACAGCGGCCGACGGGGCTGGGGTTGATGCAATCCTGGCATCCCAACGACCACAATTGCTGCTGGCAGGCCGCGGCGATCAACGCGTTCGGCCGAGCGATTGGGTGCATGTATTTGCGGGATTATGTGGATTTCGGGGATGCGACGGCAACGCCCTATAACGAAATCTTCCGGACCGACCCGCTCTACCGATCCCTGCGTTCCGGCGATGTCGAGGAGAGTTGCGGCGATTGCAGCGCCACCCAGGGCAGCCATGGCGGCTGCCGCAGCGCGGCCTTTGCCTTTCATGGTCGCTGGACGGCACCCGATCCGTTCGACTCGGCCCTGAATCGTGGGACCGATCTGACCCTTCTGCCGCCCCCGCGCCCGCGCGCGTCAACCGGAAGGATCGCCGATGGCAACAATCTGGTCGGCTAGCCCGGGCGTGCGGCTGCGGCCGATCCCGGAGCAGGAATGCTGCCTGGCCTATGTGCCGCGGCCGCCGGCCCTGCACGGGCTGAACCTGACGAGTTGGCTGGTCCTGTCGCTGTGTGACGGGCGGACGCAGCCAGCCATCGCAGAAGACTATTTCGCCGCGGTGGCGGAGTCGGGAGGTCCCGGCGCGACGGCGGGGGCGCTCGACTCCGCGCTGATCCAGTTGGAGGCCTTGGGGCTGATAACCCGAACGGTGGACGCGCCCATCACCAAGACATGCAAGGAAGCACAATGACCAACCCACGCGACCTGATCCGATCCAGGGGTGCGCCCATGCCCCTCGCTCGGCCGATGCCCACGGAAATCCGTTCCGACGGTGGGTTGATGATCAGCCTGTTGCAGGCGCCGTACTGGGCCGGGCCGGGCACCAATCCGGTGCTGGCGGAGTGGACCTGGCACCTGCCGCTGCAAGGCCTGATCGACCTGCGGAATTTCCTGGTGACGCCGGACCCCGAGACCGGGATTCAGCCGGAAGCGGCGATCGACGCGGCCCTGAAAGGCCATGGCATCGGCAGCTATATCGGCACGTTCGTGACGCAGGGGGCGAACCTGAGTCAGGTGCGGGTTCTGTTCGGACATGCACCGAAGGCGATGACAAACGCCTATGCGCCGAAAGCCGCGACCGATCCTGGCAGTTTCAATCGGTTGATCTATGCTTTGTTGCAGGATCGCGACTCGCAGGGGTCCCGCAACCTTCGCTATCTGCGCAAGCTGTGGAGCGAGTCGGCTACCCGCGCCGAAGTCCGCCTGATCATGCTGAGCCAGGTCGATCTGGCCGGCGAACTGAACGACCCCGAGAACTCCCCGTTTTCGGCGGATCTGTTGTCAACCGGAAAACCCGTGGAGACACCGCTATGACCCAGGATGTGACGCAGACCGCACCGGCGGTGCCCGAGCTTCAGTTTTACGGATGTCCGATCATCGTCGATCTGTCGTATCGGCTGTTCTTCATCGGGTCCATCTGGTCTTTGCCGTATCTGATGCAGCAGGCCGATCTGTTGGACACGGCGCTGAAGGCGGCGTTGCAGGATACGACACTGAATGCGGTGTTCGATGGGTATCTTGCCCCTGGGCAGACCGGCCCGGTGACCGCGACGCCGCTTGGCAATCGGGGGAGCGTTGCCATGGACTGGCAAACCTGCCTGTCCCGCGATGACCTGCACAAGATCGCGCAGAATTTGCTGAGCGAGGGGCGGTTGCCGAAATCCGGCCTGGACGATTTCGCGCTGGCCCTGATCCTGCCGCCGGGAACGGTGCTGCTGGACCCACGCGACGCTGTGCAGACCTCGACCAAGGGCCTGGCGTCCATCCATGGGACGTTCCATCTGACCGATCATGGAGCGCCGATGGCGGTGCATTTCTGCGCGGCGGTCTGGTCGGATGGATCGAACGGCGTCGCGGTGCCGGCGTTCCAGGATCATCCGGCGTGGCTGCCGTGGGAAAACACCTGTGCGGCGCTGTATCATGAGATGGCCGAACTTCGGGCCAACCGGAATATCGATGAGGCGCCGGAAGCGGGCGGCGAACCTCCGCCCGGGCGGCTGGGATGGACAGTCCATTACGCTGGCAAGTGGATTGAGCCGCCGGACCTGCCGATCCTTTGGGCCGGGGAGCTGCCGCAAAAGGTGTTCTGCAAGGGCACGGTCGGTGGGGTGGACGGGGTTCCGATCCAGGTGATGTGGTCGAAGGAGGCCGCGGCGCCGCATTTGCCGTCGGCGCTGGTGCCGCAGATGCATCGGGCATTTCGGTATCGGGCGGTGTGATTGTGGGCGAGGGCCTTGGAAGTAAGTATCTCGATGGCTGACGCGAGACGCGTTGTTGCGACACCAGCGGGATAGGACTCATGACTTCGACGATCAATCAATGGATAACCCAGCACTCGGAAAGCGTGTGAAATGACCAAGCTAAAACAGAACAACAGTGTGCCTGCCACTCAGGAAATTAGCTACGCGATAGTGTTTCTTGGAAGCGCAACGGATTACGCGGGACACACTGACAGCGTTTCGAGTCTGCAATCCCGCCTTGGCGCGGCATTAACTTCGGCCGGCCCGAATAAATTGCTTTCACAGTATTACGGTGGTGGCGCGGTATCGGCTACGTCTATTACGTCTACAACTCCCTGTTATGTCGGGACCGCCTTGCCCACTCCCTGTACACGCAGCGATCTGCTGAATACGGCTCAATATGTCGTGACAAACCGCGAGAAGCTGGGGCTTAGCCAAGACCCCTCCACTTCAGTCAGTTTCGTCCTGATCATGGTCCTCCCACCAGGCTCCACCCTCGTCGACAACGATATGCTTCCAGGACATTCGGCGCTATCAGGCATTCACGGTAGATTCGACGGAATTACAGGCGGCGCGACCAGCAGAGTGTATTTTTGTGCATCGCCGTGGGGGCCATCTCCCCCGAACTCGCCGTCGTTTCCGCAGGGGTGGACAGACTGGGAGCAGACCTGCGCCATTCTTTACAAGGAGATCGCGCAATACCGCACCAATCCCGATGTCTATGATCTTCCCAATCCGGGACCGTCGACCTCCGTCAACGGTTGGGCAAGCTGGGTTCCCCAAACCTCCGGCACCTCGATATGGGCAGAGGTCGGCAATCTGACGGCCCTCAATGGTGGCACGCAGTTCAATACCGACACTGTCTACAAGATCGTATCCGTTACGACATCGGCCGGACCTCCATCGACAACAGTCAACGTACCAGTTCATGCACTATGGTCCAACAGCGCAACTCCGCCAAATCCTGCATTCCCGAGTGGCTCCTGATTCCTGATGCGGGTGAGCGCGGCCAGTTGCCCGCTCATCCCACCACGGCCCCACCCGCGGCGACCACCTCCTCGCCCGATCCAGCGCCGCTAGCGCATCCGAGGGACTGCCAACGCGATGTTCCGCATCTGCCAACAGTGCGAGCAGATAGGGCCGGCAGTCCCCACCGGTGCGTCCGGTCAAAGGCGGTGACCACCTATCGTGATAGATCCAGCCCCTCTCGCGCGCCGCCGAGTCCCAGCCCGTCAACGCATCCGCCAGGACGGTGTGCGCAGACGACGCCAACTGGATCGGTCATTGTTGCGCGTCGCCTAAGGTACACGCCTTCGCCCAGCGGCAGGCCAAGCCGACCAACGATGCGACAAGTGACCAGCCTGCCGGGCATCCTACCCGCCCATGCCCGAAAACAGGCAGGCCACAAACGACAGCCCATGAAACCGGCGGCGATTGGCGCTTTTCGAGGCGGGCGCGGGCGACAGGTTAACGACCGGGATGCGGAACAAATACCCCCCTTTCCCGCACGGATTCGTAACGGAACCCCCGGGTTTCCGCGGCAATCCGGAACGAACCGGGTCGGCCGCCGATCTTAAAGTAAACTCTCAAAACGACCTGAATCGTCGCACTCTATCAGTCAGATGAAGGACGAACCTGATGTCGGATCTCAAATACTGCAAGGGCCGCGAAAGACCTCCGCCCAGGCGGTCTCAAAACAAAGACGCGCACGTTAACCGACTGCACATCATTTCTACAAATATCGTGTTATCAATGGTTTGCGGACCCATCTTGATACATCGCTTCTGCCGGGTCGCGAATTTTCTTGCCAGGGGACGTCCGTCAGACTAGAACATAAAGTGAATATTCAAGCTCGATCATGACCTCCCAGCCACGCAAAACCCAACCGCACTTGTCCGAATCCAGCCTGCGACACGGCGTGCGCAGCGGTGTTGTGGCGCCGTCATCCTCCCGCATTCCTGGCCGCTGCCCTCTCCACCAGGTCTCTCGGTTCGTATGGAGAGGTCGGATGGTGAGCGTCGGTCGAGGCAACGCGCGGTGGCGGCGCTGTCCCATTCGGCATCCTGGCGATCTGCGTGCCCTTATGATGGAGTACCGCGGACACAGAGCGACACGCAAATACGATCGCCCCGATGGGGCGTGTCCGTGTGTCTGGTGGCACGATTATTCTTGCGCGTTGCCTCGCCATCGCGCCGCGTCAGGGTATCCGGAAACTCCCGGCGCGGGGTCACCCGCTCACCCCACCCCACTCTCGCGTGTCCCCGCTACCGCCACGGCCCCACCCACCAACTCCCCGGCAACCAACGCCGCAAACGCCACCGCCCCCTGCGCCTCCGCCGCCGCCCGAGCCTCCGCCAGCAACCGGTCGCGCTCGTCCCCCGCCAGCAACCGCGCCCGCAACCGCAACAGCGGCGCGCGGTACAACCCGGCCCCGATCGTGGCGACCACCGTTTCCGCCCGCTCCAGCGCTGCCAGCGCATCCGATGGGCGGCCCACCCGATGCTCCGCCGCCGCCAGCAGCGCGAGCAGGTACGGCAGTAGCACGCGTCCCTGCGTCCGGTCGTACGCGGAGACGGCCCTGCGCAGCCGCTCCAACCCCTCCCGCTCCCCGCGCGCGGCCGTGGCCCAGCCTGACAACGCCTCCGCCATGGCGATCCAGTAGACAATCCCATGTTCCCGAGCGATCGCACCGCTGCGTTCGGCGAAATCCGCGACCGCCCCCGGATCGTCCGCCAACTGCCAGGCCACCGCCGCGAATCCCATCACATAGGCCGCGCGCAGGGGCGGCGCTCCGGGCACCCGCGCGACCGCCTGGGCCACACGTTGCGCCATCGCCTCCCGGCCATGGATCAACCAATCCAGCCAGGCCAGGTGGATCAGGATGGAGGCATCCTCGTATTCCGAATGGCGCTGCGATTCCGGCATTCCACGATGCCGCGCCAGAGCGGTTTCCATCATCGCCGCCGCCTCCGTCAGCCGCCCCTGCGACATCAGACACCACCCATGCCGCTGCTCGGCCTGGCAGATTATGACGGGCTCGCCGACGACCCGGGCGATGCGCAGGACCTGCGCGCTCAGGTCATGCGCGCGCGGCAGCGGTCCCCGGACCTGATAGTAGGAGGTCAGCCCCCGCAATGGGGGCAGCAATGCGACCGCCGTCCCCAGTTGCATGGCCAGCCGAGCGCCTCGTTCGTAGACCTGTTGGACGTTGGGGTCGGCATAGCCGCGGGCGCCGATCAACGCCTCCCCCAACGGCAACAGGGCGGCCAGGATGTCGGATTGGTCCGGCTGTTGTTCATAGAGTTCCAGGGACCGACGGGCATGGCCTTCGGCTTCGGCATAGGCTCCGGTGTCCAACATGGCCCGCGCCGCGGCGCGAAACAGCGGTGCGGCTTCACGGGGCTCGCCGGCCTCGGCCAGATGGTGGGCCAGGACGGCCGGCGCGGTCGTGGCAAAGGCCGGGCGGTCGCGTTGCAGGACCCGCGCGACCCGCAGGTGCAGTGCGCGCCGTTGTGGCCGATCCATCGCGCCGTAGGCCGCATCGGTCAGCAACGCATGGCGGAACACCAGGACGGTCCGGTCTCCCGCATCCCGGCGCACCATGACGTCCGTGCTGGTCAAACGCTCGACCGCCGCGTCGAACGCGTCGCTTGGCATATCCGAGACCGCCGCCAGCAATTCCAGCGGCGTTTCCCGACCGATCACCGATGCGATCAACGCCAAAGGCCGCGCCGGTCCCAAGGTGTCGAGGCGGGAGGCAAGCAACTGGCCGATCGTTCCCGGCGGATGGCGGGTCGTGTCCTCCTGGTCGGCCAGGGAGCGGACGAACTCCTCAATGAAGAGGGCGACGCCTTCCGCGCGGGCGGCGATCGTGGCCTGTTGACTGTCGTCCAATTCCACGCCGAAGCGCCGGGCGGCTTCCGTAGCCAGAAGCCGCGTGGCCTCGTTGTCCAGTTTCTCAAGCGGCAGATGCGTGACATGCGCCAGCACCCCGGCATACGGGTTGCGATCGGTGACGACGAGCATCATCCGACGGGCCGGCGCGGCCTGGGCGATCTGGTCCAGCAACTCGATGGTGGACGGGTCGGCCCAGTGGAGGTCTTCGACGAGCAACAACAAGGGCCGGTCGTCCAGGGTGCGGACCAGAATGTCGGCGAGAATGTCGAAGATGCGACGGCGCATCTGTTCGGGTGCGCGTGCATCGCCGGGTGCGGCGCCGAGCAGGGTGGCCAGGACGCTGCCAGCCGAGGTGGCGTCCAACCCCAGACTGGTCGCATAGCGTTCAGCGTTGGTATGGATTTCGTCGGGAAAGGCGCCGGGATCGACGCCGATGGCCTGACGCAACCAATCCACGACCGGTTGCAGCGACCGGTCCCGTGCCATGGGCGAGCAGAACAGATTGACGATCTGGGGCTGATCCTGCGTCGCCGCGTGCAGCAGTGCTGCCAACAGGTGGGACTTGCCAATACCGGCGTCTCCGGTCAGCAGCAGAGCCTGACCCGCCCCATCCCGCGCGGTATGCCAACGGTCCAGTATCTGCTGGAACAGGGTCTCCCGGCCGGCCAGTACGGCGCCGCAACGAACGAAGCGCCGCACCTGCCAAGCCAGCGGATTGCCCGCCCCGGCGTCGGCCAGGACATGTGCGGCGCGGATCGGGAAGGGCAGCTTCACGTCGGCGGTGTCGACCGGATCGAGGATGAAGCGGTCGCCCAGCAAGGCCAGGGTTCCTTCGCCGACGATGACGCCGTTCCGTCTGGCCAATTGCTGCAACCGAGCGGCGATGTTGGCGGTGGATCCGACCACCGTGGCGTGCTCGATCTCCCCGCGCGGCGCGCCGGGGGTGGCGAGGTTCCCAACCAGCACCCAGCCCGTCTCGACCGCGAGTCGAACCCCGATGGGCGTGGAGTCGATTCCACGGCTTATGCGGGCGGCTATGTCCAGGCCACAAACGACCGCGGCCTGGGCGTCTTTGCCTGTCGCGGCCGGCCAACCGAAGAAGATCAGCACTCCGTCGCCGACCACGCGGGCGGTATAGCCGCCATGGCGGTCGACCCGCTCGAAGATGATTTGTCGGTAGTTTCGCAGGATCGTGGCGAATCGCTCAGGTTCCAGGCGGTACTGATGACCGGTCGAGTCCACCATATCACAGAACATGACGGTCAGCAGACGGTGCTCTGCTCTGGCTCCGGAAGTTTCCGACATCCGTCCTCGTGACACCCTTTCTGCATGGCTTGACCGATCAAGGTACCGGGTGTCCGGTGGGAATATGTCATGGCGTCGGCGGCAGCCGGGCTATCGGTTCCCTGCAATCGTATCAATGTGTCGGTGAGTATCGACTCACTGCCATGCATTGCGCAAGGCTTCGGAGTCGGACAGGAGAGCGCGCGGCAAGGCCGCCTGATGAAGGGGAATACGGGAAGCGGGAAGGGAGCGCCTGTCAGGATCGCGCGATTGCGCACACCCCATGGGACAAGGCGGCGGGCCGGGACACCAATCTCCCCTGCCCAGCCCAGATAGCGGCGATCAGGCCGATCCGCCACATGTTGCCAACCGCTCGGCGGTCACGACGACAGCGTCCGGGTCCGCTTGCGCCGCACTGCCGCGAGCCCGGCGATGCCACAGCCAAGGAGCATGACCGAGGCTGGCTCGGGCACGTCAACGGGCGTCAGCACGAAGGTGCGGACACCACACCCGGTGCGCCCAACTGATTGGTTGTTGCGACGATCTGACCCAGGTCGTTGATGCCGTTCGCACCGCGCAGCACAACGCCGCCGAACAGCGGATCGAACGGAGCGATCAAGGTGTTCAAGTCAAACAGTGTGCCCTGATCGTAAAGCGTCGCGTGTCCGCCCGAGCCAGGGCCACCACCGATCACGACCTGACCGCTGGCGTTGATGTCCATGGCGGTGCCGACCCTCAGGTCGGTCATTGTGGTTCCATTGTACAGGAAGGCGTGGTTGATTCCACTCACCGTCGAAACACCAACGACCACTCCGCTGTTGTTGATGGCCGTTCCACTGCTGTTGCTGGCTCCCGGCAGCATGCCGATATCGGTCATGACGCCACCCGAATAGACGAACGCATGCATCGTGCCACTAGTGACCGCGCTCTGCCCAACGATCGTGCCACTGTCGTTGATGCCCTGCCCGACACTCGCAGAGCCGCCGGGCAGCGTGCCAAGTTGGTGCATCGTGCCATCATAAAAATAGGCGCGATTGTTCCGGCCACCGGTCATCTGACCCAGATTGTTGATGTCATAACCGTTGCTGGTGGGACTGGCGGTGTCGATGCTGGACATTACGCCGCTCGAGTAACGGAAGCTCTGCTCCCCGCTGCCGCTGGTCTGCGACCAACCGGCCACTTGGCCGCTGCTGTTGATAGTATACCCATCGCTGCGCGCGTAATTGAGGGTGTTGGAGCCGAGCGTGCCCAAGTCCTGTGCCGAACCGGAGCCGGTCCAGACGAACGTTCGGTAGGTGGTGAACGATCCGAAATTGTAGGCCATGGTGCCTGACACCTGGCCGGAAGCGTTGATGCCCCGGCCGCGGATTTCCGACCCGTTCACGGGGGCCAGGACTTCGGTCATGGTATATAATGGCGCGGCGAGTGCCGGACTCGCCAGAAACAGGAAAACCGTGGCTACACGGCCGGCGTATCCAATGCTTCTGCCGCGCTAGTTCCCGCCCGAGGTCTGAACCTTCCGGCCACCCTTCTCCTGCGGACTTCGCAAGGCGCTAGTGGCTCGTACTGTTTGGGTCATTTGGGTTATCCTCTCGCTGTTCGGTGATTCCCGCGGGATGATCGCGGCGAGCCGGAAACGTCCGGGCGTAGGGCGCTCCCACCTCGTGCCGTGGCCGGTTTGATCGGATATTCGGCGCGACACGGACCTACCGGTTGCGATCGGAGAAGACTGTGGCAAATGCCACGAGCCGAGCCAAGCATGCTTTCGGCATTATGTTATATATTAGAAATATTCGTGACGTGTCTTTTGCCACATCACCCCGCCGGCCGTCGTCATAGGGTCCGCTGACCGACGCGACACAGCCCACCATCGGGCCTGGCGACCTGAAAGGGAGAGACATCATGCGATCCGTACGCTCTGAATCTTGGCTGACATCGTCCTTCCTTGCCCGCGGGATGATGACGCTTGCCGCCATGACGGCAGTTGGCGCGCTCGGACAGGACGCGCCGGCCGCGCTGGTGGACCGGTGGAGCTTCAGCGAAACGAGCGGCACGACGCTCGCGGACTCGGTCGGAGGGCATCACGGAACGATCGTTCCCGGAAGCGGCACCGTGTCCCTGGACGGGCAGCGCGCCACACTGTCGGGCGGATCCAACGCCGCCTATATCAGCCTGGGCAGCGGCATCCTGACGGGTCGTTCTGCCGTGACGATCGAACTGTGGGCGGCCCCACTCTCCGTTCAGAACTGGAGCCGGGTTTTCGACGCCGGAACCAGCCTGAGCGTCACCGGCGGCGCTGCCGACAGTTATATCCAATGGGCGTGGACGATTGGCTCCAGCGCGGGATCCTCGCAGTTCGGCTGGACAACGCACGGCGTGCGCAACGACCAAAACCTGGCGTCACCGTTCGTATTAGGGCAGGAGGCGGCCATCGCGGTGACGATCCTTGACGGTGCCGGCGGTTCGACCCGGGTCAACCTCTATGTCAACGGACTACTGCGCCGGAGCTTTGACAATCCGTCGCCGTTGTCCGGGTTCACCGGAAGCGTGTTTACCCTCGGCAGATCGCTGTGGCCGGTCGATATGGTCGCGAACGCGTCTTATAACGAAGTCCGCATCTACGACACGGCACTTTCCGCCGCCACCATCCAGAGCGATTTCCTGGAAGGTCCGAATGCAGTGCCCGAGCCGGGCGTTCTCGCCATGCTGGGCACGGGCCTTCTCGGGCTCGGCTTGATTCGCCGGTTTTCGACCACAGCGGCGGCCGCGGTGGCAACTTGATCGCGGACCCGAACGGGTTCACGGCGAGCCGACCCGCATCGTATCGCCAACAAGGAACGGGGGGATCGGTCGAGGGTACCGATCCCAGGCTTGTTGTCGGCCCCCGATCACCATTCAATTTCGGCGGAATCGCAACATTTGAATTCGCATATTGCCGCGCGAGAGCACCGACGGTCATGGGCCGGCTGGATTTGCGGTCACCATTCCGCGGAACGGTCGGCGGACCGGCGATTCTCTCACAAAGTCCCAAGTCATGTTCGGCGGTGACTGCTACGTGGTGAATGCCACATCGGATGATGCGACCGACCGCTAGTATCCGAACGTCTCGAGGATCCGGCAACTTGGATCGCAACGAGATGATCGGGAAATCCGATCCGGGACCGGCAAAATAAAGCGAGGAACCCATCATGTTTGAATGTCGTGAGACGATCGATCTCGGCTTCGATGCCTCACTTCCTGCCACGCAACGAGTGCGCACGCTCGAGCGACAATTGCGTGCCTCACTTCAGCAAATCAGACGACTGCGCGCGGACCTATCCCGATACCGGTATGAGTCCGAACGCGATGAGCTGACCGGTTTGGCGAACCGACGGCGGTTCCTTGCCTGCCTGCGCGACGCCGTGTGTGGGGCCGAGCACAAGGCGGAGTCGTTTTGCCTGATGATCCTTGATATCGACCATTTCAAGCACTTCAACGATACCTACGGCCACATGATGGGTGATGCCGTCCTTCGGATGGTCGCATCCACGCTGTCCGATGGCGTCCGGCATGGCGATCTGGTGGCGCGCCATGGCGGAGAGGAGTTCGCCATCGTGCTTCCCGAGATCCCGCTGAAGGACGCGTTCGCGACCGCCGAGCGGCTTCGCGAGGCATTGGGGAATCGGACCGTGCTGGATCCCGAAACGGCTGAGCGGGTCGCCAGCGTCAGTTGCTCGATCGGGGTCGCCCGACACCAGACCAGCGAATCCTGCGAGGCGCTCCTGCGACGTTGCGACGGGGCGCTTTACCGGGCCAAGCGCAATGGGCGGGACAGGGTGGAGACCGCCGCGCCACCCTCCACCAGCCACGATTTGGAGCCCGGTGCCCAAACGATGTCCGAGTGGCTTCGCGTGAAATTCATGCTTGGCATCAAGGGCTCCGAGCGCCAAGGCCAGTGGGATGCGACCTGTGGCGATCCATTGGAAACTCGGGTCGGTCAGGCGGCCGAGCTGGCGTTGGTGGAGTATTTGTAGGTGCCGCGGTCGCCGTCCCGCCGGCAGGCGGTATCGGCTTCCTCACCCAGCACGGGATCAAGCCGCAGCGTGCCAACACATAAAAACGGTTAAACAACGAGTCAAAACGGCGCGGCGACGTCGTCGGCATCCACCCCAACGCAGTCTCGACCACAAGATTGATCGGCCCCGTTCTGCTGGAAGCCAACGACGCATGCTTACCTCGACTTTCCGCATTTTCCGGTCCCGGCAGATCCGATCATGACCCGGAATATATCCTCGGCGGTGATAAACATCAGGGCGTCGTCGATGGATAGGATGGTGCGTCCAAAGGGGCCGGTTGAGAGCCAGCGTTCTTTTCACAGCGACCAGTACAGCACTTCGAACCGACCCTCGAACCCGACTGGCCTCAGTCGCGCGACGGGTGCACCGGAGCCTGCGTCATGGAGCGTATAGCCGCGGTTGCGGCGTTCCGCGAACAACGCGCCCCTGGGGCAGTGGAAGTCCTTAACGGACTGAATAACGGCATCGCTCATCGCGATTGAGGTTAAGCGATGTGCCGGACCGTGTCATGAGCCGTGGGATATGCGCCACACCGCGCTGACCGGCCTCTTGCACGATCGGCCATCGCGATTCTGCGCCTGCGATGACGCGAGATCGCTTCGAATCCGTTTTCGCCAGCCCATCC
>Ga0082335_1006116_pt1 | contig 15838 bp, 10 predicted proteins | sample Subgrocontami58m_FD_72375 | JGI IMG/M metagenome (GOLD analysis project Ga0082335, IMG submission 72375) | Subsurface groundwater microbial communities from S. Glens Falls, New York, USA - GMW37 contaminated, 5.8 m (SPADES assembly) (version 2) ... | reverse complement strand
GCCTTCGGTAAGGGACGGGCTCAAATCCGGCCTCAGACGGCCTGGCGTGACGCACCATCCGTGGCAAGCTCCACCCTCGCTTCTGCGTCAACCCGCGGCGTGCGCGGGCGGGTCATGCTTATGTAGAAGAACTGGCGCGGTCCAACCGCCAGTCTGCCAGAAGTGATAGCATTTTCCTGCTGAACCTGCTCATCACATCTGCGTGAGCGGATGCTGGCAGTGCAAGCACCTGGTCACCGGCGAGAGCCGGACAGAAAAAGGGCCGGCTTTCGCCGGCCCTCGTACGCTTACGCTTACGCTACGCTACAAACGTTTACGCGGCGCGGTGCAGGTTCTGGTTTGCCGCAACCATGCCGCCGGTGACAGTGTCGAACTGCGGGGCAACGCCTTCGGCGGCCTCGCGAACCGCGAACGGAATGTCGCCCCGGGCAAGGCCGAGGTCGGCCAATTCCCGATCGGTCATCCGCAGCAGCTGGGCCTCGGCGGCGCGCAGCTTGAAGTCCGCCTTGATCGCCGCCACGAGGCGGTCGAACCGGCGGCTTACCCACAGGAGGGCGTCTCCCAGAGAATTGGCCATCAACTCGGCGCGGGCATAGCGGGCCCGCAGCTCAAGGAGGCGGCGTTCCTCAAAGGAAAAACCGGCCTTGGTGATATCTTTCCTCCCCGCCGGCGTAGTTTCGCTGGTCAGACTTTCAAACATCTGAATCGGCTGGGTCATCATGGTAGTCTCCTTCTATGATGCGACGCGGTACGCGATGCTGCATCGCACCAAGCAAATATAGAGCCTTGAGTTACAACGATAAGTCGGTTGGCCGACTTTCTGATATGCAATGGATGCATGGGACATCATAAATTGGCATTTCGCAGCTGCGAACGAACGAATCTTGCGCGATTGCCTCCTTTGGATGCTCCGCGTAGGGTCCGGCGACCATGAGTTCAGCCCCCGATGACGTCCTCCAGCTCCTGCGCCAGCGCGGCCGCGAGATCGATTCCTCCACCTTGGCGTCCCTGATGCGCGGCGTGGCCGCCGCCCCGGAGGGACTGGCCGGCCCGGAATGGGTCGAGCTGATCGCCCCCGGGTCCGACGCCGAATTGACCAAGGCACTGACCGCGTGGCGGACAGAGCTTATCGCGGCCGGCGACGGCCTCGACATCGTGCCGGCGCCGCCGGAGCGCCTGGCGCTGTTGCGCGACGAACTCGCGCGACGCGGCATCGACGGCTTCGTCGTGCCACGGGCCGACGAGCATCAGGGCGAATATGTGCCGCGGGGCTCCCAGCGCCTGGCCTGGCTCACCGGCTTCAGCGGCTCGGCGGGCCTTGCCGTCGTGTTGGCCGATCGCGCGGCGATCTTCATCGACGGCCGCTATACCCTGGCCGTGCGCGATCAGGTCGATACGGCGGCGTTCGTGCCCCACCAGATCCCTGAAGAATCGCCCGAGACCTGGATTGCCGGGAACCTGCCGAAGGACGGCAAGCTCGGCTTCGATCCCTGGCTGCAGACCGTCGACGGCCACGAGCGCTTCGCCCGCGCCTGCCAGCGCGCCGGCGGATCCTTCGTCCCAGTGGACTCCAATCCGATCGACGCGGTCTGGCGCGACCGGCCGCCGGCACCGCTGGCGCCGGTGCTGCCGCAGCCTGTCGACTTCGCCGGCGAAGCGAGCGAAGCCAAGCGCACGCGCGTTGCCGGCATCGTCTCCGCCAAGGGCGCCGATGTGGCACTGATCACCGCGCCCGACTCGATTGCCTGGTTGCTGAACGTCCGCGGCGGCGACGTGCCCCGTACGCCGTTCGCGCTGGGCTTCGCCCTGCTGCACGGCGACGGCCATGTCGATCTCTACATGGACCGTCGCAAGATACCCGACCGCACGCTGGCCTGGCTCGGCAACGCGGTCACGCTGGCGCCTCCCGAGGAGCTGGGCAGCGCGCTCGAAACGCTGGGCAAGATGGCCAAGCGCGTCATGATCGAAAGCGCGACGGCGCCGCATTGGGCCGCCACCCGCCTGCAGCAGGCCGGCGCCACGATCGTGCGCGAGGCCGATCCCGTCGCCCTGCCCAAGGCCTGCAAGAACGCCGTGGAACTGGCCGGCATCCGCGCCGCGCACCATCGCGACGGTGCCGCGGTCAGCCGCTTCCTGGGCTGGCTGGCGCGTGAATCGAGCGGCGGCAAGCTGCGCGAACTCGAGGTCTCCGACCGCCTGCAGGCGCTGCGCCAGCAGACGGGCAAGCTGCGCGACCTCAGCTTCGATACCATTTCGGGCGCCGGGCCCAACGGCGCGATCGTGCATTATCGCGCCAGCGAAGCGACCGAGCGGGTGCTGCAGCCGGGCAGCCTCTATCTCGTCGATTCCGGTGGGCAATATCGCGACGGCACCACCGACATCACCCGGACCATCGCCATCGGCACGCCATCGCCCGAGATGCGCGACCGCTTCACCCGCGTGCTCAAGGGCCATATCGCGCTCGCCTCCGCCCGCTTCCCGGCCGGCACCACCGGCTCGCAGCTCGACGCGCTCGCGCGCTATCACCTGTGGCAGGCCGGTCTCGACTACGATCACGGCACCGGGCACGGCGTTGGCGCCTACCTTTCGGTGCACGAGGGCCCGCACCGCATCTCCAAGATGGCCAACAACGTGGCCCTGATGCCCGGCATGATCGTCAGCAACGAGCCGGGCTACTACAAGGCCGGCGCCTACGGGATTCGCATCGAGAACCTGGTGGCGGTGCGCGAGGTCACGATCGACGGCGCCGACCGCCGCTACTACGAGTTCGAGACGCTGACGCTGGCGCCGATCGATCTTGGCTGCGTCGACACGAGCCTACTGACCGACCCCGAGCGCAACTGGTTGAACGCCTATCACCAGCGCGTGCGCGACGCCGTGGGGCCCGAAGTCGACGAGGCGACACGCGCGTGGCTCACCGAGGCGACGCGCCCGATCTAAAGCTCATACCGGGACCGCGGGCCTCCAGGCCCGCTCAGATTCATGAGCGGGCCTGGAGGCCCGCGGTCCCAGAAAATCAATCCTTCAATACCGTCCGGCCGAGCACGACGTCCTGATAGACATCGAGCGAAGGCAGTCCGCCCGTGTGCATGAAGAGCACCTTGGCGTTGGGCTTGAAGTGACCCTGGCGCGCGAGGCCAATGAGGCCGGCCATGATCTTTCCAGTATAGACCGGGTCGAGCAGGACGCCCTCGGTCCGCGCCAGCATCTGGACGGCTTCCACCATCTTGGCGTTGGGCACGGAGTATTTCGGCTGCCAGAAGCCGCCGAAGCTCTTCACCGCGTCGCGCGGGATCTTGCCGATTCCGAGCAGGTCGGCCACGGCCTGCGCCTCCTTGTGGACCAGCGGCTCCTGATCGGCGGGATCGCGACTGACACCGATGCCGATCAGCGGGATCTTGATGTTGTTGCCGAAGAAGCCCGCCACCATGCCGCCATGCGTACCAGAGCTGCCCGAGCCGACCACGACGGCATCGAGCGCCAGTCCCATGTCAAACCATTGCTGCTGCATTTCCTGCACGCAGGCGACATAGCCCAAGCCGCCAATCGCGTTCGAACCGCCCCCCGGGATGATGTAGCCCTTGCGGCCGAGCGAGGCCACTTCCTGCGCCACCCGAGACATGGCAGCCCCCATATCCGAACCGCCGGGCACCACGGTGATGGCTTCGACGCCCATCAACTCGAACATGAAATTGTTGCCGCCAGCTTCCTTGCTGTAGCTGCCGGCGACGCGCTCCTCGATCACGAAGCGGCATTTCAGCCCTTCCTTGACCGCCGCCGAGAGGGTGATGCGGCAATGATTGGACTGCGGCGCACCGCAGGTGATCAGCGTATCGGCACCCTGTGCCAGCGCGTCCGCCGCCAGGAACTCGAGTTTGCGGGTCTTGTTGCCGCCGGGAAACAGGCCCAGCAGATCGTCGCGCTTGATCCAGATCTCCGGACCGACGCCGCCCGGGCAAGTCGCCGCCAGCGCCTTGGTAAAATGCGGCAGCAACTCGATCGGCGTGGGAGCATGAGTGTATCTGCGACGCGGAAAACGGGCCAAATCCATTCGATCAACTCCAAAGACAAACACTTCCACTGAGGAACATAAGCTCTAGCATCGCGCCGGGTTTCGAGAAAGCCGCCGGGCTATTCATCTCTCTTCCCGTTTCGGTAGGGCTATAGCCTATGGCTGCATTCCCGTCGTCCTGAGCGGAGCCGCCCGAAGGGCGGTGTAGTCGAAGGACCTCTTATGCGATGCAATATGCGACTCACGGTGCATCCAACGGAAAAGAGGTCCTTCGACTACGCTTCGCTCCGCTCAGGACGACGGGAATGGAAACGGAGGGAGGAATTAGAGCGGAAGGGGGCGAGAAAGATCAGGCCGAGAGCTTCACCCACTCTTCCTCGGTCATCGTCTGCACGCCGAGCTCGGCCGCCTTGCGTGCCTTCGAACCGGCGTTTTCGCCGACCACGACCAGGCTGGTCTTCTTCGACACCGAGTCCGTCACTTTGGCGCCCAGCTCCTCGGCCCGCGCCTTGGCGGCGTCGCGGGTCATCGAACTCAGTTCGCCGGTGAAGACCACGACCTTGTCCTTGAGCAGCGCATCGGCGGCGATTACGCGACGCTTCACCGCCTCGACGGTGAGTTGCTTGCGCAGGTCCCTGATGATCTCGACGTTGTGGCCCTCGCCGAAGAAGGCGGCAATTGCATCGGCAGTGGTCACGCCGATCTGCTCGATATTGCAAAGCCGGCCGTAGCTCTCGCCCACCTCGGCAGCGGCCTTTTCCTTCTTCACGTCGTCAGGCGTCTTCCTGCGCTCCTTGGCGGCCTTCAACATCTCGGCCAGCCAGTCGTCCACGTCGCCATATTCCTGGGCCATGATCTTGGCCGTAGCTTCGCCGATCAGCGGGATGCCGAGCGCATTGATGAAGCGGTCGAGCGAAATCGTCTTGCGGTCTTCGATGGCCTTGATGAGGTTGTTGACCGACAGGTCGCCCCAGCCCTCGCGCTTCCTGATCAGGTCCTTCTTGCCCGGCAGGCGGAAGATGTCGCCGGGAATCTTGAGCAGCCCGTCGTTGAAGAAATTCTCGATGTGCGTGCCGCCCAACCCCTCGATGTCGAAGCAATTGCGCGAGACGAAGTAGCGCAGCCGCTCGACCTGCTGGAACGGGCATTCGAGCCCGCCCGAGCAGCGCCGCACCACGCCGCCTTCCTCGCTCTTGACCGGCGTCTTGAGCGGACAGGGGCACTTGGTGGGAAAGTGGAACTTCTCGGTCTTCTTCGGCCGCTCTTCGGGGACGTAGCCCAGCACCTGCGGAATCACGTCGCCGGCACGTTGCACGATCACCATGTCGCCTTCGCGCACGTCGAGCCGCTCGATCTCGTCGGCGTTGTGGAGCGTGGCGCGCGCCACGACGACGCCGCCGACGTTGACCGGATCGAGATCGGCCACCGGCGTGAGCGCGCCGGTGCGGCCGACTTGAATGAAGATGCCTTTCAGCCGCGTGCGCGCCTGCTCGGCGGGGAACTTGTGAGCGATCGCCCAGCGCGGCGCGCGGCTCACGAAGCCCAGCCGCTCCTGCCAGTCGATGCGGTCGACCTTGTAGACAACGCCATCGATGTCATAGGGCAGCGATGGCCGTTCCTCGCCGATCTTCCTGTAGAAGGCACGCACTTCCTCGGGCGTATGGCAGAGCTTGGTCAGGGGGTTGGTCTTGAAGCCCCATTCTTTCAGGAGCTTCAAGTACTCGCTGTGGGTCTTCCACGGCCGCGGCTCCGCCTCGCCCCAAGCATAGGCGAAGAAGCGCAGTGGCCGCTCGGCCGTGATCTCCGGATCGAGCTGGCGCAGGGACCCGGCGGCAGTGTTGCGCGGATTGACGTAGGCCTTCTCGCCCGCTGCGACCTGGCGGGCATTCAATTCCATGAATGCCTTGCGTTCCATGTAGACTTCGCCGCGCACGTCGAAGGCCCCCGGCACGCCCTTGCCGCTCCCTTGGCCTTTGAGCTTTTGCGGGATGTCCTTGATGGTTCTCAGGTTGGCCGTGACATCCTCGCCGGTCGTGCCGTCGCCACGCGTGGCGCCCTGCACGAACTCGCCGTCCTCGTAACGTAGACTGATCGACAGGCCGTCGATCTTGGCCTCGCAACTGTAGGCAATTTCAGCGTCGGGCTTGAGGTCGGTCTCGCGCTCGAGACCGCGCCGCACGCGATCAAAGAAACCCTGCAAATCCTCGTCCGAGAAGGCATTGTCGAGCGACAGCATGGGGCGGGCGTGCTTGACCTTGGCAAAGGCCGTGGTCGGCGTCGGCGCCACCTTCTGCGTCGGGCTGAACATGTCGACGAGTTGGGGAAAGCGTTCCTCGATCGCCTTCAGCCGCTGGCGCAGCTGGTCGTACGCCGCATCCGAGATCTCGGGATCGTCCTTCTCGTGATAGAGCTTGTCGTGATGGGCGATCTCGTCGGCCAGCCGCTTGTGCTCGGCACGCGCCTGACGCTCGGTCAGCTCATCGACCTTCAACGCGGCAACGACTTTTGCTGCTTTCGACATGTCAGCCCGGCCCTCAACCCGCAGGGGCCAGCAACTTGTCGGCCGCGGCGCGCGCCTCGGCCGTCACTTGCGCACCTGACAACATGCGCGCGATTTCTTCGCGGCGGCCCTTGCCGTCGAGCGCCAGGACGTCGGTACTGGCGGAATTGCGAGTCGTCGTCTTCCGGATCAGCCAATGCTGGTCCGCAATGGCCGCGACCTGGGGCGAATGCGTCACCACCAGAACCTGGACGTCCTTGGCCAGCCGCTTCAGGCGCTCGCCCACGGCTGCCGCCGTGGCACCACCGATACCGGAATCGACCTCGTCGAATACGATGGTCGAGGCATCGCCCACCTTGGCGAGGCAGACTTTGAGCGCCAGCAGGAAGCGCGAGAGTTCGCCGCCTGACGCAATCTTGGCGATCGGCGCCGGCGGCGCGCCCGGATTGGTGGCGACCATAAACTGAACGCGGTCGGTGCCGGCCTCCGACCATTCGGCCTCGGACAGCGGTGCCAGCTCGGTGACGAACTTGGCCTTCTCGAGCTTGAGCGGCCCGAGTTCGGCCGCCACGGCCCGGTCGAGCCGGGTGGCACCCTTGCGGCGAGCTGCCGATTGCGCCTCGGCGGCCGCCACGTAGCTCGTGCGGGCAGCCTGGGCCGCCGCCGCGAGCTGCTTCAGCCCGGCCTCGCCCGAGTCGAGTGCGGCAAGCTGGGCCGTCATCTTCCCGGCAAACGCAGCCAGTTCCCCCACAGGCACGTTGTGCTTGCGTGCCAAGGCGCGCAGTGCGAACAGCCGCTCCTCGATCTTCTCCAGCCGCGCCGGATCGAACTCCAGCGCGTCTCGCGCCGCCTCGAGCTGCGCCTGTGCTTCGGTGGCCTCGCTCAGCGCCCGGTCGAGCACGGCAAATGCCGCATCGAGACGACCTGCAGCCTTGTCGACATTGCGCTCGATCAGGCGATGGGCCGTGCGCAAGGCGGCAAGCGTTCCCCGGCCCTGCTCCAACTCGGCGAGCGCCTGTGCCACGGCCTCGCCCAGCGTGCTGCCGGCGCGCAGCAATTGCCGCTCGGAGGCCAGCTTCTCCTCGTCGTCGGCCTGCGGTGCCAACGTCTCGAGTTCCTTGACGGCATGACGCAGAAATTCCTCGTCGCGGCGTGCCGCCTGGGCCGCCGCCTCGGCGTCGGCACGCGCCTGCTCGGCCGCCCGCCACTGCCGCCACGCCGCGCGAACGGCGTCCGCGTGCTTCTCGAGACCCGCGAAGGCATCGAGCGAGGCGCGATGCGTGCCGATATCGAGAAGACCGTGCTGCTCCATCTGTCCCTGGATTTCGACCAGGGTATCGCCGAGCCGGCGCAATAGGGCGACCGAGGCCGGCTGGTCGTTGATGAAAGCGCGCCCTCGTCCATCCGCGCCGATCGTGCGGCGCAGCGTCAGGACGTCATCGTCGGCAAGCCCCTGTTCGGCGAGAATGACATGGACGGGATGGGCCCTGGGCAGATCGAACGAGGCCGCCACCGAGGCTTGGGGGGCCCCTCGCCGCACGGCGGCGGAGTCGGCGCGGGCACCCATCGCAAGGCCCAAGGCATCGATCAGGATCGACTTGCCGGCACCGGTCTCCCCGGTGAGGACTCCCAGGCCGCCTTGACCGGCACGCGCGAAGGCGAGGTCGAGCTTCTCGATCAGGACGAAGTCACGGATCGAAAGCGAGACAAGCATGCAGCCCTGTCAGAACAATCCAAAGAACCAGCCGGACTTCTCGTCCGGCGGCTTTTGACCTTCGCCGGTCATCAGGAAGTAGCTGTCCTGGTACCATTCGCTGCCCGGATAATTGAAGCCCAGCACAGCGGCGTTCTCTTGGGCCTCGCTCTTCACACCCAGCGACAGATAACATTCCACGAGCCGATGCAGCGCCTCCGGCACGTGGGTGGTCGTCTGGTAGCGCTCGATCACGACGCGGTAGCGATTGATCGCCCCGACGTATTGCTGATTCGCCTGGTAATAGCGGCCGACGGCCATCTCCTTGCCGGCCAGATGGTCGATGGCGAGTTCGACCTTCAGGCGCGCATCGCGTGCGTAGGGCGATCCGGAGAAGCGCTTGACCACTTCAGCCAAGGCTTCGAGCGCCTGCTGCGTGACGCGCTGGTCGCGTCCGACGTCGGATATCTGCTCGTAGTAGCAGAGCGCCTTCAGATAGTAGGCATAGGCCAGGTCGCGATGGCCGGGATGGAGCTGGATAAAGCGATCCAGTGCGATGATGGCATCGTCGTACTTGTTCGACTGATAGTAGGCGAAGGCGGCCATGAGCTGGGCCTTGGTGGCCCACACCGAATAGGGATGCTGGCGATCGACTTCCTCGAAGCCCTTGGCGGCTTTCTTGTATTCCTGGATGCTCAGCTGATCGAGCGCATTGTTATAGAGCTGCTCGACCGGCGTCTCGACGTAGTTCTTGTCGTCGTCCGACGAACCGCAACCGGCCAGGCCCAGCGCCAGCCACGCCAGCGTCAGCCCCAGCGTCGCCAGAACCCGTCCACTTCCAACTACGCCCGCTATCGACATTTCCCATCCATCAAACCGATGTGCCGCCGGGTTATATCACGCGGCAGCCAAAAAAAGAGGGGCCGAACGGCCCCTCGATAGGATGCGTGGAGAACTCTCAGTTCCGCGTCAGTTGGCTTGCCGACGCAGAAATGCTGGAATTTGCAGGTCATCGTCATCTCGTGCGGGTTTGGTCCGCTCGGTGACGTCGAGGCTGATCGAGGTCTGCACGGGCGCCGCGCGTACAACAGGCTTGGGGGCCACGGCCACGACGTTTTCCGGGGCGGCACGTGGCGCCGGCGGCTCGGCGGAAGTCGCCGCGGCCACGGGCTTCGGCGCCGAGAAGGCGCCGGTTATGCGCTGGAAGAGGGTGGGGGACCGGCTGTCGCCGGCTGCCCGCGCGGCCATCGGTCGCGTGGCCGGCTCAGAGGCACGCACCGCCGGCTTCATCGCCGGACGGCTGACACGCCAGTCGTTCTCGTCGACCAGCGGCCTTTGGACGGCCGGCGCGGCGGCAGCAGGCGCCGCAACTTGCGCCGAAGCCGGAGCCGAGGCAGCGATCGGAGTTTCTTCGTGACCCCGGTAAGTTGGTGGATCGCTGCCGGGGCCTGCCCGTCTCGACAGAGCCGTTGGTGGTCGTGGTGGATGAGGCGCAAGCGGTGCCCGGCATCTTTGACGCGGTGCAGCACCTCTACGACTCGGACAAGCAGCGCTGGCGTTTCGTGTTGTGCGGCAGCTCGGCGCGAAAGCTTCGGAGGACCGGCGCGAACCTTCTGCCCGGCAGGACGTTGTTGCATCATTTGTATCCGCTGATCATGGCCGAGCGTCCACTGCCGGAATCTGGGAGCTTGAATTACGAAGTCGAGTCGCCGCTGCCGTTTTCGCCGGTGGCGTCCACGCCGGAGTCGCCCCTCTTCCCGGCAACGGATTTGATCGAGCGGATGACATTTGGCGAGCTGCCCGGGGTTGCCACGGCAGCCCCGGAACTTCGGGCCGACCTGCTCAAGGCTTATTGTCTGGTCTATCTGGAGGAGGAGTTGCGGCGAGAGTCGCTTATCAAAGACTGGGCGGCATTTTCGCGGTTCCTCACGTTGGCGGCGTCCGAGTCAGGCCAAGCCATCAACTACACCAAGATCTCCAAGGACGCGGGTGTATCGCAGCCCACAGTCAAGAGCTACTACCAGTTACTGGAGGACATGTTCATCGCTTTCCGGCTTCCGGCTTTCTCGCGGAGTCGGCGCAAGAATCTGCTGTCCACCGACCGCTTCTTTTTCTTCGACCTCGGAGTGCGGCACGGGGCGGCGGAGCTGCCGTTGAACACCGCCACAGTCCTGGCCAACCCCGGTCCGGTGTTTGAGCAGTGGGTGGGGATTGAACTATGGAAGCGCCTGAAGTATCTCGGAACGGGGCGGCTTCACTACTTCCGCACCAAAGGCGGGGCGGAAGTGGATTTCATCATCGAGCGGGATGACGTCCTGATTCCGGTTGAAGTGAAGTGGACGGATAATCCCACAATGAAGGACGCCCGGCACTTGCTAGGTTTTCTGAACGAACACTCCGGGCAGACGACGCAGGGCTTCATCATCTGCCGCTGTCGTCATCCCCTGCGGTTGCACGACAAGATCATGGCGCTGCCGTGGTTCTGCCTGTGACTTCGAGTCTTCCTTTGTCACCTCTTTGCCCTTTTCGGGTACTTACACGGTGATATGATGACCATCGAACGAATGCCGGTTGCCCAACAAAATGACACTGATCTCGTGAGCGAAAGCCTGGCGGGCCATCGCGACGCCTTCGCGCGGATCATAGAGCGGTATCAGTCGCTTATCTGCTCTCTGGCCTATTGCGCTACCGGGCGGCTGCCTCGGCTACGCGATGGCCCGAGCCGCTCGGCAGTCCTCACGCCAATGCAGTCACGTCATTCAGTTCTGGCGTACGTTGGCCATCGGTTTTGCGGCGTTTGTCGTGCCGGTGCTTCTGCCGATTTGGCTGGTCTCGCAGCCCGATTCATCTCCAGGGCTTTGGCGCGGGATGAGCTGGTGGTTAGGGCTGATGTATCCGCTCCTATTGGCGGCACTGGCGCTCTGGACCTGGCAGTGGTGGCGTGATCTGCCTCGAGGCGAACCAGAGGCGATCGAAACAGGGGCGATCCCGAGGAAGCGGCTCGTCACCTGGGTCGCGCTCGGGACCACCGTTCCGGTGATTCTGTTCGCCGCGACTGTGTTCGGCATCTTTTTCCAGGTATGACGAGATTCTTTTGGTGCTGCGGACCGATCCCACCCTACGGACCACGTTCTGCTGGGTGTTCGGAGCCGTGCTTCTGGTGGTGTTCGGCGCTGGAGCGTTCCTTGCTTTTCTCCCAACGGACAGGTACGTCAGCACGGCGCGCGTGAAGATCGAGGTGGCCGGGCCCCAAGACATGCGGGAAAAACTGGCTGCGGCCCAAACGGACGCGGTCCTGAGTGCCGTAGCCCAAGGACTGGATTGGGAGGTCAAGCTCGGCCAGACATACAACCGTGGTCAAACGCTAACGCCTGACCAGGCGTTGAATATGCTACGGCGGATTGTGGTTCTCAGGGCGGACACGAAGAGCAGCGAAATCACTATCGAAGCGCAGGACCCCGACCGCGCCCAGGCCGCCAGCCTCGCCAACGCACTCGCAACGGCGTACTGCGAGGAGCGCAACGAGGATCAACAGGTTGCGCGGTTGCGGGAAAGGGCGACCCCCGCGCTAAAACCCCTGCCGAACAACCGCTGGTTTCTTTTGACCATGGCGGCAGTGGCGGCCGTGTTGGCCGGGCTCGTCCTTGGGGGCGGGGCCGCCTGCCTCGGGGCATGGCGCAGGGGGGAGTTCGAACGTGTAATGGCCTGACCGGCCAGTCCCGCAGTGCCGGCTATGCCCAAGTGCATGGCGTCTTTGCGTTCATGTCAGGAGGTCTGCAGCGTGCGGCGCACGAGCGGCTTTCCATTGGACTGTGGACTCATGAACTTGCCCAGGCCCCTTTGGTTGCGGCTACGCCGCGCTGCAGTGCAATGTCTCTGAATCACGCATTTTCGAGAAGATTTCCACGCGGTTGACTTGGTCAACTGGTCCACATCCGCTTGGGGGCTCAGCTCACTTCGCCCCACCTCGGAACGAATGCGGTTCTCCGCCCAGGGGGCGTCTCCGGCGACGACATGCCCGAGCCCTTTAGGCTCTTCCTCTCTGGTCCACTTCCTCCGCGTTTCCCCGGTAGGCGGTGGGTCTTTAAAACCACAGAGGAACAGAGGCACAGAGGGGGAGGAGGAGAAAGGGAGGAATCTCGGACCGAGCGCGGTTCTCGGCTCGGAACAGGTCTCCCGCGACAACTCGCTTGAGCTCAGGTTCTTCATTCTCTGTGGCTCTGTGCCTCTATGGTCCGCTCTCAGGGCACCCTTGTTCTGGTTCGCGCGCGAAGTCCTGGTGACGGTTCGCGGTGCGTTCTACGGCCGTCCGCCCCCTGGTTCTTCCGTACAGAGGGCGAGGCGCCGGCCGCGCGTTTGCCGAGTGTCAGCGGTGAAATGGAACGGATGCAACAAGTAACATGTGAGCCTGCTCTGGCCCCTTTGGTTGCGGCTACGCCGCGCTGTGTCTTTGCGTCTTTGCGTTTCGTTCCCGGTCATGGTGCTGTTCGTCTCGCGCCGAATCCGCCTCAGGCCGGGCGGCAATCAAGGCACGGTTATGGCTCACGTTGTCCAAGCCGGCGTATCCGTGGCTGCTACCCGGGGAGCAAAAACCCAAGAAGAAAACCGAAGGCCGTGATACTCAGAAACAGAAGGATCAGAATCTGCCTCAGTCTGTTTCCCTTCGCTCGCGACATCGCTTTCCGCCAAAAATCACCTCCGGCAAAGGCGCTTTCGAGTGGGGCGGTCGCGGCGTACGCGGTTAATGGAGTGCCGCAGTGCCCGCAGAAATGCGCCCCGGGCGAGTTGGTCTGGAGACATGAAATGCAGATCTCCGACTCGTCGTTCGCTTCATCTTGCGCTGACGCTGGCGTGCTAGGTGCGTTCATATCGTGCAACGATTCACTTCGTCATCCGTTTGCACATTGAACGGCGCAAACCAAAGATGCAATCCATTTGTTCCTCGCATTTGTTCCTCGCGGTTTGGAGCCTGCGAGGTTCCGAAGCGGGAGCCTTCAAACCGGCTACCAACTTTACTTGCCTTCCCCGAGGATATTCTCCAGCTCGATCGGCTTTCTTGATGGGGCGAGCCATCTCTCCGACGACCTCGCCGGATAGCCCCAATCCTCCTCCCAGTACCAAAGTCCGCCATCGGCCGCCAAGGACACGAATCCGTCGGCCAGACTCGCGACGGCGAGCCAGTCATTAATCTTGCTTCGACGTGTTGGCGCGCCCTCAGGAACGAGAGTGACACCAGAACGGCGAAGCCTCCAGCGCCAAAGAGACCCGTCCGTTTTGATCGCGGCCACGGAGTTCCAGTGCCCTGATGCCTGCGCCCAGTTGGTCCCCTGGCCGATTTGTTTGGGTGCCGTTAGGAAATCTTCCCCGCCCGGAGCGCTCGCGTTCGCATAGCCCGCGGCAACCCAAGTCCAGAGAGTTCCGTCCTCCCGCACGCCCACCTCACAGTACCAGGCGGCCGAGGCCAGGCTGCGCCAGTTAGTCTTGTCGAGCGACGCAGCGCGCTCCAGGAAGAGATCTTTTTCAACCTCGACGCGTCGAGTGCTCCCCCCTCTCGTGTCCCCATGGAGAGCATAGGCTCGGCCGTCCTTTTTCCAGGCATAGGCAATGTCATCGCTGGACATCATCGTCGCCCAATCCGAGTCTCCGCCGAGACGGACGGGTCCGTCCACGCGCAGATCTATCGGGTTTCCTGAGGCCGATGTCCTTCCCCAGCGCCACAACGTCCCGTCCTGCTTCAAGAGCAATACGGAATAGCGGGCCCTCCTCGCGATCCTGGCCCAGTCGGTTTCACTCCCGACCTGAACCATTTGTGGCGGCTGTTCCGGGGCCTGGCTCGGCTGGAATGGCGATCGTCCGATGGCTGGCTTCTCCGATACCCAGAGGGTCCCGTCGGAGCGGATGCCAACGACGTCGGTGTGCGGGGTGAGGGCATCCACCCAGTTCGAGCCGGCGACTACGCGGTTTTCGCCGTGGATCCATACCCATTTGTCGCGCAACCGAGTCGCTTCCGGAGATACATGCTCAGGATCGTAACGGGGGGCGTTAAACCTAAGACTCCCGTCTGGGAGAATCACGGCGAAATATACCCCGTAACGGGAATCGCGGAGGGTTGGGCGCCGCGCTCCAGTTAAGCGCGCTGGTCCATGGGCGGGCTCGAGATTCCTGACCAATTCCCAGGCACGATTGTAAACTGACATGGTGACGAGCGCTATCCCGGCCAAGGTGAATGCCAACCAAACCGTGTTACGGCGCCAGAGCGCCACATCGCTGGCGAGCCGCCGGAAGTTGCCGTAGGCAAGCGATAGAACCACGACGATCAGAATCGGCCAAGCGACGACTTGAAAAATAGGTCCTCGCCAAAGCGGCATATCCGAGACCTCAACCACGTTCTGACCGGCCATGAGGAGCGCATAGCTCAGGCAACACAGCACTACGGAAACCGCCAGGGACTGGAGGAGGTTGCGGGTAAGGGTCGAGGCGTAAAACGAGACGAGGGACAGCGCCGACAGCGTGCAACCAAACACGATGGGGTTGTTTTCGGCGCCGAATATTCCGATTTGCCCCGGCGCTCCGAGCCCCGTTCCTACCCACTCAGCGCCTAGGAGCAGCGCCCAAGGCACAAACCCTCCCAACACAAGAACGAAAAGGAATTTGACAACGAACTGGATCCGGCCGGATACCGGCAGGCCCAAATGGGCTTCCATCGTGCCCATCCTCCGTTCTTCCGCGATGCTTAAACCGCCGACCACGAGGGGCACGAACAACCAAATGAATGGGTAGAAGTCCAACAGCATCTTGGCCATCCCCTCGACAGAAAGCTGGGCCACCTTACGGGTGATTATGACGGCGAGATGCAGCAACAGCAGCCCTAGCATCCCGATGAGGCTGACCTGCTGCAGTTGCAGTTCCTTGACGAACAAAGCGGCGAGAGGCCGGCGCGAGCGGCTCGACGGGAGCGAGCCTGCTTCCGCCGCCCCCCACCCAGACAGGGCGACCGTGCCACCCGTCCACATGGCTTCCTGCGCCCCGCGGAAGAGCCTCCAGGCCAGCACAAACCCAGCCACTGAGTAGAGGCTGAGTGCCGCCCAAATCATCCACAGCTCCGTCCCACCCAGCGTTCCGATTATCATGACGATGCCTGCAGGAACGAAGAGGGTGAGCCAGAAAGCGGCAGCGACCTGCCTTACCAAGAGCGTGCTCCACAGCCCTCCCGTAAGCAGGGCGAGCGAGGCAGCCACCAGCGATAGTAGAACCTTCCCGAGGTCTGATGTCACCGCCTGGGATGGTGGCTTCCCTCCATGGAAGATCCAGGCACTCCCGTAAGAGACGCACAGGGCGCACAAAACCGTTCCCCCAGCCACCGACAGCACGGCGACCTTCGTCCACCAGATGCGCGGCCGGGCCATGGGGTGGGTGAGCAACATGGGGAACGTCGCCATACTGAACTCGCGCCCAAAAGACGACAACGCCAGGACCGTCACGGCTAGGAAGAACAGGGAGGGCAGGCCGACCGGGGCCGATTCGTTCCACGGCAGCAGCCACGACGGCACTATCGCCAGCGCCAGGGCCGCTACGTACGCCGGGAGCAGCAGCCGAATCTCCTTCGCAAGATATGCGTCTGCGATGGCGGGGT
>Ga0082335_1006115_pt1 | contig 15841 bp, 9 predicted proteins | sample Subgrocontami58m_FD_72375 | JGI IMG/M metagenome (GOLD analysis project Ga0082335, IMG submission 72375) | Subsurface groundwater microbial communities from S. Glens Falls, New York, USA - GMW37 contaminated, 5.8 m (SPADES assembly) (version 2) ... | reverse complement strand
ATAGCCCAGAGCAATCAAGGCGTAAATACTGCCGACCTGGAGAGCATTCAGGAACTGCTGAAAAAGATAGGTCATGGTTTATCTACGGATTGGCAGTGGCAAAGTATTTGAACTTGCCGCCCGTAATCTTTACGATCACGGCGCTCTTTACCGGATCGCCGGAACCCTCTCTGAACTGCATGTTTCCGGTCACCCCTTCGTAGAGGGGGATGCTCGCCAGGGCATCGCGGATGGCATCGCGATCGAGCTTTCTTGCCGTCTTTAGCGCCTGCGCCAGGAGTCCGAAGGAATCATAGGTCAGCGCCGCCACGTCATCGGGAACGCTTCCGTAAGCGTCCTTGAAATCTGCAATAAATTTCGTCGCCGCAGGAGTGGCCGCATCGGCGGCATAATGGGTACTGAAATAATAGCCTTCACAGGCATCACCGCAAAGTTTCAACAGTTCCTGTGATCCCCAGGAGTCGCTGCCCACAAAGGGGACCGTAATGCCGAGCCGCTTCGCCTGCTGGATCTGCAGCGGTATCTCGCTGTAATAATTAGGCAGGAAGATCACATCCGGGGCGGCATTCTTGATCTTCGTCATCTGCCCGGAGAAGTCCTTATCGTTGGTCGTATAGGTTTCAAAGGCGACAATCTTGCCGCCGGCCTGTTCGAAGGTCTCCCGGAAGATTTCCGCAATGCCCTTGTTGTATTCCGAAGCCACGTCGAAAAGCACCGCCGCTTTCCTGGCGCGCAGGGTTTCCAGGGCAAATTTGGCTAACACGCGACCTTGAAAGGGATCGATAAAGCAAGCGCGAAAGACATACTTTTTCGGCGCATTGCTCCGGGCATCGAGGGTGGTTTTGGGATTAGTGGACCAGGGAGTAACGAGCAGGACCTTCGAACTCTCGGCAATTTCCGCGGCCGGCAAAGCATAGCGCGTGGCATTGGGGCCCACGATGGCATGTACCTTCTGCTGGGTAATGAGCTTCTGGGCCGCCGCCGCCGACTGATCGGCCTTGCCCGCATTGTCCTCGATAAAGAGCTCCAGCAGGTATTTCTTACCCGCCACCTCGATACCGCCGGCGTCGTTTTCCTTCTTTACCGCCAGCTGGGCCGCCTTTTTGCAGGACTCGCCCACGGCCGGCATGTCGCCGGTCAATTCCGCGATGACACCCACTTTGATCGCGGCACTGCCTCCTTTGCTGCAAGCACCTGAAAACAGAGCCGCGAACACGCCTACCAGGAGCAATAGATATCTTTTCATAGGAGCCTCTCCAAAACCATGCCTGACAGGAATACTTCCGCGCCTGATATCCGGCCGAAGTTTTGCCGGAACATAACAAGAAGGGTGGAAATTGTCCATCATAAGTTGCTGAGCGGTAACGTTACGAGCCCGGCGGGAGGGTATAAAGCGCCCGCACATATTTTAACCCGGTCTAAGATTGCAGAATATCCCTGGTTCGGCAGAAGAGTCGTTTGCCGAGCGGGCCTTTGCCCAGATATCCCATTCCCCCCAACTTCAGAGGATCGATGTCGCCGGCGGTCAGGATGTCGTCTTTTAGATGCATGATCAGCACCTCGCCGAAATAAACCCACCTGACGTTTTCCCCTGTTCCCAGTTCGATTCTTTGCGCCAGCTGACATTCAAAACTGACCTGGGCCTCCTTGATTAAAGGAGATTTAACTTTTTGAGCTGGCAAGGCGGTCAAACCAATCCGCTCGATTTCACTCACCTCACCGGGGTAGTTTCCCGCAGCCTGGACAAGAGGTTTAAGAAAATCCACACTCATAATGTTGATGACAAAATCTCCGGAAAAATCAATATTATCCGTGGTATGCTTCTTTCTGCCGTTCTTTGAACCAACGGAAACACAAATCAGAGGCGGTTTCCAGCTGATGGGGGCAACAGCACTGAAAGGCGCCGCATTAAAGATGCCTGTCGCGCCGACGGTGGAAATCAACGTGACCGGCAGCGGCGACAGGGCGCTGATCAAAAACTCATGAATTTTCGTAGTTTCCATGTTGCTCATTTCGATGATCATATTTCCTCCTTTTCACGGTGCATGCTGACTATTTTGCCTTTCCTTGTCAAGGGATAAAATAATGTGCTTTGCCCCGGTAAATGTGCTAAAACCGCGCTGCGGCGCGGCAAGGGGTGGCAGACAAGATGATTGATATTAATAACGTCGACTGGAGCCAGGTATGGCGCGAGAGACGGGCCACCAGGACCGCCCGGACGCGGGATGAACAGTTCTGGAACGAAAGGGCCCCCTCTTTTGCCAAAGCGGCTTCGGAAACGGATTTTGCCGCAGAATTCCTCGCGGTCATGAAACCGCAGCCCCACTGGCGAGTTTTGGACATGGCCTGCGGCGGCGGAACGCTCGCCCTTCCCCTGGCCGGGCATGTGGAATCAATCACCGCCGTGGATTTCTCTGCCCGGATGCTGGCCATTCTGGAAGAACAATGCCGGGAAAGGGGGATCGCCAACATCAGGACCATCAGAGGACGCTGGGAAGACAACTGGGACAAACTCGGCATCGGGCCACAGGATGTGGCCATCGCTTCGCGCGCCCTGGTTTCCGACGATCTGCGCGGTTCCATCCTCAAACTGGACCGGATCGCCCGTGAGCGGGTCTATCTCGTTTCGACGGTCGGCGACGGCCCATACGACCGCCTTATGTTTGAGGCCATCGGCAGGCCCCTTGATAGCGGACCCGATTACATTTACGTTTACAATCTCCTCTATCAAATGGGCATCTTTGCCGAGATAACCTTTATCCGGAACCCCAACAATAAGACATTCGCCGATCCCGACGAGGCCTTACGTTCATCCTTATGGATGTTTGGCAGTTTGGACCGCCGCGAGGAAGAACTGCTCCGGTCATTCCTGGCGAAGCATCTTGTCTGCGGCGGCGGCCGCTGGTCCCTGGCGTACCCCCGCATGGTCCGGTGGGCGGTAATCAGTTGGCTGAAGAAAAACCTTGATCTCGGCGAACCCGGCAAGGATGAAAATTATTGACATGCCATTCGAATCTTCCTATATTTCGACGACGCTTAGTAAAGCCCCATGCCCCGTGGGGCGCCAGGTCGCATGACAATACCGTAGTCATTCCGGGCTTGACCCGGAATCCAGTTCTTTGCTCCTGGATTCCCGCCGCAGTTTACCCCCGCGCAGGCGGGGGCGGGAATGGCAGACGGGGATAGGATTCTATTTTCGCAGTAAGATCACAAAACGGTGGAGGCCCCCATGGAAGGGAAAGCTGTTGCAGCAAAGAAAGGTCCCGAAAAACTTTCGCTGATAGTCGCCATCGGCGCCTCCGCAGGAGGCCTTGCCCCCCTCCATCGGTTCCTGAGTATGCTGCCGCAGGATTTCGGCTTTGCGCTGGTCTTTATTCAGCACCTTTCTTCGCATTACAAAAGCCTGGCCGGCGACCTGCTGCAGTCCCGCAGGCCCGACATGGAGATTGTCGAAATAGCCGACGGGCAGGAAATCTCCCCCGGAAGGCTCTATCTCTGCCCTCCGGGCCAGGATGTTAAATTAAAGGACGGCATTTTTCATTTTTCCCCTCCTCCGATGGGCCACGTCCATCTGCCCATCGATGAATTCTTCATCTCCCTGGCCGAGGATGCCGGCTACCGGGCTACCGCCGTGGTTTTTTCCGGCTCGGGGACGGACGGCGCCCGGGGCATTCATTCCATCAGAATAAGGGGTGGAAATGTCTTTGTCCAGGACCCCGCAACCGCTGAATTTCCGGGCATGCCGCTGGCGGCGATCAATACGGGGCAGGTGGACGCCATCCTTCCCCCCGAGGAAATCGCCCGCGAGATCCTCAAGGCCCTGGCCGCCGGAATGATCCAAAGGAGGGCCGAAGATCTAATCCCGGCCCAGGAGCTCGAATCTTTTTCCCGGCTGATTCATGACAAGGCAGGTTATCGTTTCGATCATTACAAAAAAAGTGTCGTCTCCCGGAGGATCAGACGGCGGATGTACCTGCACGGCATTCCTTCCTTTGATGCCTATATAAGAATGCTGGCGGAAAATGCCTCTGAAGCCCTGCTTTTGGCCTCCGACATCATGATCGGCGTCACCTCCTTCTTCCGCGACCGGGCGGCCTGGAACATCCTGAAAACGGACATCATCAATAAACTGGGGCCGGACAATGAGGATCTCCCCCTGCGCGTCTGGGTCCCGGCCTGCGCCACCGGCGAAGAGGCCTACTCCATAACCATGATGCTCTGCTACGAATTCGAGATTGCCTGCCGGAGAAAGGAGATCCAGATATTCGCCACCGACTTGAACGACCGGGCCCTGGAAAAGGCCCGGGAAGGAAGGTACCCGGCGAGTGTGGTCTCCGACATCCCCCCGGATTACATGCGAAAATTTTGCACCTATTCCGAAGACGGCCTCTCCATAAACATCAACAAAGAGGTAAGGGAACGGGTGGTCTTTGCCAAACAGGACCTCCTCACGGACCCTCCCTTTTCCCGGCTCGACCTGGTCATCTGCCGCAACCTGCTGATTTATCTCGAACCGGATGCCCAGGAGAAGTGCATCGCCATCTTCCATTACGCGCTCAAAGAGGCCGGTTATCTGTTCCTCGGCAACGCCGAGTCGACGAACAGAAACAGCGCGCTTTTTAGATCGCTGGGCCACAAAAGGGCCCGCCTTTACCAAAAAATCGAGTCCAGACCCGCCACGCGGCTTCCCCTGGCTCTCCCCCTGGCCGCGGAACGCTCCAACCTGCCCCCGGCACGGCAGGCAACGGCAGGGCAGCAGGAATCACTGGTGGAGTTCGTCCAGTCGGCCCTGCTGGAAGACTATGCGCCGGCCGCCGTGGCCATCGATCAGAACTACGACATCCTCTACCATAACGGCGCCACCAACAAGTACCTGCGTCCGCCCCGGGGGGCGCCGACGCAAAACCTGCTGGAATTACTGCCGGACAACCTGGGTCGCCGGCTGCGGGGCGGGATTTACCGCGCCCTGTCGGAAGGGCGGCCAATTGTCATGCGTGCCGGCATCGTCGGGGTAGACGAACGCAAGCGGCAGGTAATCATTCGGATTTCCAAATTGAAAGAGAATCTCTTGCTGATCGTCTTTCAGGAGAAAGGCGCACTGCCCGAAGAGACAGCCGACGTCCACCTGGAAGGCGCCGCCGTGGAAGAGACGGCGGTGCGCCAGATGGAAAAGGAGCTGCAGACAACGCGGGACGCCCTCCAGAGCAATATCGAACAGCTGAAAAGTTTGAATGAAGAACTCCAGTCCTCCAACGAGGAACTCCAGGCGGCCAACGAAGAACTCGAGACCTCCCGGGAAGAGCTCCAGTCCTTGAACGAAGAGCTGATCACCGTAAATAATCAGCTGCAGGGCAAGATCGAGGAACAGGAAGAGACCAACAACGACCTGAACAATTTCCTGGCCAGCACTAATATTCCGACCATCTTCCTTGATCACCAGTTCAAGTTGAGACGTTTCACACCCGCCATGGCGAAGTTGCTGAAACTCCTACCTTCCGACGTGGGGCGGACGATCATCGATATGTCCCAGGAGAGCCTGGGCCCCGAACTCATCGCCGACGCCCAGACGGTTCTCGATCACCTGGTGCCGGTAAGGAAAGAAATGGTCATCAACGGCGCCTGGTACATCCGTACCGCGCTTCCCTACCGGACCGTCGACAATCGCATCGAGGGCGCGGTCATCGCCTATATCGACGTCACGGAGCAGAAAGAGACGGAAGGAGAATTGCGAAGACAGGCCGAACTCATCGCGCAGGGCGAAAAGGTGCGCGGCCATCTGTCGGCCATTGTCCAGAGCGCCGACGATGCGATCATCAGCAAAGATCTCGGGGGCTTTATCCAGACCTGGAATATCGGGGCGGAGAACATGTTCGGCTACAACGCGGCGGAAGTCGTCGGCCGGAATATCTCTTTCCTCGTTCCTCCCGGCCAGGTCGATGAGGGTCCGGATATTCTCCAGCGGATTGTCCGGGGCGAGCACATCGACCGCTATGAGACGCTGCGCCAGCGGAAGGACGGCACTAATATCCCGGTTTCCCTGACCTTCTCGGCCATCAGGGATGATGAGGGCGAAATCGTGGGCCTTTCCAGTATCGCACACGACATCAGCGAACGGAAGCGGACGGCGGAGCGGATGCGGCACCTGGCCTCCTTCCCGCAGCTCAATCCCAACCCGGTTCTGGAGCTGGACGCTGCCGGGAAGCCGGTCTTCCTCAATCCGGCCGCCAAAAGAATCCTGGAATCCCTGGGGCTGGGCGAGGATGACGTCCGTGTCTTTCTGCCGGGAGACTTTGGTGCGATCCTGAAAGCCCTGAAAGATAATGAAGATAAGACTCTTTATCGCGAGTTAAGCATCAAGGACAGGGTCTTCGGCGCCACGCTGCATCTGGTCCAGTGGTTCAACGTGGTTCGCCTTTATGCCTTTGACATCACCGACCGCAAGCGGGCGGAGCAGGGACGGGATCTGACGGGGGATTTCCTCCAACTGGTAAACAGGAGTACCGGCCTGGCCCACCTGGTCCGGGAGACCACCGCCTTTTTCCAATCCAACTCCGGCTGCGAGGCCGTGGGCATCCGCCTGGAGGAGGGGGATGACTACCCCTATTATGAGGCGCGCGGATTCCCGGAAGAGTTCATCCGGCGGGAAAGTTCCCTTTCCACCAAAGACGCGGACGGCAACGTCATCCGTGACTCCGCCGGTCAGCCCTTGCTCGACTGCATGTGCGGCAGCGTAATCTGTGGCCGTTTCGATCCCGCCAAGTACTTCTTCACCAAAAGAGGCAGCTTCTGGACCAACAGCACAACGGAACTGTTGGCCGGCACCACCGAAGCGGACCGCCAGACCCGCGAGCGGAACCGCTGCCACGGCGAGGGCTACGAGTCCGTGGCGCTCATACCGCTTTGCGTCGGCCAGGAGCGACTGGGGCTCTTGCAGCTGAACGACCGGCGCCGGGGAATGTTCTCCTCCGAGGTCGTCACCCTCTGGGAAAGACTGGCCGGCCACCTGGCGGTGGCCCTGTCGAAATTCCGGACCGAGGAGCAACTGCGGAAAAGCGAAGAACACGCCCGCGGGCAGGCCGCGCAGCTGCAGGCCCTGCTCGACGCCGTCCCGGTGATGATCTGGATCGCCCGTGACCGGGACTGCAAAGAGGTAACGGGCAACCGGGCAACCTATGAATTCTTACGTGTACCGGAGGGTACGGATTTGTCGAGGACCGGCGCGGCCCCGGAGAAACTGGCCCACTACCGGATCTTCAAAGACGGCGTCGAACTGGCGCCCCGGGAAATGCCGGTCCAACAGGTATGCGGCCGCGGCGAGGGCCTCAATGAATACGCCATGGAAATCCATTTTGCTGACGGTGTGGTCCGTTCGCTCATCGGCAACGTGACGCCCATTTTTGATCGGCAGGGCCAGCCGGCGGGGGCGGTATCCGCCTTCCTCGATGTCACCGAGTTCAAACAATTCCAAGAAAACCTGCAGCAAAGTCTGCACCGTTTTGAGTTGCTGGCCGGAACCGCGGGCGAGTTGCTGCAGGCGCCGGAACCGCAAACGGTCGTGGAATCGCTTTGCCGCCGGGTAATGGAGCATCTGGGCTGCCAGGCCTTCTTCAATTTCCTGGCGGACGAAGAGGTCGGCCGCCTGCATCTCAACGCTTATGCGGGCATTCCGGAGGAGGAGGCCCGGCGGATTGAATGGCTGGACTACGGCGTCGCCGTCTGCGGGTGCGCCGCCCGTGACGCCAATCCCATCGTGGCCGAATACATCCCCACTACGCCTGACGAACGCACGGAACTGGTAAAATCCTACGGCATCAAGGCCTACGCCTCCCATCCGCTTCTGGGGCCGGGCGGCAAGGTCATGGGAACGCTTTCCTTTGGCACCAGCAGCCGCGAAACCTTCAGCGAAGACGACCTGTCCCTCATGAAGGCCATCACCGACCTGGTAGCGGTAGCCATGAACCGTATGAACATAGAGCGGGACCTCCGGCAAAGAACACATCAGCTGGAATCGGTAAACCAGGAGCTGGAAGCATTTATCTACTCCCTGTCGCACGATCTGCGCTCCCCCCTGCGCAATATGGGCGGTTTCGCCAAGTTCCTGGTGGACGATTATGCCGGCAAGCTCGACGACCGGGGCCGGGATTATCTGACCCGCATCCAGCAAAGCACGGCCCGGATGAACCAGCTCATTTCCGACCTTCTGGACCTTTCGCGATTGTCCCAAGAAGAATATGTTCGCACGAAGATCAACCTGTCGGAAATAGCCTCGACCATTGTCGCCAATCTTGGCGAGGTCTATCCCAACCGGCAGGTGGATGTGACGATCGCCGAGAACATCACCGCCTGTGCCGACCCCCGGCTGATGGAACTCGTCCTGACAAACCTCTTCGACAACGCCTGGAAGTTCACCAGCAAAACTGCCCAGGCCATTATAGAATTCGGGAGCTACGAGCGGGACGGACAGACGGTCTACTACGTAAAAGACAATGGCGCCGGTTTCGATCCCCGTTACGGGGGCAAGATGTTTGCCCCCTTCCACCGGCTGCACTCGGATGTGGAGTTTGAGGGTACCGGCATCGGCCTGACCATCGTGGAGCGCATCATTCGCCGGCACGACGGCCGGGTTTGGGCGGAAGGAGAAGTCGGCAGCGGGGCTACCGTTTATTTCACCCTGTCGTGACAGCAGATAAGGAGGACACCTACCCATGGCAATACCCAGTCGTTACGATTTGCAACGGGAAACGGAGTATGTGGGAAAAGAGTATTGGACGACCAAGACCCTGGCCGATTTCTGGGATGAGAATGCGGAAAAATACCCCCGGGAGGAAGCCGTTGTTGATTCCCGAACCCGGCTTACCTGGTCGGCGGCCAAAACCTGGATAGACCGCCTGGCAATCGGCCTTTTGGAACTGGGTTTCCGGAAGGATGACATGCTGGTCTTGCAGCTGCCGAACAGCGTTGAATTGACCCTCCTCAGGGTGGCGGCGGAAAAGGCAGGGCTGCTTTGCGTACCCGTCTTACGCACCCTGCGGCATGCAGAGATGGAATACATCTTAAAATACGTTGACGCCCGGGGCATCGTCGTTCCGTGGGAATATCGCGACTTCAATTATATCGATATGCTGGAAGAAATAAGACCCCGGCTCCCCAATCTGAAACAGGTTTTGGTAACGGGCGGGGAAGTGCCGCCGGACACTGTTTCCGTATCAAAAATAGTGAGTACGCCGCTGGAGGAAAAGTATGACCGGGATTACCTTCAGGCCAGGAAGATGCCCTGGAACGAATTCTCCCTGGTGGCCCATACGAGCGGCAGTACCGGTTTCCCCAAATTCGTCGAATACCCCATCGCCTCCACCATCAGGCTGGGCCGGATGACGGTGGAATCCTACGGCCTGAATAACTCCGATATCGTTGCCGCCCTGAGCCCCGCCGCCGTCGGCCCGAGCCTCATTGCCCATATCTGCGCCCCCATAGCCGGTGCCAAGATCGTCATGCAGGAACATTTCGAGGCGGAGGAGGCCCTGCAGATCATCGAACGGGAAAAAGCAACGGCCATTGGGGTCGTACCGACGCAACTGTCCATGATGGTCTCCCACCCCCGCTTCGGCGAGTACGATATCAGCTCGCTGAGGTTCATCCGCTGCACCGGAGCGCCGCTGGCCTACCATGTGGGCGTGGAGATCGAAGCCAGGATGAAGACCAAGATCGTGCAATGTTACGGGGCGGTGGATTTCGGCACCATTTGCGGCAGTGCTTTCCAGGACAGCAGGGAGGTGCGCCTGTTGACGACCGGCAGACCTTACGCCGGTGGAAAAGTGAAGCTGATGGATGAATCCGGACAGCAGGTGGAGGCCGGCGAAGCGGGAGAGGTTTGGGCCAGAGGACCGCACAGCGTCTCCGGTTATTTCCGCGATCCCGAAGCGACGGGCAAGACCTGGGAAGGAGGCTGGTACAGAACGGGCGACCTGGGGAAGTTCCAGCCCGATGGCACCCTGATGGTGGTAGGGCGCAAGAAGGATATGATTATCCGGGGGGGGCAGAATATTTACCCGGCCGAACTGGAAGCCTTTCTATTGACCCATCCCCGGGTGGCGATGGCGGCGGTGGTGGGCATGCCCGACAAACTCATGGGTGAGAAGGCCTGCGCTTTCATCGTACCCCAAAAGGGCGAGTCGCTGACCTTCGAGGAGATGGTTTCTTTCCTGAAAACCAAGGGCATTGCCCCCTTCAAGATGCCCGAAAGGCTCGAGGTAGTCGCCGGCCTGCCCTGGGTGGCCGATGGGCAGAAAGTGGACAAGAAATTGCTGGCCGCGCAAATAGCCGCCCGGATCGCCGCCGAAGCCCGGAAAGACTCATGAGACCTGGCGTCATTTTTTACGCAGCACATTCGGCCCGCCGCCCCGCACGCCGCTGATTATTATGAATCCCAGGATGAAGAAAAGGGCGATGGAGAGGATGGCCGGCCGCTGACTGCCGAAGGCAGCGGAGACCTGGCCGAAGACGATGGGTCCGAGAACGGCCGACGTCTTTCCCACGAAGGAATAAACTCCGAAGTATTCCCCTTCCTTGCCCTGGGGGATGAACTGGGTGAAAAAGGCGCGGCTGCCGGCCTGGACTGACCCCAGACCGAGGCCGGCAATACAGGCCACGAGCCAAAATGTGGATTTATCATGGACCAGAAATCCCAGTGCCGAAACCGTCGACCAGAGAAAAAGCGAGAGGGAGACCACGCGTTTCGGTCCCCAGGTATCGGTGGGCCTGGAAAGCAGGAAGGCCCCGACTAAGGCCGTCACCTGCACCACCAGGTAAAGAACGATTAGTTCATTCTGCCGGAACCCGAAGGTAGTGGTTGCCAAACTGCTGGAAAAAACGATGACCGTGTTTACCCCGTCTTCATAGATCAGGTAGGCCAGGAGGAACTTTCGCGCCTCTTTTCTTCTCCAGATCTCTTTCAGGGTCGTCCAGGCCTTTTTGATGCCGATCAGGCCGGCTGCCGCCAGGGCCATATCCGACCGCTCATCGCCGGGCAGAAAAAGGAAGGCGGGGAGCGAAAAAAGGGCAAAGAAAAGGGCCACCATCAGCCAAACCGGTTCGAATCGCCCCGTTTTTGCCAACAACAGCGCCAGAAAAAGCGACAGGATGGAACCGGCGTATCCCACCGCAAAGCCCCATCCGGAAACCCGGCCCTGATGACTGGCGGGGGCGATATTGGGCAGGAAAGAGTTATAGAACACCACTCCGCCCTCCATGCCCACGGTCGCCAGGACCAGGAGGATGAATCCCCCCAGGACCGCTCCCGGCGTAAGGAAGCAAAAGCCCGCCGTGGCGGCGATGCAGAGCAGCGTATAAACGGCCAGGAATCGCTTTCTGACTCCGGCATAATCGGCAATGCCCCCCAGGAAGGGAGAAGTAAGCGCAACCAGGAGCATGCTCGCCGCTATCGCCCTACCCCACCAGAGATCGCCCAGCCCCGCCGTGTTGCCCACAACAACGTTGATATAGTAAACTTGAAAGATTACCGCCAGGATAATAGCGGAATAACTCGAATTGGCAAAATCGAAGAAGCACCAGCTGATGATCTGCTTTTTATTCATAGCCGCAATTACAGCATCCTCGCTCCCGGGTGCACTTCTGCCAGCGACGACGCCAGCAAATCAGTCAATCGCTTTCCGATTTCGCCCATGAGCGGGTCTCCCTCGCTGCCTTCCTGCTCTATCTCCGGCGATACCTCGATAGCTTCTCCCACGTCCACGAGGGCGCGCATGGGCGAGTGGACGCGCGCTCGATCGGTCATATCTTCTTCAAAGCGCTCCACGGTTTCCAGGATGCGCTCCGGCGTCGGTGCCGGAGTAAAATAACCGGCCGGATAGTTGGACAACTGCTGGGCCAGGTACAGGTCGGCTAAATGCTGCTCCCGGCGATCCTGTTTTTTCCGGGTCCTGGCGTCAGTGGTGAGGTCCGGCACAATTGCCTTCCGCAGCGTCTTGACCCGCCGGATAACGTCGCCGGCCCCCCTGGACTTCAACAGTTCCTCTTCCAGGGGGAAGAGAAGCCGGTCGATGAGATGCTGCACCCGGGGGGCGATAGCGCCGCTTTGCGGCTCGCCGAGATACTCGATTTCCTTGAGGGCCAGCATTGCCTGGCCGACCTTCAGCACCCGCTGGAGGAGCGGCAAGTCCCGTTGCGGCCGCCAGGTAAGGCGCGCTTCGATTTCCTCCAACACCGGTGTGACCGTGGCCTCCAAGTCGCCGTCAAACAGGTAACGGATGGCGATGGGATGGACCACCACCCGTCCGGGAGGGGCAAGGCTGGCGCGCTGCCGGGCGGCGGCACGCGCGATGATGGCGGCACCTTCCATCAGGTGGTTCAGCCGGTCGTTATGCCGGGTAAGGACCCCTTCCGGAAAGATGAGCAGCGGGCGGCGGGCGGCGGTCACGAGCCGGATGGCGCCTTTCAGTCCCTCACGGTCCACGCCTTCACGATGGATGCTGAAGGCTCCCCCCCGCGGCAAGATCCAGCCGTAGAAGGGATTCTGCTTGAATAAATGCCAGCTCGCCATGAAGTAGAGATAGCAGCGCGCCTCTCCCGCCAGGGTGCCGATGACGAATGGGTCGGCGGGCCGGCAATGATTGGCCGTGAGCATGATACTATGGCCAGCTTGCAGGGAGGCGCGGAGCCGGTCCACGCCCCGGCAGGTCACTGAAGTAAAACCATAGCCATAGCGCAAGTATAGGGGCACCAGCGGCCGGAGGAGTCCCGGCCAAAAGTTGCCATGACGCGGCGGCACAAAACGGTAGGGTTTGGCAATAACTACTTTCTGCATTCCCTTCCTCTCTTAATTGTCAGGGTACCGCCTCTGACCATTACCTGACGCGAGTTGCGCTCCAATTGGTCGTGATGCCGCCGGAATTGGCGGTTCCCTGCATGGTATTGCCGCTTATGGTCCCGGTATATTGGTCGGCGCCTACGGTGAAGTTGATCTGATTGCCGCTCAGCCGGCCATTCCTGATTGTCGAATTAGCTGCCCCGGTCTTGAGCGTGCCGGAGATCATCTGGAAGCTCTGCCCCAGGGTGAGCTCGCCCTGGGGAAGTTTCCACGTACCTTCCACTCTTGCCGGCACAATCCATAAATAGGCCTCGCAATAGTCGTTGTCACAGCCTTCTTCCGGACTTACGGCAACGGTCTGGTCGGCCTGCCACTCCTCCATGGTGAAGGAATTGGAAACGACGCGCGTACCTGGTTTGAGATTAAGGAGCTTCGGGCGGAGCTTCAGATTGATATGGGGCAAGAGAAACATCGTAATGACCGTTGCCTGCGAAAAGTCGGTCTCGAACAAGTCGGCTTTGAGGAATTGCGTCTGGTCAGCGACCCCTTCGCGGGCGGCGTTACGCTTCGAGAGGGCAACCAGATCCGGGTTGTATTCGATGCCCAGCGCGCGGGCGCCGCGTTTGGCGGCCGTGATGACAATGCGCCCGTCACCGGAGCCGAGGTCGATCACGTAATCCTGCGCCGTGACTTTCGCCAGGTCCAGCATTTTGTTCGCCAACGCCAGCGCCGTGGGCACCCAGACCACGTCCTTCCCCTCCTGCCCTACTGTCGGTGCGTACTCCTTGCTCCAGGCCGGCGGCGTAAATAAGACCGAGATGATCACCAGGGACAGAACTGATATCGATGCAACATGACGAAAGAAACGGGCTCTAAACATGGTTTTCCTCCTGTTGTTTATATTCCTTCCTTTTTATTTTCCTTCCTTGCGGAAGGATCTGTCAGCCGAATGTTCCAAATCTCAATCAACGGCCGGGCGGTTTTCTGCCCCGTTCCGGCGGGCACGCCTGCTTTCCGCCTGCCGGTTCAGCAAAAGTAATACCGCCCCGGCAAAACATACACCGAGGCCGACCAGGGCGCCAATGCCGGTATAGGCAATGCTGGCCCGGATCATATAGAGGCAGGTCCCGCAAAACAAGACCGGGATCAGAGGATAGAGCGGAACCCTGAAGGGGCGGGGAATACCTGGTTCGCGCCACCGCAGCACAAAGAGGGAAACGCCGGTAAGCAAAAAAAACAGCCAGAATATGGGCGCAGTAAATTCCACCATGGTTACAAAGCCCTGGCGAGTCAGGGCGCCCAAAAACACCAGCACCGAGGCAATGGCCCCCTGGAGCAGGAGCGCATTGGCCGGCGTGTTCGTCTTTTCCTTCCAGCGGCCCAGAAAGCTGAACAAAGCGAAGTCCCGGCCGAGGGCATAATTGGTCCGGGCGCCGGTAAAAATGGTGGCATTGATGGCCCCCAGAGCGGAAAAGGCGATAAGAAAACTGACCACTCTTGCGCCTCCCTCACCCAGGAACCGGCGCAGCAGATCGGCCGCCACCACCTCTGAACGGCTCATGGCGTTCAATCCCAACCCCTTAAGGTAAGCGAAGCCGGCCAGGAAATATATTACGGTGATAATCCCCAATCCCCAGAGCAACACCCGGATCATGTTGTGTTTCCCCTCGCGAAGTTCCGCGGAAATATAAGCCGCCTCATTCCAACCGCCAAAGGTCAGCAGGACAAAAACCATGGCCAGACCAAAAGAAGCATGGGAGGAGGATGGGTTAAGTTCGGGTACGGGAAGCGACGGAGCAAAGGCCATTCCGGCCAGGAAAACCAGCAGCAGACCGACAACTTTTGCCGCCGTGAGAATATTCTGTGTCCGCGCACCTATTTGTGTCCCCAGCAAGTTGATGGCCGTTAAGGCAGCAACGGCCAGCAGGGCGCCGAGGGCAGGAGTAACGAGGCCCGGCAGGATCTGGGAAATATAATCGCCGAAAACAAAGGCCAGCATGGCGATGGAACCGGGCTGAATGACCGTCATGCGCGCCCAGCCGAAGAGAAAGGCCACCTGCCGCCCGAAGGCACGGCTCAGGTAATGATAATCACCGCCGGCATGGGGATAGGTCATGGCAAGTTCAGCATAGCACAAGGCGCCGATCAGGGAGATGATCCCTCCCAAAGACCAGGCCAACAAAAAAGCGCCTTCGCTTCCGGTATTGGCCGCCACCAGGGAGGGGGTCTTGAAAATACCCGTTCCCACCACTATGCCGACCACAACGGCAATACCGTCAATCGCGGAAAGTGTCTTTCGGGGAGCCGCTGCTTTTTCTTCCATACCCTGACCCCAATAAGTGGAATAAGAGCGTTAACGGGATCATTTGCTGCCGGAAAAGTGCAGAAAATGATCCCTGACTTACTAACCATCCCAGGACTTGTTCGGACCGGACACCGTTACGCAAGATCAACGTTTTCCGTCAAAGCGATTTGTTATATAAGGCATGGCCGGGACAAAAGCAACCCCCGATGTAACAAGGGGCACGACTTGATTTTGTCATCTATCCCTGCTACTTTACTTGGGCAGCGGCTGCCATATCATACCGGTTCGCCGTTGAGTTACCACGAAGCAGTGTCACCCTGAGCCGTGAGGCTGTCGCAGGGTCGCCAAGGAGCGCATAATGGCAGAAGCGGATCTTTCCAAACTGAAAATCGACAAGTCCGGCACGGCTTATCACTCCCGTAAACAGGCCAAGTTATGGCTATGGATAATAGCCTGCCTTCTTATCGGGGGCACGATCTTTTTTTTCATAACGTTTTTTTCTTCCACCGCTGAAGTGGAAGTGGCGACGGTCTCAAGGGTATACCCTTCACAGGGATTTACACTCTTGAATGCCAGCGGTTACGCGGTCGCCCAGCGCAAGGCCGCGGTTTCCTCGAAAGCTACGGGCACCCTGGCCTGGCTCGGCGTCGAAGAGGGGAGCAAAGTTAAGAAAAACGAGATCATCGCCCGGATCGACGACAAAGAGGTCC
>Ga0082335_1006113_pt1 | contig 15844 bp, 11 predicted proteins | sample Subgrocontami58m_FD_72375 | JGI IMG/M metagenome (GOLD analysis project Ga0082335, IMG submission 72375) | Subsurface groundwater microbial communities from S. Glens Falls, New York, USA - GMW37 contaminated, 5.8 m (SPADES assembly) (version 2) ... | reverse complement strand
CTCGCTGAGCACTGGAAACATCCGAGCAACGGACTGATTTCGCGCCTGCAGTTCATCGCGCTCGCGGAGGAAACCGGCCTGATCGTGCCGATCGGCGAGTGGGTGCCGAGGACAACCTGCGCCTAAAACAAAGCCTGGCGCGACCAGGGGCTGCCGCCGCTGCGCGTCGCGCCTTCGATGACGCCGGCCGCGACTGTCCGCTTCGGAGAAGGAAACTCAACGGCGGGTTTTGGCCGGGAGCGGCGGTTGCCCATACTCGGCCTTATGCAAAGCTTTGCATAAGGCCGATGAGCGGACCTTCATGGCGGCGTCGCCGATCATCTGAAGCGGGTCGATAGCGCCAAGTCGCCGCCGCGCGCTTTCGGCAAAAAAAAGCCGAAAGGCGCCGACTGCCGCACCGTTCGCAAATCACGGCACGTCATTCGATCATCCTGTTGGCATATTGCCGAGCGCAAGCGAGGTTGGAAGGACGCCGCGGTCCTCCCGAACCGACCCGAGCGGCTTTTCAACCGCCGGGTGCGCGGTATCCGGCGCCGCCTGCCTTCTTCAGCGCTTTCATCGCCTCGCCCGTTGTCATCAGTGGGGTCGTCTTCACCGCCCTCAACTTCCCGCTCTGCGACACCGCAAATGAAAACGCCGCGGCGCTCACGTTATCGGGCATCTGCGATATGCCCACGACATCGTAATCACCGAAACAGAACCAGAAACCCTCGAGCTTTCCGCCCAGCTTCTCGATCACCGGGCCTATCGCAGCGGCACGGTCTTCCGGTTTTTTCGCCATCGCGGCAATCGCTTCGGCCGTATAGGCCGCTTGTACCATGTAATAAGCCATGCTTCCTCCTGGTCGGTTTGAAAAAGATTAACCGGGTCCTCATCGCCTGAGGCGCCGGTTGCGCTTGCGGAAGGCACACAGCGTGCCGAGAAAAGCGGTCCCGTAGGCCGAAGCCGAAAGGGGAGTCCGGCCGGAAGGCCGGCGCTTCACCGCATGGTGATCAACGGTGGCGAACGCGCCGAAATCTCGATCGGCCATGATCCGACGGCCCCGCGTCGCTCGCCACCGTCCTCCCCGAGCCAGTTCACACTACACCTCGCGAAGTTAGAAGGCAATATCGGCGCGTCGCGACAGGGCAAATCCGCGGGGATTTGTCTGAAGGAAGCCTGAGCGCAAAGGTGCGAGCCGACGAACATCTCGATCCCCCTTGAGGGGAGAAATTGCATAGAAGGCCCAGTCCCCGGGCGGGTCAGCACTTGATGACGAAGCCCACGGATACCGGGACAGGGTAAATGCAGCGGTTGTGCATCGAGAGATCATGAACTTATTCGGGGAGATCTGTTCAACATGCGGTCCGTATACGGGTTGTGACCTCGCCGCGCTTCCGATTATGTCTCAGCGGCTCTTAGCAAGAAACCTCGATTGACTGCGCGCCCAGGGGTTAGCGGTACTTCGCGACATGCCATTGAAATTAATGGGGCAAGGTTCAAATTTTCTCCCGCAGTCTCACGACCACACCCCCTCCGGCATCGGCAGCCCGTCCAATTCCGCCTTGCCCAAAGGGCGGTCAGGCGCAACGCCGTAGCGCTCCAGCAGCGATGCAAGCTGGCGCGTGTGCTGCGCGGAGTGCCACACGGACCGCTCCAGGAACCAGTGCAGGGGCTGTTCCCCTTCGCGGATCACGATCTTGCCGGAGCAGGTCGGGTCGTTCCAGCCGGCCCACCACTGCTTGAGCCGCGCGGCCACTTCGTCGCCGTAGCGCGCGATGTCATCCCCCGTCTTGACCTCCGGCGGCGGCGGGTCCATCGACACCTGTACCCAATCCTGCACGCCGTCGTTCACGGCCTGGAGGAACGCGTCGCCGATGCGGATGGCGTGATAGCCGAGGCCGGCCGAGTTCTGGTCGCGACCCATGGTCGGAAAGTCTGAGAGCTTCTCGGCGGGCATCTGCCGCATGTGGCGCTGGACCGCCGCGATCACCAGCATCCAGCGATCAATCAGCACCGCGGGCGCGAGGCGGCCGGGGCTGCTCGGCTTGACGCCGACGAAACGCGCCACTTCATCCAGGTTCTGGGCGGATACGTACTCCTTGCCGCGGGCCAGGACCGGCACATGGCGCAGCCCGAGGGCGAGCAGACGTTCCATCCCGCCCTTGTCGTTCTTGACGTCGACCACTTCGTGCGAGACGTTGTTGCGCGAAAGAAACTCCTTCGCTTTGAGGCAGCTGCTTCACCCCGGTTGCACGAAAATGGAAAAAATCGTGGTACTCATGGCGCTCTCCTCCATCATTCCATCATCCCCAGATGGTGCAGAAAATTATACTCACTTACGCCAAGGACCACTGGTGTTTCTTTGCTGGGGAAAAGGTCTTGTTCCTGGCGAACGTCAGTTTTGGGGTGCGCCGCCGACTGACTGCATTTGGCACGACTCCTTTCAGTCGTAGAAGTTTACCCCACTGTCGGCTTCCGCTTGCGAAGCTGTCATTCGGCAGCGACGTTGTGTGCGTCTCTTCAGGGTCGAGCGCCGAATCGGCCGGAGAGCGAATACTGACGCCGCTTCCGGGGCAATTATGTCCCGGCGGCGCGGCACGGGACGCGCTGGCGGATAGGAATTTCCGCTCTACGGCAATTGCCGGCGCTACCTCTTTGCGACGACCTTGACCGCGATCTCCTGCAGCTTCTTCGGCTGGATGATGTGGCCGTCCAGCCCGGCTTCCTTGATCGTGCCGCCGTAAGCGACGCTCAGCAACTGGCTGTAATACACCACCGGCATGTTGAGCTTGGTGCCGTGTTTCTTGTTGATCTCGGACTGGTAGACCTCGACGTTCGCCTGGCACAGCGGGCAGGGGGTGCAGATCACGTCCGCGTCCTGGTCGTAGGCCGCCTCGACGATGTTCTTCACTTGCTTCTCCCCCTTTCCCGCCTCGAAGACCGCGAGCGAGCCGCCGCAACAGCTCACTTTCCTTGAGTACGTAAGAATATTAACATTAATGATATCGTTGATTTACATTAAATGCATAAACTGATCTTGACACGTCAAGAGTTCTACTGTATTCTACCAAAATGATGAAAAAACGCTTTGCCACTGCCGCACATCTTGATGGCGTCGTCGATCTTGAGCGTCTTCGTTTCGGCCCCCCGGACAGCATCGAAAGGGACCCTGGAAGGTTCTTGGATCTCACCTATGCGTCCGAAGATGTGAAGGCATTACTCAGACTCCTATCCCGCCGTTTCGGTGGAGCCGCGTCCGAAGGCACGATTCTGGCTAACGCGGTAAAAGGCCTTGGTAAGTCCCACGCTCTGCTTCTCGCCTATCACCTTCTTAAAAGTCCCGCCGAAGCGACGGCATGGATGACGAAGCACGGATATGCGTGGACGCCTCCAGCCAATACCGTTGTGCTCGTTCACAAATTCACCGACAGGTCGATGCCAGGCGATGCACTGTGGTCGCTCATCGGCCGTGAGCTTGGCAAGAACTGGAGCGACAAGCGGCCGCCCGACGTGGACGACGTAGTCGCCGCAATCGGCGACCGCCACCTTGTGTTGATTCTCGATGAACTCGAGCGTGGCATACAGGGCATCACCAACGATGCGAAACGCACCCAGAACCTAAACTTCCTTCAATTGCTCAGCGAGGCGGCGAGCCGCGACCAGCGCATTACTCTGATCGCAGCAATTTACGACGGTACTGTCGAGCCCGGCGCAACTCTTCGCCGCACGCCGAAGCTGGAACTCCATTTCCGCAGGACGGAGGACCGCGCGGCGATCGTCCGCCACCGACTGTTCGAGAATGCGGATAGTTACGATCGCAACGACGCGCGCGACCTCATCCGTTCCTACGCCAACATCTGGAAGCGGTTTGGCGTGGAGACATCGGAGCAGCAGCTGTCGCGGATGGAAGCGACGTTTCCGTTCCTGCCCGATTTGGTCGAGCTTATATTTACACGCATCAGCGACACCGGCGGCTTTCAGGGCACGCGCAGCGCGCTTGGCTTGCTTGGCGCGATGCTCGATGCGTCAGGTGACGGTCCCTACTTGATGACCGCGGCCAGCTGCAGGATTTCCGACCAAGCTTGCGGCGACCGGCTCCAGGACCTCAACCCGGCGGGCGATTTGATCAACTGCGCCGCCTCGAACTTCCGCGATTTGCAGTCCAGACCGTTTGCCGAAGCAATCGCCTCTGCAACACTGCTCGCCAGCCTCGTGCCGGGAGGCCGCTCCATCGGACTTTCGAGGGAGGAAATGATCCGCCATGCGGTGAAGCCCGGCGACGACCCGAACGAATTCCAGGCCACGCTGGATGCTTTCCAGAAATTCGGCACCTACTTTCACCATCCGCAGGACCGCTACTACTTCGACCGCGAAGAAAACGCATATGCCAAAGTCGAACTCGCCGCGGCACGGCTCTCGGATGAAGTCGCACGCGATCAGCTCATCACCATCTGGCGCCAGGAAGTATTTCGCGATACGCAAGAGACCATTGTGCTGCAGGACCTGGAACAGGCGAAGCGCGATCTCGATGCGTTGGGTCTGAAGGGCCGGCGCTTTGTCCTAGCGCCGCGCCGGCTGTCGGGCGAAGAGCGCCACGGTCTGTACTTGGGCGCGCAGATGCGCAACCAGATCATCCTGCTTGAACCGCGCGAAAGCGCATCCAGCCACCTCAGCAATGCAAACCTGCTCGCCTATGCGAAGCGCGTGAAGGCTGCCAACGATCTTGCCAATTCACCGGGCAACGCCGATACGCGGCGCCGCTATGAGGACATCAAGCTTGACGAATCTCGTCAGTTGCAGCGCGTGCTCAAGGCTGCCGGCCTTGCCTACATTCGCATCGAAAGCTGGTCCGAGACCGCCGCCGCCACTCAGTTCGAGGAGGAACCCCTTGGCCAGGCGAGCAACAAGCAGGAAGTCGTCGAGCAGCTCCGTACGCAGGTCTATCCGCCGTCGCTTTTCGTTGAACACTTGCGTGACCACCTTGCATCCTTCATCGGACAGCGCGTCGAGCAGGTCGATCGCGCCTACCGCAGCACGCTTGGATTTCCGGTGCCGCTCGACATACCCACGATCACCCAGGCCATACGCCATCTGGCCGAAGACCCCGCACGGATACTCGGACTGAAGCACCAGCGCGGCGGTGGCGGATTCTGCGGCGAGCCAGCCGCACTTTCGCAATCCGAATTCGACCAGGCCGAATTGGCACATCCTTGGCCTGTAACCATGCCCCCGCCACCCTCAGGCCTAGGCCCGACGCCGCCGCGGGATGCCGGCCCAACCGGTGGCTCGCAGCCTCCAGCCGGCCCCGAAGTGCCGCCGCCAAGATCGGCACAGCGGACCGAGGACCGTGCCACGCCGCACTGCGCCGGTCTCGGTGAGTTGCGCCAACAGGTTGCGGCGCGGCTGATCGATCTCGATACGCCAACCATCCAGCAGGCGCGCTTCTCCATATTTGCTGATTATCGCGATCAGGATCTAAGCAGTCTGCCGGCGGCCTATCGCGGCGGACTGTCCGGCGCGGGCGACGTAGGCATCCAGATCGAAGTCACGGTTCCCGGTCCGTTGACCAAGGCGCAACTCGAGCAGCACTGCGAGAAACTGCCTAACCTCGCCGGTGCGAGCTACGCTGCGCGCATGACGGTGGTGCTCGCCAACGCCATATCGCCGGAGGCCGCTGCGTGAGTGGGCTCGATTCGTCCTTGCTGCTCGCGCTCACTGATCCTGTGGCCCGCTTGCCGGGCCTGGAGGCTTGGCTCAAGGACGAGGTCTGGAGCGACGAGGCGTTCGTTCGCGCCGGCCGGTCGCCGAAAGACTATTTGTTGACCGGAGAGCGTCTGGTCAACGAGCGTGAGAGCCTGCTTGCTACCACCGCGCCGCAAGTGTATTCGGAACTCGCATCGGCGCCCGTCCCCGATCGCACCGTCAGTAGCTTCTTTGCCGAGAATCCGCGCTCGGCGGCCGTGCTGTTCGACGGCTGCTCGCTGCGTGAAGTGCCGCGCCTGATCGAGCTTGCCCGGGCCTCCCGCCGCGCGGTGCTGAAGCGTGACTGCGGGCGCGCGGCAGTGCCGTCGGAGACGATCCAGTATGTCGCCAAGCGCCTCGGCCTCGGGTTGCCCGCGCTTGGTCCGTCGCAGCTCGCGTCGCGCGGCGAACTGCGCGAGCGTAACGTCCGCTACTATTACTTTGCGCAGTCCAGCAGCTATCACACCATCGAGGATGGGGATCAGTCGCTGCTTCTCTGGTGCCGTTTCCCGGATCAGCGCTACACGGACAGCACCGCTGTGGATGAAGGTTTGTTCGATGGCGCCTGGGACGGCTTTGAAACCGCGTGGCGCAACACGGTGCAGGCGCTCCCACCCGACCGCACGGTGCTTGTCACCAGCGACCATGGCTATGTGTTCCTGAAGTCCGGATTTAGCGATACCCGGCTCAAGAATCTCGACCGCGTGCTCAATGGAAAGCGATTCCGTTTCTTCGAGCAGAACGAAACCATGCCGGAGCGTGCGCCGGGCCTTTGGCTGGATGAGTCCCGTCGCCTTGCCGCGCTTGCCGGCCGTGGCCATAACCGCCCGCAGGCGCCCTCGGCTTCGCAATCGGTCTATCGCCATGGCGGCCTGACCCTGATGGAAATGCTTACCCCCTGGCTCGTGCTCGGGCCCGTCGGTTCTGCATAGGAGTGTGTATATGAAACAGAAAGTGGGAACCTTGCTCGAGAAAGACGTTCTGCGCCGCGCCAAGCGCCGCGCCAGCGACGAAGGCCGTCCCTTGAGCGATCTGATCCAGGATGCGCTGGAGAAATATCTCTCCGCTGGTCTGCCCGAGCCGGCGCGGCGCGAGGCCGCGTTTCAACTTTTCTGCGAGCGGCCGATCAAGCTCGCGCCGGAGCAGTTGAAGGCCGTGCTGGAACACGATAGTTGGGATCTGTGAACCTCGACGATATTCCCACCGGCAGCCTGTGCGTGGTGGACACGAACGTCCTCCTATGCGCCGAGCAGGGCGCCTCCAGCCAGGCGCAGCGCTTCATCCGGCGCTGTTCCTCCGGCGAAGTCAAGGCCACCTTGCCGCAGACGGTGTGGCAGGAATTCACCCATAAGCTGATGCTGGCGGAGGCGATGATGCGCGGCCTTACCTCCGGAGGCAATCCCGCGGCGCGTCTTGCGTCACGCCCCGAGGCGATCCGGGGCCTGACGTTGTACAAAGCAAAGGTGAAGGCGCTTCTCGATCTCGGTTTCGGCTTCGAGCCTTGTCTGCTGCCGGATTTGTTCGATCGCGTGTTTGCTTTGCAGGAGACCCACGGTCTACTGACCAACGACGCGATGGTGCTCGCCGTGGCCCTTCGCCTCAAGGCGGACGTCCTGGTATCGAGCGACAAGGCTTTCCGCGGTGTTGCCGCGCTCGATGTCTATTACCCCACCGACCTGCGGATTTGACCACGTGAACGCTCCGGACAAGCCCACGACCGCTACCCAGACGCATGTTATTCCGCGCGCGATCGAAGTGGGCTTCCCGATTGTCGAGATCAATCGCCTCGCCGAGCCTGAGAGAAACAGCTTCAAGCCGATCTACCAGATGCACAAGTGGTTCGCGCGCCGTGCATCATGCGTGTTCCGCGCGATTCTGCTTGGAGCGCTGAAGCCCGCGGTTCAGGCGGACGGAACACCCACCGACCTGATGGCCGAGTTCTACAAGAACCACGCCGATGACCCGGATACGCAGGGCAAGGTGGTTCTAGATCCGTTCATGGGTGGCGGCACCACTGTCGTGGAGGCGCTGCGGCTCGGCTGCAAGCCGATCGGCATCGACCTGAACCCGGTCGCCTGGTTCATCGTCAAGACCGAGATCGAGCCCGTCGATATCGACTCGCTCAAGGCGGCGTTCGAGCGCCTCGCCGCACGGCCGGTTGCGTGGAACGGCGGCAAGCCGCTGCGCGAAACGCTGCTCGACCTTTACAAGACCGAGGTTGCGCCCGGCGTCGAAGCCGACGTGATCTATACCTTCTGGGTCAAGCACGCGATTTGCACCGACCCGACCTGCAAGAAGGAAGTCCCGTTGTTCAAGGACTATATCGTTGCGCACAAGACAGTATCAGTGCGCTACTGGCGCGATGTTGCTTGTCCCGAATGCGGCAAGTCCTTCGACTGGGAAATCCAGCCCGCGACGTTGGTCGCCGAGAAGAAACTGATGGTGAATGCGCCGCGCGGAGCGGCAGGCGAAGGCCGACCGGCAGCGGCCTGGACTTACGGGAAGATTCCGAAGAAGCCAAAGAAGAAGAAGGAACAGAGCTGGGCCGGCCTCGACTGTCCTTGCTGCTCTAAGCACGTCAAGGTGAAGGTGCCCTGGGAACAAAGGGCGGAGAAAAAGAAAGTTCCCCTCACAGTGCTGCTCTGCCCTTCGTGTGAGACGGTGTGGCAATGGCGCGGGCCGTTGGCGGAGGGCGACGTCGCCTGTCCATCCTGCGGTCACAGCCACGATCCGCGCAAAGGCAACGTGCCGGAAAAGGGGAAGTTCCAGTGCGTCTGCGGGAACCGGGACGACATTATTCAGAGCCTGCGGCTGCTGCCGCAAGACAAGCGCCTGCCCGTTCGCCCCTACGCGATGCAAGCCTACCTCCCCACCGGCAGCGATGAGGATCGAGACGAAGCCCAAGGCGACGGAGCGCAAGTGTCACTTTTCGGCGACGGCGCCGATCGGCAAGAGCTGCTGCCGCTTGCAAGTAAGGTTGACAAGCGACCGCAGCTACCTGAGAGCTTTCTGGTTGCGGAGAAGGGCAAGTTCTTCAAGCGGTTCTCCGTCTCCGACCGAGCACGCCTCCACGAAGCCGAGGGCATGTGGGTTGCGAAAGGGGAAACCCTGCCATTCCCCAAGAGCGAAGTGCCGCTCGGTGAAAAAACAAAATCCGGTTTGCTCTCGCACCACTACAATCATTGGCACGAGATGTTTGCCCCGCGGCAGTTGCTCGCGCTTTCGACTTTGTTGCAGGGGATCATGGCCGAATCAGATGAGCGACTGCAGGAAACACTTCTGTGCACGTTCTCAGATTGCGTTGGTCGCAACAACTTGTTTTGCCGATATTTCAATGATCGGAATACCATTCAAGAGATATTCTCCCGTCATGATTATCAGCCGAAGATCACGCTGGCAGAAGGTAGTGTGTTTGGGCACCCCGCGGTACGCGGTACCTTCCCGCAGATGTTTTCGAGGACTGTTGAGGGCAAGGAATTTGGCTCGTCCGCTTTTGATTGGAGACGCGGCGATGATGATATTCCGCAGAAAATCTTCCAGGATTCGTTTACAAGCGCCGATAAAGCACAACTAACGTGCGGTGATTCTAGTCAGCGGAATCTTGTTGCTTCCGAGCCGCAGCACGTAATTACTGATCCTCCTTACGTTGGGAACGTCAATTATTCCGAACTTTCGGATTTCTTCTACGTTTGGCTTCGTCTAGTCCTGAAGACGCGTTATCCATGGTTCGCACCGGAGTACACCGAAAAGCGTGCGGAAGTTGTCGAGAATGTGACACGAGGAAAGAGTCGCCAGGATTTTTACGAAGGACTTACCAAGGTGTTTCAGCGCGCGCACGATGCGTTGCCTCTAAGTGGTCTGCAAATATTCACGTTTCATCACGCAGATCAAGAGGGCACAGTCTGGGAGGGTCTGCTCCAGTCTTTGTGCGATACGGGTTTCGAAATTGCAGCCGTCTATCCAGTACACGCTGAATCGGAATCGTCGCTGCACCTTCAGGATAAGGAGAATATTTCCTACGACCTAATCCACGTCTGCCGCAAACGCCAAGCCGATCCGCAGCCGCGCTCCTGGGCTGGCGTCCGCCAGGAAGTGCGGCGCCGCGCACGCTCGGAATTGGCTGCGATCGAAGCTGGCCGCTACGGCGGCAAACCGCTCGCTGAGCCAGACGTGCGCTTGATCTGCATCGGCAAGTGCCTGGAGCTCTACAGCGCGCATTACGACAAGGTACTCGACCACGAAGGCAAGACGCTGCCGCTGCATCGCGCGCTGCAGGACATCAGCGCCATCGTCGATCAGCTCGTCACCCGCGACCGGCCGCTGCCGGCGGAACTTGAAAATATCGACAGCCTCTCCTACGTCTGGCTGCGCTGCCTGATGGCGCGGCGCGCTGAGGTTAGCGTGGATGGGCTATCGAAAGATCTGCGGGCGCTCCAAGTGAGCATCGATGACGTCAAGAATGCTGGCCTTGTGGTCAAAGGGCGCACCGGCCGCGGCCGCACTTACGAAGTGAAACAACCGAGTCAGCGGCTCGAAGCGGCGCTCGCCGCCCTGGAGCGTATTGCGGCCAACCAGACGCAGGTGAAGCTGTTTGGCGATAATGGCGCGCCCGAGGGTCTGATGTTCGCTGATCTCTGGCAAGCGCTGATCGCACTTGCCGACGCAGGCGAATCAGTGTTGCCTCTGCTTGAACAATTCCGCGCCCAATGGCCGGAAATCGCCGCCGGACTGAAGTACTGCCGCCGGGTCCGCAGCGACTGGGAGACGGCCATCGATCGCGTGATCGCGGTGATGGAAGGTGCGCCGCTGCTGGCGCAGCACGGGGCGGTCTGATGGCCGGCTACATGCTCATCGAGAAAAAGATGCTCCAGCCGCACAAGGCGGACGGCATCACGCCGAACGCGCGCGAACTCGGCTTCATCGACTACCTGCGGGAGCTGCGCCAGGAAGTTTTTCCTTTTCAGCGCGGCAGCAAGCTGCGTCTGGTCGGGTTCGAAAACGTCCTTCTCGACGCGCAGGACCGCCAGCAGATCGCCGCGGATGTCCATGGGCTGCTCGCGGCGCGCGCCAACGAACTGGAACAGATGGGCGGCTTCGTCCAGGTCGTATTCGAGTGGCAGCTCTTCTATGGCGATGAGCTTTGGTTTGAGCGCGGTCGCGAGCGGATTCCGCTGCGCGGCGTGTTCGGCAGGGTGCGACGTGAGCAGACCGGTTTAAACGTCTATTTCCTCACAGGATTTAATTTGACATGAACCAGGTAGTCGATCGCGACCCCATGATCCACGCCGAAGACTGGGTGCGGGTGCGCAACCGTCCAGAATGGGGCACGGGCGAAGTGCTGAAGGTTGCGCAGAACCTCGGCGTCTATCAGGCCAGGGTCCTGTTCAAGACGCCGGATGGCGAGCGCGTTGAAACGGTTCCGATCGAGTGGCTGGAAAAGGCCTCCGACCTGTGGCAGCGCCTCGCGTCGGGCGATTTCGATGACCCGAAGATCTACCGGCTGAAGCAGATGGCGCTCGACATGATTCACGCCAACTCGGGGGGCGAACTGACCGCGAGCCGCGTGAATCTGCTGCCGCATCAGATACTGCTGGTGCACGACTTGGTCGCCACCGCGCCAAGGCGGGTGCTGATCGCCGACGAAGTGGGTCTTGGCAAGACCATCGAGACCGGCATGCTGATCCGCGAGCTGATTGCGCGCGGCGACGCGGAGCGCATCCTGATTGTGACGCCTGCTGGGCTGATCGAGAACTGGCGCCGCGAGCTTGAAGGCGGGTTCCGGATGCATTTCGACGTGCTCGGCCGAGACTTTCAGGATCATGGCTCGGCGGCCTGGGAGCGCCATGCACATGTGATCGCGTCGATCGATACGTTAAAGCAATCGCGCCGCCTGCAGCGGCTGCTCGCGGCGCCGGGCTGGGATATGGTGATTTTCGACGAGGCGCATCACCTCTCTCGGGCGCGAAGCGGCAAGAAAACGGTGACGACGCAGAACTACAAGCTCGCCGAGGCGCTGCGCACACACACCCGTGATTTGCTGTTTCTCTCCGCAACGCCACACCAGGGCAACGCCTACCAGTTCTGGTCGTTGCTGCAACTGTTGAACGATCAACTGTTTCCGACACCCGATGCGATCAACGATCATCGGGGACTGCTCGGCCGGGTCATGATCCGGCGCACCAAGCGCGAAGTGACTGACGCGGCGGGCGAGCCGATCTTCCTGCGCCGTCAGGTGCAAACCGAAACCTTCTCGCTGGCGCCGCGGGAGCGCTATTTCTACGACCAGCTTTCCGGATACCTTCGCGAGGGTTATACGGCGGCGGGCATCGATCAGCGCACGACGAGCAGCGCGCAAAGGGCCATCGGCTTTGTGATGGTGACCTTCCAGAAAATCATGTCGTCCAGCCCGCGCGCTATCAGGCAGGCATTGCGCAGGAGGCTGCTCGTGCTGCTGGCGCGCAAACAACTGGATTTGGAAAACAGGCGGCGCGTCGCCTCGACGGCGCAGGCCTCGCGGATGGCCGAGGACATCCTGAAGATCAAGGATGAGATGCTCGCTGTGGCGAATGCAATTCTCGGCGGCCAGGTGCCGGAATCCGAAGCCGAGAGTTACATCGGGCGCGTGCGGCGTCGATTGCAACGGCGCGAAGAGGAGATCGAGACGACGTCTTGGTCGCTGGACGGCGACGAGGAGGCGGAGGAAGGCATTTTCTCCGAGGCCGGAATCCCGGCGGAAATCGAGCGCGTGCGCGACTTGGTCAAGCTTGTCCCCGACGGTCCCGACCGCCGCTTCGAAACCCTCGCCCGTGCGGTGAGCAGTTTGCGGCGCGGAGAGCCCAACGAGCGCTTCGTGATCTTTACCCAATACCGCGATACGCTGGATTTCCTGGCCGAAGAACTGGGAAAGATGTTCGGCGCGGGAACGATCGCCACGCTGAAGGGCGGCCCTCTCGACGACAAGATCGCGGCGATGGAGGCGTTCTGGCGCGAGAATGGCGCGCGCTTTCTCATCTCCACGTCGGCCGGCGGCGAGGGTGTCAACCTCCAGGTCGGACGGGTGCTATTCAATTACGACCTGCCGTGGAATCCGATGGCAGTGGAGCAGCGCATCGGCCGCATCCACCGCTATGGACAGCAGGACACCGTGCAGGTGTACAACCTGCTTGCTGAAGATACGGTTGAAGAGCGCATTTACGGATTGCTCCAGGGCAAGTTGGCCGACATTGCCAACTCAATTGGGAAGGTGGACGAACGCGGCAGACCGCTGGAGGACTTCGAAAGTGACATTTTGGGTTTGCTTGGTAGCAGACCGGACTATCAGGAGCTGTTTAAACGAGCATTGATGGACCGCGACTATCGGCGTACAGAGACGGAAATCGCCCGCATGATCGCGGAAGCGAACCGCGCGCGGGAAGCGCTCAGCGTACTCTCCCAGGACCTGACCGGGTTCAACCTTGAGGCGTATCGCCGAATCGAAGGCCATCACACGCTCGCGGAACTCGGCGCATGGGTGCGCGCCATGGTGCTGCACCTCGGTGGCGCGACTATCCCTGACGGTAGCTTCTGGGACATCCACGTTCCAGAGGCGCTGCAGCGCAAGCATCATCTTGCGCCGCGCTATGAACGCATCTGTTTCGACCGCGATCTTGCATTGCGCGCGCGCGATTCGGAACTGGGAGGCATTGGTCACCCGCTTGTGGACGCGCTGTTGTCTGAAGCGCGTGATGCGGAATTCGCAGGGTCGATCGCCCGGCTGGCAAGCGGAGTCGATGTGTATGCCCGCTATTTGGTCCGTTATGAGGACGAGGCTGGCGAGGCACGAACGAGGATACTGACGTTTCGCTGGGCACCTGACAAGCGCATCGAATCGATTTCAAGCGTTGCCTGGCTGGCGACCGAGGTTGAACTGCGGCAGCAGGAATCGGCGCCGCCAAGCGATGCACTCAAAACCGCATTTGCACAGGCGCTGGAAGACTACGTGGTCGACTGGCAACCCGATCGCTCAAAACGCGCCCGCGTACGAATCGAGCTGATCGGTGCTCACGTCGGTTAAGGCTGCTTTAGGGGGCGATGATGGGACAGTGGAATGACCGAATAAGAAATCACGCTGTCTGGGAGGCACTCAAGTTGCTTGGCCCGGTCATCGATCAGGCATCGGCGAAGGAGGGAATCGACGCCGCGTCGATTGAAAGTCTGGAACGATTGCGTGCTGCCTTGAGCCTTTGCGGCAAGCGATTGGCGGCTGCCGATCCATTTCTGTCCGATCAGCGGCCATTTGACAGGATCAACACGGCTCTACGCGGCGCCGCGACCGAGATTCAAGCGTATGTGTCGGACGGCAATATAGCCCATTTGACTGTGGCAAACGCTCAAGCAGACGAAATTCTTAGCGGGCTATCGGCGGTTCTTGCACCAACATCGAGTGATGACCTTTCGGTAATCGGTGAGTCCGTCTCAGCATATCGAGCCGCACTGGAAAAGCACTTGTCAGGGGTGCTCGCCTTACAGCAGGAAGTCAAAGGGCAAGTCGAGGCTAATCGCACAAACCTTACCGCGCTTGCCGCCCACATCGCCACGGAGAAACAAACTGTCGCAGCGATTGCGCCCGGTCTTCAAGCGCAATTCACGGCAGATCAGGCAACGAGAGTTACCGAATTCAACGTGACGCAAGCGGCACGGCAGGCAGAATACACAGCGAAAGCCGCTGAGTATCAGGCATCGTTTCTGGCGGCGCAGACGGAGCGACAAGAAAAATACGTCGCTGCCACGACCGAAAATCAGGCGCAGTTCACGGCGGCACAGCAAGCGAGAGCAAAAGAGCATGCTGACGCCCACCAAGATCGTCAGGACAAATCGGCCGCTCTCTTAGCCGAATACACGAAGAATCTTGCGGAACAAACTGCTCTGTTTGCGGAAGAACGAGGCAAAGCAGTGAAGCGTTCTGACGAGCAGTTGGCCACGTTAAAAACTGATTATGAACAATCGGCTAAGACCATATTGGACGCGATAATCGCTCGCAAGGTGGAGGTGGAAAAGCTCGTTGGCGTGATTGGAAATCTCGGTGTCACTTCTGGCTACTTGAAAACTGCCAATCACGCGAGGACGGCAATGTATGTCTGGCAAGGTCTGACGATCGCGGCACTAAGTGCTTTGATCTACTTTGCTTATCTAATTTCATTTGGCACCCCTCCCGCTCAAGAAGCCGCGTTTTATCAGGGTTTGGCAACTCGTATATTCCTATCGATTACGGTAGGAGTGTTTGCCGCCTACGCAGCACGACAAGGCGATAAGGCCTCGATCGCCGAGCGCAAGAACAGAAAGCTCGCGCTGGAACTTGAAGCGCTTGGGCCTTACATTGCACCGCTGCCGCCAGATCTGCAGGACAAGTTTCGGGTGGACCTCGGCGAGCGTTCATTTGGCGTGCCTGACGGAGAGGGGCAGAAGGCTGCTGAAAGTAGCCCAAGTCCAGCAACATTGCTTGACGTGTTGAATTCAAAAGAGGGAAAAGCATTGCTCCTGGATGTTGTGAAGTTGGCTCAGGCGCCAAAGGTGTAACGGGCGCTAACGGAGTGAGTAAGAATAGGAGCGTGCTGATGGTCTACCTGTTCAGCACGCGAGGTAGATTGAACTTCGGCAAGTCAAACTATTCGTAGTTGTCTACGGAATCGCATAGACCGGACGGGCACATGGGCGAACTGACCGAGTGCCGAGATTCTTGTCAGGCAACTTAGTGGGCTGCGGTACACAGGCCTAAGCAAGAAAGATCGACGATTTCGGAATCAAATCGGGCTGTAGAGTCAATAGGCATGCGGGTCTTCAGCCTGTTTGCTAGGCTACTGGATCGGAACGCCCAGCACCGAACGACGCAACTCGCGCAGAAACTACGATTTATTTCTTCGCTGAGACGACTTTGACCGCGATCTCCTGCAGCTTCTTCGGCTGGATGATGTGGCCGTCGAGGCCGGCTTCCTTGAGCGTGCCGCCGTAGGCGACGCTCAACAACTGGCTGTAATAGACCACCGGCATGTTGAGCTTGGTGCCGTGTTTCTTGTTGATCTCGGACTGGTAGACCTCGACGTTCGCCTGGCACAGCGGGCAGGGGGTGCAGATCACGTCCGCG
>Ga0082335_1006111_pt1 | contig 15849 bp, 21 predicted proteins | sample Subgrocontami58m_FD_72375 | JGI IMG/M metagenome (GOLD analysis project Ga0082335, IMG submission 72375) | Subsurface groundwater microbial communities from S. Glens Falls, New York, USA - GMW37 contaminated, 5.8 m (SPADES assembly) (version 2) ... | reverse complement strand
TGATTACGTTGCAAATAATAAAATTCAAAAAGAAATCGTCGATAAATTGAAGCTTGGAAGATACTTGCCACAATAAGAAATCTTTAGGACTCCGCAATTATGAGTTCAGAAAATCAGGTAGTTACCCAAAACACTGTATTGTTAACTTAACGGTTGGTAAATCTTAAAATAAATTCATGTACCGACAGATTTATATATTTCAGGCACATGATTGATACATGAAGATACGAGAAGTATTAGATAAAAAAGTCGGCGATACTATCTATAATAGATATATCCTGATTTTGCCGAAAGATATTGTTAATGAATCTAAATTACTTGGAAAGGAATTAAAGGCAAAACTAGAAAATGGAACCATCATTATCGAGAAAGATTAATCCAAAGGCAGATTTCTTTTTAACATACCATATATAGCAATCATGGGAGATTTCTGCAGACTATATCTCCCACGATTTTCTTTTTTGAGTATTCCTAATTTAACTAATCTTCCAATATAAGGAGATAATACTCCAGCATGATTAATTTCTGAACTCTTAAAAACTTCATTATTTAGTTTAACCAATTTAACAAAAGATTCTATATCTTGGTCTGAAGCAGTTTTTATCTCATTATTCAGCCAGCTTCTAGCTATACTAAGAGCTGACTTTTTAGATGTCTTTACAATTTCTTGCGTAATATCACTATTCTCTTTGTAACTGGCACTTGCTAAACATTGAACCAAATATGGAAAACCGTACGTATATTCTTGAACTTCATTGATTGCTTCTTGACTCCATTTTGTATTTTCTTCCCCCATAAGTGGTTTCTCTAATACTTCTTTAGTTTCATCTGGAGAAAAACGACTAAGATTAATACTTGCACCAGAGAATATTCTAGCAATCGGGGAATATTCATCTACTAATCTTGATTCAAACTGAACCCCTCCCGAAATTACTAAAATAACTGGAACTACTCCACTATCTTCTATAATTGTCTTTAGTTCTCCTAACGCTTCAGTAGACAAGTAATCTGCATCATCTATAGTTACAAGGACATAGTCTACATTTTTTAGAGAGTTTAAATAAAGTTTCCATCTTTGATAAGCAGTCTTTTCATTTATCTCTTTTCCAAAATCTATTCCAAACTGAAAAATATTAATTCCATTTATATTCTTGCCTGCCTTTTTCAATGAATCAATTATTGATCTTCTTTCTTCTATCTTTTGTAATAGTTCTTCATTGAGAATCTGGTACAACTCAGTATCTGAAGTTGTCTTCGATAATCTTCTGTATATAACGATAGTATTTTTTGGCATGTCGTTTACGTCCTTTGAAGCAATATCATTTATCTTTTTCAATAGAGAGCTTTTACCAACGCCTCTATGTCCGTGTACTAATATTCCTCCTGATTGTTTGCTACGAGATGCACGGTCTAATCTATCGTTGGCAATTTGAAGTGCTTGAACTCTTCCTCCAAAGTAATCTGGCTTGGCAGGATTTTGTGGATTGTAAGGATTAGGCATATTCTATCTACTAACCACTACTTTATAAATCTTATTAAAACGTATTAAAACGTATATAAATATATATAAACAATTATAAATCATGTACCGAAAGGCTTATATACTTGAAGTCTATTATAACTGAGATGAGGCGAGGCAGAAGGTTTAGACATCATAGAAGACATGATTTTAGACCTCATCGTCAAGGTGCATTTGGTAAAATTAATCGATTTATAAGATACCATCCATTATTATCTGCCTTAATATTTATCATTCTCGCGGTTGTGGTTTTTAGGATTTCCTTATTGAATACTCTTTTCGGAAACTCTCTTGTTGAAGCAAGATTATGGATTATGTTCTTAGCCTTTATCCTTTTAATTGTGGGATTATTTTCTGTATGGGTCTGGATAAGAAATAATGTTTCTTCCTTTAATAGTCAACATAATCTCAATTGGAAACATAGATAAAAGCCGCGCAATCTTACGGCAATTTCAAGTACAGAATTCTGACAATCTTTCTACCAACCGTTAAGTTAACAATGTTCCAAAACACGAATATTTAAATACCTCATAAACGAAACGTTCCAGTAAAAGAGGGATTATGGCAAAAAACTGCATTTATTGCAAGACAAATCTTGATGACCTTTCAGTGATTGATGTCTGTCAACGCTGTGGTGTCGGAGTTTGGGGCGAAAAGATGTTTAAAGCGATTGTAGACGGTATGGAAAAATCACGCGACTCCGGCGATTTATTCCAAGGCTCGGTCGGGGAAAACACGCCGCCTACAAGAAGATAATTTACATACATCTATCTGCTAATAATTGCAGATTCATTCAAATAATTCATTTATAGAGCAAAACACATGTCTGGGATGCAAACTATTCTGCTAAAAATCCAGACCGAACAAAGCTTTTTAAACTCATTTTGTCCATCTAATATATGCTGAAACACAAACATCCGCGCAAGCGAGGACGAATCTCTTTCACGAGATTCTTCCAGCAGTTCAAGAAGGGCGACCATGTCGCAGTTGTTCGCGAGCATAGTGAGATTTTCGGATATTCGACGCGCATGCAGGGAAGAACCGGAGAGGTCATAAGCAAGCAAGGTAATGCATACTGTGTTGAAGTATCAGACCTTGGAAAGCTCAAAAGGTACTTCATTAAACCAATCCATCTTACGAGGATAAAAACATGATACTCAATAAAACTGCATTATCACTGGCACAAGTAAAAGAATATACAAAAAACGTAGACGAGTCTAAGCCCATTGCACTCTATCTAAAGAAGTTCTGCAAGATATCAAAAGCAGACGCTGATAATCTAGCGGTAGATATCCGCGCCCTAAATAATCCAAAGATAAAAGAAGAGAACATCATAAAAATACTTGACATGCTTCCGCATGATGCTGAAGACATGAACAAAATCTTCCTCGAGGTTAGTCTGACAGAAGAGGAATTAAAAATAATTCTCACACTCATTAAGAACATCTCTCAAAAAGGAGGAGAGTCTTAGATTCTTGACCGCGGTTGAGAATCAAGGATAAATAAAGATTCTCTAAGCGTCAGGAATAAGACTATAAGCACAATGACTGACAAAGAAGATAATGTAATTATTTTAGACTACCTTCCTTATGGTTATCCAATGGGCGGCAAGACAATGCCGGTAGCGCAGGCGATAGGTGAAAAGACTCTTGCTCTTCTTGAGCTCGTGCCACGGCGCGGAGTCACGCTAACCCCCAAGGAAAAGGTTTATATAGGTCCAGAGAAGAGAGATAAGATATACTACATCGCAGGGAGATTGCCCCGCGAGAAGTTGACTGAGACTGCGAAGATCCAACTACAGGAATTCATCGAGAAAGTAGTTGCGGAGCAGGAGAAGAAATATGTTGATTTCTTTAACACTGCCCAAGCAATTAATACTCGCTTACACCAGATTGAATTGATTCCTGGCTTCGGTAAGAAGCACACGCAGGAGCTTTTACAAGCTCGTGAAGAAAAACCCTTCGAGTCTTTTGAGGAAATGAAATTACGGTTGAAGAGCATTCCAGATCCAAAGAAAGCAATCGAAAAACGCATATTGGAAGAACTTTTGGAAAGACAGCGATTTAACCTTTTTGTACAGTAATATATGGCAGAGAAAGAACAAAAGAAACAAGAGAAGCCGGCAAAACAACAGGCAGCACCAACTCCTGAGAAGAAACGTCTTATCGTAGAGGATAATCATGAAATGCTTATTCGTATTTATGGTTACGACATCCCAGGCTCAAGAAATGTTTATGTAGGTCTCACACGCATCAAGGGAATATCATGGGCTATTTCAAATGCTATATGCCTTAAGCTCAAGATACCCCACACGAAGAAGATTGCAGAACTCTCAAAAGATGACATTAAACTTATCGAACAATTCCTTGATACTCTAGACGTTCCCGACTTTCTTAAGAATAGAAGGCGCGATCGTGAGACGGGCGAGACATCTCATTTCTATGGTACTGACCTCGACATGAAGCGCGAGTTTGATATAAAGCGTCTGAAAGAGATTAAGAGTTACAAGGGAATAAGGCACGCACTCAAACAGCCTGTTCGTGGACAGAGAACACGTTCTCACTTCAGATCTCATAAGACCGTCGCAGTAGGTAAGAAGGCAAAAGGAGTCGCCAAATGATTCGCAAAGGAAAAGGATATGTTCGTCCAAAGAAGCTCTATGAAAAGTCTCGTATCAATGAGGAAAATGTATTGGTTAGTAGATATGGTCTGAAGAACAAACGAGAAGTATGGAAGACTATCGCAAAAGTAAGCTATTACCGTCGCCGCGCCAAGTCTCTTGCAAAATCTACTCCAGAAGAGCAGGAAGTCCTCTTTAGCAAATTAAAAGCTCTTGGTCTGAAAGCAAATAGTATCGCAGATGTTCTTGCACTCAACGTGGAAGATATTTTGCGTCGTCGTTTACCAACAATAATCGCACAGAAAGGTCTTGCGCAGACAGTACGCCAAGCAAGGCAGATGGTCGTCCATAAAAACGTAATAATCGAAGGCAATGTAGTAAATATTCCTAGTTATCTTGTCTCTCTAGATGAAGAATCAAAGATAAAAGTGAAGGCACAGAAAAAAGTTGAACTTAAGTCAGAATCTTCTCAATCACCCGTTGAGGCAGGTAAATAATGGCAGAGAAAACAACACCAAGACTTGAAGAGAAGAAAGAAGAGAAATCTACACAAGAAGTTGCAGCTCCAGAAATCGAAGACAAGATAGAAGACAAGCGCGAAGAGCGACCAGCAATTGCATATATCCAGACATCACAAAATAATACTATGATTCACATTACAGACCTTGCAGGAAATACTATCTCCCGAGTTACGGGTGGCATGGTTACGAAACATAGCCGCTTGAAGTCAGACCCTACAATTGCAATGTTCATTGCCAAGAAAGCAGCAGAGCGTGCAAAAGACTTGGGTATAACTGCACTATACGTCCGCACGCGCGCAAAAACAGGCACAACCAGCGTAGGTTCTGGAGCACATGCAGCAATTAAGAGTCTCGACAAAGAGGGATTTAAGATTATTAGCATTCTGGATACAACTCGCGTCGCAAGAGGCGGTCCGAAGAAGAAAGGAGGCAAGCGCGGACGCAGAGTATAGACGTAATCTTTAAAAGATACATCCCCCTCATTTTATAATGGAAATAGTAACAAAAACACCAGGTAAACTTGTCGTTCGCATGCCTGCAAATGAGTCTTTGGCAAATGCAATTCGGCGCAGCGTTGCTGAAGTGCCAACACTTGCAATTAACGAAGTTGAAATATTCAAGAATGACTCCGCAATCTATGACGAAATGCTTGCACATCGCCTCGGTCTTATTCCTCTTAAAACACCAAAGAATGCTTCTGCAAAGACAGAAGTGAGTCTCAAGCTTTCTAAAACAGGTCCATGCACCGTATATGTCGAGGATCTTAAAGGCGACGCAGAAATTGTAGAACCCAAAATTCCAATAACTCTTCTGGGAAATGGCCATAAGCTTGAACTTGTTGCAACAGCCATACTCGGTAAGGGTATTGAGCACGCAAAATACCTTCCAGCACTTTGTTTCTACCACCATCTCAAAGAAGTTTCCGCAAGTTCTGAGATAGACGCAATCATTCAGCGCTCAAAAGGTGTTATAAAACCTGAAAAGAAAGGCAACAAGTGGCGTTGCGACCTCAATGATGCAGATGCCGACGCAATCTCACGCATAGACAAAGATGCTGTCAAAGATGCAGATGAAATAGTATTGGTAGTTGAATCTTTTGGTCAGATGGATGCGAAAGATATTTTTCTCAAGGCATTAGATGCTCTGGAAGAAAATGTTGACAAGGTCGTAAAAGCTTTAAAGTAATTCTTAAAGATGGTTTCTTCACAAAGAATTTAATCTCATACTTCCCTATAGAGAGCTTTGAATAACTCTCCATTTTGTAGTCCCAAGAGGGTTTTCAAAGCGGCTCGATAGAGGACTTTAGGGGTTTTTCAAAGTCCTCTATATTCAGAGCATACGTTTAAAAATATCTATCCTCTTTGTTTTTAAACGCGGGAGTGCCGGAGTGGTCAAACGGGCTGCCTTGAGGTGGCAGTAGCTTAGTGCTTGCGCAGGTTCGAATCCTACCTCCCGCATCTTACCTTTGTGGCATCTTGATGCGCATATTCTGAGTAATTGTTGAGATGGTCGGTTCTCCTGCCGACGCCCATGCTCTGATGGCATCTGCGAGGGAACTGGATTATTTCTTAGCGATCTTCCATAATGCCTTAAAATATTCCTTTTGATTTGCAGCCATTCTTTCATCTTCTATCATCACTGCAAAAGGCTCCTTTGTCCATGATTGTAAAACAACCTTATTTCCATATACCAGTGTTGCAGTAGGCGAGTCCAATTCTATTGGCATAAACGCATAATCTGCATACTTGAGCGTATTCGGAATTTTCTTTACTTTTTCCCGAGCTTCTTGAGTATTATTATACAGTATTTTCATAATCACATTCTTCTTCATCCTTTGTTTGTGCCATTCATCCATAAAAGCAGGCATTATTTCATAAGAGGACCGAGAACTCCCATATGCAAAAAATTCGTTCACGTTAGATCTTAGAATATCATTCATAACGGTTTTCATTCCTTCAAGCCCCTCATACACCTCGACTTTCGGTTTCTTAGCTCCTTTAAGCTTTTGTAGTTCTTGAAGAGAAGGTAGAGCTTCACTAATGGACTCTTCTTTCTCTTTAAGTATGTTCAAGAACTCTTCAGGACTTGCTGCCGTAAAATATTTCTTATTTGATTTGATAGCATAGGAAACCAGACCTAACTGAATGAGCCTTTCTAAAACATCATATACTAAAGTTCGAGGAACGTGGCTTTTGAGAGAAATATCGCTAACCAGCGATCCCCCTAATTCGAGATTTGCCAAATAAACTTTAGACTCTTTCTCAGATAGACCAAATTTTTCCAACGCGCTTATAAGTTCCATACTAAAGAACGATTATTTTCCTTTTTAATACTTCCTATTGTTGTAAAGTATTTACAGCAATTGTTTAAGAAAGGCTCAATTGCTTTACCGCTATGAGCTCAAATCTAAAAAACAGAAAAGATGGTGCTCTTAATAGCTATTGCGCTCCATCATCAAAAATACCAGTTTTGCCTTCTTGGACAAAGTATTTGCTATCCACACATCCTGTCGAATTTATCACTACTATCGGTAGAATAAATGGTGTGTTGAAAACAGACATAGCTCCATTCGCAACCTGTTTAGACACAAGTTACAATCCTCCTTATGTCCAAATTTCCTGTGCAATACGCCAACATGTAGCTCAGAGTCAGAAGCCAACTAATGCAAGAATGAATACTTACTTGAATATCAAACAGAATGGTCTATTTATCATAAATGTGCCACCTAAAGAGCTACTTAGGGCAGACCCCGAAGGTAGATGGCCTGCCTATTTGTTAGATATTGTAGCAGAACCCTGTCCTAGAAGAAAACTAAAAGACAAAATTGCCTTAGCAGGTCTCACAAAAGCAACTCCTTTTATTTTATCTAAGACGCATCCAATCTATCCTCCTTTAATTCAAGAGTGTTTGGCTCATTTGGAGTGTGAAGTTATTGATATTCATCGCCCTGGTAATGGAGATCATTATAATATAACCGGAAAAGTCGTTGGAGCTTCTTATGATGCTTGTTTGGGAGACGACTTAGAACAAGTAAGAGACAATTTAGTAAAGAGAGTTTGGCATCACTTTGGATCCAGATCCCACGACCCTACTAAAAGACTAATTGGAAGAATATGTCCATCTGAACTTGACACACAAATCACATTTCACCTCGAAAAAACTATCGATCCTTTTCAAAGAACAGTGGAGACGAAGCGACACAAATGAATAACAAAATAACCCTTATTTGCCCAACAAATGCCTATGGTAGCAGTTCTACAAGTGGAATATATTACCCTATGGGGATACTTCTGGTAGGGTCGGTTGCCAAAAAAAGACTGAACTGTAAAATTAGTCTTATAGATGGGGAAGGCAAATCCATTTCAGATCTTGAGAAAGAACTTACTGAGACTACAATTTTAGGATTAAGTGCTAATACAGACAATTATCCTTATTGCGTTAGACTTGCCAATTTTGCTAAAAATAACGGCATCCAAAAAGTAGTTATTGGAGGACCACATTCTACTGCCCGAGCAAGGCAGATACTACAAAATCAACCCGCAATAGATATAGCCATAAAGTATGATGGTGAAGAATCATTTTTACAACTCTTGCAAGATAAAGAACTTTCATCAATTCCCAATCTTGTATGGCGAAATAGAAAAGATATAATCGAAAATACCATAATTCTGCCTAGAAACCCTCCAAGACTTACATCAATGGACTATTCTCTTTTAGATCTACATCCATATTGGGAGATGCACCAACAAGCTTTTCCAGCAATGTCAAAGAAATTTATTGAAGGATTTACTCATTATGGGTGTAGGTGGCGCGAAACTGGTCTGAAGGTAGCAGTTCGAGAAGGAAGAGATGGAGGAGGTTGTGAGTTCTGTGATATACCATATGTAACGAATGTATATCAAGATCCAAAAAACTTTTGGGAAGATTTAAGAGAAATTAATCAAGAATTTGGGATAGAATCTTTCAAAGATTATGGAGATTGCTTTACAGGAAATTCTGGAAAAGTAAAGGCATTCCTTGATGCAAGACCGAAGGACCTCGAACATATATCATTCTCGTGCTATGGAAGAAGCCCAGAAATAAAAGAACCTATGGCAGATTTGTTGAAACAATTAAATGTAAAATATGTCTATATCGGGCTAGACTCAGGAAGTAATGCGATGCTTAGGAATATGCATGAAGGATACACGGTTGACCAAAATAGAAAAGCTATAGAGTTATTAAGTGCCAGAGAAATATACATTACAGGGAGTTTGATTGTTGGAGCAGAAGGGGAAAGCGAAGAAACAATAGCGGAAACTGAATCATTCGCAAGAGAAATAGTGCAAAATCAGTACGTCTCACAGGTTTCCTGCTCAGTTCTTACTCCATTCCCTGGAGCACCCATTGGGAGAAAGCTAATGAGAAAATTTCCATCTCTAGAAATGCAAGACTTATGGGATAGCAACCAACTTACGCGTCTTTGGGCTGAAAACTTTTGTAAAGTTCCTTATGATTATTTAGTAAGGAAAGCGGACGAGATAAATAGCCTCAAGTACGCATTCAGAAAAAGATATTTTGGATACACCAAGGTATCATAAGAAAATAAAAAATTTAGCGCAGAAAGCCACCCTGCCCCAGAAGAGATATATACCGAGTGACTAATTCGCAAAATCCACCCAATTCAACCTACGCTAAACCCAAACAGTCATGTCAAGAACGGAACGTTCTTGAGCACACTCAAGAATCTATGATTCTTGATGCCTCAAAAATCACAAGCCTACTTTTCAGCCTTTTCACAGAAAGAAAAGAAAAAGATCATAAAAAGAAAACTACACAAAACTAAACGAAATTTGAACTCTCGAGAAGCTTTTTCCTCTTTTTCTTCATCTTTTCAGGAACATCCAGATAATTTTCTTCAGAAACAACGCTTTCTCCTGTCCGTTTCTCAAGCTCTTCTCGTGCTATGCCTGCAACTTCTTTAATCAACGAATGCATTGCTATGCCTTCGTCTTTTTCAGAGAAATCGAAAGCCTGAACAATTTCTCTCGAATCAACAATAGAAGTTAGAAATTCTTTTATTGTGGTTTTATCTTTTCCATAATTTTGTCTTCTAGAAGTTTCTAATCCACTACCGTCTCCAGATAAAATTCTATCTGAAGTTTTTGATTTCTCAAAGATTTGCCTAAAGATGAATGCAACTTCTTTTTTATCATATGCATTGCCAATTGTTCTATCATCTAATTTTTCGCTTATTCCTGCAATCGAGCCAAAGAGCTCAAGAAAACCCTGAGCTTTTCTTTCGACCAAACCATAATTCACAAACAAGAATAGCTTTAGATAACAATTTTGGGTTAGTCAATGGTTTGCCAACCTTTCTTGGAGGGCTTATATAGTTATCAACGCTGTCTTTGATAAATAGTAGAGTTTCTTTAGAATCATTGATCTGTGATAGAGTATACGCAGACCAATTAATTTCTCTTGGCTCTCTATCTTCATAGATTTTCTTGGATTTATCTTCTCTTGATTGATTAATAAATTCAACCAATTTTCTAAATTGTTTGTTTGGAAGCATGACCTTAGTGTTCATATCTTGATATATATATCAATATATATTTAGATTTTAGGTATTTATCTTTCATAAGGTTTATATATACATAGATATATATGTATATATGAGAAAAATAACAATTAAAAAAGAAAAACTCTATTTTGAAGATGATATAATTGGGCTATTTGAAAAGACAGTAACTAAGTTTGGTTCAGGAGCTAAAATCGATGCTCCTAAAGATATACTTGGAAAGAAAGTATACGTTTTAGTTAGAAAATAGTTGAATAAGCACGCAAAGCTTCACTAATCACAAGATTTATAAAGATGCACTAATTATACAGATAATGTATAATAGATACATCAAGATGGTTATAAAATGAAAAAAATAAAAATGCCAGATAAAATAAATGAAATAAGAGGGCTCTCGTCCAGAGAAGTTAAACTTATAGCTTGGCTTGAATTTTACCAAAAGTATTTCTTTACTTCAAAAGATATAGAACAATTTTTTAGTAATAAAAATACGCTTTATAGAGGAATTCAAAAACTTCTTACTAAAAGAAGGATAATCAAGATAAATAAAAAAAAGTATTATCTTGTTCCTATTAAAGCAAAATCAGGAGCATGGGTGGAGCATGATTTCATAGTTGTAGATGAAGCATGCAATTCTGGAGAATATTACATCGGAGGTTGGGCGGCAGCCAACTATTGGCGCCTTACAGACCAGATTCCTTTCTGGACAGATGTATTTACCATAAACAAAAGAGGAAAAAAGACCATTTTAAACAATAAAATTATATTTCATCAGATTAGAAAAATAGATAAGTCAAGATATTCCATCAGAAAGATAAGAGGGCACGAATTTAAAATATTAAACAAAGGAGAGACTAAAAAATGGATAAAATTGAGAGAATACATGCTATAGAATTTGAAGATATTCTGGCAAGAAAAGAATTTAGCAAAGTAAAACTAACAAAAGACTACTTTGTCACACTCCTTCTCTATCTGGTGAGGAATGTTGAAGGAATCTATTTCAAGGGAGGAACTGCGATTAATAAAATATTTCTCAATCACCCTCGCCTATCTGAAGATATCGATTTTACACTAACGAGGGATGTGTCAGAGGTCAAGAAAGAAATAGTTGAGATTATTAAGGAAAGTCAAATATTTGAGGAAATAACTGAAGATAAAAATGTAGATGGATTTCTAAGAATCGTTGTGAATTACAACGGATTCGAGGGCGAGAATGAGAGTGTCTTTATTGATCTAAATCGAAGAAGCAAATTATTGCATGCTCCTGAAATTCATAAGATAAAACACTTTTATATTCCCTTCATTCCATCCTTCTTAGTAAAAACAATCGCGAAAGAAGAGATGATTGCTGAGAAAGTTGCCGCGACTATTGGTAGAAACAAACCTCGAGATCATTTCGATGTCTACAATATCCTCCGCGAAGGAATACCTATTAATCTTGAACTTGCCAAGCAAAAATGTGTTGCTTCAGGAGATGAGTTCTCAATCCCTAAGATGTTCAACAAAGCACAGACTCTTAAGAACCGATGGGATAGAGATATGGTTGCGTTGCTTGCAGAGCCAGTCTCATTTCAAGAAGTGATGCGATATCTGGCGAAACACTTTAAGCTTAAAGAGGAAAAAGAGAAATTGAAAGATAAGTATGAAAAAAGCAAATAAAGTAAGCGTAAAGCATGCAGCAAATTGGTATTTCGGCAATTACTGTGCGATGAAATACGGTCATGGAAGAGAGTGTTATGACAAGTTACATGAAATAGCAAAGAAATTAGAGAGTCGTGGAATCGCAGAGATAACACATAAGGAATTCAGCATTATCGCACGAGAGAATTTGACTTGTAAACCTCTAAAAAGAGAGTTTCACGACTGCCCTATTTGCAGAGCTTTGAAGATTCCACAACAACGCTTTTGAATTAGTTATTTATCACGCCCAGATGCCACAACCGTCTGGAGTCTACCTCCCGCATTTTACCTTTCTGGCATCTTGATGCGCATATATTTTACTTTGACACTTTCCAGAGCCATTCAAAATACTCCTTGAACGAGGAAGCGAGTTGTGCATTCTCAATAAGAATAATAAAAGGGATTTTGTCTTTTGTTACAGAGTACAAAGTAACTCTGTCATTATAGACATTCATAACTGTGGGTGTCACGAACGACTTTGGAAGATAGCGTATTTCTGTCAAAGGCATTTTTGATAGAGCTATCCCGCGTTTTTGGGCTTCAGAAGCAGTAAGAAGCAATCCTCGAGAGGTAATTTTTTTCTTCACTCGAGTTTTATGAAATGAATCGAGAAACGCAGGCAAAAGATTGTAGGTCTCACCACTTGAACCCACAGAAAGCCACTCTCTCGGTTCAGCGCGTAGAATATCTTCAAAGACTGTCTTTATTCCTTCCTTGCCTTTATAGATGCGAACATCAAGATGCTCTTTAAATTGAGAGAGTTCAAGTAAATGTGGTAGGATTATCCGAATCTTCTCTTCTTTCTCTTTAAGTATTCCAATAAGGCGATTTGGAGAGGTTGCTTCAAAAAACTTCTTTCTTCCTTGAATAACGTGTCCAGCTAGCCCTTTTTCTATAAGTCTCTCAAGAAGATCATACACCACGGCTCTATGTAGTCCAGTCCTTTGAATAATGGAAGTTGCAGAAGAAGAGCCGAGTTCTACTAATGCGAGATATACTTCTGCCTCTTTTTCAGTAAGACCTGCTTCGGTAATCACTCTTTCATCCATGGTTCTCTGTATTTTTCGCACTATTTAAATTTGTCGTAATATAGATTATTACAGAATATTATAAAGGGAATAGTAACTGCCTTTCTATGACAAACATAGGCATTAAGGGAAGCGGCATCTATCTCCCTGAAAAGAAAGTCGGAAATGAAGAACTCGAGCGATTGCTCGGTTTTGAGAAAGGTACTATTGAGTCAAAAACGGGAATTAAAGAGCGAAGATGGAGCGATGAACGGGAAACAGTAGAATATATGGCTAGTGAAGCTGCACTCAAAGCAATAAAAGATTCAAATGTGGACAACATTGAGCGAATTATTATTGCTCGAGATGTGATTGCTACGCGCAGAGCATATTCAATAGGTCTACCAATTATTCAAGCACTTGAAAAGGAAGGAATTAATGTTACGAATTGCACCTCTCTCGATATTTGTAATTATTGTCCAGGTTTTGTACATGGATTGAATGTTGCACACTTAATGGTTCAAGCAGGGCAAGCTGAAAATGCTCTTGTCATTGCATCTACAAATTATACTGATTTGGTTAATACCGAATCAGACTTTAATACGCAATTTAGCAGTGCTTTTAGTTCTTCTAAGACATCAGTTCTTCAGTATTCTCTACATCAAAAAGGACAGTATCAAGCACCTGCATTGAACGCGTTTCTATGGGGGTGTGGAGCAGGTGCAATGGTAATTGGTAAGAACGAAGATAGTAGAATTCTAGGATTTCAAACGAAAAGTAGCCAGCATTTGAAGCGTGACTCTTATGGTGTAGGTGAAGCAAACACCGGCAAACTATTTGCTTCACTTGATGGCAAAGCGATCTACAAATATGCGATGAGCGAAGTCCCCCAGTTCATAGATGAGTTTCTTGAGAGCCTAAACATGGAGCAGAAAGATATAGATGTACTAATTCCTCATCAACCAAATCCGCGCATCCTTCAAGATCTTGCAGCAAGAATAGAGATACCTCAAGAGAGAATTTTAGTAAGTTGCGACACTCTTGGAAATATGATTGCGGCTTCTACTCCTATAACTTACCATATTGGAAAAGAATCTAGAAAAATAAAGAACGGAGACACTATATTTTTCTGCTCGTTTGGAGATTCTTATTTGACGACCTCTGGAATGATTGTAAAGTAATCCTCTCACATTTACAGAGTCAAAAATCAATTAGCCCTTTGCGCAGCAAGATAGAATATGTCTGTGGGCTAATCCTCATTTTTGAAGGTAAAATAGCGACGATGAAGCACTCAAAAAAGGCAGATTATCGCAGGGCTAGAATCATCCTATTTAGTGACTAGCCCTCAAAAGGCATATATGGTGAGTCACTAAATGCTCTAATTCAATGATTTTAAAATACGCTGTGAGACAAAGAAGGAGAAGATTCACATATCTAATTTCGGAGGAATTTACCTAAAAGAGTCAGTAAGACGCAAAAGGCATATATGTTATAGCTTTTAAGCTTTGCATTGAGTTATTTATAATACAAATATTTATAAACTATTGTGCATCATGATAAGAAGAGAGAAAATGATACGAGACATACTTTTACTACAGAAAAGGGAAATTGACCTAAAACTAAAAGAGCCATATAGAGAAAGGTTAGCTGAAAGCAGAAAACTCAAGAGTCCGCTCATAAAAGTAATTATCGGACCAAGGAGAGCAGGTAAATCTTTTTTTGCCTTACATTTCCTCTCAAAAGAAGGACATTTTGGACATGTTAACTTTGATGATGAAAAACTCGTAGAAGTAAAGAACTATGATGAGATTATAGAGGTCGTAAATTCTCTCTATAACAATCCCAAAACGATACTTCTTGATGAGATTCAAAACCTGCCTAAGTGGGAATTATTTGTCAATAGATTACAACGACAAGGATACAATCTCATTATCACAGGAAGTAATTCAAATCTTTTAAGCAAGGAACTAGCAACACACTTAACAGGGAGGCATACATCAATACATATTCTTCCTTTTTCCTTTAAAGAATTCATAGGAAGCGAAGAGTTAACAACTGCCGAAATAAAAGAAAAATTGAGTCATTTTATGTCTACTGGTGGATATCCTGAGCCGTTAATAAAAGATTTGGACTACAAAGATTATCTTTCCACCTTGTTTGATTCTATTATCTATAAAGATGTTGTTAAAAGATATAAAATTAGAGCTACTCAAGGTATGGAAGATTTAGCTTCATATCTGCTGTCCAATATAGCAAACGAGTATTCCTACAATGCTTTATCAAAAGTGACTAAAATCAGTAGCGTTCATACGATTGAGAAGTATCTTACTTATTTAGAAGAAGCATTTATTTTCTTTAGCTTAAAGAGGTTTTCTTACAAGGTGAAAGAACAGCTATCTTCCAACAAAAAGATATATTCAATGGATAATGGTTTCGTGTATGCCAAAGCATTTAAGGCGAGCCCTAATTTTGGAAAGCTTTATGAGAACATTGTTGCCCAAGAATTAAAGAAAGATGAACTGAATAAAAAAATAAAATTATATTACTGGAAGAATCAGCAACAAGAAGAGGTTGATTTTCTAATTCACGAGAAAAATAAAGTAAAACAATTAATACAAGTTTGCTATAATCTCGAGAATCCAGAGACAAAAAATAGAGAAACACGTGCCTTGATAAAGGCAGGACATGACTTGAAATGCAAAAACTTGCTTGTTATTACAAACGACTATGAGTCAGAAACCCCTGTGGAATGGTTCGATATAAAAGCTACAATCAGGTTTATTCCGCTTTGGAAGTGGCTTCTGCAATAAGTCTCTGATTTAGGGGAAGCCTAACAATAAATTGCCATGTTTCAACTAATTGTATAGTTCCACTTTGAATTTATTTTATGTTCTTCAATATTAATTTTTTCAAATTCTTTATTTGAAACTTTTTGTTTTAAT
>Ga0082335_1006110_pt1 | contig 15851 bp, 14 predicted proteins | sample Subgrocontami58m_FD_72375 | JGI IMG/M metagenome (GOLD analysis project Ga0082335, IMG submission 72375) | Subsurface groundwater microbial communities from S. Glens Falls, New York, USA - GMW37 contaminated, 5.8 m (SPADES assembly) (version 2) ... | reverse complement strand
GGGGAGCACGAGCAGGGGCGGCGTGCGATGCAGGGCGCGGAGCTGTTCAGCCTTGTCCGGCATGGCGCCAGTATAACGACGATCAACGCAGAGCCCGCAGAGCCCGCAGAGAAGCTGTCACTCTGCGCGTTCAGCGTGTTCCGCGTCGGTCGTTGTCTGGATCCTGACTCAGGCGCGCTTGAGCACGGTCACCGGATCGAATGGAAGCGCGCGAATTCGCCGGTAACGGATCCGCGCGCGTTCGATTACGCGGCCGAGGACGCGGCTATCGCAGCGCGACCGTGATCTCGACGTGACGCCGACGGCCACAGCAATCAATTACCCGATTACCCCATTACCCGATTACCCCATTACCCGATCACCCGACCACGCGACTCAGCGCAGCGCACTCTCCGCGTCGGCTTTGAGCGCGACCCATTCCTTCATCACCTGGCTGAAGCGCTCGTAGGCGCTCGCGCCGACCTTCTGATCCGCCTGCGTGATCTCTCGGTTGATGTTCGACAGCTGGTCGATGAACATCTGATCCTCGTACGGACCGGTCTTCGTGGTGAGGCGATCCCAGACGCTCTGCAGCTTCACCTGATCGCCGCGCTTGGCCTCCATCGCCTGGCGCACGCGCGTGGCGAGCTGCCGCGCCTCCGCGAGCGCATCGCGCACCTTCAGCGCGAACGTCGTCTGCTCGGCGAGGTCCGCGGACGTGACGCCGTCCTTGGCGACGCGCGGATCGATCTTCACGGTGAAGGGCTCGGTCTTCGTCAGACCGCTCGCGGCGAGCCGCGCCTTGAAGCTGCCGGGCGCGACGAGCGGTCCGCCGTCGCCACCGCCGGAGGGTCCACCGGCATACCGCAGATCCCACACGAACCGGTTCATGCCGACTTTCACCGGCAGCGCCGACGGCAGCCCGCTGCCTCGACGGCCACCGCCGCGGCCGCTTGGCGCCGCGGCGCGCGTTTCGCTCGAGTAGCTGCGCACGACCTTGCCGGCGACATCGAGAATCTCGAGCGTGACTTCACCGGACGGGCTCGCGAGGTAGTAGTCGATCCGCGCGCCGACCGGCGGATATTCGGGCGCATCGGGGCGCCCCGTCAGCGGCGAGTAGCGCATGCGATAGGCCGGCGCCGGCGTGAAGAGAAACACGTTCGATCCGTCGAACGGTTTGACGGCAGGCCTGAAGGCCTGCACTACGGCTGCTTTCGGTGCGACGGCTGCCTTCGGTGCAGGCTTCGTCACCGGTGCGGGCGTCTGCATCGACGCGAGGGCAACGCCGCGGTCCGGCTGAAGCCGGACGCCACGATCGCTGGCGGCGCCACCCACCTGACCTACCTGACCCACCTGACCTACCTGACCTACCTGACCATTCGCGTTGTCGGTCGGGCGCGTGCGCGACGGTTTCATCACGCTCGCCGCGAGCTGCCGCAGCGGCGCGACGTCATCCAGAATCCAGAACGATCGGCCCATCGTCGACGCGACGAGATCGCCGTGGTGGACCTTGAAGTCGGTGACGGGCGTCGCCGGGAGATTCTGCTGCAGCGTCTGCCAGTGCCTGCCCTGGTCGAACGAGACGTACGCGCCCTGCAGCGTGCCGGCGTACAACAAGCCCTCCTGCTCCGGATCCTCGCGCACGACATGCATCGGCTGATCGGAGGGGATGCCGTTGGTGCCGTCGGTCAGCAGCGTCCAGTGCTGGCCGTAATCGTTCGTCATGTAGAGGTACGGCTTGAAGTCGTTCAGGTACATCCGGTAGACCGACACGTACGCCGATCCCTTCCGATGCGGCGAATCTTCAATGGTGTGAACGCGGCCGCCGGGCGGCAGGCCGGCGGGCGTGACGTTCTTCCACGTCCTGCCGCTGTCGCGCGTCACCCACACCGGGCCGTCGTTCGAACCGGTCCAGAAGACGCCCGGCTCGAGCCGCGACGAGCGCATCGAGTAGAGCGCGGCGTACACCTCTTCGCCCGTCATGTCGCGCGTGATCGGCTCGCCCGACGTCACGTGACCCTCGGGTCCGTTCGCCGTCACGTCCGGGCTGAACTTCGTCCAGTGGACGCCGCCGTCCACGCTTTTGTGCACGTACTGCGAGCCGTGATAGACGATGTCCGGGTCGTGCGCGTCGATCTCGATCGGCGACTGGCGGACGAACCGGTACATCATCTCTTTCGGGTTCTTGCCGTAGCGCTGCTGCGGGTTGATCCAGTACTCCTGCTGCTGTCCGGTGGCGACGTTCATGCGCGCGAATTCGCCCTTGCAGTCGCCGTAGACGATCTTGCCCGACGGAATCGGCCGCACTTGTCCGCTCTCGCAACCGGGCGCCGGAATCCAGAGCTGGCGCGGATCGTCGGGACCCCACGACGTCGGCGGCAGGCTCGGGACGGTGATGTTCCTGCCGGTGTCCTGCTGCGGTCCGTAGACCAGATACGGAAACTGCTCGTCGGCGTCGACCATGTACATCTCGGCCGTCGCCTGGTTGTTCAGCGTCGACCAGCTCTTCCCGCCGTCCTGCGTGACCGTCGCTCCGCCGTCGTTGGTCTCGATGAAGATGTTCGGCCGGTCCGGGTTGAACCAGACGACGTGGTTGTCGCCGTGCGGGGTGTTGACGTTGCTGAACGTCTTCCCGCCGTCGGTCGAGTGATGGAACGAGAGCTCCGTCACCCACACGTCGTTGTCGTCCTTCGGGTTGACGAACACCTTGTTGAAGTAGAACGGCCGCGCGCGAAGCGACTGGCTGCTGTTGACGAGCGTCCACGTCGCGCCGCTGTCCGCCGTGCGATAGAGCCCGCCTGTCGCGCCCTTCGCTTCGACCTGCGCGTAGACAACCTTCGGATTCGACTGCGCGACGTCCACCCACACCTTGCCGATGAGATCGTCGGGGAACCCGGCGCTCGCGCGCGCCCAGTGATCGCCGCCGTCGGTCGTCTTGTACACGCCGCCTTCGGCCGCCGGCCCGCCGCTGATGATCGTCCAGGGCCTGCGCTGACCGCGCCATGCGCCCGCGTAGACCTCGTTGGGGCTCGACCAGTTGATCGCGACCGACACCACGCCGGTCTGGTCGTTGATGAAGAGGACCTTCTGCCAGGTCTGGCCGCCGTCCTTCGTGCGGTACACGCCGCGCTCGGGTCCCCAGCCGAAGGGATTGCCAACCGCTGCGACATACGCGATGTCGGGGTTCTTCGGATGGACCTTCAGCTGGCCGATCTGGCCGACGTCCTTCAGTCCCGCGTACTGCCACGTCTTGCCGGCATCGGTGGACTTGTACACGCCGCGGCCGAGAATCACGTTCGAGCGGATCGCTTCGCTGCCCGTGCCGACGTACACCACGTCCGGGTTCGAGTCCGACACGTCGATCGCGCCAATCGATCCGGTCGGAATCTGGCCGTCGCTCACCGGCATCCAGGTGATGCCGTAGTTCTCGGTCTTCCAGACGCCGCCGCCGGTTGCGCCCATGTAGAACACGTTGGGCTGCGTGCGCACGCCCGCCGCCGCCGTCGAGCGCCCGCCGCGATGCGGCCCGATGTTCCGCCAGCGGAGATCCTGGTACGCCCTGGGATCGATGACGACGTTCGAAGTCGACTGCGCGATCGCGCGATTGGCCGCGCGGTCGCGTGCGAACACGACGACAGACAGCGCCGCGCAGGTGAACAGTGCAAGCTTTCTCATGGCGGATCCTTTCGCCGGGCGAGCTCGGCCCTACTGGACGGTGTCGGCGAGATCGATTTGCGACCGTCCATTATACGGTGCGAAGATGGGCGTGTAGCAGTTGCACGTCGTCTCGCCGTAGGCCACGAGCGAAAACCGCGTGATGCCGGTGAAAGCCGCTTCAGGCGGCAATGGCGTCGGCGATTGAGACCGGCTGCTGCGCCGATGCGGCATCCGCACAACTCAGTAGAAGCGCGACCGTTTTCATACGCGGATGTTGACGGATTGCGATATCCTTCCTTGCGGTTTTCGCGGCCTTTGCGTTCCGAGGTGACGAATGAACACCCAACGCGTCGTCTCTGATCTGCGCGAGCTCGCCGCGCGAACCTCCACGCCCGACGGCGCGCAGCGCCTGGCGTGGGGACCCGTGTGGCGCGAGGCGCGCGCATGGTTCAAGACGAAGGTGGCGGCGCTCGGCCTCGAGGTGACGACCGACTCCGCCGGCAACAACTGGGTGACACTCGCCGGCGCCTCGCCGAAGACCGTGATCGTCGGCAGCCACCTCGACTCGGTGCCCAACGGCGGCTGGCTCGACGGCTGTCTCGGGGTGGTGGCGGCGCTCGAGGCGCTGCGAATGCACGCGGGCGCGAAGCCGCCGGTGACGCTGAGGCTCGTGGACTGGGCGGACGAAGAGGGCGCGCGCTTCGGTCGCAGCCTGCTCGGATCGGCGGCCGCCGCCGGGAGCCTGAAGATCGAGGACGTGCGCGAGCTGAAGGACCGCCAGGGGACACGGCTGGTGGAGGCGCTCGCGGAGAACGGCGTGGCGCTCAATCGGATGCTCGACGCGCACGGCGAGCTGAAGCGGATCGACGCGCGGGCGTATCTCGAGCTGCACATCGAGCAGGGCCCCGTGCTCGAGTCGATGAACAAGGCCACCGGCGTCGTGCTCGGCACGTTCGGCGTCGAGCGCAACATGATCCGGTTCACCGGTCAGGCCGCGCATTCCGGATCGACGCCGATCCCGATGCGGCGCGACGCGTTTCTGGCGGCCGCGCAAACCGCCCTCGAGTGTCGGGAGATCGCGCTCCGCCATTCGATGCCGGGCGCCGGCGTCGTCTGCACGGTCGGCATCGTCAACGTCGAGCCGAAGATCGTGACCGCGGTGCCGGGCGTATGCGAGATCTCGCTCGACCAGCGCGCGCTCGACGCGGAGGTGCTGGCGGCCATGCTGCGCGATGCGCACGCGGCGTCGGAGCGCGCCGCGAAGGAGAACAACGTCACGGTGGAGTGGCGCGGGTTGTGGCGTATCGAGCCGCGGCCGTTCGATCCCGCGCTGCTCGAACTGTGCGAGGAAGCCGTGCGCGAGGAAACCGGCGACGCGCCGCGCCTGCCATCAGGTCCGCTGCATGACGCGGCCGAGATGGTGCCGCACATGCCGGTCGTCATGATGTTCGCGTATTCGTCGAACGGCCTGTCGCATTGCAAGGAAGAGGACACGCCGGAGGCGTATCTGGAGAAGACGATCCGCGCGTACCTGCGCCTCGTCCAGAAGACGATCGCGCACGTGGCACAGGGCTAGGGTTCAGGGTTCAACGTTCAGGGTTCAGGGTTCGTTCTCGTTCAGGGTTCAAGGAGGCCGCGATGCGGACTGTTTGTTGGCTGTTGATCGGTCTTGCGGCGCTCGCGTTCGGCGTGGGCACGGTGACCGCGTTCACGCGTCAGGCGTTTCTGCTCGAGCCGGTCGGGTTCTGGCGGGGCGCCGTCGGGTTCCTGCTCTTCGCGATGGCCTTGCGGATGATGGACGCGAAGGCGTGATGCTCGCGGCGGCGGTTGCCGCGCTCACCATCGTGCAGGCGGCGACGCCGGTGGCACCGGCGCGCACGCCGGTGCTCGACAACGCGACGGTCACGGTCACGCGGCTGCGTTTCGCGCCCGGCACGGGCGAGAGCGTCCACACGCACGCGTTCCCGCTGCTGATCGTCCAGCTCACACCGGGCGTCGTCGATCTCACGGTGGACGATATGCGCGCGCGCGGGCCGCGGGAGACGGGCGTGGTGACGTTGGTGCCCGCCAACGTGCCGCACGCGGCGGTGAACGCCGGCTCGACCTCGTTCGACCTCATCGCGGTCGCGGTCAAGCCGGCGCGTCCGCCGGCACCCGCGGCGCCGCCGACCGACGCGCCGCCGGGGATCACGCGCACCACGCTGCTCGACAACGCGGACGTGCGAGTGGTCCGCGTCCAGTTCGAACCGGGCGGACGCGAGCCGGTGCATACGCACCCGAACGACCTGCTCACGGTCCAGCTCTCGGGCGGTCAGCTCGAAATTCTGAACGGAGGCGAGCGGACAAGGGGTCTTCGCGACCCAGGGTCCGTCCAGTTCCTCCAGCGCAACGTCGAGCACTCGTATGGCAGTGTCGATACGCATTCGTTCGAAGTGTTGAGTATTTCTGTGAAATAAACACGTGCTGCACGTGTTTACGTGCTAACATCTCACCTGTGCCCACCCAGAATCTGACGCTCAAGCTCCCGGCCGAGACGATCCGGAAAGCCAAGGTCGTGGCCGCTGAACGGGGTACGTCGATCAGCGCTCTCGTCGCCCAGAAGATCGAAGAGCTCGTCGGCGAGGACGCCGAATACCAGGCCGCGCGCCGCCGCGCGCTCGAATGGCTCGGCCAGGGCTGGCACCTTGGCGGCTGAGAAGATCTTCGTCGACACCAGCGTGCTCGTGCACGCGCACGACCTGGACAGCGGCGTGAAGCGCGCGATTGCCGAGCACGTGCTGCGGCAGCTCTGGCAGGATGAAACCGGCGCGCTCAGCACGCAGGTGCTGCAAGAGCTCTATCTGGCGCTCACGAGCGGCATCGCGTCACCGGTGCCCCGCCGCGCCGCGCGCGATCTCGTGCACGCCTACAGCGTGTGGCCCGTCGCGACGCTCGATGCGGCCGACGTCGTGGCCGCGTCCGATTGCGAGGAGCGTTATCGTCTGAGCTTCCGCGAGGCGATGATCGTCGTCGCCGCCCGCAAGTCGAGCGCGACGCTGCTGCTCTCGGACGGCCTGCGACCGTACCGGCCGATTGCCGGGCTGGACGTCCAGAATCCGTTCGCCTGATGATCCAGCCGGCGGTCCCTGGTGCATCCGTCAGGCTGTTTCGCGCGCGGGTGGTTTGGCCAGAGACAGCGAGATCAGCGCCACGACCGCGAGCGCGGCCGCGGTGAAGAACGCGTAGCGATAGTCGCCGAAGCGATCGAACACGCGGGCCGCAATCGCAGGGCCCAGAATGCCCGCGGCGCCCCACGCGGTAAAGAGCACGCCGTAGTTCATCCCGAGGTTGCGCGTCCCGTAGAAATCCGCCGTCGTCGAGGCGAAGACCGACAGCTGCGTGCCGTAGCACCAGTACACGACCGCGACGAGGATGTAGAACGGCAGCAGCTGTTCGCGGTACAGGAACATCGCGGGCATCCCGATCGCCGACGCGAGCACCATCACGCGCAGCGTACGCAGCCGGCCGAGGGTGTCCGACATCCAGCCGGACAGAATCCGGCCGCCCGCGTTGCCGAATGCGCCGACGGTGATGGCGTAGGTCGAGAGCGTCGCGCTCATGCCGGCGCTGCGGGCGAACGGCACGAGCTGGCTGATCGTCATCAGCCCGGCCGTGGTGCCGAGACAATACGCGAGCCAGAGCAGGTAGAACGTCGGCGTCGCCATCATCGCGCCGGTGGTGAAGTCGCGCGTCGAGGCCGCCGCGCCAGGCGCCGGCTGCCAGTTGGGCGGACGGTATCCCGCGGGAGGGTTCTTCAGCAGCATCGTGCCGGCCATCGTCATCACGAAGAACACCGCGCCGAGCAGCCGGAATGTCGGACGCCAGCCGATGCTCGCCACGAGCGACGTCGCGACGGGACCGAGGATCGCCGATCCGGCGCCGTAACCGCCGACCATCAGCCCAATCACCAGGCCGCGCTTGTCGGGAAACCACTTGGATCCCACCGGCGTCGGCGTCGAGTAGCCGAATCCGTTTCCGAGACCGACGATCACGCCGAAGGAGAGATACAAACCCGCCAGCGATGTCGTCCAGCTGGCGAGCACGAATCCGGCGCTGACGAGCACGCCGCCGACGAGCGCGCAGATGCGCGGCCCTTTGAGATCCTGAATGCGTCCGGCGACGACGAACGACAGCGCAAAAAAGACGATGGCGATCGTGAACACCCACGACGTCTGCGCGCGGGTCCAGCCGTACTCTTTTTCGAGGGGGAGGACGAACACGCTCCAGGCATACAACGACCCGAGCGCGAGATTCATCAGGAGGCCGCCGACGACGGGGAGCCAGCGACTCGGCATAGCGCGCAGTATACGCCGGGCCCGGCGTTCACGCTTTGGAGTCGCGGTTCCTTACGGCGTGGGCTTCGGCACCAGTTTCAACGGAGCCGCCGCGCGCACGACATCGAGGATCTCCTGCACGTGTTCCGTCTCCACCGCGATCTGCTTGCGGATGAAATCCTCCAACGCGGAGTGGTCCGTCAGGCGCGGCAGAAACTCCTGGTAGGCATCGAGCGCCTGTTGTTCGACCTCGAGCGCCTCCGCCAGCGCCTCCTCCGGACGCATCGGGCCGCCGCTCAGCGAAAGATGGATGTTCAGCGTCGGGATGTGGCCCAGCAACCGAATCTGCTTCGCGATCGCATCCGCGTGTTCCAGGGTTTCCTTCAGCGCGCCCTCGAAGAACTTCTCTGCGGCGACGCGGCCCTTCCCGCGCAGGCGGAAACGCATCTGGAAATACCGCAGGCACGCCTCGGCCTCCTCGGCCATGAGGCGATTCAAATCCTCCACAACGTCAGTGCGATCCCCGCGCATGGCTGGTGTCCCCTAAATGGCGCGTTTCAATTCGTCCATCAGACAATGCCCCTTGCACATATCGCACGTGCGGCTCTTCGGACAATCACCGTGAAAACGGCGAAAGCGTCCGACCAGATCCCTGGCCACCGCGTCGCCCGACGTCAGAAACCGGAGGAACTGCGCCAGCCGCTGCCCTGTCGAATGGCTGATGAGGTGCTCGATCTTGCAGCTGTCGATCTCAGCCTGCGAATCGGAGACGCCTAACACGTCGGACAGGAAGGCCGTGAGGATGACCCGTTTTGCCATCACCGGCCGCGCCGCCTTCAGGCCCTTCGGCGTGAGCTTGACCAGGTGATGGTCATCGGTCTCAACCCACGCGCGTTTCTTGAGAGCGCGCAGGTTGATCGACACGCTGCCACGCGTGATGTTGAGCTGGCGGGCGATGTCCGAGACGCGCGCCCAGCCACCGTACGCCAAGCCCACCTCGTAAATGGCGAGGAGATGATGAGCGGCACTGTGAGTCAGCTCATTGGCTTCGAACTCTTTCCACGTGTCCATGGTTTTATATACAATGCATTTGTTTGATATGTCAATCTCTTTGTGTTAGTTTGATCTCGAGATTGAGTCGCCTCTACGGGAAGGCACCAAAAAAGCCCGCCCTGTGCTGGTAACACCGGGCGGGCCCGATCGAACGCAGGTCCGGACAGACCCACTCGCGCGCTTGCGCGCTCGACGCGTCCGACTCCCCAATGGTAGGGGGGCGGGCGGCGTCGGCGCAACTGGTCATGGAGGCCTCCGATGCCGCTACGCCGCTTGTTGCCGCTGACCCTGGTTTTCTCTCTCTTCTTTCCCTCCCTCAGTCCCGCTCAGTCCGCTCATCCCGAAACGCTGGGCGTGCTGGTGATCGCCCACGGGGCCGGTCCGACATGGAACGCGCCCGTGGAATCGGCCGTTGAAGCCGTTCGACGAACGATGCCCGCGGAAGTGGCATTCCTCATGGGCAACGGCTCCAAACCGCAGGAGGCCTATGACCGCCTCGCACGGGCCGGCGCCAGCCGGATCGTCGTGGTGCCGCTCCTGATTTCCTCGACCAGCGCGCACGCGGAGCAGATCCGCTTCATCGGCGGCGCACGCCCCGATTATCCGCACGCCGAGCACATGGCGTTGACGCAGGTGCGAGGGCCGGTACCGGTCGCGACGGTCACGGCCGCGATGGACGACCATCCCCTGATCGCCGACATTCTCGCCGACCGCGGGAAAGCGCTGAGCCGCGATGTGGCGCATGAAACGCTCGTGATCGTCGCCCACGGCCCCAACGAAGACGACGAGGCGGCGGTCTGGACATCAACGATCGGGCGCCTGGCCGAACGCATCCGGACAACGGTGCCGTTTGGTCGAGTCGAGACACGCCTCTTGCGCGATGATGCGCCCAAGCCGGTCAAGGACCGGGCGCTTGCCGAACTGCGCGAAAGTGTCGCGGCGAACGCGCAGATCGGCCGGGTCGTCGTGATCCCGCTGCTCCTGTCGCCGGGTTCGGTCGCCGACGAAATCCCCGCGACGCTCGAGGGGCTCGATTTCGCCTGGGACGGCCGGACGCTGTTGCCGGACGATCGGATCGCGCAATGGATTCTCGCGCGCGCCGGGCAGGCGACCATACCGTCTGCGGGACAGCGGCCGCAGCCCCGTCCTGATAACGCATCGTCGGATGTCGTCGGGAACGTGGCCGACACGACGGGATTGGCTATCGCGGGCGCTGTCGTGGTGTTGCGGAACGAGGCCACTGGCCTGGAACGGATCGAGCGCACCAACGCGAACGGCGCCTTTGCAATCCGCGAGGTCTCATCAGGCCGCTATCAGATCGTGGCGAGCGTCTCCAGCTTTACGCCATCCACCAGCACATTCAACGTGCCGGCAACGGAACCGCTGCGCATGGTGCTGAAGCCGGGGCCGTACGAAGAAACGGTGACGGTGGTTTCGAGCTCGCGGCAGGACCGGTTGCGCAGCGCCGAGAGCAGCCCGGTCATCGTCCTTGGCGGAGAGGCGATGCGTGACGCCGGCCACGAGACGGTCGGGGCAGCGCTGCGCGAGGTCGCGGGCGTGGTGACCCGGCGCGGGTCGGAAGGGACCGGAGCCGCGGGAGAACAGATCCAGGGCATCGACTCGCGCCAGGTGCTCGTGCTGATCGACGGACAACCGATCGTCGGCGCGCGGGGCGTCAAGAGCGGCGTTCTCAATCTCGATCGCGAATCCACGCTGCGGTTGGATCGGATCGAAGTCGTCAAGGGCGCCGCCTCGGCGCTGTACGGTTCGGATGCGATCGGCGGCGTCATCAACCTCATCACGCGCGAGCCGCACCATCCGCTGGAGATCGGGACTCACGCCTCGACCGGCAGCCGCGGCATGACGGACGTTGCCGCCGACGCGGGAGGCCTTGGACGATGGGGCACGTTGTTCCTGAGCGCCGGCCGACATCGGCAGGACGCCTTCGACCTCACGCCGACGACACCGGACACGACCGGCGCCGCGCTGCGCCGCAATGACCTGTCGGCTCGGGTCTCCACTTCTCCGACGCCGGCCTGGCTGCTGAGCGGCACGGTCACCAGCTACTGGAATACGCAGATCGGCCGGTCGGTGGGAGAGTTGGGACCGGCGGAGGACCGCACACCGAGCAATGCGCAGACATACGGCGCCCGTGCCCAGTGGCGCCTCGATCCGCGGACGACGGCCGAATTCCGCGCGTACCGCGGACGCTATCGCGAAACCTCGGACGGCTTTCTCCTGAATGCGGCGCATGCGCCGCTGGAGCCCGGCGATCTGTTCCAGGGTTTCTCGAAGTTCGACGGATCGCTTGCGCAAACGTTTGCGGACCGTCACCAGTTACGGGGTGGCCTCGAGTGGATGCACGACACGTATCGCGGTCAGAACCGCATCCGCGATCCCGAAGGGAACACGGCCACGACGCGAGTGGTCTGGGGGCAGTATGAAGTCAATCCGGTGGGGGCGCTGACGGTGACGACCGGCCTGCGCGTCGATGATCACTCGGCGTTCGGGACTGCGGTGTCGCCGAAAGCCGCCGCCAACCTCCGGCTCTCCGACAGCGGGAGTGCGCGCGTCTCGTACGGCCGCGGATTCCGCGCGCCCGATCTCGGCCAGCTCTACTACCGCTTCCTCAATCCGACCAATCTCTATCAGGTCATCGGCAATCCGCTGCTCCACCCGGAGCGATCCGGCTCGTGGCAAGTCGGCCTGGACATGCAGCGTGGCGCTCGCGCACACCTGAGTGTGAATCTGTTCCACAACGACGTGACGAATCTGATCGAAGCGACGAGCCTGGGCTTCATCGCCTCTCCTGCGCAACTGGCTGCATTGAGCGCCGCCGAGCATCTGGATGCCGACTTCAACGTGCAGCTCAATCGCCTCCTGTTTCTGTACAAGAACGTGACACATGCGCGAACGGAGGGTGTCGAGCTGAACGGCGACGTGCGCCTCACCCCGGCCCTGAGGTTCAGCGCCGGCTACGCGTATCTGGATGCTATCAACGCCGACACCGGCCTGGCCTTGACCGGCCGCAATCCGCAACAGGGTACGATCCGGCTCGATTGGACTCCGGCACGGGCCGGCGTGCGGGCCAATCTCCGTGGCGGTTTCTACAGCTCGTGGATCGTGTCACGAGCCACCACGTCGGCCGGCACCGTCGATACGCGAGCGCCGGCTTTTGCGTTGTGGGACCTGACGGTTTCAAAGACGCTCGTCCGCGGCGCGCAGCTATTCGGGGCAATCGACAACCTGACGAACAGCCAGGACCCAAACACCGGGTTGCTATCGCCGACGGGGTCGGCGCTTCCGATCTATCGCCCTGAGATCGGGCGGGCCATCCGCGCCGGCGTGCGCTGGAGCTGGACCAAGTGATGCGCTGGAGGCGGACCAAATGAACGGCTCTGGGGGGACAAACCGATCGCCGGGGGTTGATTACGGCCGCCTGGCGCTGGCCCGCGCCTCGGGGGCGCCCACCCGCTGCCCGTTGATCGACTCGTATTCGTAGGTCACGCGGAACGTCGAGTTGCCGGCGATGCGGACGTTGGCCACCGACTCGAGCGCAACCGGCATCCGCACGCCCGCGATCCGGCGGTACCAGCGCACGATTTCCACGCGGCGCGTCCAGAAGGACGGCGACTTCGACAGCCGTCCCTCCATCCGCACCAGCTCGCCATCGTCGGGGTTGAGGAAGATCGAGCCGTCCACGAGCAGCACGTCTTTGCGCCGCGGCTTGACCGCGAGCGACGCGAGGCCGTCGGCCTGCGCGCCACGATCCGCGAACGTGTAGTTCGCCGGCGTGACGCCCGCGCGGTTGGGCGCGCCAGACGCCCACATCCGGCGCTCGGTCTCGAGCGACGCGCGAAAGACGTGCGACCGGATGTATTCGGATCCGTCCTCGCTCACGATGCCGTAGCTGAAGCCGGATGCGTCGCCTTCAGTCCACACGTCCATCCAGGCACTCTTGTCGAAATGGTCGTTGCGGGCTTCGAGATGACGCAGCGCGCGAAATTGCGAGAGGGCGGGATCCTCGCGCGCCAGGAAGCGCTGAAGAATGGCCGGTGACGGGTCCGAAGGTCCCGAGGCGCTCGCGGGGGCGAGCAGCAGCGCGACGACGGACGACAGCAGCAGGCCACAGCTGAGCCAGCGCGACATGCTCCAGTACGCAGCAATTCCCGCGCCGGAGGCAGCAACCGCCGAGCGCGCAGAGACCGCAGAGGAAGAAACTCGCTGCGGGTCAGCGTTCTCTGAGGTTAGCGCCTTTGAGCGCGTCGCGGGCCTGCATCACACGAGCTCTTGCCTCCTCGGGTGTCTGTCCGGTGGACGGTCGTGTTCGGGGGCGAGTGTATGAACGCGATAGACGAGCCGGCGCGCGACCATGGCGGACATGCGGCCGAGCTGGCTGACGCAAGACATTGCTGATCGCGATACTCCTGCAGCCTCGGTTCGGCTCAGGCCAAAACGTTTGACGACGCGCGCCGTTCGCAACCATAATCGCCAGGCGTGTCGCATCGATTCTGCCGGTTCGTCGTCAGCCTCGTTCTGGCGCCATGGCTCGCCGTGTCGGCGACGCTGGCGCCCGAGCATGTGCACGAATCGGACGGTGATCACCCACACGCGGTCGCACACCGGCATCTTCAGCCGCACGAGCTCGCTGCGCATGACCACGACGGCGCGGAGCTCGGTCGCGGTGACGGTCGCATCGTGTGGCTGGACAGCGTGGGCGCCTGTCAGGCGGCCTACGAGCTGCCGATGCCGTCCTTCGTATGCGTCACCCAGTTCGAGCTCGCGCCCGCCGTCGCCCCACGGATCGCCACACGGCTCAACGACGCCGCTCCGCCTCACGGGCCTCCTCGCCTCCCTCAATCACTCCGCGCTCCTCCCATCTCCGCCCTCTGATCTGATCTGACGGGTTCGCCCGTCGTCTGTCTCAGTTCACGTTCCATTCGAGGTGTTATGCGCAGTGTGGTGCTTTGCGCCACGTTGGCGGCTCTGATTCTGCCGTCCAACGCCGGCGCTCAATCGTTGCCGCTGACCGAGGCCGAAGCGCTGGCCCGGTTCTCGCCCGCGAGCCCGCGCGTCCGCGCGATTCGTGCGGCCATCGACGTGGCTCGCGCCGACGTCATGGCCGCCGGTCGCTGGCCGAACCCGCGCGTCACGTTCGATCGAGAGGCCGTCGCCGGCGTCACCGAAAACATCATGATGGTCAGCCAGGCTCTCCCGATCACAGGACGTCGTGGACTGGAAGTGCAGGCGGCATCTGCGCTGGTCGATGCCACCTCGAGCCGGGCGGACGAGGCCATGCGGCGCGCGCGGGCGGATCTCCGGCTCGCCTTCGCTCAGCTCGCGTCCGCACAGATCCGCGAGGGCGAGCTCACCGCCTCACGCGATCGCCTGCGTCAATTGACCGAGGTGCTGACCAGGCGCGAAGCCGCCGGTGATGCAGCCGGATTCGATCGCCTCCGCGCGGAACGCGAAGTGCTCGACGTCGAAGCCGATCGGGGCGCTACGGCCACGGAACGCGCACGCGCTCAGGCGACCCTGGCGGCGTTCTTCGCCGATCCGATCGACCCCGCGGCCATCGTCGCCGTCGACGCGTCGACGGCGCCCACGCCGCCGCCAGCGCTCGGCGCGCTGGTCGAGCACGCGGAATCGATCCGTGGCGAGTTGCTCGCCGTCCGGAAGGAAATCGACGCCGCCCGTCTGTCGGTTCGTGCCGCGGATCGCCGGCGCGTACCGGAGCCCGAAGTTGTGGCCGGTACCAAGTCGTCGACAGCGGGCGCCGGCGACATCGGCAGCGTCATCGCCGTGCAGGCATCGGTGCCGCTCTTTGATCGCGGTCGCGCCGAACGGGCGCTCGCCGAAGCGCGCGCGACTGAGGCCGAGGCGCGCGCCGAGGCGTTCCGGATTGCGCTTCGAGCGGAAATCGCCGCGCTCCGCGCCGCCGTGATCGAACGACGCGAGACCGCCGACCGCTATCGGACCGCCGCCGTGAACAGGACCGGCGAGATCGAACGCATCGCCCAGGTCAGTTACGACGCCGGTGAACGAGGCATTCTGGAGCTGCTCGACGCGTACCGCACCGGCGCGTCGGCGCGCATCCGCCAAACCGCGCTCGACGCCGCGGTGCGCCAGGCGGAAATCGAGCTCGAATTCGTGAGTGGGTGGGAGATTCCGTAAATGACCAGACGCTGCTCGCTCGTGATCGCTTTTGTCCTGCCGGTTGTGCTCGGCATCGCATGCCGTCGCACCGGCACTCCGGCCGAGAAGGCCGAACCGCCGACGCTGAACGTGACTCACTGGACCGACAAGACAGAGCTCTACATGGAGTATCCGCCGCTGGTCGCCGCACAGCCGGCGCGCTTCGCCGTGCACCTGACGAAGCTCGACGACTTCACGGCGCTGAACGCCGGCCGGCCGAGGGTCGAGCTCACGCCGGAGCGCGGCGGCGCACCGACGGTCTTTGCCGGCTCCGACGCTTTGCGGCCGGGCGCGTTCCGCGTCGACGGCACGCCGCCGGCCGCCGGACGGTACATCTGGACGTTGTTCGTCGAAGCTCCGGGACTCTCCGATCGCCATGATCTCGGCAGGGTGACCGTGTTCGGAGACGAGAAGGCGGCGGCGGCCGAGGCGGAGACGCAGCCCGCGGACGACCCTGCGGCAATTGCCTACCTGAAAGAGCAGCAGTGGACCAACGAGTTTGCCACCGCGCATGTCCGGGAAGCCGAGTTGCGACGCGCCACGCGGGTGCCGGCCGCCATCGAGGCGCTCCCCGGCGCCGAGGCGATCGTCGCGGCCCCGGCGGCGGGACGGTTCATGGCGGATTCGCTGCCGACGATCGGGACGTCGGTCCGC
>Ga0082335_1006108_pt1 | contig 15852 bp, 10 predicted proteins | sample Subgrocontami58m_FD_72375 | JGI IMG/M metagenome (GOLD analysis project Ga0082335, IMG submission 72375) | Subsurface groundwater microbial communities from S. Glens Falls, New York, USA - GMW37 contaminated, 5.8 m (SPADES assembly) (version 2) ... | reverse complement strand
CCGGTCCCGACGCCTGTACCTACGCCGGTCCCGACGCCTGTACCTACGCCGGTCCCGACGCCTGTACCTACGCCGGTCCCGACGCCTGTTCCTACACCGGTCCCGACGCCTGTTCCTACACCGGTCCCGACGCCTGTACCTACACCTGTACCTACGCCTGTTCCGACACCGGTTCCTACACCGGTTCCTACACCTGTTCCGACGCCTGTGCCGACACCGACGCCGATACCCAAGACTTGGTCACTGCACACTGAGTACTGCTCAGGCTGCCACGGCACCGGCAAGAGGACGGCAACTGCCTCTCAGGTCCGGTCGGCAATTACAAACAACGCTGGGGGAGGTACATATGGTATGGGAATGCTCGCTCGCACAAGCTGTACATCATGTCATTCCGGCACAAATCGCGTAACTGTGACTGATGCCATGATAACAAACCTTCTTGCTGGTCAATAGGAAGGAATGATTAACCTTTAAACGAGGAGGGCTCCGCAAGGAGTCCTCCTTTTTTTGTCAAGTGGCGTGAATAGCAGTCTCGCTTAAGCCTTCCAGGGGAGGAGCTAACCCCTCAAATTACACCCTTATGCGGCGTTCTGTTTCGCGCCGCTATTGACGGTCGGTAGCCTTGGACGAAATACAGCGGTCGGGCCTTGGTTTCGTTGAAGATGCGGCCGACGTACTCGCCGATCACGCCGATAAAGAAGAGTTGCATGCCGCCCAGAAACAGGATGGTGACCATAATGGTCGGATAACCCCGCACGATGTCGCCATAGATCAGGGTCTTGAAAATGATCCAGGCGCCGTAGAAAAAGGCGAAGAGCGAAGTACACAAACCGAGGTAGGTCGCTGCTTTGAGCGGGGCAGTGGTAAAAGAGGTGATGCCCTCCAGGGCAAAATTCCAGAGTTTCCAGTAATTGAACTTGGTCTCACCGGCAAAGCGCGGATCGCGCTGATAGGCCACGGCCTTGCTCGGAAAGCCGACCCAGGCAAACAAGCCTTTCATGAAACGGTGCTGTTCCCGAAGCGCCACGAGGGCGTTGACCGACCGGCGGCTCATTAACCGGAAATCGCCCGTGTTGGCCGGTATCTTGACCCGGCTCACCTGCTGGATCAGACGGTAAAACCAGGCGGCCGTGGCCTTCTTCAGCCAGGTTTCACCCTCGCGGACCGTGCGCGTGGCGTAGACCACGTCGCAACCGCTTTTCCACTCCTTGATCAGCTCCTGAATCAGTTCAGGAGGGTCCTGTAAATCCGCATCGATCACAATGACGGCGTCCCCGCGGGCGTGGTCCAAACCGGCCGTCATCGCGATTTCCTTACCGAAGTTCCGCGAGAGGTCGACGCTTGCAACCCGTACATCGGCAACTGCCAGGCGATCAATAATAAACTGGGTGCGATCACGGCTGCCGTCATTGACGTATACGACTTCGCAATCGTAATCGGCCAGTGTATCAAACACCAGGGCGAGGCGCCGGTGGAACTCCGGCAGCACAGCCTCTTCATTGTAGGCGGGCACGACTACCGACAGCATCTCTTTTACTATTTCCATCATCCTGATTTCCTCTTGTTATCGCTATTTGCGCACCCAGAGCCCCACAGGCGCAGCGCCGGCATCATTAAATCCTTGCCAGACATAGCGGCTGCCGATCTGCTGGCTGAGCGTCGGGAAAGCCTGGGGATGCTTGCTGTTATCGGCGCGGCTCCAGACCACGTAGCGCACCTTGTTGGCCATTAACCAGTCGAGGCTGTTCGGCAGCGTACCGGCGTAAAAAGACTTGATCTCATCCATCAGTGCCCAGACATCGGGCACGGCGCCGTGCCAGGTCAGGAGGTGGGCCGTCCAGCCGAGCAAAGCGGTCTTGCCGGTAAAGAGGGCATGGATACCTGTATTAGTGTAAGCATTGCCGTACTGGTTTTCCAGCAGAATGCCGTAAGGCGCAGCCTGCAGGTAATGAAAAAGATCGCGGTTGTGGCGATCTTGAGTATACCAGCGGTGCCCGCTGAGATAGCCCCGATCCTGCTTGCCGGCCAGTATATAGTAGCTGGCCAGGTCATAGGCCTGCAGGCTGACCAAACCCAGCGTCAATATGGCAGCCCAGCGGATAAAGCGGGTTTTGCTGGCCAGCGTCAAGGTGCCCAGGCTGACGAGGCCGCCGGCCCAGATCCATCCCCACCACTTCATAGTGGTATTGGTGCGCTCATACTTGCCCCCCGAGGGGTCATCGACATAGACGAACTCAGAAATCAGCAGCAGGGCGCCGAAGGTGAGCGCCAAGGCCAGCGAGGGCCGGCGCGTGGACGGCTGAAACAGGCTCAAGACCACCAGCACGAGAAGCGGCCAGTGCAGACCAAGAAAGCGGGTCCAGGGCGTGTGGTCATCCCCGCGCACCAGCTTAATCGGTGTCGCAATGGCCTGGGCGGTAAATTCGGTGAGGAAAGGATAAATCAGCGCCGAACCCAGCAGGGCGCCGCCCAGCAGCGCCCCCCAGTCCGGGGGGGACTGCTGCCAGTAGCGGTAACCGACCCAGCCGGCCAATAAAAAACAGTGCAGCGGAAATACCCAAAGATTCGTCACAATCACGGCCGGCACGGTCAACGCCAGCAGCGCTTGCCCGATCCAGCCGACGCCGCCGGTTTCCACAGCCACGATCAGGGCCAGCGCCATCAGGAGGAGGAAGTAGCCCCCCAGGGGGGGGTGATAATCGCCCAGGAAGAACTGGTAGCCGAAGGTTTCTTCCGGCAGTTCCCGGGGCTCGAAATCGGGACTTGGTTTTTGCTCCCCTGGCAACGGTGGGAATAGCTTTTTGCCCAGGCCTGTAGTGAAGTGCTGGGCAGTGGAAAGCTCCATATTGCCGATATACCGCTGGCTGGCAATGATGCGCTCGGCCACGCCCCCGGAGGGATCAACCCCGGCGGGTTGGCCGATGACCAGCTGCATCAAGGGCGAAAAACCGGTGCCGCCCGTCACCAGCGCCAGCAGCAGCAGGAGGCGAAGCCCACGGGTCTTAAGGAAAGAAGACGTGAAATGCCAGGCAAGAGTTACCGGCAAGGCCATGAGCAAGGCAAAGGCGATATTGCAACTGGTGCCGCCGTCCAGTCCAAAGATCCGCCCCAGCAGGGCGGCGCCGTAATGCTGGAAAGCGTAATAAAAATTGAAGCGATGCGGAGGATACCACTGATCCAGTGGCGGCAGCGTGCTACCCGGCAGGTAGTTGGCAATGAAATACAGATCGGTGATCCGCTCCGAGGAGGGCGTGATATCGGGAAAGGTAAACCGCCAGACAAACCCGTAGAGGAAGGCGATGCCAAAAACGATCTCGGATTGCCAGAACCCGTTCTCCGCGAGCGTCGCTCTGCTTTGCCCAAGCAGCCATAACGACGCCAGGGTGCTGATCGGCCACACCCAGGTCAGCTGGCCCAAACCAAAGAAGTGTTCGACGCAAAACAGCACCAGACATACCAGCAGGACTCCCGCCGAACGGGCCAGCGCGAAGGGCGGCAACCAGCGGGTCACCAAAAGCGTCAGACCCGCCAGGTTGATCAGCAACAGCGCGAGCGTTACCGCCAGGTAGATCAGGTTCACGACCTCTCCTTTTTCACCGTAGTTGGCACACTTTTAGTGCAAGTTTTCTGCGAATGCGGTAACGATCATCCTTTACGAATCCAGCAGCCAAGTTCCTCCGTCCCGCTTTTCCCGAAGGGCTTCCAGATGTACCGCCCGCCGATCTGGTCATTGATGCTCTCGCGCGCTTCAGCCAGGCGCCGTTGGTCACGGCTGTTCCAGACGATATAGCGCACGTCGTTTAGCTCCAGCCAGGACAAGGAATCGGACAAGGCACCGCGATAAAAAGCGCGGTTCTTATCGGCATTGGCATAGATATGGCCAGGGTTACCCCGCCATTGGGCTTCATGATCCGGCCAACCGTTAGCGGAAAGCTGCCCTGAGAACAGGGCAAAGGCGGAGCTTGGCGTATAGCCTCCCCCGGCGTCCAGGCTTTCCAATACTACACCCCGGGACGAGACCTTGAGAAACTCCAGCAACTGCTTATCAACCGGGTCCTGCCGCAGCCACTGGTTGCCGGCCAGTTTTCCCAGGGATGACTGCTGGCTGTATCCCCAGTATGCCGCCAAATCGATGCCGTAGCTGGCCACCAAAAGGAGCACCACCAAGGCCGCCCAGCGCCGCCACTTACCGGCACCGATACAGATTGAGCCCAGCATCAGCAAGACCCCGGGATAAATCCAGGACCACCATTTGAGCGTCGTGTTGGTCCTGTTGTACTTGCCGGCCAGCTGGTCATCGACGTAAATGACCTCCGATACCACAAGCAGGAGCGCAAATATCACGACGAGCAGCAGAGCAAAGCGGTTGCGCCGCACCAGCGTCAGCGTTAAACCCATCAAGACCAGAGCCGGCCAGTGGATGCCAATGAAAATATGGAAAGGGGTGCGATCCAGCGCCTCAACGAGCTTGATCGGCGTCTCGAGCGACTGACCGGCAAACTGGCTGAAGAAGGGATAGATCAGCGCCAAGGCACCGGCTCCGCCGGCCAAGAGCGCCGGCCAGTCGGGTGGAGCGTTACGGCCCTGCCGGAAGATGATCCAGGCCGTAAGCAGGAAAAGCTGCAAAGGGAATATCCAGGTATTGGTGATCAGAGTAAGCGGCACTGTGGCCGCCAAAACGACCTGCAAAGAACGGGCGGTCCCGGGCTGTCCACTTGCCGGTTCTGCCGCTCCCACGGTCGGCCGGGGCGGGATTTCCAGCATCGTGATACAGCCCAGGGCAAGAAATAAGAGAACGAACCCGCCCAAGGGCGGATGGAAATCGCCGAGAAAGGTCAGATAGCCAATTGTTTCCAAGGGAAGATCCCGGGACTCGAAAGGCGGGCCGGAATGCTTTTCCGGTGGCGGCTTGGGAAAGAGGGTTTGACCGAGCTTCGTGTTGACCCGGTCTTCAAATACGCCGGCAAAACGCACACTGGTCCAAAGATTATTGGCGGCAGCAAAGGCCTTTTCGCTACGGGTCACCGGATGCTGTTCGATGATAAAATGAGTCAACGGTGCAATGCCGCTGCCACCCGCCATGATTGTTGCTACCAGAATGACCTTAAGCCAACGGCTGGCGATGAAGCGGCTGGACACAAACCAGGCCAGACTGGCCAGCAGCGCCAAAGTTAGCGCAATCGCCAGGTTCATGGCGTAACCGGCTTCCAGCCCGAGTATCCGGGCCAGCAAGGCGGCGCCGTAATGCTGGAAAGCATAATAGACATTAAAGCGGAAGGCCGGCAGCCAGGAATCGGCTGGCGGTAGAGTGCCGCCGGGCAGGTAACTGTTGATGAAGGCAAGGTCCGTAAGCTGCTCGGAATGGAAATCGATGTCGGGAAAGCAATATTTCCAGAACAGCGCATAAGCGAAGGCCAGGAGAAAGACAAGCTCTTCCTTCCAAAGGTCGGCTTTGAGTTCAGCCCGCCAGCGCCAGAGCAGGGCCAGGGAGCTAAGGGTGCTGACCGGCCAAACCCAGGTCAAACGGCCAAGTCCGATAAGATGCTCGACAAAAAACAAAATGAGCACGAAGCCAATCAAACCGGCGGCCTTCGCCAGCAAATAGGGCAGTCGAGACCTTAAGAGCAGGGTAACGCCGGCCAGATTAACGAGCAGCACCAAGACCGTCAAAGCCAGAAAAATAACACTCATGTCATCCTCTTTGGTCCCTGAAGAAACTTGCTTTTACGTCTGCTATTCCGTTTTCCGGAAATCCGCTACGTTCAGGTTGTGCTTGTTGAGGAGGCTGTAAAAATCGGCCCGGTACTTGCCGGCGATTTCCGCTGCATCGCTCACGTTGCCCTTCGTTATTTGCAGGAGACTGATGAGATAGCTTTTTTCGAAAGCGTCTTTGGCTTCTCTCAGGGGCCTGATCAAGGGGTCGCCAAGGGCGGAATCCTCGGACTGAAGAACATAGTCCTCCGTGATATAATCCAAGCGCGTCATCGCCATCGCAAATTCGATCGTATTTTCCAACTCCCGGACATTACCCGGCCAGTCATGAAGAATCAGTTTTTTCAGTGCTTCCGGGGTCACTCCTTTGACCTCCTTCTTCATCTGATGGTTGAATTTCTTCAAGAAATGCTCAACCAAGGGCGGGATATCCTCTTTCCTCTCCCGCAAAGGCGGCAGATGGATGGGAATCACATGGATCCGGTAGTAGAGGTCTTTACGGAAGAGACCTTTCTTTACCTCTTCCTCCAAATCCTTGTTCGTGGCCACGATCACCCTGACATCCACCTCGAATATTTTTTCGCTTCCCAGAGGATAGAATGTACGTTCCTGTAGTATTCTCAATACCTTAGCTTGGATAGTAAGGGACATGTCCCCTATCTCGTCCAGGAATATAGTCCCGCCGTGCGCCTGGGCGAAGGAGCCGCGGCTGCTCTGCGTGGCCCCTGTAAAGGCCCCCTTTTCATGACCAAAAAGTCTGCTCTCCAGCAAAGTCTCCGGGATCGCGGCGCAGTTCATTGCGATGAAGGGTTTGTCTTTCCTGTCACTGGCCAGATGGATGGCCTTGGCGATCAACTCCTTGCCGGTGCCGCTTTCACCATGGATGAAAACCGTGGAATCGTTCTTGGCAATCCGCGAGACGATTTCCAGCACCCTTTGCATCTTTTCACTCTTGCCGATAATATTGCCAAAATCATATTTTTCTTCCAGAAGATCCTTCAAGCGCCTGATTTCCAGCCTAAGCCGACGATTTTCGACAGCCTTTTCAATCTGAATCAACAGGTCGCGCGAGTCAAAGGGTTTTGTTATGTAACTATAGGCTCCCTGTTTCATGGCCTCGACGGCGTTTTCGATCGTGCCGTAGGCGGTCAGGATGATGACGGGCATATCAGGCAGGAGGAGATGCAGTTCCTTCATCAGAGCGATCCCGTTCATCCGTTCCAATTGCAGATCAATGATTGCCAGGTCGAAGGTCTGGCCCCGGGCCGCTTCAAGGGCTTTCTCTTCTTTTACCGCCGTGACTACGTCATATCCTGCCAACTCAACCCGGACTTTCAGCACCTCAACCAGGTTGCGGTCATCATCGACAACCAGAATTTTCCCCAAAGGCGTAGGACCTCTCATCTCATTTCTTTTCCCTTCTTCTCTGTTCAATGCCCCGGTCCACTTTATTTGACTCCTCAATAATCTTGTTTAACCGCTCGATCATCTTGTTATTTTTGTCATTCTCCTGCAATAAACCGACCATGGCCTGCGCCTGTTTTACGAGTTCGCTTTTCGGGTACTCCCTGATCAGCTTTTTGAAACAAATAAGCGACTTTCCATTGTCTTTCAACGGATTTGCGGGATAGGCGTAAATCACACCCGAAAAATAAATGGCCTCGTCCGCCGGGGCGTTGTGGCCGGCCAGGGATGTCGCTTTCTCATTCTCTCGCAGGGCATTTCCATAGTCGCCCTTGGCCAGGAACTCCCGGCCCAGCGACAGATGTTTTCTCGCCTCCTCCACGTTAGCGGCCGACCCGCTCCGGGACACTATCCTTGATTCCACCATCCTGTTTAAAGAACATCCCCAGGGGCTGACCAGGATCAGGAGGGCAAAGAAAAGATAAACCTGCTGCCCTGCCCCACCTCGCTCTCTACCCATACTTTACCTCCGTGGGCTGCAACAATATGTTTGACGATCGCCAACCCCAGCCCGGTCCCCCTTTTTTTATCGGCACTCTCATACTTTTCGAAAATGGTGGTCAATTTAGCCGCCGGAATACCGGAGCCGGTATCGCTTACCGAAACCTCCATGCCCCCCCCGTCGGCGGGAAGGACGGTAATTGTTATCCTGCCGCCTTCCGGTGTGAACTTTACGGCATTCCCGATCAGGTTGCGCAACACCTCGAGAATGCGTTCCCTATCCAGCGGACAGGGAGAAATATCCGGGTGCATCTTCTTTTCGAGATGTATTTTTTTGGCCTCCGCATAGGGTAAAATCTCCGTCATCGCCTGTTCGATAAGCGGTTCAATACGTCCCTTGGCAAAATTAAAGGTCACCATCCCGGCTTCCATTTTGGATAATTCCAAAATGGAGTTTACCAAGCCCGTTAACCGCTTGCTCTCCGCGGCGATGATAGTCAAAAGTCGCCCCTGTTTTTCCGTTATTTCTCCGCCGGCCCCCTCCAAAAGAAGGCTTGATCCCTCCCTGATCGTGGTCAGCGGTGTTTTCAGCTCATGGGAGATCATGGAAAAGAAATCGCTTTTGATCTTCTCCACCTCTCTTAACCGCTCGCACATGGTATTGAACGCCTCGGCAAGTTCCGTAATTTCCGGAGGAGCGGAAACGTTCAGGTCACAGTTATAAGTGCCGGCAGGGATTTCCCTCGTCTGATGCACCAATCTGATAAGCGGCTTGGTAATGCTCCTGGTAATAAAAAAGGAAAGGAGAACGGCCAAAAGCATCGAAACCAGAAAGGAAGATACGGCTACACCGCGCGCCGAAGCGCCGGCCTGGCCTATTCTTGTCGTCTTGTAATAAAAATCCTCCCGGGATTTTGCCTCCATTTTTTCCAAGGTTTCCAGGATGTCATCGAGCAGCTTTTCCTTCTCGTCATAAAATCCGTGACTGTCATACTTACGACCCTCTCCCAGGTATTTAACCTCGGTTTCCACGAGCTCATGATAACGTTTATGGTATCTTCTGATTTTTTCCAGGTGCACCACGATGGCAGGGGAGAGAACGTGGGAGTTGAACTGAGCGAGATATCGGTTAAATTCGGCTCGGGAGGAAAGAAATTGATCATATAAAACCGTATCCTTGGTGAGGAGATATTTTTGTTCATTGCGGCGCTCGGAAAAAATGGCATCTTCCAGTTTATGCTCCAGGTCGAGTATGCGGATGTCGGCGTCCAGGTCCCGGAGGATAACCGTGTTGAACTGGACAAGCTTCAAGATTGCGTAGACATTCGACGCTCCCAGGAGAATCAGAACTATGAGATAACCGGCGGTTGATCGGGAAAAAATCCCAAATTTCATCTGAACACTCGACCTCTAATCCCATATTTACTTCCTTCAGATTACAGAGAAAGGCAAAAAAAGTCTACCTGGAAATAATCGTTGGCCAACAGAGTAAGGGCTTGCTTTTTGCAACCGATTATGATGACCTGATGTGGCTCGGCAGCGCTTATGCAAGGCCGATCTCTGGCGAGCGAAATCTTAACTTTTTGATCGTGATGGACAGTGGAGCTTTTTGAACAACAGGAAAAACGAGCGGCCTATCAACCTCTGGCCGACCGGATGCGGCCGGCAACTCTTCAGGAATACGTCGGTCAAAGCCATTTGCTGGGCGCGGGGTGCCTGCTGAGAGGTTTAATCGAGGAAGGCAACCTTATTTCCATGATTTTCTGGGGGCCGCCCGGCTCCGGGAAGACGACGCTCGCCAACCTGATCGCCAGTGAAACCAAGGCCCATTTCGTTAGCTTTTCCGCTGTCCTTTCCGGCATTAAGGAAATCCGGAATTTGGTGGAAGAAGCACGGGCTCAGTTGAGCCGTCATCGGAGAAATACCGTTCTCTTTGTCGACGAAATCCACCGTTTTAATAAGTCTCAGCAGGATGCCTTTCTGCCCCATGTGGAAAGCGGCCTGGTCACCCTGATCGGCGCCACTACGGAGAACCCTTCCTTCGAAGTCATTGCCCCCCTTTTATCGAGGACCCGCGTCCTGCAGCTCAAGCAGTTTTCTCCTGAAGAGCTGGAAACGATCGTTAACCGCGCCATTAAAGACGAGGTCCGGGGACTGGGCTCGCTGAACCTGCAAATGGAAGAGACGGCCTTGCAACATATCATCTGGTCCGCTGATGGCGACGCCCGCACCGCTCTTAACAGTTTGGAAGCCGCCGCGTCCTTATTGTCCCGAGGCCCCGGAAACAGGATCATTACCCTGAAGTCCGTCGAAGAGGCCATCCAGAAGAAGGCGCTCCAATATGACAAGGCGGGGGAAGAACATTACAATCTCATCTCGGCTTTCCACAAAAGCCTCCGCGGCAGCGATCCGGACGCCGCAATGTATTGGATGGGGCGGATGATCGCCGCGGGCGAAGATCCCTTATACATCGCCCGCCGCATGATCAGGTTCGCCTCCGAGGACATCGGCAACGCCGATCCACGGGCGCTCGACCTCGCGCTTGCGGCAATGCAGACCTATCAATTTCTGGGCCTCCCCGAGGGGGAACTGGTCCTGGCCCAGGCGGTTGTCTACCTGGCCACGGCCCCCAAAAGCAATGCCCTTTACCGCGCCTACGGAAACATCAAGGAGACGATCGCCCGAACCGGTTATCTTCCGGTGCCGCTTCACATCAGAAACGCCCCGACCAAACTGATGCGCGAGAGCGGTTACGGCCAAGGGTACCGGTATGCCCACGATTATGAGAATGCCTACGTTCCCCAGGAATATCTGCCCGATGGCCTGAAGGAAGAAAGATACTATCATCCTACCGACCGCGGATATGAAAAGACTATCAAGGAAAGAATGGCTTACTGGCAAAGAATCCGTGACACCCTGAAATAAGGAGAGGCCGGAAGATCGTTTCGATCTCCCGGCCTGGTGAAGAGCGAAGGCCTAAACCTTCATTTGGAGCTTTACTATCGGCTAACCATGCCCGTTATGTTTAACCGATAATTGTTATATCGTCATTCAAATACTATGCCATATGTTTCGCCCAGGGTCCGGCCGGTGCTCCCAGGCCGGTTCATAGGGGCGGTTGGCCTCGAAGGCAACACCATCCTTTGCCCGGGAAGAGCGGACTTTCGGCAATAAATGTCGGCGGCAAAGAGCATTAATTTTAATTTGCCTTGATTATCGAGTACTTAGCGAATTACCTTTTTTTGACCATTATCGACAAATTTGTCGAATGTTGGGGTCCCAGCTATGAAAACAAGCAAAAATGTGATTTGGCGTCACAATTCCGGGCAGGAAAAAAGAATTTTCCTGCCACCTTTGGCCATCGGTGTCTCCTGCGCGGTCTTTATTTGCCTGATTTTAATTATGGGCGTCATGGATATCCGGCGGAGTGAAAAAAGCCTGGTCGGTGTCCTGGAGAATCATGGTCTGGCGATCGTGGAAGTTGTACAGCGATTGAGCCAGGAAAATCTGGCCCTGATAGTGCAGGCCGGCCAGCGGGGTGATGAATCACCGTCCGCACCACCGCACGACGAAGCCTTATACCCAAAAACCTGGCTGACTTCCGAACTCGTTGAGATGGGCCGGGAGATAGACAATATTTGGCAGGCGGACCAGCTCAGCGACACGGGTTTAAAGAAATTCGCCGCCGAAAAAGGACTTTGGCTGGTGGCTGCCATGAACAAAAGAGGACAGGTGGAATTTCAAAATCGCTCCCTGCCGGCCGATTTTTTTCCCGGTGCGCCGGCGAACGCCAAGCCGCCGGAAATTAGCATCCCCCTGCTCATGCAGTTGGCACAGCTTAAGAAAATCGGCTATATAGCTTTACAACGCAAAGACGGTAACGGCACCGTGATCATCGCTCTGGACCGGGAGGGCTTGATCTACTGGGGATTAAGGGTTGCCGTGCGCAAGGCCATCGAGAAATTGGGCGAAGGACAAAAACAAGGTCTCATCTATATGGTGATCATGAACAAAAAGGGCCTGATCCTGGGAAAATCAGGCCGGCAACCGGAGAAGTGGCGCACCACTGACATGCCCGTCAATGAACTGCTGGCCGGCGACAGGAAGATGGAAAGCCGCAAGGTTGTGTATTTGAAAAAGAATGTCCTCGACATGGCCGCTCCCCTGTACATCAATGGCCGGATATCCGGCATCATCAGAATCGGCCTGGATAAGGAAAGCACCGACGAAATTTTGGCGGAGAATAAGCGCAATCTCATTTCCTTCATGATCTTCGTTGTCCTGATAACAATTTTCTCCATGTGGTTCCTCTATCACAACCAAAACCGGCATCTTGCCGGCATCGTCGAGATCGAACGGCGGTTGGAAAAGGCGGAACGTTTATCGGCGCTGGGGCAACTGGCTGCCGGCGTAGCGCATGAAATCCGCAATCCCCTGAACGCCATCAGCATGGCAAGTCAAAGGCTCAAACGGGACTTTATTCCGGCCGATGAGGAAAAAGGCCGTGAATTTCAATTGCTCTCCGGAGTCATCCGCGATGAAATCCGGCGCCTGAACGGCATCATCGAGGAGTTTCTCTCTTTTTCCAAAAGTCGACGTCTGGAATTGCGCCACTATCCGGTAACGGAAGTCTTACAGAAAATCGTCAACCTGATCCAGGAGGAAGCCAAGGCCAAGGGGATTACGATCAGGACCTTGGGTTTTGAATCGCCGGCGATCCTGTCCATGGACATGGACAAACTTCAGCAGGCCCTGCTCAATTTTGTGAAGAATGCCATGGAATCTATCGATGGCGCCGGTGTTGTAACCATGGCGGTTAAGAGGCTGGAGAGAGATATCGTCGTTATCAGCATCGCCGATACCGGTTGCGGCATCAGCACCGAGGAGGTAGAACGCATTTTCAATCCCGAGTACACCACCAAGGAAAAGGGCTTGGGGCTCGGCTTGGCTTTAGCACATGAAATCATTCGCGGACACGGGGGGGAAATTCGTATTTGCAGCACGCAGAACGTGGGAACGACCTTCGAAGTATTGTTACCCGCAGTAAAATCGGCAGAACTGGCGAACAATAAAGGTGTAAAGGCCCGGGAGGTTGCCTGATGAAAAAATTGGATATTCTGATCATTGAGGACGGTCAGTCGCAACGGGAAATGCTCAGGGATTTTCTTTTCCGGGAAGGTCACCTGGTAGCGGAAGCCGAAAACGGCGAAAAGGGGATCAAGATGGTCCAGGCCGGCTATTTCGATCTTATCCTGCTGGATTACAAGATGCCGGGCATGGATGGCATGGAAGTATTGAAGCAGATAAAAGCCCTCAATCCCGAAATCGACGTTGTTATCATCACCGCCTACGGGACCATTGAGACTGCTGTCGAGGCCATGAAGGCCGGGGCCATCGACTATATAACGAAACCAATTGAATTCGATGAATTGCTGATCCTTGTGGACCGGGTAGCGGAACGGCGCATCTTGATCCGGGAAAATGAAATCATGCGTCAGGAGCTGAAGGCCAAAGGTGTTACCTCGGATAAGATCATTTACCGCAGCGCCAAGATGCGTGATCTGATCAATATGGCCGGCAGAATTGCCCACAGCCGCACCACCGTGCTTCTTCAGGGAGAAAGCGGCACGGGCAAGGAACTTCTGGCCAGGCTGATCCATCATTTGAGTTCCCGGCTGAATAATCCTTTTATCGCCGTAAATTGCGGCGCGCTCCCCGAGACCCTGCTCGAAAGCGAACTTTTCGGCCATGAAAAAGGCGCTTTCACCGGAGCGGCCATGCGGCGCATCGGCCGGTTCGAGGAAGCCGAAGGCGGAACTCTCTTTCTCGATGAAATTGGCGAGGTATCCCCTTCCGTACAAGTTAAACTGCTCAGATTCATTCAAGAGCGTGAGTTCCAACGTCTGGGAGGGAATCAAGTTATTCATGCCGACGTCCGGATCATCAGCGCCACCAACCGTAATCTGGAATTAAGGGTCAAGGAGGGAGCTTTTCGTGAGGATCTTTTTTACCGTCTCAACGTAGTCCTGATGTCGCTGCCGCCCCTCCGCGAGCGAAAGGAAGATGTGCCCCTGCTCATCGACCATTTTCTCAAGAAATACGTGCAGGCCAACAACAAGGAAATCCTCGGCTTGACCAGCGAAGCCCAGGACATGCTCCTCAAATATGATTACCCGGGAAACGTGAGAGAATTGGAAAATATCATGGAAAGGGCAGTGGTTATCGCCCGGGACGAGCTGATAGCTCTCGAAGATTTACCCTTCCGCGATCTCGACGACGGGGGCCTGCCGGGCCGGAAATCGGAAGCGGGCATCCTCAGGCAATCCATCGAAGAATTGGAACAAAAGATGATCCTGGAGGCCATGGACAAGGCAGGCGACCATCAAACCAAGGCCGCCGATGCTTTGGGGATCAGCGAAAGGATGCTGCGTTACAAGTTGAAGAAATACGGCCTTAAATTATAGGGGCATTGAGGGGTGCAAGCGATGCTTCCCGGCTAACGATTTCTTACCGAATTGCCTGCTTGATCTCGGCGGCATAGCGGGCAACCTTCGTCACCAGGTCTTTCTGTCCGCTGTTTTCGGCAATCATTTTCACAAAAGCACTGCCTACAACCACGCCGTCCGCATGGGGCGCAATCTCAGCGGCCTGGGCAGGCGTTGAGATACCGAAACCGGCGGCCACCGGCAAGGCGCTGATCTTCCTGATTCTCGCAACGTCCTTCCTGATATCCTTCACCTCCGGTTTTTTGGTGCCCGTAATCCCCATGATGGAAATATAGTAAAGGAAACCGCTGGCTTGGGAAGTAATCATTGAGATCCGATCATCAGTGGTTGTCGGGGCGATCAGGGTTATAAAGTCAATTCCGCAGGGATCGGTCTCGCCTCTCAACTCTGCTGCCTCCTCCGGGGGGAGATCGACGATCAGGACGCCGTCGATACCGGCCTCCTTGGCCCGAAGGGCAAACTGCGGAGAGCCGAAACTGAAGACCGGATTGTAATACCCGAAAAGCACGCAGGGAACCGCCGATGCCGTCCTGATCCGGCGGACCATGGCCAAGACCTGCTCCAGCGTTGTCCCCTGCTTCAGCGCCCTCTGCGCCGCGGCCTGAATGACCGGCCCGTCGGCCGTGGGATCGGAAAAGGGCACACCGATCTCTAAAATATCCACACCGGAATCAGCCAGGGCCAGGCATAATTCTTCAGTAATCTTGAGAGATGGATCACCCGCCGTCAGGTAAGCGACCAGGGCTTTTTCGCCCCGCTCTTGCAGGGCGGCGAATTTATCCTTTATACGGCTCATGACTGCTCCATTCTCCCGATAATTGTTTCCGCATCCTTGTCGCCCCGCCCGGAAAGATTCACCACCATAATTTTACCTTTCCCCAGGAGGGGGGCGATTTTAATGGCCTGGGCCACGGCATGGGCACTTTCCAGGGCCGGAATGATACCTTCCAATTTAGACAGCGCCAGGAAGGCCTCAATGGCCTCTTCATCGGCGACCGTTACGTATTGCGCCCGGCCCGTGGCATGAAGATAGCTGTGTTCTGGCCCGATGCCCGGATAATCCAGACCGGCGGCCAGGGAATAGGCGTCCTGGACCTGACCGTTTTCATCCTGCAGGAGATAAGTCTTATTGCCGTGCAGGACCCCCACCCGGCCGGCGGTGATGCTGGCCGCATGCAGTCCCGTAGCGATCCCTTTCCCCGCCGCTTCCACGCCGATCATGGCAATGCCGGCGATATTGCGGAAAGGATAAAAGAGTCCCAGGGAGTTGCTCCCTCCCCCCACGCAGGCAACTAGAACGTCAGGATCGCGGCCCTCTTTACGCCGGATCTGCTTCATCGTCTCCCGGCCGATAACGCTCTGGAAATCGCGCACCATCTGCGGATAGGGATGCGGCCCGGCGGTCGTCCCGATCACATAGTGGGTGTCACGGACCTGCGAAACCCATTGTCTCATGGCCTCGTTCATGGCGTCTTTCAGAGTGGCCGTGCCCGAGGAGACCGGCTGGACTTCCGCACCCAGGATCTTCATCCTGAAGACATTGGGCGCCTGACGGCGGATGTCCTCCTCGCCCATAAAAATCCGGCATTCCATGCCGAAAAGGGCAGCCACGGTAGCCGTAGCCACTCCGTGTTGTCCGGCGCCCGTTTCGGCAATGAGTTTTTTCTTGCCCATCCGCCGGGCCAGCAGCGCCTGGCCGAGAGGGTTATTGATCTTGTGGGAACCGGTA
>Ga0082335_1006107_pt1 | contig 15853 bp, 14 predicted proteins | sample Subgrocontami58m_FD_72375 | JGI IMG/M metagenome (GOLD analysis project Ga0082335, IMG submission 72375) | Subsurface groundwater microbial communities from S. Glens Falls, New York, USA - GMW37 contaminated, 5.8 m (SPADES assembly) (version 2) ... | reverse complement strand
CGCGCCTCGGAGCAGGCCAAGGCCAAGCTGGAGGACGTATTCAAGCGCATCGAGGATGACCTCAAGCAGCGCCTTGACCCGCTGAAGATTCACGTGGGTGTCCAGCTCAACGGCGTCGTCCAGTCCGTGGACACGAGCAAGAATACAATCACGGTCAAGCCGGACGACGACCCCGCGGTAACGCTCAACGTGACCGCCACGACCGATATGGACGGCGCGAAGCTCGCCGACCTGAAAGCCGGACAGCGCGTCCGCGTCACCTATGACCGGCAGAGCATGAACGCCCTGAGCATTTCGCTGAAGGCGCTTGCCCCCGCGAAGGTGAAGGGCGCGGTCTCCGCGGTTGACGCCACGCAGAGCACCGTCACCATCAAGCCGGAAGAGGGCAATCCTGTGGTCCTGAAAGTCACGGCGGACACCATCATCAACAGGGACGACAAGGAGAAGGACGCGCTCGCCAACATAGCCGTCGGCGACCGCGTGGTGGAGGCCCATTACAACCCGGTGACCATGGGGGCCTTCCTCATCGTCGTCCACTCGCCGAAGCCCGCGGAGTTCAGCGGCAACATCAACGCCATTGACGCCGCGGGGAGCACCATCACCATTCTGAGCGCACGGTTGAATTCGTTGACCCTGAAGGTCAACGCGCAGACGGAGATTCAGAAGAACGGCGCCAAGGCCGCGCTGGCTGACCTGGCCGTCAACGACCGCGTGGAAGGCCGCTACGACGTCGCAACCATGACCCTGATCAGCCTGGAGGCGAAGTCGCCCAAGGCCGAGCGTTTCCAGGGCTACGTGCAGAGCGTGGACGCGGCTGCGAACACTATTACGGTGCTGTCCAGAGAGGGCGTCAGCATCACCCTGCGGCTCTCCGCGAAGACTGCTATTGAACGGGACGGCGAGAGCGCCGCGTTGAAGGATATCCTACCCGGCGACAGGGTGGTCAAGGCCTACTACGACGCCACGCTTCTGGCCGCGGAGCTTGAAGTCCGCTCGCAGGCGAATCTGGAGCATCGTGACGCCGAGCGGGGCGTCGTGGAGATCAAGGGCCTGATCACGGCTCTCTCCGCCGGCTCCTGGACGGTGGCCGGACGCGCGCTCAAGGTGGACTCGACGACGCGCATCGTCGGCGAGGGCAAGGTCGGGCTCATCGCTGAAGTGCAGGCGCGGGCGCAGGCGGACGGCAGTCTGACGGCGCTTCGCATCGAGGTAACCGGCATACCTATTCTGGGAAGCCATGACACGGATAAGGACAAGGACAAGGCGCGAATAGAGCTACACGGCGTGGTGGGCGTCGTGAGCGCCGGGCAGTTCACCCTGGGCAACCGCACGGTGAAGACCGACAGCAATACGGTGGTCCAGGGAACGCTCAGCCAGGGCGCGGTGGTGGAGGTGCAGGGTGTGGAGCAGGCCGACGGCTCCGTGCTGGCCACGAGGATTGAAGTGAAACTTGTGGTGCAGGCGGGACTTCTCGTGCCGGACCGTGACCAGGACCGCACCCGAACCCCGGGCAGCAACTCCGCGACGGCGTTGCGGCAGGTGAACATTCAAGGCGCGGTGAGCGCCGTAAGCGCCGGGCAGGTGACGGTCGCGGGGCAGACGATCAAGATGGACAGCCAGACCGTGGTGCAGGGAACGCTGAGCCAGGGCGTCCAGGTGGAGATCAAGGCCTCTCAGCTTGCCGATGGCTCTCTGCTGGCCACGCGCATAGAGGTCAAGAGCAGCACGAACGCTCGCTAGACCCCACGAGATTCTTCGGAGGGGGTGACGGGGTGCTAACCCCGCCACCCCCTTGTGCGTTAATAAGGTATCGGCACGCAAGTGAGCAGTGAGCGAGGAGGTCGGCATGACGCGCGTCAAGGTATTCTTGGCGGGGTTCCTGGCGGTCGTCACGGCGGTTGTTTCCACTGGCGCGGCGTCCGCGGCGCCCGCGCAGCAGGCGCCGGACACGCAGCGCCGCGTGGTCGTTGGCGTGGTCGCCGCCGTGGACGGCGGTGCCGTCACGGTGACGACGCGCTCCGGCGAGCAGGTCAAGATAGCTGTCGCCAGTGATACAAGCATCCGGGCGCCCGGCAAGGCCCAGGCATCCTTATCCGATATCGTCACGGGGGCACGCGTGGTGGTCGTCGCGCAGATGAAGGACAACGTCCTGACGGCCATCAGCGTGGTAATCAGTCCCGTCCAGGCCGCTCGGCAGGATATGCTGGAGAGGGTGCGGCGCTTCAGCGTCGCACGCAGCGCGCAGGCGCTGGTCAACGCGCTGCAGCGCGAGCTGGCGCAGGCGCCGGACGCGGCCAAGCCTGACCTGCAGAAGGCGCTGGACGCCGCGAAGCAGGCGCAGGCCGCGGCCCAGGACGCACTGAAAAAGCTGCCTGCCATCACAACTCCACAACGGGCCGCCATTCGAGGAACGGTCACGGACGTCAACGCGGCCAGCGGGACCATCACGGTCCAGCCCTCGGCGACGGGCGTCGCGCGGCAGGCCGGTCCCCAGGCCCGCGGGCGGCGGGCGCCCGGCATGCGGGAGCGCGCCTCGCGCCTGCCCGTCACGCTGACGGTGACGGACAGCTCGCAACTGGCCCGCAACGCCGACCAGCAGGCCAGGATCGCCGACGTGAAGATTGGGGACATCGTCGTGACCGGCGTGTACGATAGGAGGACGTCGGAGGCATTGCGCCTAGTCGTGATGTCGCCGGAGTTCCTGGCGCAGTTGCGCGGCGCCCGGCAGCCGCAAGCGGCTCGCCCGTTCCAACGGGGCTTTAGTGAGCGCGGCGGTTTCGGCCAGCGCGGGTTTGCTCAGAGGGGCTTCGGCCAGCGCGGCTTTGGCCCGGGCGGCGCGCCGTCAGTGCCCGCCACGCCGACTCCGGCTCCTCCCATGTAATAACGCCTTTTTCGGGTCGGCTGCGCCCTGAGGCGGCGCGACCGATCTCTCCTTCCTTCTCCGAGGGCAGCCCCCGCCGGCTGCCCTCGGCCTTTTTGTAGAAGTGCGACGCAGGCAGGTATAATGGGAAGATGAACGCTCGGTCCAAAGCTGGCGTAAGTCCTCTCCTGCGCGTCCTGGGGCTTCTCCGCCCCTCCTGGCGTCAGGCCGTCATCGCCCTGGTCTGCATCCTGGTGGGCAACGCCTTCGCTCTGGCTGTCCCGCGCCTGCTGGGCACGACGATAGACGCGGTGGTGGCGCGCGGCGACGTGGGGCTTATCGTGGCGCTGGCGGGCGCCGTGGTGGCAGTGAGCCTGCTGCGCGGCCTCTTTCAACTGGGCCAGGGCTATTACGCCGAGGCGGCCGCCCAGGGCGCCGCCTACCGCCTGCGCAACCGGTTGTACGACCACCTGCAACGCCTCAGCTTCGCGTACCACGACCGGCAGCAGACCGGCGAGCTGATGTCCCGCGCCACGTCTGACGTCGAAAACGTCCGCATGTTCCTGAAGTTCGGCCTGGAGCGCTCCATCCAGCTCCTTTTCGTGCTGCCCGTGACGTGCGCCCTGCTCATCTCCCTGGACCCGCCGCTGGCCCTGCTCAGCTTCGCTTTCCTTCCCGTCATCATCGCCCGCTCCGTCTTTCTGAGCAGGCGGCTGCGGCAACTGTGGGACCGGGTCAACGCGGACACTGGCGTTCTGACGACTATCCTTCAGGAGAACCTCGCGGGCGTCCGCGTGGTGCGGGCCTTCGGGCGGGAGGACTTCGAAAGCGCGAAGTTCGCCGCGCAGGCGTACAAGGTCTCGATGAACACGCTGGAGGCCAACAAGCTCCATTCCTTCAACATGCCGTTCATGAACCTGATGCTGCTGACCGCCATCGCGCTGGTGCTGTGGCTCGGCGGGCAGCAGGTCATAGCGGGGCGCATGACGCCGGGCGCGCTCACCCAGTTCATCTTTTATCTGCTCATGCTGTCCATGCCCGTCAGGGTCGTCGGCTTCATCGCCACGCTCTACTCACGGGCAACGTCCTCCGGCGAGCGCATCTTCGAGGTGCTGGACGCGCCGCTGCCGGTGCGGGACGCGCCGGACGCCGTCGAGCCGGGGCCGGTGCGGGGGCACATCCGCTTCGAGAATGTTTCGTTCAGCTACGGAGGGGCGTCGCCCGCCCTGAAGGACATCTCGTTCGATGCGCCCCCGGGCCAGGCGGTGGCGCTCCTGGGCGCGACGGGCTCCGGCAAGACGACCATCGTGCACCTGCTCCCGCGTTTCTACGACGTGACGGAGGGGCGCATCACCCTGGACGGCCAGGACCTGCGCCGCCTCAAGCTGGAGTCGCTCCGGCGCAACGTGGGCATCGTTCAGCAGGATGTGTTCCTGTTCAGCGCCACCATCCGGGAGAACATTGCCTACGGGCGGCCCGAGGCGACTGACGACGATGTCCAGTCGGCGGCGCGGGCGGCCCGCATCCACGACTTCATCATGTCGCTGCCGGACGGCTACGCCACGTGGGTCGGCGAGCGCGGCATCACCCTCTCCGGCGGGCAGAAGCAACGGGTGGCGATAGCGCGGACGCTGCTGACGGACCCGCGCATCCTCATCCTGGACGACGCGACGTCCAGCGTGGACATGGAGACGGAGCACCTGATACAGCAGGCGCTGGTGGAGCTGATGCGCGGTCGCACGACGTTCGTCATCGCGCACCGGCTGAGCACGGTGAAGCGGGCGGACCTGGTGCTGGTGCTGGAGGACGGGCGCATCGCGGAGCGCGGCCGCCACGACGAGCTGCTTGCCCGGGGTGGCCTCTACCGCCGCATCTACGAACTGCAGCTCAGGGAGCAGGAAGAGGCGCCCGCCGCCTCGCGGCAGGAGTAGGGCTGGCTGCGCGGAAAGACCCTGCATAAGCAAAGCGGGCGACCTTTTGGGGTCGCCCGCTTTCAGTCTGTGCGCCCGCCCCGGCCTAGCCCGGGGGCGCCGACGGACTTTTCAGCTTCTCGACGGCGGCCTTCAGGTGCGAGACGAACGTGCTCTCCGGCACCGCGCCGACGAACTCCACCACGCCGCTGATGACGGTCTTGGGCACGCCCATGACCTGGTAGTCCTGCGCCATTTTGGGGAACTCGCTGATCTCCACAACGTCCGCGCGGATGCGGGGGTTGAGCATGGCTGCTGCGTGGGCCATCCTGGCCACTCTGGGGCAGTACGGTCAGGTCGGTGTCACGAAGACCCGCACGTGCAGGTCGCGGTCAATCTTCCTGACCTCCTCCTGCGCCTGCGGCGACAGCGCGTTCTCGCCCTTCGACAGGTGGGTGAGCGCCTCCAGGACGTTCGGGAACTCGTTCCCCGCCGGGATGCCGTAGAAGCGGATGTTCCGCTCCCCGTCCCGCGCGAAGATGATGGCCGGCAGGTCGTCCACGTCCAGTCCCTGCAGCTTGTCCTTGTCCGCGACGGCGTCGTATAGCTCCAGCTTGATCTTGTCCGAGAGCGACGCCACCTCCTGGAACAGCTCGTTGGTCTGCGGGCAGTAGTGGCACTCGGCGCCGGGCGCGGACGGTTCGTCCGACAGCCGGGACACGAGAATGACCCTGACGTCGTTCACCAGGTCTTTCCGGAACGTGTCCCGCAGATACTCCTTGTCTTTGTCAGAGAGAACGGGCATAGATTCCTCCTTGTTTTGCCGCCCCACATATCCATGATACAGCATGCATAGCGTCAGGCGTCGGTCATGCGCGACCCTTCACACCATGAGATGCGAGAGACAGACGGGAGGGTTCCAGGCGCCTGTTTCGGACGCTTCATCATAAGCATTGTCTGGGGCTTTCGGTTCGAGGACATCCAGAGGGAGATGGTCCTGTCGTGCGGCAAGCTGCTGCTGGCGGGACTGCGCAAGCCTAGCGGTCGTTGCTTCCCGCGGACGGCCCCGCTTCGCGGGTTTTCGCCGCGGCGTACGCCAGCCTCTGCCCCGCCGTGACGAACGCCAGCGCCGCCACCAGCGCCAGTGCGGGCGCGACCAGGCCGCTCATCAGCCCCAGCGCCAGGAGAATAACCCGCTCCGGTCGCGCGGCGATGCCCACGTCGCCGGGGACGCCCAGCCCTTCGGAGCGGGCGCGCAGATAGCTCACCAGGAAGGACGCCACGAGCGCGGCGAACGCCAGCATCACTCCGGTCGCGTCGCCGAGGCCCGCGGAGCGCCATGCCAGCCCGCCGAAGACCGCCGACTCCGCCACGCGGTCCATCGTCGAGTCCAGCAGCGCCCCGAAGCGCGTGACACGGCCTGTGGCGCGGGCCAGCGCCCCATCCAGCATGTCGAAGAGGCCCGCCGCCAGCAGGACGACGCCTCCCGCCGCGACATAGCCCACGGCGATGGCCAGCGCCGCCGCCAGGCTGATGAGCAGCCCCACGACGGTCAGGGCGTTCGGGCTGACGCCGGTGCGGGCCAGCCACCGGGCGACCGGCTCGGCGAAAATGCGGGTCAGGAGGAGCTTGGCTTTGCTTCTCATATGAATGCGTCCCGCGAAGGCTACCAGAGGGCGTGTCCACCGTCAAGGGAAGGACGTGTTCCTTGAGAGTCGTGACCTATCGAATAGTCGCGCGTTTGATGGGGGTGCGGCGCAATAACGCCTGAAATAAGCGGGTGCAGGAGCGCAGCCCCGCCGGAGGGTCTGGGAGGTGTCCTCCCAGATTCACCTATATATCTCCCCCTCTCCACCGGAGAGGGGGACACGAGGGGGTGAGGTCCCGACATATCGTGGAGAGACGCCTTTCGCTGGGATGCGCCGTAACGTGTAAACGGGCGCGTCCGTCCTTGCGTGACGTTGTACAATAAGGCATCCTCGCCCGAAGGAGGCCTTCCGTGCAGCAGAGCGCTGTCCTTGTCGAAAAGTCCAATGGCCTGGCCGTCGTCACCTTCAACCGGCCCGAAAAGCGCAACTCCATGAGCCTCGATCTGCTCAGCGATTTCCTCAGCGCCTTGGGGGAGCTTAAAGAGGACAACGCCACCCACGTCATCATCCTGACGGGCAAGGGGCCGGCCTTCTGCGCCGGCGCCGACCTCTCAGCGCTGAAAGGCGTGCAGGACGAGGCCGAGCGGCAGCGCGTCTTCGCCCGGAGCCGCAAGCAGCGCGGGCGACTGAGCCATCGCACGTACGCGACTCTGGAGGGGATGCAGCAGATCACCATCGCGGCCATCAACGGCCCCTGCGTCGGCGGCGGCTGGGCCATCGCCAACTCGTGTGATTTCCGCATCGTGGCGGAGGACGCGCTGTTCTGGTTCCCGGAAGTGGACCTGGGCTCGCCGGTGGGGGCCTCTCCCGCGGCGCGGCTCGTCCGCATGATCGGCCCGGAGAAGGCCAAAGAGGTGGTGCTGACCTGCCGCCGCTACACCGCGCGCGAGATACTCGACATGGGCATGGCGCTCAAGGTGACGCCGAAGGACAAGCTCATGGACGAGGCGCGCGCGCTGGCCCAGCGTCTTTTGCCGAAGAAGCCCGCGGCCCTCTCTCTGGCCAAGGTCATCCTCAACAACGCCGCCGGGTACAGGAACCTGGAGGCCATCGTCATGGACCCCGACCACTTCCTGGGCGAATAGCGGCGTCGAAACGCGCACGTCGGCGGGCGCGCGAGGCCAGCCTATGGACGGCATCCTCAACGTCGTCAAGCCCTCCGGCATGACGTCCTTTGACGTGGTGTACCGCGTCCGCCGTCTGACGGGCGAGCGCCGGGTGGGCCACGCCGGGACGCTGGACCCGATGGCGACGGGGGTGCTGCCCATGGGCCTGGGCCAGGGCGTGCGCGTCATGCAGTTCATGGAGAACACGACCAAGCTGTACCGCGCCGTCGTGCGCCTGGGTGTCACGACGGACACGGACGACGCCGAGGGCCGCGTGCTGGCGGAGCGCCCCGTTCCGGACGTCACCCGCGCGTCGCTGGAGGCCGCTCTGGAGCGCTTCCGCGGCCGCATCGAGCAGGTCCCGCCGAACTACAGCGCCCTGAAGCGGGGCGGCACGCCCTTGTACAAGATGGCGCGCGCGGGGAAAGAGGTGGACGTGGAGGCCCGGACGGTCACCGTCCTGCGCCTTGACCTCCTGGACGTGGCGCCGCCCCTGCTTACGCTGGAGGTCGAATGCGGCAAGGGCACGTACATCCGCGCCTTGGCCCGCGACCTGGGCGAGGTCCTGGGCTGCGGCGCGCACCTGCAGGCGCTTGAGCGCCGGCGCGTGGGCGCCTTCGTCCTGGAGGACGGTGTCAGTCTGGACGACCTGGAGACGGCCCGGCGCGAGGGCCGCGTGGAGGAGCTGCTGGAGCCGGTGGACGCCGTCCTGACGCAGATGGTCGCGGCGATTCTCGGGGATGAGAAGGCGCGAGCGGTGCGTAACGGGCAATCGATAGCCTTCCCCGCCGACGGGACCGAGCAGTGCAGGGCCTATTCCTGGGAGGGCGAGCTTGTGGCGATATTGCGCCTCAAGGGGCAGCTTTGGCAGCCTTACAAGGTGTTCGCTAGCTAGAGACATCTGCAAGCAGCTAGGCGTACCGAATGCGTGTAAAGGGCTTCAATTCACGTCAAATCACCTCTAAATCACATCATATCCAATTTGACAAGGCTATCTGGCAGATATAAGGTTAGCTTATAGCTAAAGCTAGAGTGTGAAAGGGGGTGAGTACGAGTCATGCAAGCTTATTGTTTCAAGTGCCGCGCTAAGAAGGAAATCAAGGGCGCGAAGACCGTTACCCTGAAGAACGGCCGGCCCGCGACGCAGGGCGCGTGTCCGACGTGCGGGACCAAGGTATTCCGCATCGGCAAGGGTTAGGCTCCGGGGGGCAAGGCGGGCGAGTAACGAGCGGCTTCCCGGACTGCAGCGTTCGCTGGCGTGGCGCGGGTTCGCCACGGATGGTGCGTGTGGTGGGCGTCTGCGTCGTCGCGCTGGTGTAACAGAGCTGTTTTTCGTCTTGTCGCGGACCGCGGAAGACCTGTCGCACGTCCGGGGGCATTGTCACCGCCCGCCTTGCCAACATGCGCATGTCGCTGTCCCTCGTTTCGTGGGCGCCGCGTCTCCACTGCGGAACGCCGTCCGTTTCAGACGCGTCATCCCTCTCCTCCACCGTCCCCTCCCACTCTCCGGCTTTGTGTCGCGTTCGCTTCTGGACACATACGCGGCCTTGAGCGCAAGCCCCCAACCTGTTAGAATTTCCTATGTTTGCCCGAGCGAGTAAGGAGCGATAGACCTATGGCCAAAGCCGACGCCAAGGAACGGCAGGGGGCTGCCCCGAATAGCCGCAAGATTAACGTTGCGATTGTCGGCGTGGGGAACTGCGCCTCATCCCTGGTCCAGGGCGTCACCTACTACCGCAACGCGCCCAGCGACCAGTTCATCCCTGGCCTGATGCACCCCCTCCTGGGGGGCTACCATATCTCGGACATCAACTTCGTCGCCGCGTTTGACATCGACAGAAACAAGGTGGGCAAGGACCTGGCGGAAGCCATCTACAGCCCTCCCAACAACACCATCAAGTTCGCCGAGGTGGCCGCCACCGGCGTCACGGTGGAGCGGGGCATGACGCACGACAGCATCGGCAAGTACCTCGCCTCCGTGGTCCACAAGGCGCCGGGCTCCACCGCGGACATCGTGGGCATTCTGAAGGACACCAAGACCGATGTGGTGGTGAACTACCTGCCCGTCGGCAGCGAGATGGCCACCAAATGGTACGTGGAGCAGGTGCTGGCCGCGGGCTGCGCCCTGGTCAACTGCATCCCCGTCTTCATCGGCAGGGAGAAATACTGGAACAAGCGCTTCCGCGACCGGGGCGTGCCCGTCATCGGTGACGACATCAAGTCGCAGGTGGGCGCCACCATCACGCACCGCGTCCTGACGCGCCTCTTCCGCGACCGGGGCGTGCGGTTGGAGCGGACCTACCAGCTCAACTTCGGCGGCAACACCGACTTCCTGAACATGCTGGAAAGGGAGCGGCTTGAGTCCAAGAAGATCTCCAAGACCAACTCCGTGACCTCGCAGCTCGACTACGACCTCGGCGCGGACAACGTGCACATCGGCCCCAGCGACTACGTGCCGTGGCTGACCGACCGCAAGTGGTGCCACATCCGAATGGAAGGCAGGACATTTGGGGATGTCCCGCTCAACGTGGAGTTGAAGATGGAGGTCTGGGACAGCCCGAACTCCGCGGGCGTGGGCGTGGATGCCATCCGGTGCGCCAAAATCGCGATGGACCGCGGCATCTCCGGCGCGTTGGAGGTGCCCTCCGCCTACTTCATGAAGTCGCCGCCGGTGCAGTACACGGACGACGAGGCCCGCCGCCGCCTGGAGGCCTGGATCAGCGGCGAGCTCTAGCCCTTCTTCGAGGCGCGCCCGCCCGCGTCGGGCTTGCCGGCGTTCGCTTCCTGCTCCAGCTCGTGCATGATCTGGAGCACCCGCGCCCCGCGCTCAATGGAGTCGTCCCGGATGAAGGACAGCTCCGGCACGCGTCGCAGCGAGAGACGCTCCACAAGCTCGTGGCGGATGAAACCCGCCGCCGCCTGCAGTCCCGCGAGGGCTGACGTCCGCTCTTCTTCCGTGCCCATCACGCTGACATAGACCTTGGCATGGCGCATGTCCTCCGAATTCTCGACCGCCGTGATGGTGATAAGCCCGGAGATACGCGGGTCCTTGACATGACGGAGCAGCAGCTCGCTGATCTCCTCGCGGAAAAGCTCGTTGATGCGGTCTGTCCTGCGGGTCATGGCGGCTCACCTCTCAGGAAATCCCCCGGTCTGACAGGCAGCCGTTGCGGGGAGAAGGAAAGGCGAAAACGACGACTGCCGGCGGGGGAGGGTAGGGGAACGGGCTAAGCGGCCTGGCCGGCGCGCTCCTTGCGGAAGAACTCCAGCACGTCGCCCACCTGCAAATCGTTGAACTTGTCCAGGGTGATGCCGCACTCGAAGCCGGCGAGCACCTCGCGGACATCTTCCTTGAACCGCTTGAGGCCGGCCACGGGCCCCTCGTGGACCTTCGTCTTGCCCCGGAAGACGCGCGCCAGGCTGCCGCGGCTGACTTTGCCCTCCTGGACCATGCAGCCCGCGACCTTTCCCTTCTTGCCCAGGGAGAAGATGGCCTTGACTTCGGCGTGCCCCTCTTTAACTTCGACGATGGTGGGCTGGAGCAGACCGGTCAGAGCCTTCTGCACGTCCTCCACCAGCGTGTAAATGACGTTGTACTGGCGGACGTCCACCCCTTCCGTCTCCGCCATGAGCTTGGCCTCCGGCTCCGGATGAACGCTGAAGCCGATGACGAAGCCGCGGGAGGCGATGGCCAGCAGGATGTCGCTCTGGGTGATGTTGCCCACGCCGGCGTGAATGATCTTGACCTTCGCCTTGTCCGAGGACAGGCGCTCCAGCGACGTGCGGATGGGCTCCAGGCTGCCCTGGACATCCGCTTTGAGGACGACGCTCAGCTCCTTGATGGCGCCCGCCTCGATCTGAGCGAACACCTCTTCCAGCGTGGTGGCCTTGGCCGGGCCCTTGACCTCCGCCTCTCTGGCCATGTGGCGTTCCTGCGCCAGGGTCTTGGCGGACTTTTCGTCCGTCATGGCTACGAGCGAATCGCCCGCCTGAGGTACGGCGTTCAGCCCCAGGACTTCCACGGGGGTGGCCGGACCGGCGGTCTTGACGCGGCGTCCCTGGTCGTTGACCATGGCCTTGATCTTGCCCCAGGTATCGCCCACTATCACTGTGTCGCTCACCTTGAGGGTACCCCTGCGGATGAGGACAGTCGCCACGGGGCCTTTGTTGCTGTCCAGCTTGGCTTCAACCACGATACCCGACGCGAGCCTGTCCGGGTTGGCCTTCAGTTCCTGGACCTCCGCTACCAGCAGGATGGACTCAAGGAGTTCCTTGATGCCTTTCTGCTGCTTGGCGGATACAGGAGCGTAGATGACGTCGCCGCCCCATTCCTCGGGGATCAGCCCGCGGTCGGCCAGCTCTTTTTTCACCCTGTCCGGGTTCGCTTCCGGCTTGTCTATCTTGTTGACGGCGACGATGATGGGCACGCCCGCGGCCTTCGCGTGGTCCATGGCCTCGACGGTCTGGGGCATCACGCCGTCGTCAGCGGCGACGACCAGCACCGCGATGTCCGTGACCTGGGCGCCCCGGGCGCGCATGGCGGTGAACGCCTCGTGGCCGGGGGTGTCCAGGAAGGTGATCTTCTTGTCGTCCACCTCCACCTGGTACGCGCCTATGTGCTGCGTGATGCTGCCCGCCTCGCGTGCGGCCACGTTGGTCTTGCGGATGGCGTCCAGGAGGGTGGTCTTGCCGTGGTCCACGTGGCCCAGGATGGTGACCACCGGCGGACGCGGCTTGAGCAGCGCGGGGTCGTCCTTCTCCTCGGCGGGCGCGGCGGCCTCCACGGGAGCGGGCAGCTCCTGCACCTCAAAACCCAGGTCTGTGGCGACCACGGCGGCCGTGTCGAAGTCCAGCGCCTGGTTGACGCTCGCCATGACGCCGTTGCGCATGAGCTGTTTGATGACGTCCACGCCGCTCATTTTCAACAGAGCGGCCAACTGCTGCACGGTCAGCGTGCGGGGCAGGCGAACGACGCTCGCGGGGCCCGCGGCGGGCGCGCCGGCCTGCGCCCCTGCCGTTGGGCTGGCCTGCGCGACAGTTACGTTCCCCTGAGGGGCGGGCCGCTGGTGCGACCTCTGGGGCCTGGTGGTCCTTCGCCGTCCTCCGGCGTGGGGCCTGGCCATGTTATGCGCCTCCTGCCGGAGTCAGCGATTCCATGAAGACCAGGAGCGGCGCCCGGCCCTCGGGGGTAAGCTTGATGTGCAGAGCGTGCTCCAGTCGGCCCTGGCGTACCGCCTTGTCCCAGCAGTCGCGCTCTCCGCAGACATAGGCGCCCCGGCCGGGTTTCTTGCCCGTCCTGTCCACTTCCACGGTGCCCTGAGGGGTCCGGACGACGCGCACAAGCTCCCGCTTCTCACCGGTGCGCCGGCATGAGACGCAGGTCCTCTGGGGGACGGGCCTGGCGCGCGTATGTGAAGCAGTCATGGGAAGCATTAGCGGATAAACTCCTCGTATTCCTCTTCCTCTTCCCGCGCAGGCTTCCTCGCCCTCTTGGGCTTCTTCGCCTTGGTCTTCTCCTCCTCGCGCGCCTTCTCGGGCACCTTGCCCTTGCCCCGGTCCGCGAGGATATCTTCAGCGAAGCGGATCTTGGTCTTGCCGGTGGTGACGACCTCCGGGACCTTCCAGACAATCTCTTCCGGCGACAGCCCGGGCGGCGCATGCTCTTCCGGCGCGGCCTCGGCGGGCGCCAGCTCAGGCGCGGGCGCGGCTTCGGCAGGCGCGTGCTCGACAGCCGTTGGAACGGGCGCGGGCGCTGCCACTTCAGGCGCGGGCGCGGCCTCCGCCACGACGGGCGCGGCCTCGGCGGGCGCCAGCTCAGGCGCGGGCGCGGCTTCCGCCATTGCGGCAGGAGCCTCTGGCTGCGCGGCCTCTGGCTGAGCGGCGGCCTGGGCCTCGGCCTCCTGCGCCGTACGCTGCGCGCGCTCGGCCTCGACCTCCGTTGCGCTCTTGATGTCAATACGCCATCCGGTCAGCTTGGCCGCCAGCCGGGCGTTCTGCCCTTCCTTGCCTATGGCAAGAGAGAGCTGCCGGTCGGGTACCATCACCTTGGCGGTGTTATCGGCCTCGCTGAGCTCCACGCCCAGCACCTGCGCAGGACTGAGCGCCTTGGAGATGAACGCGGCCATGTCGCGGTTCCACTCCACCACGTCTATCTTCTCGCCGCGCAGCTCGTTCACGATGTTCTGAATGCGCAGGCCCCGCTGTCCAACGCACGAGCCAACGGGGTCAATGCCCTGCTGGCGCGCCGCCGCGACGGCCACCTTGGTCCGCAGACCAGGCTCCCGCGCTATGGCCTTGATTTCCACGTCCCCCCGTGCTATCTCGGGGACCTCCAGCTCGAAAAGCCTGCGTATGAGGTTTTTGTGCGTGCGGGAAAGCATGATCTGGGAACCCTTGGGCGTCTTGCTGACCTCCAGGACATAGAGCTTCACCCGCTCGCCGTTGCGGTACCGTTCGGACGACACCTGCTCGGTGGGGGGAAGAAGGCCCTCGATGCGCCCCAGGTCCACCACAATGCCCCTCGCGTCGGCGCGGACGACGACGCCGGAGAGCATCTCGCCCTGCTTTTGCGCGTACTCGGCGTGCACCAGGTCGCGCTCCGCCTCGCGCAGGCGCTGCATGACCACCTGCTTGGCCGTCTGCGCGGCGATGCGCCCGGCGTTGTGGAACGGGATTTCGCTCTCCACTGTTTCGCCAAGCTGGGCGCTTGCCTTCAGCTTGCGCGCGGCGGACAAAGCGATTTCCCGCTGTGGATCGGCTACCTTCTCCACAACGGTCTTGACCGCGTACACCTTTATGTCCCCGCTGGACGGCAGAATCCTGACGGTGATGTCCTGGTTCTCGGTCTGCAGCTCTTTCTTAAAGGCAGACACCAGCGCGGATTCCACCGCGCCCAGGACCACCTCCTTGGGGAGGTTCCTCTCCGCCGCGAGTTGCGTGATTGCTATCAGGAATTCGCTTTTCATCGCAGGCCAGCTCCCTCTATGCGCCCGTTCCGGCCAACAAAAAAGTGGGCTGGCCACCCACTTTCAAAGAGCCGAGAATTTGGCAGTTGCAGTATATCAAACACCGGGGGGCAAGCGCAAGGGCGTGTCCTTGTCCCGTATGTGTGCGGCACGTGATGAGACCTTGTCACCGTCCAGCCCTTGACTTTTCCGCGGGATGGCCTGTATACTCCGGCCCGTGGCTTGTGCACTACTTGTGAACGGGTATCCAGGCTGGCGCGTCCTCGTCGTACACCTTGGCCCCGGACAGCAGGCAACCTGGCCATAGTATCTCTAAGGAGGGCCTTCGGATGGCTCTAGCGGACAAGACCCTCACATGCCGGGAGTGCGGCGCGGCGTTCATATGGACGGCCGGCGAGCAGGAGTTCTACCAGCGGCGGGGCCTGGTGAACGAACCTGCGCGGTGTCCCCAATGCAGGGCGCAGCGTCGTCGAGCCCGGGGCGATCAGGAGCAGGGTGGGGCGCGGCCCATGTACCCCGCGGTATGCGCGCAGTGCGGCGCGGAGACCCAGGTCCCGTTCCAGCCCAGACTGGGACGCCCTGTCTACTGCAGCAACTGCTTCTCGTCGGTCCGCGGCACCGGCCGGCCCAGTTAGACCTGGTCACCGGGGCGCCAGTGCCCCGGCGGTCAGGCGGGGACCACGCTGGAGCGCCGCCGGGTGAGCGCTTCAGCCGGATTCCAGGCCCACTGCGGTGCAGAATATCTGCCGGCCATGGAGGCGGAAACGCTGTCCTCTGCGTGGAGCGCCTGTCTGCCTTGGCGCGGGCCTTCTTCAGCGACACTTGTTTCGCCTCAGGGTGTCAGGTGATGCACTCGTGCTGTCTTCCCTCCGCGATCCGCTGGCGTTGCCTCTGCGTATCATCCGTATAAGTCCTCTGCACCGGGGTGAATGATGATTCGTTTATCACGTGGGTTTTTCCTTTGCACGGCGGCGTCCCTTGCGTTTGCGCTGGGGGCCTGCGCGGCTCCTTCCGCGCCGGCGCCGACGCCCGCGCCCAGCGCCACGGCGATGCCGTCTCCTGCGGCGACCGCGACTCCCGTGCCGCCGGCGCCCACCTCTGTGCCGCCGACGTCAACGCCTGTCCCTCCGGCGACGCCAACGCCGCGGCCCGCGCCGACGCCCGCGCCCACCCCCGCCCCCACGCGGGTTCCCGCACCGACGGCGGCTCCAGCCCCTGCGCCGCAGCCCACTGCCACTCCCGTGCCACCGACGCCTACGCCTCTGCCGCCAACCGCGACTCCCGTGCCGCCGACGCCTACATTGACGCCCACGCCCGTTCCCACGGCAACGCCGACTCCGGGGCCCGTGGTGAACGTGGACAT
>Ga0082335_1006106_pt1 | contig 15853 bp, 19 predicted proteins | sample Subgrocontami58m_FD_72375 | JGI IMG/M metagenome (GOLD analysis project Ga0082335, IMG submission 72375) | Subsurface groundwater microbial communities from S. Glens Falls, New York, USA - GMW37 contaminated, 5.8 m (SPADES assembly) (version 2) ... | reverse complement strand
AGCGCGGGAAGCGGGCTGAAGTCCCACCAGTCCGGCTCCGGCCACGGATGGGCCGCCAGCTCCTCGACCGAGGTCGCGCTCTGCAGCGGCCACGAAGCGAACTCCTCGTACGCACCGAAGCCGTGCTCGACCTTCCGCCGGTGGCAGCCCCAGATGTCGAGCGTCGTTCCGTCCTCGTTGCGCCTCCGCCACATCCGGTTCGGCGTCGAGCGGTCGAGTGCGCTCCACCACTCGACGTTCGACCCGTCGGGCGGCCGGCAGAACATGTCGTAGGAGAGGACGCGCGTGTCGACCTCGAGGTGGCGCAGCAGCGCCTCGCGCTCCGGCTGAAGGAAGTCCGTCATGCCGACGGACGACGTGTCAGGCGCGAGGTGCCCGACCAGCGTGTCCCAGATCTCCGGCGTCGCGAGGAAGTCGACCGGAACGCGGTCCGGCTCCTCGTGACGGAGTGCCGTCAGGACGCGCTCGCGCGAGCTCATGCGCTTATTCTCTCGCCTCGAGCTGCGCGGCGACAGGTCCGAACGACACACGTCTCGGTACCTGGCACCTAGACGCGTCTGCCGGGGACATTGACCGTGCTCCATCCCTGGCTCCCCTCGAGCGGCCTTCCGGAACTAATGCGTCCGCCAGAACCCGATGAGCACGACGACGACCGCGGAGACGAACCCGAGCAAACTGAGGAGCGTCAGGAGGAACGCCCATCCCGACGCAGGGAAGACGAAAACCGAGAAGACGAAGAGGGCGATCGACGCAACCAGTAGCCACCTGGCAGGGCGCACGGTGCGAGATTCCGCGTAGCGCTGATTCCGCACTCGATTCCCGGTAGCGGTTGAGACGAACATCGCCCTCGAATAGTCGCAGGCTGCGCCTTGGAACGTCCTTCCGTCGCGGAGCGGAGCTTGCTCCGCGCAGCAGTGAGACGTCTGCCGCGAGCACACGAAGAAGGGGGCGCATGGGGGAAACACGGTTCCCCCCATGAAGCGAGCGAAGCGATGCGAGTGCGCCCGGCACGATTCGAACGTGCGACCTCTGCCTCCGCAGGGCAGCGCTCTATCCCCTGAGCTACGGGCGCGAGGGAGCGGGAAGTGTAGCCGCGGTCGCGTGAGGCTCAGGCGGTGGCGTGCGCGAGCTCGAGCCGCGCGTCCGCGGGCACCGCGGTGCGAACGTACGCAAGCGCGACGACCGAGCCGTCTTCGCGCCTCGCAGCGCTCGTGACGCGGCCGACCGCCTTGCCCTCGTGCACGAGCTCGGCGTCGTAGTCCGGCACCTCGGCGAGCTCGAGCACCCGCAGGCCGCGATTCGGATGGCCGCGATAGTGCAACCGCGCGACCGGCTCCTGGCCTGGATAGCAGCCCTTGCCGAAGTCGACGTGCGTCGCGTCGAGCCCCGCCTCCGCCGGCAGGATGCGCTCGTCGATCTCCCGCCCCCAGCGCGGGACGCCCGCCTCGATACGGCGCCGCTCCAGCTCGGCGGCATCGATCGTCGGCGCGAGCCCCGCGTCGACCGCCTCGACCGCGCCCGGGAAATCCGTCCGGATCCCCTCGCCGCCGTCGCCGAACACGAGCACCGACGCGTGCTCCTCCAGCTCGATCTCGCACTGCGCCCGCAGCCGCATGCGGGTGAGCAGCGCGCGCACGACCTCGCCGAGCTCGGGCTCGGTCAGCACGAGGAAGTCCTGCTCGCTGCGGCGCCAGACGACCACCGGTGCGATCACGCGCGCCTTCGCGGTCAGCAGCAGCGCCGGGCAGGCCTCGCCCGCCGCCAGGGCCTCGACGTCGTTCGAGACCATCCGCTGCAGGTAGTCCGCCGCGTCCGGCCCCGCAACGCGCACGTACGCCCGCTCTCGTGTAACCACATCCACGCCGAATAGTCTATGAACCGATGCCCCTCTTCCGGAACAAGGCGGAGGACAAGGTGCGCGAGGCCGGCTACGACCCCGCGCGGCTCCCGCCCGGCCAGTACTTCACCGACAAATGGCCCGTGCTCCACGCGGGCGACGTCCCGAAGGTCGACCTCGCGACCTGGACGCTCGAGCTCTCCGGCGAGGTGCAGGAGCCGGTGAGCCTGACCTACGCAGAGCTCACGGCGCTGCCCGCGACGGAGATCACCACCGACATCCACTGCGTCACCCGCTGGAGCCGCTTCGACGCGCAGTTCACGGGCGTCCACTGGAGCGAGGTCGCGAAGCTCTGCACGCCGAAGCCGAGCGCGCGCTTCGCGATCGCGCACGCCGAGCAGGGCTTCACCGCCAACGTCCCGCTCGCCGCGATCGAGGACGCGAACGCGCTCGTCGTCTACGAGGCCGACGGCGCGCCGCTGACGCCGGAGCACGGCTGGCCCGTGCGCCTCGTCGTCCCCTCGAAGTACTTCTGGAAGAGCGCCAAGTGGCTGCGTGGAATCGAGCTCTCCGCCTCCGACAAGCCGGGCTTCTGGGAGCGCTACGGCTACCACAACGACGCCGACTTCCTTCAGGAGCAGCGCTACGGATTCTGACCCCAAAGTGGGGCTAAAGTCCCGCGCCGCCCTGCCGATACAGAGGGGGCACCATCCCACCCTCCCCACTCCCCAAGTGGACTGAAACGGCGCCTCCCCGGCGCCGTTTCTCATTGTCCGACCCGCGGGGCGTCAGCGGCGGCGCAGGCGCAGCGCGAGATAGAGCGCCACGCAGAGCGGGGCGGCGAGCAGCGCCGAGAAGAGCACGATCAACAGGATGTTCGACCCCCCGCCGGCGGTGCAGGTCGTCGGGCCGCCGTTGATGCTGTAGCACTCCCGCGCACTCGTGGATGCGCCGATCCCGAACAGCATCAACGGTAACAGCAGGCCACCGGGGACGATCAGCGTGCCGATCAGCTTGTCCCGGCGCGTCCACGCGTCCGAGACCCAGAGGAAGAACACGCCGACGAACCAGCCCGCGACGGGGATGATCACGCCACCGAACGGTAGGAGGATGAGCGCGGCGACCTCGCGCCAGCTCGAGCGCCGCTCCTGGACGCCGAAGCGATCGCGCGCGTCGGCGGCGATCTCGACCGGGTCGCCGACGCGGTCGAGGATGGTGAGGACGTCCGCCTCCGTCTCCGCGACGAGCTCCGCGCGTGCCGCGGCGATGTGGCCGGCAATCTCCTGCATGACCTCACGGCGGCGTTGTGCCGGCACGCTGCGAAGCTCCTGATCGAGCCGGCCGAGGTACCGGCCGACGCTGTTGTCTGCGCTCGTGGCCGTCACGCCGCCTCCCTCCCGACGAAATGATCGACCCCGTCGCGGAACCGGCTCCATTCGCTCCGGAAGCCCTGCAGCGCAGCGCGGCCCGACTTCGTCAGCCGGTAGTACCGCCGCGGCGGCCCTGCGGTCGACTCCCGCCAGGTGGTCTCGACGAGCCCGTCCCGGCGAAGCCTGCTGAGCAGCGGATAAATGGTTCCCTCGCTCGTCACCATGCCGTCGACTTCGCCGAGCTCGCGCACGAGATCGAAGCCGTAGCGCTCGTCGCCGGCGAGCAGCGCGAGCACGCAGTACTGCAGCGTCCCTCTGCGCATCTGGGCGATCAGCGCATCCTGCGCGCCTACCATGCTCCGCAAGGTACCTGATCGTGCCGCTGAAGGCAACGACCGCTGAGAAGACACGAAGGGCCGGCGTGAGCCGGCCCTTCGCGGGTCGTGCAGAGCCGCTCGGGCGTAGCCCGAAGAATCGGACATACCCGGGGGCGCAGACCTGGACCATGCACTTCTCCAGGTCTGAGCACGCGGGCTCGTTACATCATCCCGCCCATGTCGGGCATGCCGCCGCCCATGCCGGCCCCGGCCTTCTCGGGAGCCTCGGCGACGATCGCCTCGGTGGTGAGGATGTTCTTCGCGATCGACGCGGCGTTCTGCAGCGCCGAGCGGGTGACCATGGTCGGATCGCCGATGCCGGACTTGAGGAGATCCTCCACCTGGCCGGTCTCGATGTTCATGCCCCAGCCGGGCTTCGCGGCACGCACCGACTGGACGACGACCGAGCCCTCGAGGCCCGCGTTCGCCGACAGCTGGCGGAGCGGCTCCTCGAGCGACTTGAGGATGATCTGCGCACCCGTGCGCTCGTCGCCCTCGAGGTCGCCGAGCACCTTGTCGCGAACAGCGTCCGCGGCGTTGATGAGCGCGACGCCGCCGCCCGGGACCTGACCCTCTTCGAGGGCCGCCCGTGCAGCCTGCAGCGCGTCCTCGACTCGGTGCTTCTTCTCCTTCATCTCGGTCTCGGTCGCTGCTCCGACCTTGACGACCGCGACGCCGCCCGACAGCTTCGCGAGGCGCTCCTGGAGCTTCTCGCGATCGAAGTCGGAGTCGGTGTTCTCGATCTCGGCCTTGAGCTGCTTGATCCGGGCCTTGATGCCGTCGGTGTCGCCGGCGCCGTCGATGATCGTCGTCGAGTCCTTGTCGACGACCACGCGGCGGGCGTGCCCGAGCTGCGAGAGCTTCGTGTTCTCGAGCTTCAGGCCCATCTCCTCGGTGATGACCTCGCCGCCGGTGAGCACGGCGATGTCCTCGAGCATCCGCTTGCGGCGGTCACCGAAGCCCGGCGCCTTGACAGCGACGGCGGTGAACGTGCCGCGGAGCTTGTTGACCACGATCGTCGCGAGCGACTCGCCCTCGACGTCCTCGGCCACGATCACCAGCGGGCGACCCGCCTGGATGACCTGCTCGAGCACCGGCAGGATGTCCTTCACGGCGCCGATCTTCTGGTTGGCGATGAGGATGTAGGGATCCTCGAGCACCGCCTCCATGCGCTCGGCGTCCGTGATCATGTACGGCGAGAGGTAGCCCTTGTCGAACTGCATGCCCTCGGTGAACTCGAGCTCGAGGCCGAGCGTCTGGCCCTCCTCGACGTTCACGACGCCGTCCTTGCCGACCTTCTCGATCGCGTCGCCGATGACGTCGCCGATCTCGCGCTCGCGCGAGGAGACCGTCGCGACGCGCGCGATGTCTTCCTTGCCCGACACGTCCTTCGACTGCGACTTCAGGTTCTCGACGACGGCCTCGACGGCCTTCTCGATGCCGCGCTTGAGCCCCATCGGGTTCGCGCCGGCGGCGACATTCTTCAGGCCCTCGCGCACGATTGCCTGTGCGAGCACCGTCGCCGTCGTCGTGCCGTCGCCCGCGATGTCGTTCGTCGCCGTGGCGACCTCGCGTACGAGCTGCGCACCCTGGTTCTCGAAGACGTCCTCGAGCTCGATCTCCCGAGCGATCGTGACGCCGTCATTCGTGATGGTCGGGGCGCCGAACTTCTTGTCGAGCACGACGTAGCGCCCCTTCGGGCCAAGAGTGACCTTGACCGCGTCGGCGAGAACGTTCACGCCGCGCTCGAGAGCGCGACGGGCATCCTCGTTGAACTTCAGCTCTTTGTGAGCCATATCGTTTTCTTCCTCCTCAGAGCTTCTGGACTACGACTTTGCGCCGACCGGCACGCGGGTCTTGGCCGACTTGCCTGCCGCGACGACCTTCGCGAGCACGTCGGACTCGCGCAGGATCAGGTACTCCTCCGCGCCGACCTTGATCTCCGTGCCGCCGTACTTGGAGAAGACGATCTCGTCGCCCTCCGCCAGGTCCATGGCGACGAACTTTCCGTTGTCGTCCCGGCTGCCCGGGCCTACGGCGAGGACCTTGCCGCGCTGCGGCTTCTCCTTGGCCGTATCCGGAAGCACGATGCCGCTGAAGGTCTGCTCCTCCTCTTCGAGGACCTCGACGATCAGGCGGTCACCCAGTGGCTTCAGGTTCATTCAGTTGCCTCCTGACTTGCTGTGCGGTGTTCGTGACACCTTCTGGCACTCTCACCTGGAGAGTGCCGAAGGATTGTACGAGCGATCGGCTCGTTCCGCAACTCCGGTCGGAGCCCACAGCGGCAACCTGTTACAACCAGGGGGTGGAGCGGGAGTTCTCGGCCGGCGGGGTGGTGGTGCGGACCGTGCGGGGCCGCCCGATGGTCGCCGCAATCCGACCGCAGGGGAAGCCGGAGGGCACGTGGGCCCTCCCGAAAGGGAACATCGACCCCGGCGAGAGCCCGGCCGAGACGGCGCTCCGCGAGGTCCGGGAGGAGACCGGCGTCCACGGGCGGCTCGTCGAGAAGCTCGGCGACGTGCGCTACACGTACACCCGCCGGGGCGGCGCGCGGGTCTTCAAGGTGGTCAGCTTCTTCCTCCTGCGCGCGGGGCGCGGCCGGATCGGCGAGATCGAGGAGCGGATGCGGGTCGAGGTGGCGGAGGCGCGCTGGCTCCCGCTCGACGAGGCGCCGCGCCTGCTGGCCTACGGCGGCGAGCGGGAGATGGCCGCAAAGGCGCGCGATAGGCTCGGCGCGTGAGCGAGCCGGTCAACGCCTCCGACTATCTCGAGCTCGCCTCGGCGAACGTCGACCCCCGGATCTGGTGCTACTTCGAGGGCGGCGCCGGGGACGAGGGGACCCTTCGCGCGAACACCGGGGCATACGGACGCTGGCGCTTCCGGCCGCGCATGCTCGTCGACGTCTCCGAGATCACGACCGCGACGAGCGTGCTCGGCACGCCCGTCTCGATGCCGCTGCTCGTCGCGCCGTTCGCGATGCACGGGCTGCTCGCGGCGGAGGGGGAGCTGGCGACGGCGCGTGCGGCGGCGGAGCTCGACACGCTCTTCTGCGTCTCGACGATCACGACGCGGACGCACGCCGAGATCGCGGCGGCGGGCGGCGCCGGGCCGCGTTGGCTCCAGCTGTACGTCCTGAAGGACAGGCAGCGGACGCTCGCCCACCTCGCCGAGACGCGAGAGAGCGGCTACTCGGCGCTCGTCCTCACCGTCGACATCCCGCTCCTCGGCCGCCGCGAGCGCGACCTGAAGCTCGGATTCCAGATCCCGCCCGACCTGCCGCTCCCGTACATCCGCGGCGAGGATCCAGCGCTCGCCGAGACGCTGGCCCAGCACTTCCAGACGAGCCCGTCGCTCACCTGGCGCGACCTCGAGTGGGTCGCGGCAGAGAGCGGGCTGCCCGTCGTGCTGAAGGGGATCCTCACCGGCGAGGACGGCGCGCTCGCGGTGGAGCACGGTGCGGCCGGCGTGATCGTGTCGAACCACGGCGGCCGCCAGCTCGACGGCGTCGCCGCGGCGCTCGACGTGCTGCCCGAGGTGGTGGAGGCGGTGGACGGACGCTGCGAGGTGTACGTCGACGGCGGGATCCACCGCGGCGGCGACGTGATCAAGGCGCTGGCGCTCGGCGCCCGGGCCGCCTTCAGCGCCCGGGCGGTCGCCGCCGGGCTCGCGATCGGCGGCGAAGCCGGCGTGCGGCACGTCCTCTCGCTGCTCCGCGACGAGATCGAGCTCGGCCTCGGTCTGCTCGGCTGCACGTCGCCGGCGGAGGTCACGCGCGCCCACGTCGAGCCGACAGTCCCCTATGATCGACCTGCTTGAGCGGTCTGCAGGAGCCTATGTACGCACTGAACTTCTACTCACCCATGGTCGCCGACCAGCTTCGCAGCGGTCGCAAGTCGGCGACGATCCGGCTCGGCGACAAGTCGAGCAAGTACAAGAAGGGCATGGTCGTGCAGGTGCTCTGCGGCGTGCGCTTCGGCGCGCGTGAGCGTGTCTTCGAGGCCGTGATCGACAAGGTCGAGGTCAAGAGCCTCGCCGAGCTCTCGCCGCGTGAGATCGAGCACGACAACCCGGAGATCCGCCGCACCGACGAGATGGCCCGCTTCCTGAGCCAGCTCTACAACCGCGAGATCTCGACGGAGGACGTCGTCACGGTGATCCGCTTCTCGCAGATCCTGAACGGCCCCGTCGCGCAGACCTTTCGCGGCGAGTCGGATCTGTTCTAACGCTTCTTCGCGCGCTTGATCGGCGAGCCGAAGAGCTCGTCGCGGCGCAAAGACCCGCCGCACTTTTCGCAGTCGACGGCGGCGATCGACGAGAACGGCGCGTTGCAGCTCGGGCACCGGCGTAAGAGGACGCCGTTGCACTGCGGGCACACATCCGGCAGCTCGTCCTCGTACTGCTCGAACCAGCGCCGGCCGGCGCCGCAGCCGAGGCACACGGCCACCCAGTCGCCGAGCACCTTGCGGCGCTCCTCACGCAGCCAGTCGGACGCCTTGCCCACGGGGTGACTGTAGCCTCGCGAGCGTGATCGCGCCCTATCCGAAGATCGAGCTGCACGTGCACCTCGAGGGCACCGTCCGCGCGCACACGCTGCTCGAGATCGCCCGTCGCAACGACTATCCGCTGCCCGCCGACACCGTCGAAGGGCTCGCCGAGCTCTACCGATTCACCGACTTCCGCCACTTCATCGAGGTGTGGATCCTCACCACGAACGCGCTGAAGAAGGAAGCGGACTACCGCCAGATGGTCGTCGACTACGCCGCCGAGGCGAGGGCGCACGGCGCCGTCTATCTCGAGGGGATCTTCAGCCCGGCTGAGCGCGTGCGCCACGGCTGCACGTGGGAGGACGTCTTCGAGGGCGTCTGCAACGGCGCGCAGGAGGCGAAGGAGCTGCACGGCGTCGAGATCCGCCTGACGCCCGACATCACACGCGGGTTCACGCAGGACGAAGCGCGCGAGACGGTCGAATGGTCGGCGCGCTACCGCGACCGCGGCGTCGTCGGCGTCGGCCTCGGCGGCCTGGAGGCAGAGTTCCCGCCGGAGCCGTACGAGCCCGCCTTCACGCTCGCCCGCTCACTCGGCCTCGGCTCGGTGCCGCACGCCGGGGAGGTCGCAGGTGCGGACTCGGTGCGCGGGGCGCTCGAGGCGCTCGGCGCCGACCGGCTGCGCCACGGCATCCGCGCCGAGGAGGACCCCGGCCTCGTCCGCGAGCTCGCCGCCCGCGGCACGGTGCTCGACGTCTGCCCGCTCTCGAACCTCCGCACCGGAGTGGTCGCCTCGCTCGCCGACCACCCGCTGCCGCGCCTCGCTGCCGCAGGCGTCCGCTGCTCGATCTCGACCGACGACCCCGCGATGTTCGACACCGACCTGGGCCGCGATTACGAGGCCGCCACGTCCTTTGGCCTGCATCCGCGCTCCTTCTATGAAGCCGGCGTCCACGGCGCGCTCTGCGACGAGGAGACCCGGCAGAAGCTGCGAGAGATCGGCGACTCGTACGCCTGGGGTCCGGCCCTGGATCGTTAGAGTGCGGGCGCAGCCATGGCGATTGCGAGAGAAGCCGAGCCCGTCGGCTCGCTGAGCGAGGTCAGAGAAGCAGGCCTCGATCGCGAGGACCTGCTGGGCATCTACCGGAACATGCTCGTGACGCGCGGCGTCGAAGAGCGCGGACACATCCTCTACCGCCAGGGGAAGATCCCGGGCTCGTTCTACACCGGCCGCGGCAACGAGGGCGCCGCCGTCGGCGTCGCGACCGCAATGGGCCCCGAGGACGTCGGCGCGCCGCTGCACCGTGACATGGGCGTGCACATCGTCCGCGGCGTCGAGCCGTGGCGCATCTTCGCCCAGTACATGGCGCGGCAGGACGGCCCGACGCACGGTCGCGACGGCAACGTCCACATGGCCGACGCGCAGCTCGGCCTGATCGCGATGGTCAGCCACTTGCCGGCGATGCTCCCGGTCGCGACCGGAGCCGCGCTCGCGTTCCGTATCCGCGAGGAGCGCCGCGTTGCGCTCGGCTGGTTCGGCGAAGGCGCCTCGGCGCGCGGCGACGCGCACGAATCGATGACCTTCGCCGGCACGCGCAAGCTGCCGATGATCTTCGTCTGCGACAACAACCAGTGGGCCTACTCGACGCCGTCGCATCTCGAATTCGCGACGGAGCACGTCGCCGACCGCGCGCAGGCGTACGGCTTCGAAGGCGTCGTCGTCGACGGCACCGACGTGCTCGCCGTCTACCGCGAGGCCAAGCGCGCGATCGAGAAGGCGCGCGAGGGCGGCGGTCCGACCCTGCTCGAGTGCCTGACGCTCCGCATGGAGGGTCACGCGGTGCACGACGACGCGTTCTACGTGCCGAAGGTGATGTTCGAGCGCTGGGCGGAGTCCGACCCGCTCGAGCGTTACCGCACCTGGCTACGCGAGCACGCCGACATGACCGAGGACGAGGAGGGCACGATCGTCGAGCAGGTGAAGCACCTCCTGAGCGAGGCGCTCCGGCGCGCAGAGGAGTCGCCGCAGCCGGATCCGGCGCACCTGCTCGACGGCGTGTACGCGACGCCCGAAGACCTCGACACCCCCCACCACAAGTAAGGGAAGCATGGCCGAGATGACCTACCTCCAGGCGATCTCCGACGGGCTCCGCACCGAGATGCGCCGCGACAAGCGCGTGTTCCTGATCGGCGAGGACGTCGGCGTCTACGGCGGGGCGTTCAAGGTGTCGCTCGGATTCCAGGAGGAGTTCGGGCCGTGGCGCGTGATCGACGCGCCGCTTGCCGAGACGGCGATCGTCGGCGGCGCGACGGGGGCGGCGATGATGGGCATGCGCCCCGTCTGCGAGATGCAGTTCGCGGACTTCATCTCTTGCGCGTGGGATCACCTCGTCACGATCGCCGCGAAGCAGCGCTGGCGCGTCGGCACTCCGGTGCCGATCGTCGTGCGGCTGCCGTCGGGCGGCGGTTTCTCCGGCGGCCCGTTCCACTCGCAGAACCCCGAGTCGTCGTTCGCGCACATCCCCGGGCTCAAGTGCGTGTGCCCCGCGACGCCGGAGGACGCGAAGGGACTGTTGATCAGCGCGATCGAGGATCCGAACCCGGTGCTCTTCTTCGAGCACAAGCACCTGTACCGGCGCATCAAGGCGGAGGTGCCCGAAGAGCGCTACACGATTCCGATCGGGAAGGCGCGCACGCACCGCGAAGGGAGCGACATCTCGGTGATCACGTGGGGCGCGATGGTCTACACCGCCGACGAGGCCGCGCAGCAACTCGAGAAGGACGGCGTCTCGGTCGAGGTCGTCGACCTGCGCACGGTCATGCCGTGGGACAAGGAGGCGGTGCTCGAGTCGGTGCGCAAGACGTCGAAGGTGCTCGTACTGCACGAGGACACCCGCACGGGCGGCTTCGGCGGCGAGATCGCGGCGACGATCGCCGAGGAGGCGTTCGAGGACCTCGACGCACCGGTCAGGCGCGTCGCGGCCCCCGACACGCCGGTACCGTTCGCGCCCCCGCTCGAGAAGGCGTTCATCCCACAGGTCGAAGACGTCGTGAAAGGCCTCCGCGAGCTCGCGGAGTACTAGGACGCGAAAGGAAGCCATGGCCACGGAGACCGCAACCGACGTCGTGATGCCCCAGATGGGCGTGTCCGTCTCCGAGGGCACGATCACGAAGTGGCTGAAGCAGGAGGGCGAGACGGTCGAGGCCGACGAGCCCCTGCTCGAGATCTCGACCGACAAGATCGACACCGAGGTTCCGAGCCCGGCCTCCGGCACGGTGACGCAGATCCTCGTCCAGGAGGGCGAGACGGTCGAGGTCGGGACGAAGCTCGCCCAAATAGGGGGAGCCGGAGCGACTGGAGGCGCGCAGCCCGAGGCCGCGCAGCCCGAGACCACAGCGCCGGAGCCTGAGGCAAGCGTTGCGCCGCCCGAGCCCGTGACGCAGGCCGCCCCGAGCAGCGAGCAGCAGGCAGCGGTTCCACCGGTGCAGCAGCCGTCCGGCAACGGGAAGGCGTTCGTGTCGCCGGTCGTCGCACGTATCGCGTCCGAGCACGGCGTCGACCCCGGCCAGGTGCACGGCACCGGTCGCGGCGGCCGCGTGACGAAGAAGGACATCCTCGATTTCATCGAGTCCGGCGGACAGGCCGCCGCGCCGGCGCCGCCGCAGGCTCCCGCTGCGCCCGTGGCCCCGGTTGCGGCGAAGCCGGCCGCTGCCCAGGCGCCGCCCGCGCAGGCCCAGCAGGGCGAGAGCCTCGAGCCGGTGACCGCGATGCGCCGCGGCATCGCCGAGCACATGCGCCGCTCGCTCGACACGGGCGCGCATGTCACGAGCGCGATCGAGGTCGACATGTCGCGCGTCGTCGCCGCACGCACGCAGCTGAAGAAGGAGTACCAGGCTGCGTACGGGGTCAACCCGACGTACCTCGCGTTCATCGCACGTGCGACGGTGCAGACGCTGAAGGACTACCCGTACGTCAACGGGGAGTTGCGCGGCGACTCGATCGTGACGCGCAGCTACGTCAACCTCGGTATCGCCGTCGAGCTCGCGGACGGTAAGGGGCTGATCGTGCCGGTGATCAAGAACGTCGAGACGATGAACCTGCTCGGCATCGCGAAGGGCATCGCCGACATCGCCGCGAAGGCGCGCGACAAGAAACTGATGCCGGACGACGTGCAGGGCGGGACGTTCACGATCACGAACCCCGGCGGCTACGGCACCTTCCACGGCACGCCGGTGATCAGCCAGCCGCAGTCGGGCATTCTCGGCACCTATGCGGTCGTGAAGCGTCCGTGGGTGATCCAGGACGAGCTCGGCAACGACGTGATCGCGATCCGGCCGCTGATGAACGTCACGCTCACGTACGACCACCGTCTCGTCGACGGCGCGTACGCGGGCCGCTTCCTCCGCGACCTGCGCGCCCGGCTCGAAGCCTGGGAAGGAGACGGCGGCTGAGAAGGCTCCGTCCGCGTTAGTGGCCTGACCACTAACCTGACGACCATGGCGCGCGGCGGATACGTGATGCACCTCGGCACGGTTCCCTACGGGGAAGCGTGGGAGCTCCAGCGCTCGCTCGCCGGCGCCGTGTCGCAGGGCGCGATCCCGGACACGGTGCTCTTCCTCGAGCACCCGCCCGTCGTCACGCTCGGCCGGCGCACCGATGAGGACGCCGAGCTGCACCTTCCGGAGAACGCCGAGGTCGAGGTCGTCGAGACGAACCGCGGCGGCAAGTCGACGTTCCACGGGCCGGGCCAGCTCGTCTGCTATCCGATCCTCGACCTGAAGCGGCACGGCCGCGACGTGAAGCAGTACGTGCGCAACCTCGAAGAGGCGCTCATCCGCACCGTCGAGCCGTTCGGGCTCGAGGCGGAGCGGATCGACGGGCTCACCGGGGTCTGGCTGACGCCGCCGCCGCGCAAGCTCGCGTCGATCGGCGTGCACGTGTCGCGCTGGGTGACGACGCACGGTTACGCGCTGAACGTCGATCTCGACCCCGCACCGTTCACCGACTGGATCACCGCCTGCGGGCTCGAGGACGCGGCGTTCACGACGGTCGCCCGCGAGGCGGGACGGCCGGTCACCGTCGACGACGTCCGCCCGCACGCCGTCGCCGCGCTCGAGCAGGTGTTCGGGCTCGAGCTCGAGCCGCTCCCGGTCGAGGACGGCGCGGGTCTCTGGACACAGCCCGTGCACGCGGGCCTTTCGTCGCGGTGAGCGAGCTGGAGACGATGGACAGGTTCGGCGCGCAGGCCCGCGACGATGCGCGTCACTCCGTACCGACTAGGCCGGACGGCTAGACGGGCCGAGCCCGTCGACACTCGTCCAGCAAGACACGTCTGGTGCCAGGCACGGGACGGGTCTGCCGGGGAGATGTCTGTGTCTGGAGATGGCGGGTCGGCGCCGAGCCGCGGCGCGGCGCCGACCCGCCGCCATGTCCAGCGCAGCCACGTCAGGTGCCAGGCACCAAGACGTGTCCGTAAGGGACAAGCAGCGGTGGGCTATGCGAGGTGCGACGGGGGAGCGACGGCAGGCGGGCGCAGCCCGTCGAGCACGATCTCCGGGTACGTGCTGGCGGTGGGGACGAGCGCCAGCACGTCCTCGGCGGTGACGTTCTTCCGGACGGCCCCCGCAACCTGCGCGCGCCGCAACAGCCGCGCGACCGCGGCGACGAGCGCGTCGACCTCCGGCGTCATCTGACAGCGCTTCATCGCCTCGATCAACGCGTGGTTGCGCGCATACGCGTCTGCCGCCTCGCGGACGAAACGGTCGAACGCCGTGCCCGCATCCCGCTCTGCGCACGCCGCCTCTGCGGCGGTCGCGAGCTCGCGCATGTGACCGGCGAGGACCGCGGCGAGCAGGGCGTCCTTCGTGGGAAAACGGCGAAAGACCGTGCCGTGCCCCACCCCTGCCCGCCGGGCGATCTCGTCGACGCTCGCGTCGACGCCCTGCTCGGCGAAGCACTCGGTGGCCGCACCGAGCAGCCGGTCGAGGTTCCGCTGGGCGTCGGCGCGAAGCGTCATACCGCGACGGTCACCGTGTGCTCCATCTCCTGCTCGATCCGCGCGACGTCTCGCTGGCGCAGCATCGTCACGAGCGCGACGAGGCCTGCCAGCACGAAGAGCGAGCTGCCCGCGAATGCCCAGTGGAAGCCGCGCACGAGCTGCGCGGGCGCGTCGCCGTGCATGCGGCTCGCGGCGAGCGTCGAGAGGATCGCGAGGCCGAGCGCGCCGCCGACCTGCTGTGAGGTGTTGAAGAGTCCGGACGCGAGGCCCTGGTCCTCGTCCTCGAGCCCGGTCGTCGCGACGAGCGTGAGCGACACGAACACCGCGCCCATCCCGAGCGACGTCAGCAGCAGCGACGGGAGCACATTCGAGACGTACGAGCCGTCGACGGGGATCCGGGTCAGGAGCAGGAGCCCGCCCGCGGCGACGACCATCCCGATCGCCGAGACGATCCGCACGCCCACCCTGGGCCCGAACGCGGATGCGAGGCCGGCGGAGAGCATGATCCCCGCGGTGAACGGCAGGAACGCGAGCCCAGCCTTCAGCGGGCCGTAGCCGAGCACCCGCTGGATGTACAGCGAGTTGAAGAAGAACATCGCGAAGAGGCCCGACCCGACGAGGAACATCACGACGTTCGCCGCGCTGAGCGAGCGGACGCGGAAGATCGACAGCCGGACGAGCGGCGCCTTCGCGCGCGACTCGATCACGACGAAGCCGACGAGCAGCGCCGCCGAGATGACGAACGTGACGATCGTCTGCGCGGAGCCCCAACCCTTCTGCTGCGCCTGGACGATCGCGTAGACGAGCGACATCAGGCCGCCGGTGACCGTCACCGCGCCGGCGACGTCGAAGCTGCGATGGGCCGCCTCGTCCTTCGACTCCGGTACGAGCCGCATGGAGAGGATGAACGTCGCGATGCCGACGGGGACGTTGATGAAGAAGATCCACGGCCACGAGAACGCCTGGGTGAGCGCGCCGCCGAGCACGAGGCCGACGGCGCTGCCGCCGATGGCGATCGCCGCCCAGACGCCGAGCGCCTTCGCGCGGTCGGAGCCTTCCTTGAAGGTGGTCGAGATGATCGCCAGCGCGGCCGGCGAGATGAACGCGGCGCCGAGGCCCTGGAGGGCGCGCGCGCCGATCAGCATCCCGGAGCTCGTCGCGAGGCCGTCGAGCAGCGAGGCCAGCGTGAAGACGATCACGCCGCCGAGGAAGAGTCGCTTGCGCCCGAGGAGGTCGCCGGCGCGGCCGCCGAGCAGCAGGAAGCCGCCGAAGACGAGCGTGTACGCGTTGACGACCCACTGGAGGTTCGCCTCGGTCATGCCGAGGTCTTTCTGGATCGAGGGGAGCGCGACGTTCACGACGGTCGCGTCGAGGACGACCATGAACTGCGCGAAGCAGATGAGGACGAGGATTACCCAGGGGTTCGTCGAGTGGCGCATCGGACTCCAATTCTAAGCGGACGGGTCAGTCCGCTTACGGTAGCCGACGGTCGCCCCCCACCGCAAACGTAGACTGAGAGCCGTGGAGACCTCGCTTCCCGTCGCCGAGCGCCCGCGCCGGCCCGAGTGGATGAAGGTGCGCGCGCCGTCGAAGGACGGCCGTTTCTTCGACGTCCAGAAGCTGCTCCACGGCCTCTCGCTGAACACGATCTGCGAGGAGGCGAGGTGCCCGAACATGTCCGAGTGCTGGGGCCGCGGCACCGCGACCTTCCAGATCCTCGGCGACACGTGCACCCGGGCGTGCCGGTACTGCTACGTGCACTCCGGCCGGCCGTAGACGCCGCCGG
>Ga0082335_1006104_pt1 | contig 15857 bp, 22 predicted proteins | sample Subgrocontami58m_FD_72375 | JGI IMG/M metagenome (GOLD analysis project Ga0082335, IMG submission 72375) | Subsurface groundwater microbial communities from S. Glens Falls, New York, USA - GMW37 contaminated, 5.8 m (SPADES assembly) (version 2) ... | reverse complement strand
CGAGGGAGACTTCCTGCCCCGAGACGAGGATGTGCGCCCGCGCCGGGTCGGGAGTCTCGGCGAGCCCGAGTGTGTGCAGCTCCTCGTCTTCAGACTGGAAGCCGGGATAGGCCCACCCGGGCGTCGAGGACGAGGCGCCCTCGCGGTAGCGGTGCAGGGGGCTCTTCGGTGCTGCTCGCGCGATCGCGAGCACGCTCTGTCGTCTCTCGGCGAAGAACTTCTCGGCCGCGCTCCGCGCGGCGAGGTCGTAGCGGTCCGAGCCGGAGTCGTGCCCCCGGAGAACTGCGCGGAGCTGCCGTCGGGTAACGGGGTCAACCGGCATGTCGATCAGCTCCCAGTCGAGTGCGTGCCGGACCGCCACGGCGATCGCGTCGATCTCCTCGTCGGTCCACTCGGTACTCTCGACGGACTGTTCTGCGGCCCAGTTGCCGATCGCGTAGAGCCTGCCGCAGCCCGTCTTGCCGTACCACCGGCGGCTCTCGTCGCAGACGATCCAGTGGTCGCCCTCGATCGTCTTCTCCGTGCCGAGGTACGCGAGGTTCCTCCCGCACGTCTCGCACACGCCACCCGTGACGTTCTTCGGGAACCTGTACCGCCCGGTCGAGTCGCGGGTCAGGTGGACTTCTTGCTGGTGGACGTAGATGGACGCCACGGCTACTCGTCCTCGTCGAGTCCGAGCAGGCGCCGCTCCTCGTCCTCGGACTGGAAGCCGTGGTAGCGCCACCAGGGGATGTGAGGCATGACTCGGACCTATCTCGCCCGACACCAGTCGCTGTGTCCCGGCTGCCCGGGACCGATCCCGAGGGCCTGCGCCCCGCACTCACAACCCCCGCCCGCGACGCGGCGGTGGATGGAGCCCGAGCCGATGACCTCCAGTTCGTGCTCGAAGCATTGCCACTCGCTGATCAAGTCCCCCGCGTCGTTGACCGTCTCGTCCTCGCACTCGACGACGAGGGTCGGATCCTCTCCGTCAATGCCGAGGTCATAGTCTCGGACGTGTCCGTACACGTCTGTGCCACGGACCGATCCGACATCTCGACTGACGACTTGCACGCGCGTCCCGACGGGCGCGACGCGCCGGACTTCCTGGAGCCAGCGCTTCTTCTTGTCGTCGGAGTTCCGGAGCTGCGTCGGGTCCAGCCCGTGCACGACGTTCCAGTCGATGAGGTCTCGGACCGTTGATGCCATGCTCCTTGTTATCGCACGTCCAGCTCCCGGTCGCAGAAGTGGTCGTCGAGTGCGCCGCGGAGCCCGAAGGGGACCTGGAGCCCCGCGATGTCCTCCTGCTCGAACCACCGGGCGGAGGCGACCTCGTGCTCGGCGAGGCGGACCTCCACCCCGGGCACCCCGGGCGCGCGGAAGACAGCCGTGCACGCCGGCTCTCCGTGCTTGCCGACCGCCGCGTAGACGCCGAGGAGCCGGAGGGCGGACTCTGGGATGAGGACCCCGACCTCCTCGCGCAGCTCCCGCACGGCCGCCGCGGCGAGGGGCTCCCCGGGCTCGACGATCCCGCCGGGCGGGACCCATCCCAGGCCGTCGGCGCGCTCGGTGAGGAGGACTCGGTCGTCGCCGTGAAGGACGACCGCCGCCCCGATCGAGGGCGGGACGTCGAGCAGCGGCTCCGGGTCCTCCCGGAGTCTCGCCTCCAGGCGTGCCAGGGCGCCGAGGTCTGAGACGTCCTCGTAGGTGCCCGGGTAGGGCACCGCCCGGCAGCGCGTGAAGCGCGCGAGCTGTCCGAGGAGCGTCGTCACCTCCTTCTCCCCGCGCCCGGACCGCGGCAGGCCCGGCAGGGCCGCCAGGAGGCTCCTGCCGCGCACGGCCGCGTAGCCGGCGAAGAAGTCGCCCCGGAAGCCGGGGCCGGGGACCTCGACCCAGACGTCTCCCCCCGCGCCCCAGGCCGTCGGACCGCGAGCGAGGACCGGCCCCTGTGTCGGGCTCCCGTCCTCCCGGTCCCACCGGACGAAGGTGAAGAGTGCGTCCTGGTGGCCGTCCAGGCGCAGGGTCTGCCCCGCGTGGAGGTTGTCACAGGACAGGAGCAGCACCTCGTCGTCCGGGCCCACGTAGGCCGCGGCGCGCTCGACCTCGCCGGCCCACCCGGTCGGGCGGTCGGAGGGGACGAACGCGACTCCCTGCAGCTCGGGGGCTCGCTCGGTGAGCAGGCGCACGTGCTCGGGGGGACAGACCACGAGGACCCGCTCGCAACCCGAGCGGCGCGCGAAGTCGAGCTGGTGGCCGAGGAGCGAGCGGCCTCGGAGCGGGAGCGCCGCCTTGCTCGTGTAGTGACCGAGCCCGGTCCGGGAGCCCCGGCCGCCCGCGGCGATGACGCACATGTAGGTCGTGGACATGAGCGAGGAGCTTACCACACGGCTCGCTCGACGAGGGAGCGAGTCAAAAAAAGTTGCTTGACATTTTCGGTTCAGGACACAGCCTTTCAAGTGAAGGAGGTGTCCTGATGGAGGCCGATGTCATCTTCCGGTCCCCGCGCGTCCTCATCGAGGAGAAGCTCGACGGGTCACAGGTGGCGGTCGCCTCCGCCGGGGACGGGTCCGCCCCGTGGATCCGGAGCAAGAACCACGTCCTCGTCAAGGGGTACGGGCGCAAGGGCACCAGTTCAAGATGCGCCGGCCGGACTTCCGGCCGCGCGAGGACTTCAACGAAACACCGCTGCGGCGACGCCCGCGCAAGGAGTCAAGATGAAGGTCGGACACGGAATTTTCATGTGGGGCCCGAGGGAACGCCAGACGCAGCGCTACGGCGTCTTTTATCTGACTGCGCGCACGTACGACGACAAGGTGTCGTCGAATCTGGACTTCCCGAGAGCACTCGAAGGTCGTCGCGTGCGGGTGTACGCCGTCGTGACCGAGAGTCGGAACAGCGGCCACGCGGGGGACCGCGCGATCGGTGTGTACCCGAGTCGCCCGGAGGTCGGGGAGCGCGTGGAGATCGGCGTCGGGCGACTCGGGGAGTCGCGCAGGGCAGAGGGAGAGGTCGCCGTCGTGCTCCAGCCTGCCGACGGGCGCGCCCATTTTTGGTGTGATCCGCGACCGTGGTATCGCCTCCACGATCAGACCGTCGATCTCTACGTCGAGGAGACGAACGAGGCATTCTCGCCCGCGCCGCCGTTTGCGCCCATCGACGCGGACGGCCTGATGGTCTTCGCGAACGGAGACGGCAGTTTCCAGATCGTCACGTCAGGAGGCGGCGGCGGACGCGAGGGGAACTAACGTGTCACGACGGTGCGCTTCGCGCGACTGATCTGGTATGCGCACCCTGCGTGAGCTGTTGAACCTCGTCGGCTTCCTACCCGCTCCTCTGGGTCCTCCACGGGCTGGGCGTCATCGCCGTTCGCGACCGCCACGGCGAGCCGTCCCCGCGGTGGCGCTGGGACTGACTGCGTGATAGTCTCCGTCGCGATGGACATGCGACCCGAGACGGAGACCACCGTCCACCTCATCCTCGACACGTTCAGTGGTGCGGACGGGGGCGGAGACTTCGCGGACTTTCGCAGTCTCGTCGAAGAAATGGACCGGCGCGCGGCTGGCGGCGACGCCGCGGCAGAGAAGATCCTCAAGGTCGTCACGGACTTTGCTCGCCTCATCGAGGTCGCGAAGCGCCTGGGTGCACGGGGGCGGTATGGCCTCTGAGGGGCTCCGCGTCTACGTCGGCGCCGGCCAGGACGCCCCGGACTGGACCTCGCGCGGCTGGCTCTGCAATGACCTCCCCGAGGCGGCGGCGATCTACGGGTCGATCGGGCTCATCGGGCCGTGCTGGGTCCTGTCCGTCCCGGACGGCTCCGTCTCTGAGATCATGGCCCGGGGGGTCCTCGAACACCTCACCTACCACGAGGTGACCTGGGCCTTCGCCGAGTGGAGGCGCGCGCTCGCGCCCGGCGGTCACGTCGACGTCGAGGTCCCCGACGTCATCGAGTACCTGCGCGAGTACGAGAGGATCACCCGCGAGGGGACGCCCTGCCCCAAGGAGTGGAGTGACTGCTACCCCGGCGAGCCCGAGGACCACGTCGTGTGCTCGGGCGCGGACCGCTGGCTCCGGCGCGCGATCTGCGGCTGGCAGCGCTACCCCGGCGACGAGCACCGGAGCGCGTGGACGGAGCCGCTCTTCCGCCACTATCTCGGCAAGTACCTCTCGCCCGCGTTCGAGGTCCGCCGGATGGCGATCTCCTTCGACGAGGACGACCCGGGCGCGCGGGTGAGGCACCTGTGGGCGAGGGCGCGGAGGGAGGCGTCGTGAGAGCCGCCTTGACCGACGACGAGATCGAGGCGATCGCGCACGAGGCGTGGGACGCCGCGATCGGGGCGGACCCCGCAGGGCACGGCATTAGTCCGTGGAACAAGATGACTTCGGCGGAGCGCGAGGAGGAGGACGGTCCAGTCGGATCGATTCAACGTCTCCTCGACGGGCGGCGCACGGACGAGGAGGAGGTCGACGAGTGGTGCTGTCCAGAGGCGGGGCGCGCGTTCGTCCGCGCCGTCCGCGCCCGGATCGGGCAAGGCCGCGCGCGTGGAGGACGCTGCGTCTCGTCGGGAGGCACGTGCGCCAAGTGCGGCGAGCCCAAGGACGTCATGACGGGAGGCTGCTCGGATGCGTCCTGCTCGGAGTATCTCGGGTGGCGCTGATGTCGTCTCTGCGGGGCGAGGTCTGGCGGATACCGTAGACGCTCACATAGCAGGCGTAGCACAACAGAGGAGGGCTTGAAATGAAGACGAACGACTACCTCGCTGGAACCAACGTTCTGGTCGACGAAGATCCACCCAAGCCGACCAGCATCAGCCGATGGCTTGGGATCGATCGGACGTGGTTGTTTTTGATCGGGGTGTTTCTCGGGGCGGCGGTCGAGCGCTGGCGAGGTCGTTCCTAGAACTCGATCGCGCCCTTGTCCAGCAAGCAACTGAACACGCCGGCCGCAGCGCCCCATGCCGCACCGAGTTTGGCCCCCAAGGCGCCACGCTTGACGCCGCACTTGGCGAGCTGTTTCCAATTCGTTTTCAACTCCCGATCGGGGATGGCGTCACCGTTCGCGTCATCGGGACCCGAGAGGAGTCCTCCGTGAAGACCGTCCGCATCACCGCCCCCCTCGCCCTTGCCGCCGTCCTCGCCGCGAGCCCCGCCCGCGGCGTCACCGCGCAGTACGAGCCGGACTGCTCCGGCATCGAGATCCGGCAGCTCATGCTCAGCGAGGGCGTCTTCGACTACGCGTGGCAGATGATCGAGGCGACCACGACCTACACCGAGCAGATGACGGGGACGCAGAAGGACAGCTACACCTACCTCTGGTACTTCGGCCCCTGGCAGGGAGTCGGACCCGGTTTCGTCAAGGTGTCGGTCCCCAAGCTCAAGGCCGGCGTCCGGGACACCGTCTGGGTCATCTCCTGTCACTCGACTTCGTCGAACTGCGACAGCGGCGCGGACCTGCACGGCAACTACCTCGAACCCCGCATCGGGATCTGCGACCGGTTCTGGAAGGAGGTCGTCCCGACGGGGGAGGCCCCCCAGGCGATGATCCACGAGTGGAGCCACAACGTCCTCGGGACGATCGACGTCGGGTACTCCTGCGTCGACGCGCACAACCTCGTCGCCCTCGGCAACGTCCTGGCGGCGCTCATCAACGCCCGGAACTGGGAGTGCTTCTACCGGACGTCGTGGCAGACGATGACGAACCGGGGATGCGCCGTGGCGGGGGCGCGCTCCGAAGATGTCTCACTCGGGCTCGTTCTCGTTGCTCTCGTCTGCGTCCCGGTCGTCGGCCGTCGCCGGAAGTGGGTACCGGGCGTCACGGTCGCGTGCGCGGTCGCGGTTCTCGGCTACGTCGCGGCGCACATCGCGCTCTCGCGCGCTGGGGCAGATGCGGACGCGCCGCCCCCGGCATCCTCGCTGCACTGCTCCGCGGTGATCGAGGGGACCGTGGCCCGTGTCTCGGTCGAGAGCGGCCCCCAGGGCGCCGTCGAGTTCCTCCGCTGGGGGACTCCCTGGGAGAACGCGGCCTCGGGCCTGCCGCCGAGCGTGCTGGTCTTCGATCCGGACGGCGAGCGCGTGATGTGGCGGCGCGGGACGCCCCACGTGACGCGACGGCTCGCGAGCGCGACCGAGCACGACTACGTGCACCTCGGCCCGCGCGAGCGCGTCGAGGCGCGGGTCGACCTCTCCAGGTGGTTCGACCTGCCGCCCGACCTGAGCGGGTACGATATCCACTTCGTCCTGCTCGGGCAGGAGGGCGAGACGATCCTGTGCGAGGGGACCCCCGCACCCGCCCCGCTGCGGGGGGCTGAGTAGGGGTCCCGCGATGAGGGTCTGGACTGCGCTCGCCGCCGCGACGGTGGTGGCGACCGGGTGCTATAACTTCGACTCGTTCTCGCGCTGCTGGGATGCGAGTTGTCACCCGGGCGACATGGTCGTTCCGGAGGACGCGGGGGGCGTCTTGGACGCGTCGAGGGTCGACTTGACTCCGGACGCCTCGGTGGAGAGCCCGCCGAGCTGCGCGAGGCTCTCTCGGACCTGCGGGGCCTCGCGAGACCGGAGCTGCTGCGAGAGCCTCCTTGTGCCGGCCGGGGCGTTCTTGCGATCGGATGACTCGGACTTCCCTGCGGCCGTCGGCGACTTCCGCCTCGACCGCTACGAGGTGACCGTCGGCCGATTTCGGAAGCTGATCGAGGCGGGCGGCCCCGGGACACAGGTTGCGCCGCCTCCGGGAGGTTCCGGTGCGGGTGTCATGCCGGGCACCGGGTGGGACCCAGCCTGGAACGGACAGCTCTCCATGAACCCCGCGACAATCCGCGCGGCGCTCCGGTGCGACGCGAAGTACGAGACGTGGACGGATGCGCCCGGCGCGAATGAGAGCAGACCGATCAACTGCGTCGACTGGTACGAGGCGTTCGCGTTCTGCGTCTGGGACGGGGGACGCCTACCGACGGAGGCAGAGTGGAACTACGCGGCGGCTGGCGGGAACGATCAGAGGCCGTACCCGTGGTCGACGACTCCCTCGGACGTCACGATCGACCCGTCTTACGCCGTCTACAACGGCGCACCGCTCGCGGTGGTTGGATCGAAGTCCCCGAAGGGTGACGGTCGTTGGGGGCACTCGGATCTCGCCGGGAACGTGTGGGGATGGGTCCTCGACTGGTACGGTGCCTACCCGAAACCCTGTGTCGACTGCGCGAACGTGGCCCCCGCGCAGGTTCGCGTCCTGCGCGGAGGGAGTTTCGGCAGCAGTGCGTCCGTCCTGCTCACGATGATGCGCCCGAATGCGCCCCCTTCGCACCGGGACAACAGTAGCGGGTTCCGCTGCGCGAGGAATGCGCGCTAGGCGATTCGAGTGGGAACTCCTCGAAATGAGTGGAGCGCAACGCTCCCCTCGACGTATCGCGTGCAGCGGTGCGAGCACTGGCTCTGGCGCAGGACGCCGACCGCGGAGGTCGAGAAGATCCGGCTCAAGATCGCGCAGGGGGAGGTGTGGTGTTACTGGTTCGGCGACTTCGATCCGATCGCGGATTGGGGTGGCGAGTGGAAGAAGGACGTCTAAAGATCTCGCTCCGGTCGTTCAACTAAATATGCGGCCCTGTCGATCCGGTGAGAGCATCGTGGGGAAAAATGTCTAGGATGATGATGTACGCGCTCGTCACCCTCGCCTTCGTGGCGTGCTCGTCGGGTCCACAGGCGATGATCGACGCCGGCTCGCCCGCTGGACTCCTCACCGTCGTCCTCGAACATCTCCACGAGGCGGACTCCGAGCGGCTCGTGACCGACGGGTGCCCGGGTGCCGTCGTGGTGTTCACTGACCGCGCGCCGCACACGATCGGGTGCGCGACCGACGCGGGTGAGACGGAGTTCCACCCGAGCATCCTCCCGTTTCGCTACGTTTACTGCCCGCAGTGGGATCACACGATCGTCATCTGCGCGATCGCCCGCACCGTCGCGGTGTGCAGTGGTCACCTCGCGCGCCCGATGGTGGTCGAGGAGATCGACCGCGATACCTGGGCGCCGGGCACTCCGGGATGCATCGTCGTCGCGTGTGATCTGGCCGTCGGAACCTGACCTCCAAAGGAGACCGCATGAACTCGTTTACTTTCAGCTACCCCGATGTTCCCGCCGGCACGCCCGACTACCCCGGGCGCATCGGCATCACCAGCGACTTCACCGCCAAGGCGGTGGCGGCGGGCATCGATCTCGCGCAGCCGTTCGTGATCGCCTACGCCGACGAGAACCCGCCCGGCACGATCCCGTGCTGCGCGGACCCCCAGATCGAGACGGGTGACGGCAAGCATCACGGCTGGTGCATGCGCGGCATCTCGTCGCAGGGCGGTGGATGCCCCGATGCCGTCGGCGGGCGCTCGTGGATGGCCTGCAACTGCGGCCCGCAGGTGGGTGCCGTCGCGGGCGTCGTCTACCAATTCTAGACGGGGGAGAAGCTGGGTCAAGCAGTCAGGAGACAGACGTCTGAGACGGTGCCTTCCAGCGGGATCCTCTTCGAGTCCATCACCGTCTCGCAGGGGTTGTCTCGCGCGACTTCGAGGGGAGGTAGATTTCCGATCGACGCCACGGACGGGGCGGTCACGGTGGTCTCTCCGTCGATCAAGATCGACACCCGGCCGCCTCGACGGCGAACTTCGATCCGGTGCGGATTTGCGTCGCGGATGATGTTCGACGTGCCGCGGAACGTCTCGGACGGGCTCCCGACCTCGAACACGATCTCCCAAAAGAACCCGAGGTAGGCGTCCCAGAACGAGCCGATCGGATCACACGTGCTGCGCTGATACAGGAGGGTCTGCTGGAAATTCGGGTCGCGGACAGCCCGAAGCACGAAGCGGATCGTGAAGTCGCCTGTCCCGACGTTCGCGAGAGACGAGACGCACCCGAGTAGATCCGGGCGGACCCCACCGTCGGGAGTTCCAGGGATCGTCAGTGCCGACTCGCTGCAGGCGAGGAGTCCCGCTCCGGTGCCGACCAGCCCTCCGAACAGCGCGCCGACTCCGCGGCGCTCGCGAGACGCGAGCAGGGCGCCGATCGCGCTCCCGACGAGAGGGCCGGCGAGGAGGAGGACGAAGGAGGAGCCGGACTTCTTCATGGATCAAAACTACAGGACGAGCCCGGCGCTGTAAAATAATTGGCTGTTATCCCCCGTCGCGTCGCGGCGTCCCGTCTGGCGCGAACTCGGTGCTCGGGACGACGCGCCAAGTCCGGTTCGGATCGTGGGGCAGGTCGGTCGCTCGCACGACGCCGTCGGGCGTGCGCTCGTATTTGGAGTTCGGGCCGACCAGGGCCTGCCCGACCGGAGGGAAGTCAAGAAACCACGAAAATTCAGGTCGCTCGCTCACGCCGTGGCCTCGCCGAACATCTCGACGCTCCACGTCGCCGCGCGGTGAAAACGGACCCGGAACGTCGCCGCGGCGGCGATCGGGACGACGACTCCCGGAACGACCTCGCGACCGCGCGAGAACCAGCTCGTCAGACCAGTGAACGCCAGGACTTCACGCTGGTCGACGGTGGCGCTGATGATCTCGGTCGCTGGCTCGGAGGAGTCCTTGCCGTCTGTCGCGAAGATCTTGTCGATCCGGAAGTTCACGCACACGGCAACGCTCTCCTCCTTGACGTCACCCGCCTCGCCGATCGCGAACGTACCGATCTGCCAGGACCGGACAGGCGGGTTCGTTTTCTCCAGGAGCGCGGCGACTTCGCGGGCTGTGTCGAAGCCCGCGTGCGGGTTCTGCCAGCGTTCGTCACGGAACTCTGCGACGCCCCGGTGGGGGTGCTCCCACCGGACCGGGCGCATCCCCTTGCCGTAGGCGACGTCGTAGAGCCGGAGCGCCTCTGGTGCACTGAGTCGCGTCTCGACGGACGACGGAGTCTCCCCAGGGCGCGCCCAGTGCGTCACGCGCCAGCCGCTCGCGAGGAGGGACCCGTGCGGCAGGACGATGTCCTTGACGAGTCCCTGATCTGAGGTGACGAGGAGGTGCGTCGTCACGCGTCCTCCGGTTCGCCGCGCTCGCGATGCTTCTCGATCTCGATGTCCGCGAGCACCATCTCCCGGACGAGCTGCTCGAAGGAGACTCTCGGCTCCCAGCCGAGTTCCGCCTTGATCTTCGAGGCGTCGGCCCGGAGGTGCCGGACCTCGGCGAGCCGGACGAGCTTCGGGTCGACCTCGACGTGGTCGCGGAAGTTGAGGTCAACGACGCCGAACGCCTCGCGGGCGAAGTCCTCGACCGAGTGGGAGACGCCCGTGCCGACGACGTAGTCGCGCGGTTCGGGCGCGCGGAGGATGAGCTTCATCGCCTCGACGTACTCGGGCGCCCACCCCCAGTCGCGCTCCGCCTTCAGATCTCCGAGGAGCAGCTTCTCCTGCTGTCCGAGGTAGATGCGGGCGACGGCCCGGCTGATCTTGCGCGTGACAAATTCGATCCCGCGGCGAGGCGATTCGTGATTACCCAGGATGCCGGAGACGGCGTGCAGGCCGTAGCTCTCGCGGTGATTACGAACCGTGTGAAACGCCATGACTTTCGCGATCCCGTAGGGACTCCGCGGGTAGAACGGCGTCTCCTCGTTCTGCGGCGGCGGCGACGCTCCGAACTGCTCAGAACTGGCGGCCTGATACACGCGCGCGCGAGGCGCGTGTTTCCGCACCGCCTCCATGAGACGCAGGGTCCCCATCCCCGTGACTTCCATCGTGTGCTCGGGAACCTGCCACGACGCGCCGACGAAGCTCATCGCCGCGAGGCCGAACACCTCGTCGGGCTGGACGGACGAGATGATCTGGTCGAGCGAAGACTGATCTGTCACGTCTCCTGTGTGGAGTGTGACCGTTTTTGCCTCGATCAGGTGTCGGATGTAGCGGAGCGGCGAGCGGCGTCGAACAACGCCGTGGACCTCGACTTCTTCCCGGACGAGCGACTCCGCGAGATAGGACCCGTCCTGGCCCGTGATGCCGAAGATGAGCGCCTTCATTGGAGGCAGACGGTACACGACTCTGGCGCGCGGGAGAAGGGGGTCGAGTAGGGCGCCGACCTGGGGAGCCGGCTTTATGCGCTAAGATTATTGTCGATTTTTCTTGACTCGTTCGCACGAGTCCACTAGACATCCGTCCCATGACGATCTCAGAGGGGCTCCACCTCCGGAGCAATTTGAAGAAGAAGCTCGGCGACCTCGCCGCGCGCGCGACCTCATCGGTCACGTACCAGAGCGACAAGCTGCCGGCCTTCGACTTCGCCGAGGTCACGGCGCAGGCTGACCGCGCGACCTCGCAGCTCGTCGACCTGGAGGATCGCATCGCGCGGGCGAACGCCGCGACGACCCTCCCGGCGACCTGGGACACCAGCCAGCCTCGGAGGAGCCTCACGTGGGCTGTCCGGCGGCTCAACCAGTACAAGAGCGAGATCGCGCAGTGCAAGGCGCTCCCCTGCCGCGCGCAGGAAAAGACCTACGAGGAGGAGAGGGACTACGACGCCGAACTCTCCAAGTACGTGATCAAGCGCGCCGAGTACACCTGCAAGCTCCCGGAGGCGCGCCGCGCCGCGCTTCTCGAAGACCTGCAGGAGAAGTTCGACCGCCTGAACGCGGTCGTCGAGCACCTGGACCACGTCACGGTGCTCCCCGAGTAGCCCTCCCTCTTTATGGGGGCGAGGGAGGTCGCGGCAGAACTTCTTCGAAGGGAGGAGAGCGACTTCAGAAGGGATCCCGAGACGAAACTTCCGACCGGCCTGAACAGCCGATCCTCAATGATCTGGGCGACGACACCGAGATGACAACGTCAGCGTCCACGTCGACCAAGCCCTGAGCCCACAGTTCCGAGCCCCGAGCTGGTAGCACCCAGTCCTCGTCCACGACGATCCTCTCCGAGGAAACTCGACGCCTCTTCGAAGAAGTCGAGCCCGGCCTCCTTCGTCCCCACCTTTCTCCGATCATCTTTTTTCGACTCGCTGCCTTGACAAATCGTGTCTCGCGGTGTACGAACGACACCGTGAGCTACACGTACGAGTACCCGCACCCGGCCGTCGCGGTCGACATCGTCGTCCTCAGTGTCGACGCCTCCCTCTCGGACCTCCAGGTACTCCTCGTCCGTCGAGGGGACGACCCGTTCAAGGGTGCCCTCGCCCTGCCGGGGGGCTTCGTCAACCTCGACGAGGACCTCGATGCCGCCGCCGCCAGGGAGCTGCGCGAGGAGACGAGCGTCGACTGCTTCCACCTGGAGCAGATCGGGGCGTTCGGCAGGCCCGACCGTGACCCGCGCGAGCGCGTGATCTCGGTCGCCTACATGGCGCTCGTCTGCCGGGACGCCTGCGAGGTCCGGGCCGGCTCGGACGCGGCCTCCGCGGAGTGGTACCCGATCATCCGCGATCTCGCCTTCGACCACCTCGTGATCCTCACGGCGGCGATCGAGCGCCTCCGGACCGAGATCTGCCGCGCCCCGATCGGGTTCCACCTCCTGCCGAGCCCCTTCACGCTCGGCCAGCTCCAGCGCCTCTACGAGACGATCCTCGACCGCCCCCTCGACAAGCGGAACTTCCGGAGGCGCGTCCTGGCGATGGGGGTCCTCCGCGAGGCAAAACTGGTCCCGGCCCTGCGTGCCGGCAAGTTCTTCCGCTTCGACAAGCGCGCCTACGACCGGGCCGTGCGCGACGGGCTCCGCTTTGGGATCTGGGGATGAGGCTCGGACCGCTCACCGCCCTGTTCTTGCGCCAGTGGACTCAGGTGGAGAGTCGTCTCGCCGAGGCGCAGGCGACAAACCGGGAGCTTCACCGACGCGTTCAGCAGGTCGAGGCCGCCGCGAGCGCCTTCGAGGGGGCCCTGGCGCTCGTCGTCCCGAAGCCCCAGGCCGGCTACGAGGAGACCTACGCGGCGATCGCCTTGAAGAAGGCCCTCGACGGCAAGACCGCGGCGATCGCGCTCATGACGCGCCTCTGTGAGGCCGCCGAGACGCTCCGCCACGCGTGCGTCCCGCACGGCGACGCCCAGCAGCGTGTCAACAACGCTGAGGTCCGCGCGCTCTGCGACGCGCTCGATGCAGTCGCGAGGTCCCGCTCCCACCAACCCGCGACGGCCCAGTGCGACGACTGCGGCTGGCCCCGCGGGGTGCAGGGATCCGATGATCCGGCGCGTTCCTGTCGGGCACACCTCGACGACAACGGGCCGGAGACGCTCGCCTGCCTGCGCCGCACCGTCGAGAGGCTCCGCACCTTGCATACGACAACCGTGGTCGAAGCCTCCGCCCGCGGTGCCTTCGAGCGTAGCCGTGCGACTGCAGGGGCAGTGCCGAGAACGACGAGCACGTCCCGACCCCCCGATCCGAGAGGAGACCCGAAGAGATGATCACCCGCACGCACCGCGACCACAACACCGGCGGCGTCGACCTCGACTACGACCTCGTCAACGACGTCGACTCGTACAAGGACAGCCACCCCCACGCGTTCCCGGAGGGGACGACCGCCATGCAGTCGAGCGTCGTCGACCGGGTCGGCGCCAAGTTCCGCCGATCGACTCGTCTCGTCAGCACGTTGTCCTGGGCCCGCCGACGAGCGACCCGGCGGCCGACTTCGAGCGGCACCGCGTCCGAGTCGAGGAGCTGCTCTGCGAGGCGGGGTTCGTCGTCGTGACGGAAGAGGAGCTGAGGGTCGTCGACAACGATCTCGTCGAGGCAAGTTCGAGATGAGGCGCACCGGGCCAGCTGCGGCAGCGGGGAGGCGCCCAGCGGCAAGAGCAGGAGGCGTGAACACGGCGAGGCGGTTTACGGCACAGCCGTTCCGACGAGAGCGAGGCGCGCGCTACACGGGCGCCATGTCGGGCACACTGCGGCCGGGCGACCTCGCGAAAGAAGTGTTCGGCGAGGAGCTGCACTACGGCGCGCTCATGGCCTACTGCTTCCGTCGTTTCGGTCCGCCGAACGTCGGGAGCGACGACCACAAGGACCTGTGCCGCTGGCGGATCTCGACGCCGATGGAGGGGGTGTTCCTCGACATCAAGATCGGTGGGAGCAGCCACACCAACCTCATGTTCGGCTACATCGTCGAGGAACGGATCGAGCTTGCGCTTGGGAGGGAGAATCGCGCCGGACGTCGGCGCTGGCGCCGCAATGTCGCCCGGTGGGCCAAGCGCCGCTTCCGTGACGATGCGACGGTGCTGGCAGCGATCGAGGAGTGGGACGCGCCGCTCCCGAAGGGCGAGACACCCGAGCAGGAGATGGCGCGGTACGACCGCGACCGGGACAAACAAGAAGCGAACCGCCGCATCATGGAGCCGGTCTGGAAGGCGCGGCGCGAGGCGTTCGGTGACGAGATCCGGTGGTGTGGCCCGCTGAAGGATCGTGTCGACGCCGCACTGCGCGCCGCCATCGCCGACCTCAAGCGCCCCGTCTACGTCCGCGACGTGCCCATCAACGCGACCGGGACGATGGACCACATGAAGGGACACCGGCGCTCTGTCCAGCCGTTCCATGCGGCGGGCTACTGCGTCCCGACGGCGATCTGGGAGGACAAGGACGCCTTCTCCGACCTGTTGGGCATCGCGCAGGCACATGGCGAGGGAGCGGTCGGGGTGCGCGCGGTCGTCGCGAAGCTCGGCGTCGCGAAGGACCTCGACGCCGCGCACGCGGTCCGCGACAAGCTCGACGACAACTGGCGTCACGCGGGCCGTCGCTGGTGGCGCGGAGCGTGGGTCGAGACGCGCGACGACAGGCCCGCGGTCATCGTGCGAGTGGCCCGGAACGCTCCGAAGGACGTGGGCACGGGCGAGGCGGTCATCAACGGAGTGACCGTTGTCGTGGAGAGGGCATGAACGCGCGACCAGCGATCCGGCGTCGGATCGAGAAGTACCTCACGCCCGACGAGGCCGTGTCGCTCGCGCAGAGTCGTCTCGCGCACACTGAGCGCGCGCTGCAGCTAGCGCGAATCGACGCGCAGGAAGCGCTTGCTCAACTGCGACGCGTCCGCGCGCTGGTTCGTGCCCGGTCACAAAAGAGGAGATGAGAGATGAGTCACACCGGGATGTCCGCCTCCGACGCCGCCGCCTACTTCGAGCGCCTGGGCGCCAGGAGTCACCTCGACGCCCACCTCGACGAGGCGATCGACGTGCTCCTCGAAGACAGGACGCGGGCCGTCCGCGCCCTGCGCGAGGCGAACGTGCAGGTCTACCTCGCCTGCACCGGGGCCGGCGCGGGACTCCAGAACATCCTCTGGTCGGCCCCGGGCTGCTCCGACTTCCTCGCGGGGGGCGAGTTCCCCTACCGCAAGGAGCTGACGGAGAGATTCCTCGGGCTGTCCCCGGACAAGTTCTGCTCCACGGAGACCGCGATCGACCTCGCGACGGAGGCGTGCGCCAGGGCCTCCTCCACGCTGCCGCACCGCACGGACTGGGACGTCGACCCTGCCCTCCGGGGGCTCCTCGGCAAGCCCCGCCCCCGCGCGATTGGCCTCGGCCTGACCGCCAGCGTCGCGACGCTGAAGGAGCACCGCGGAGACCACCGCGTCTTCGCGGCCGTCGTCGGGGCGCCCTCGGACGTCGTGTGGGCGAGCGAGGTGGTCCTGCCCAAGGGGGTCGGAGCCGAGGCGCGCTGGAGGGACGGGCGCGTCGCGGACGGCCTCGGGCTCGGGCTCATCCTGCGCGCCGCCGGGGTCTCGTCCGAGTTCTCGCCCGCCGCCAGGGACGTCAGCCGCGAGGCGCGCGAGCAGTTCCTCGCGCGACCCTACTTCAGGGCGGACGGGCGGAGGCTCGCGATCGAGGACATGCCGGCCTCGCGCCCGCTCTTTCCGGGCGCCTTCGACCCGCCGCACGACCGGCACCTCGCGATCGCCAGGGAGACCGGCGCGATCGCCTGGATCGAGGCGCGCGCGCCGCACAAGCCGATGGCCGGGCTCTCGGCC
>Ga0082335_1006102_pt1 | contig 15861 bp, 7 predicted proteins | sample Subgrocontami58m_FD_72375 | JGI IMG/M metagenome (GOLD analysis project Ga0082335, IMG submission 72375) | Subsurface groundwater microbial communities from S. Glens Falls, New York, USA - GMW37 contaminated, 5.8 m (SPADES assembly) (version 2) ... | reverse complement strand
ACGGGTCCCCGCGGGTCGCGGCGGGCGTCAGCATCGCGCGGGCGGTATCGGAAAGCTTGGTGGGGGCCTTGGCCATCTTCGTTCTCCTGGCAGGGGCGCCCGACCATCGGGCGCCTGCTACCAGCCCGAGCCCCGCCGGGCGCACCCGGACGGGGCAGCTGGCGGGGAACGGTTGGTCAGTCAGCGGCCTCGGCCTCGATCGCGGCGTGCATCACGAAGCCGGTGAGGTAGGGCAGTCCCTTGGGGATGCCGGTCTCGCGGGCGGTGGCGCGGCTGATCGTCCAGCCCATCCATTTCGTGGTGGCGGTTGCGATGGCTTCCGCCAGAGGGTGACCGTCAACCAGGGCGTTGGCGACATCGTCCGCGAAATGCCGTCCGTGCCGGCTGTCCAGGAAGGCGCGCACCTCGTCCGGGGTGCATCCGGTGGCGTCGGCAATGGCGGTCATCGCCAAGGGCCAAGCCGCGTTCGCATCCGCGTGATGCGCGATCGTTCCAACGAACCCCCAGACCTGATTGTCCGAGGGGGGCATCTTGCTGGTGCTGGTCATTCTGCTCTCCATCCGCGCCTGGACTTGTTCCCTGCGCGTGATGGACCATTCGCGCTGTGGGCCCCGGGAGCCAAGCGAGTTCGACGATCATTTCATTACAAACTTACCGCGACTGGATTGCGTCATGACCCGTGGTCGCAAGCCGAAGCCCAGCCGCCTGCACGCTGAACAGCGTGGCCATCGTTCCCGGCGCCACCAGCGGGACGGCAAAGTTCAAGGCCGTCGCCTACGCGGACAGCGCCGGTGCCCCTGGCAGCCTGCTGTCCTCCGGCACCGAGGTGGTGGGCTGCACGTCCGGATCGACCCTGACCGGCGCGCTCATCACCCCGCAATCCCTGACGGCCGGCACGCCCTGCTGGATCGGCTTATCACCGACACATCGGTTGTCCTGCAGCAGGCCGATGCTGGGACCGCGGGTGCCAAAGCCAGCAACACCTAAACCAGCGGTGCGCCGGGCACCGCGCCTGCCATGACCGGGGGCCAGGCAAGCTGGCTGCTCTATGGCAATGTCTCCGGCATCACGGCGCACAACTGGCTGGAACTGGCGAACAACCCAGCCCTGGGCGATCTCAGCTACGTCTATTCCGACACCGTGAATGACGAGGACCTGTTCACGTTTGGTGCCCTGTCCGTCACCCCGGACGCGATCTACACCGTCGCGGTCAAGGGCAACCTTCGGCGAGAGGCGGGCGGGTCGCCGACGCTGGACTTCAGGACAAAATCCGGCGGCATCACCAGTTCGGGCGGAACAACCGGCATCGGACCAGGAGCCACGTATGAATGGCGCGGCAGTTTCTTCCCTGTTGATCCGAACACCGGCGTGGCCTGGACGGCCTCGGGGCTGAACGCCGCCACGTCCGGGATGAAGATCGCCTCATGACCGCCATCCGGGCTGCCAGGCTCGCTCGGGAGGCGCTGATCACCGGGCCGCCGGTGTTCCGGGTCAACGGCATCGTCCGCGAAACTTTGGTGTCTGGAAGCGGCGCGGCTCTACCGTCGGACGTCGTTGTTCGTGTCGTGGCTTTGGCCCGAGAGGCGTTGCTGGCAAACGCAAGCACATTCCGCGTGGCCGCCGTGGTGCGGGAGGCCCTGGTGTCTGAAACGGAGGCGCCGCCGTCATCGGACGTGGCCCCTCGGTTCTGGACAGCAATCTTGGCATAGCCGTCGCGCGTGTCCGTGACTGCCGATCCCGGTGCGCAGGCTTATCGAAACCATCCACTCATCTCCTGGAGGCAACCATGACCGATCCAGCCAGCAGCGGAGCGGCGGGAGCCGCCGCGTTCAAGGCCGTGGGAGGCGCGTCCGCCGTGGCGGCCGGTGGCGCCGGCCTCGCGGCGGTCGTCGTCATGCTGATGACACCGCCGCGGTCGTCCCGCGAATGGGCGGTCGGCCTCATCAGCACGGTCGTTTCCAGCATCGGCGGCGGCGCGGCGGCGATCGAGCACTTCGGTGTCCAGCACTGGGTCAACTCGCCGATCGGCCTCTGCGCGATGGGCGGGCTGATCTTCGCCTGCGGTCTGCCAGGGTGGGCCGCTGTGCGCTGGGTCTTCAACTTCATCGACAAGAATAGCGACGCACCGATCGACGCTGTGGCGCGAAGCGTCAAGGACGTCCTCTGATCAGGCGGCGTGAGCACGGCTGAAGAGGAAAGACTCGCGCTGCATCGCAAATCCTGACCCGACAATCTTTGAGCTGACAGTGGGCCGCCTGCGGGCGGCCCTTTTTTTGCGTCCGGCCGCCGCCGGACGAAGTCAGAAACCCGAAATCCCGATACATTCCGCGAGTGCCGCATCTGTCAAAACCGTCCAAGCTTGGAACAGATGCTACCACCGGTTAGCGTACCGATCGGATGAACCGCCGTGGCGCGGCTCTCGCCAGCCGAGGGGGAACACATGTCCGTGACACAGGACAACGCGGCGGAAGATCCACAACGCGCCATCGCCGAATTGCGAAGACGGCTCGACGAGCGCGAGGCTGAGCGCGACGCGGCGCTGGCTCAGAATCGGGACTACGCCGCGCGTCAGGCGGCGAGCATCGAAGTGCTGCGGACAATCGCCGCCTCGCCCGGCGACACGGCGCCGGTGTTCACGTTGATCGTCCAGCGTGCGCGGGAGCTGTGCGGCGCAACGCGCGCAAGCGTAACAGAATACGATGGTACGCTGCTGCATATGCGTGCCCGGGACGGCTACGATCCCACGACAGCGACACTGGGCGACCGCGACTGGCCTCGCGCGCCCGGCCCCGACACGATCCATGGACGAACGGTGCTGCGCGGTGACGTCGTGCATATCCGCGATGTCGATACTGATACCGAATATGGCCCCACCTCCCGTGAGATCATGCGCCGGCTCGGCTCGCGATCGCTGCTGGGGGTGCCGCTGCTGCGCCAGGGGCAACCGGTCGGCGTCATTTCGTTGGGGCGTCCGATCTCCGGCGGTTTCGATACCGAGGACATCGAGGTGGTGCGGTCCTTCGCCGCCCAGGCCGTGATCGCAATCGACAATGCTCGGCTGCTGGCAGAGCAGCGGGAGGCGTTGGAGCAGCAGACCGCGACGGCGGAGGTGTTGCAGGTCATCAACGCCTCGCCTGGCAGTCTGACACCGGTTTTCGATACCTTACTCCAAAAGGTGTTGGATTTGTGCGAAACCCCGAGTGGCGCTCTCATCATATTTGATGGCGACATGAACCGTGTCCCCGCGATGCGTGGCATGGCCCCCGCCGCGGAGGCCTTTCTTCGGATCCCATTCAAATCAATCCCCGGCAGCCCGACCGATCGCGTTAGGCGGGGAAGCGACGTGGTGCATGTCGAGGATATCACCACCGAAACCGGCTGGGCGGGGAACCAGCAACGCCAGGTCACGGCCTCTCTCGGCAACATCCGTACGTCCCTCTGGATCGCGCTGCGGAATGATGTCACCTGTCTCGGAGCACTTTATTTCTATCGTACTGAAGTACGGCCGTTCACTGATAAGCAAATCGCGTTGCTGAAAAATTTCGCGGCCCAGGCGGTGATCGCGATGGAAAACGCTCGGCTGTTGGGCGAGCTGCGGCAGCGCACAGACGATTTGCAGGAATCTCTGGAATATCAAATCGCGACGAGCGACGTGCTGAAGGCGATGTCCGCGTCGCCAGGGGATCCGCAGCCGGTCTTTGACCTGATCGCCGACCGAGCCCGCGAGATTTGCGGCGCGTATGGCGTGACGGTGTTTGAATTCGACGGTGCGCTGATCCATCGGCACGCGGCGACCGGCGTCAGCGAGGACCCCGCCGAGCGAGAAGCCGCGAAAGCCGGCTATCCGATGTCGCCAACACGCGACCGGCTCGCGGGACGCGCGATCCTGGACCGTGAAATCGTCCATGTTCGCGATCATCGCACGGAGCCTGGGCTGCTCTGGCTCCCGCACTACAACACCGCCTTGTCGAGCGTCACGGTTCCCATGTTGCGTGACGGCGAGCCGATCGGCGCGCTGTCCATGGGGAGCCGAAATGCGGGCGGTTTCACGGATGTACAGGTCGAACTGCTGGAGACCTTCGCCGAACAGGCGGTGATCGCCATCACCAGCGCCGAGGTGCATCGCGAGCAGCGGGAGGCGCTGGAACGGCAAACCGCGACGGCCGAGGTGTTGCAGGTCATCAACGCCTCGCCCGGCAATCTCGCGCCGGTGTTCGATGCCATCCTGGAAAAAGCGTTGCACATCTGCCAGCCAGCCTTCGGCACGTTGCGCGCGCTCGATGGTGAGCGGATGACACTCCTGGCCGAGCGTGGGACGAATGCGGCGCTGGCTGCGTGGCGTGCGACTTACCCCGAAGAACAGTTCTCGCCGAATCTCATGCGCATGATCGAGACCAGGCGCCCGGTTCATTTGCCGGATATCCGCGAGGGAGAGTCGTACCGGTCCGGGCATCCTGCCCCCAGGGCCGTGGCCGATCTGGGTGGTGCGCGCACGTTTCTTCTGGTGCCGCTGCTGAAGGAGGGCACCGTTGTCGGCACCTTGCAAATTTACCGGCAGGAAGTCCGCGCCTTCACGGACAACGAAATTTCTCTGCTGGAAAACTTCGCCGCCCAGGCGGTGATCGCGATGGAAAACGCGCGGCTGCTGGGGGAATTGCGCGATACGACCGTCGATCTGCGGCAGTCGCTGGAATACCAGACCGCGATATCCGACGTGCTGAAGGTGATCAGCCGTTCCACGTTCGACTTGCAGCCGGTGCTGCAAACACTTCTCTCCGCCGCGGCCCGGTTGTGCGATGCCGAGAACGGCGGCATCGCCACGGTGGAAGGCGACGGGGTGCGGGTGGCCGCGCATTATTCGCCCGACGGTTCCTTCCGTGCCTCGAGCCTCGGCCAACTGCTACCCTTGAACCGCGCGACCATCGTGGGCCGCACCGTGCTGGAAGGGCGGGTCGTGCATGTCGAGGACGTCGCCGCCGATCCGGAGCACGTCAATCCCGCGTTGGAGTTGCAGGGTTTGCACAGCACGATGTTGGGCGTGCCCCTGCTGCGCGACGGCGTCGCGATCGGCTCGATCCGCCTGGCGCGGAACGGCGTGCGCCCGTTCACGGATCGGCAGATCGAACTGGTTCGCACCTTCGCCGATCAGGCGGTGATCGCGATCGAAAACACGAGGCTGATCACGGAAACGCGGGAAGCGCTGGAACAGCAGACCGCAATGGCCGACGTGTTGGAGGTGATCAACGCCTCGCCCGGCAATTTGACGCCGGTGTTCCAAACGATGCTCGACAACGTCTTGCGCCTTTGCGGCGCGACCTTCGGGGAACTCCGAAGGATCGACGGAGATGTCTCGACGACCCTCGCGACGTCCGGCATGCCCCCCGCCTATCAGCGGGTGCGCTTCGGCAGTCAGCTCAACACGAGATCCGGCGCCGCTTCCCGGCGATTCCTACTCGGCGAGCATGTCGTCCATATCGCCGATCTGATGGACACCGAGGAATACCGCGGCGGCGAACCGATGCGTCGGGCGGTGGTCGACGATGGCGGCATGCGCGCGCTGCTCACGGTGCCGCTACGCAAGGACGACACGCTGCTTGGTTTGATTGCAATTTTTCGTCGTGAACCGGGCGCGTTCACCGAAAAGCAAATCGCCCTGCTGGAAAACTTCGCCGCCCAGGCGGTGATCGCGATGGAAAACGCGCGGCTGTTGGCCGAACAGCGCGACGCACTGGAACGTCGCACCGCGATGGCCGAGGTGCTGGCCATCATCAACGCGTCACCCGGCAACCTCGCGCCGGTTTTCGACGCGATCCTCGATGCGGTGCTGCGGCTGTCGGATTCCGCCTTCGGCTCCGTGTGTACCTTTGACGGCGAAATCGTGCATTCCGCCGCAACACGCGGATACGAACCGAACTTCCGAGCAACCAAACCGGAACCCGGGACATTGACCCACCGCGTAGTCATAGGGGGCGAGGATATGGTCTGGCTGCCGGACATCCGGGATGACGACGCTTATCGGGCGGGCAACCCCGTTCGAGTTCAGATCGTGGATCGGTCCGGTGCCCGCACGCAGTTGATCGCGGCCTTGCGCAAGGACGGAAAACCCGTCGGCCTCATCAACATCTTCCGCACGGAAGTGAAACCTTTCACCGACTCGCAGATCGCCCTGGTCAAGGCCTTCGCCGCCCAGGCGGTGATCGCGATGGAAAACGCCCGCCTGTTGGGCGAGTTGCGGGACGCCCGCGATGCCGCCGAGGCATCCCTGATCGAACTCAAAATCGCCCAGGCCAACCTGATCCAGGCCGAGAAAATGGCTTCGCTCGGCCAACTCACCGCCGGTATTGCGCATGAGATCAAGAACCCGCTGAACTTCGTCAACAACTTCGCCGCTCTGTCGGTCGATCTGCTGGAGGAACTGAAGGAAACCGCCGCCCCCGGTTTCGCCGCCCTGACCGACGACCAACGCGCTGACATCGACGACGTATCAGCCATGCTGACCACCAACCTGCAGAAGATCACCGAGCACGGCAAGCGGGCCGACGGAATCGTGAAAGCCATGCTTGAACATTCTCGCGGCTCGTCAGGCGAACGGCGCGAGGTCGATCTGAACGCGCTAGTGGATGAGGCATTGAACCTCGCCTATCACGGTGCCCGCGCGCAGGACCAAAGCTTCAACATCACGCTGGAACGCGACTACGCCACCGATCTCGCGCCGATTGAGGTCAATCCGCAGGACCTGACACGGGTTTTCCTGAACATGTTCAGCAACGGGTTCTACGCGGCGAACAAACGCGCGCGGGAAAGCGGCGGCAACGAGCCGGCGTTGCGCGTCGCCACACGGGCCACGGGCGACGCCGTTGAAATCCGCATCCGCGACAACGGCACCGGCATCCCGCCCGACATCCGCGACAAGCTGTTCCAGCCATTCTTCACGACCAAGCCGACCGGGGAAGGCACCGGCCTCGGCCTGTCCATCACCTACGATATTGTAACGAAGCAGCACGGCGGCACGATCAAGGTGGATAGTGAGCCAGGCGTGTTCACCGAGTTCACCGTCACCCTGCCAAGACGGATGTTCGCCGCGGAAGGAAGCCAGCCATGACCGCCGACGCCGAACACAACGAGACTGTCGCAGAACTCCGCCGGCTGCTGGCCGAGCGGGAGGCGGAGCGGGACGCGGCGACGGCGCGCGAGGCGGCGCTGGCCGAAGTGCTGGACGTCATCAACCGATCCCCCGGCGATCCTACGCCGGTCTTCGATATGATCCTGGAGAAGGCGCACGCGCTGGTGGGGGCCTCGATCGGGACATTGTGGACGTATGACGGGACATATATCCACGGCGTGGCGACCCATGGCCACCCGGACGATGTCGCGGCGTATATACGTCATCAACCCATTCTTCCCGCGGGTGGGACCGAGGGCTTGGTCCGGGGCGAACGCTTTGTCCGGGTGGAAGATCTGAGGGCGATCGATCCAGGGCCGCCGGGCGGGATCATGCACCTGCTGGTCGAGAGAACGGAGACACGCACTGCCGTGGCCGTCCCGCTGCGCAAGAATGGGTCGCTCGTCGGCATGATCAGCGCGTTTCGTACCGAGGTTCGCCCCTTCGAGGAGCAGGACATCGCGCTGCTGGAACACTTCGCCGCCCAGGCCGTCATCGCGATGGAAAACGCTCGGCTGCTGGGCGAGTTGCGCGACCGCACCGCCGAACTCGCCGAACGGAACGATGCGTTCGCCGAGCGGATCGACCACCAAGCGGCGACGATCGATGTGCTGAAGGCGATGTCGGCGTCACCCGGCGATCCGCAACCGGTGTTCGACCTGATCGTCCAGCAGGCCAGGACAACGCTCGGCACGAGCGAGACCACGCTGATGGAATATGACGGCGCGCTTGCGCATGTACGGGCCACGAGCGGATGGAACGAGTTCTTCGATAAGGACGCCATCGATGCACTGCTCGGCACGTTTCCCAGGGCACCGGATCGTAGTTTTGTCGCGTTCCGGGCACTGCTGGACGCTGAAATCCAGCATGTTCGCGATCTCGGCACCGATCCTGATCGCCCGGCGAACCTGCGGGCGCTTTCGCCTCGCTCGCAAATCTCCATCCCCATGCTGCGTGCCGGGCGCGCCATCGGCGTATTGTCGACCTCTAGCCCACGCGTCGACGCGTTCAACGACGCGCAGATCGAACTGCTGAAAACCTTCGCCGAACAGGCGGTGATCGCCATCACCAGCGCCACGGCCTATCGCGAGCAGCGCGAGGCGCTGGAACAACAGACCGCAACGGCCGAGGTGCTGGCGGTGATCAACGCCAATCCCGGAGACCCGGCGCCTGTGCTCGACGCCATGCTGGAACGGGCGTTGCGACTGTGCGACGGGACGATTGGCGGGCTGTTCACGATCGAGGGGAACCGTTCGGTGACCCGCGCGCTGCGGGGTGTGACGCCGGCGTTCGCGGCGTTCCAGGAACAATTCCCGATCGATAAAATTCAGCCGGGTACGGTGCCGGCGCGGATAATCGACACAAGGCGTCCGGTTCAGAACCCGGATACAATGACCTCGGAACCCTATCGTAACGGTGTTCCCTTCGCACGGGCCTTGGTCGATCTGGCCCATATCCGCGCGGTTCTCGCCGTGCCACTGCTCAAGGATGGAACTGCGATCGGGTTCATTGCGCTTTATCGCGAGACGCCCGGCGCCTTCACGGTCAAGCAGGTCGCGCTGCTGGAGAACTTCGCGTCCCAGGCGGTGATCGCGATGGACAACGCCCGGCTGCTGACGGAAACGCGGGAAGCGCTGGAACGCCAGACCGCGATGGCCGAGGTGCTGGGCGTCATCAACAGCAATCCCGGTGACGTGCAACCGGTATTCGATGCGATCCTGGAACGGGCGCATCGTATCTGCAAGGCGAGCGTCGGCGCTCTTGGTCTTTACGATGGCCAGCAATTCCGCGTGCTGTCCGCCGTTGGGTATCCGGCGGCGACAGAGGCGTTTCTGCGAGCGGGATTTCCACCCATTCCGTACCACGATCCGCTGTTCCGCGGCGAAATCGCGTATACACCGGATCGGGAACAGCAAGCGTGGACACCCGATAACGAGTTCGTCCGTGCCTACCAGCGGGAGGCCGGGCTCAATACATTGCTGATGGTACCGCTGTTCAAGGACGGCATCCTGCTCGGCTTCATCAGCGCGGCGAGACGCGAGGTCGCACCGTTCTCCGACCATGAAATCACCTTATTGAAAAACTTCGCCGCCCAGGCGGTGATCGCGATGGAAAACGCGCGGCTGTTGGGCGAACTGCGCGAACGCACCGCCGAACTCACCGCGCGCGACGCCGAGAACACCGCGCTGATTGCCCGTCAGGCCGCGAGCATCGAGGTGTTGCAGGCGATCTCTGAATCGCCGGGAGACGCGCAGCCGGTGCTGGAACTGATCCTTCGGCACGCGGCGGCGCTGACCAACGCCCAGACCGCCCGATACGTCGAGTATGATGGAACATTGCTGCATCAACGGGCGGTGGCCGGGGCTGATCACGATCCCGCGCTCGAGGCGCGATTTCTGGCCCACTGGCCGCGTCCACCCGGCCCGGAAACCGTGCCCGGACGGGTCATCCTGGCCGGCGGGCCTATCCACATTTCGGACCATCAGAGCGAGACCGAGATTTTCCAGCCGGGCCGCGCCCTGGGCGCCCGGGCCTATTACGCCATGCCGCTGCTGCGTGAGGGTCGCATCATCGGTGTCCTCGTCTTGGGGCGTTACGATCCCGGCGAGTTCGACCGGTCCGCCATCGAACTGGTCCAGTCATTCGCGGGACAGGCGGTGATCGCCTTGTCCAGCGCGGCTGCACTGAAAGCATTGCGGGAACGCACGGCGGATTTGCAGGAAGCGCTGGAACAGCAAACCGCGACGGCGGAGGTGTTACAGGTCATCAACGCTTCCCCCGGCGATCTGACGCCGGTGTTCGACGCGATCCTTGAGAATGCGCTCAGAATTTGCCGTTCCGATCATGGCGGTCTGGCGCTGTTCGATGGCACCCATTTCCGCAATGTCGCGTCATCGGGGTACGGGGAGACGGGCGTCGCCATCTTACGAACACCGCGCCTCCCCGTTTCCAGCGAAAAGCCATTGCTGAACGGCGCCAGATTTTGTCACATTCCAGATTTTACGGCCTATCTATTCGATCCTGACGACACGGTATTTCGCAATTTCGTGGAAGCCACCGGCTTTCGCGCAATGATCGTGGTGCCATTGAGGAAAGACCGCGTCTTGCTCGGCCTCATTGCGGCGTGGCGTCTGGAAGCTGGTCCCTTTTCGGAAAAGGAAATCGCGCTGCTGGAGAATTTCGCCGCCCAGGCGGTGATCGCGATGGAAAACGCGCGGCTTCTGACGGAGACGCGGGAGGCGCTGGAGCGGCAAACGGCGACGGCGGAGGTGTTGCAGGTCATCAACGCCAACCCCGGCGATGTCGTTCCGGTGTTCGATTCGATCCTTGAAAGCGCGCACCGGGTTTGCGGTGCCGCGATCGGCAGCCTGTGGCTTTACGACGGCGAAATGATTCACGCCGCCGCGACCCGCGGTATGACCGAGGAACTTTCGGCCCGGCTGAGCCAGCCACGGCCACCATCCCCGGTGCAGGAAAGGATGATCCGGGAGAGGAGCCGTTTAAACCATTCCGCTGAGCACGGGCCGGTCGACGCGAACTTCAATCCCGAAATCGCCGCGTCCGGTGCTCAGACCATCATGGGGGTCCCGCTGATCAAGGACGGCCGCGTGACCGGTCTCCTCAGCGCGCGGCGGTTGGAAGCGCGACCGTTCTCGGAGCGGGAGATCGAGCTGCTGGAGAACTTCGCGGCCCAGGCGGTGATCGCGATGGAGAACGCGCGGCTGCTCTCCGAACAACGAGAGGCGCTGGAACGGCAGACCGCGACCGCGGAAGTCCTTCAGGTCATCAACGCCTCTCCCGGCAATCTGGCACCGGTGTTCGACGCGATGCTGGAAAGTGCCATGCGCCTGTGCGGCGTCGCCTTCGGGGTCTTGCGCTCGGTCGAGGGCGAGACGATCCGTTTGTTGGCCAGCCGTGGCGTGCCCGCGGCCTATGCCGAATTCCTGGCAAGCCGCCCGCACGGACAGCCCGGCGGAGGATTGATCGAGGCGCTGCGGACCGGAAAGCCCAATCACGGGCTCGATATACGGGAAAGTCCACTTTACGCCGAAGGCGAACCGTCCGTTCGCGCCATCGTCGATCTCGGCGGTGTCCGGACGCTGCTGCAGGTTCCGCTGTTCAAGGAGGGAATGTCCAAGGGCTTTTTCACCTTCTTCCGGGACGAGGTCCGGGCCTTCTCCGACAAGGAAATCGCGCTGCTGGAGAGTTTTGCCGCCCAGGCAGTGATCGCGATGGAGAACGCCCGGCTGCTGACGGAAACGCGGGAGGCGCTGGAGCGGCAGACCGCGACGGCGGAAGTGCTTGGGGTGATCAACGCCTCTCCTGGTGATCTCGCTCCCGTGTTCGACGCGATCCTCGAGAAGGCACACTCCGTGTGTGGCGCCGCGATGGGGTCCCTGATCGCCTACGAGAACGGAGCGCTCCGGTTCCTGGCGTCGCACGGCTTCGACGCCGACTATGTCACGTTCTTGCGCACGCAAACCAATCCCAACCATGTCCACCGCGACCTCATGGCGGGGCGGCGGATGTCGCATACCCTTGATGTGAAGGCTGTCGAGATCGGAGACGACAATCCGATTGGGCAGGCGCTGCAGGCACGCACACCGGCCAGGACCGCTCTCGCCATACCGTTGCGCAAGGACGATGCCGTTCTGGGCTGCATCACCGCCATGCGGACCGCGGTTCGACCCTTCTCGGACGCTGAAATCGCGTTGCTGGAGAATTTCGCCGCCCAGGCGGTGATCGCGATGGAGAACGCGCGGCTGCTGGGGGAATTGCGCGAGCGCACCGCCGAACTCGCGGAACGCAACACCGCCTTCGCCGAACGCATCGACCATCAGGCGGCGACGATCGATGTATTGAAGGAGATGTCGGCCGCGACCGGCGATCCGCAACCGGTGCTGGATCTGATCGTGCGGCAGGCGAAGACATTGCTGGATATCCCGAACGCGATGCTGCACGGATATGATGGGGAGCGTATGGATATCCGTTCCGACATCGGAACCGCGGAGCTGATCGGACAGGATTCGTATGCGGCATATGTCAGTGGCTTTCCGAGGGTCCCTGACCGTGAATTGATCAGCGGCCGCGCCCTTCTGGAGGCCGCCGTGGTCCATGTGCGTGATCTCGACCAGGACCCTAACCTGTCCGACGTTGTGCGGCTGTCGCCCTACCAGTCGCAGATCTCCGTTCCCTTGTTGCGCGACGGCCGCCCTATCGGGGTGCTGTCGGCGGGAAGTCCGCGGGTTGATGGGATTTCCGGTTCCCAGGTTGAATTGTTGAAGACATTCGCTGAACAGGCGGTGATCGCGATCACCGGGGCGGAGACTTGGCGCGCATTGCGGGAACGCACGGCGGATCTGCAGCAGTCATTGGAATACCAGACCGCGACCAGCGACGTGCTGAAGGTGATTGGCGGCACGACGTTCGATTTGCAGCCGGTGTTTGATACCATCGCGGCTACCGCCGCGCGGCTCTGCGATGCGGGGTATGCGAGTATCGCGATACGCGACGGCGACGGGTATCGCGCGGTCGCCGACCACACCGATCTGTCTGTATCTCCGGTTAATCGTGGCCGTTTTTACGAGATCAACCGGACATCGCTGACGGGACGGACCGTGCTGACGAAGCAGATCGTCCACATCGCAGATCTCACCGCTGATCCCGACTACGTCTATCCGGAAGGAGACAAGCACGCTTTGATACGTACCGTCATAGGTGTGCCATTGCTGCGCGATGGGGCCGTTGCCGGCACGCTCAGTCTTGGGCGCACGCGAGTGCTGCCGTTTACCGATCGGCAGATCGCGCTGGTCAGCACCTTCGCCGATCAGGCGGTCATCGCGATCGAGAACGCACGACTGTTGCGCGAGCAGCAAGAGGCACTTCAACAGCAGACGGCGATGGCGGAGGTGTTGCAAGTCATCAATGCCTCCCCTGGAGACCTGACGCCGGTGTTCGACACGATGTTGGAAAAGGCCATGCGGCTTTTGGGCGCGGCCTATGGGATGCTGAACACATACGATGGTTCAACCCTCCGCCGCGCGGCGGCGCGCGGCGTGCCCGCGGCCTACGAGGAATTCTCCGCACGGCATCAGGCACTGTATGTGGCCTCGGCCTTCTCCGGCCCGTCGCGGCAACTGATGGAAAGCAAGCGCCCGGTCCATATTGTGGATCTGCGGAAGGACGACTCCTATCGGGCCGGCGACCCGCTGATGCGGGCGCTCGCCGATCTGGGGCAAGCCCGCACCAATCTTTGGGTACCGCTCCTCAAAGACGGCGCGTTCCTGGGTAATATTGGTGTCTACCGCACAGAGGTACGCGCGTTCTCCGACAAAGAGATCGCCCTGCTGGAGAATTTCGCCGCCCAGGCGGTGATCGCAATGGAAAACGCCCGGCTGTTGAACGAGATCCGGCGGCGCCAGGAAGAACTCCGCATCACCTTCGAAAACATGGGAGACGGCGTCGCGATGTTCGACGGTGAACCGCGCCTGGTCGCCTGGAACGCCAAGTTCCAGGAAATCTTTGCGGTTCCTTCCGAATTGCTTGAACAACGCCGGACCTATGGCGACTACGTCCGGTTTCTGGCGCAACGCGGCGATTACGGTCCTGATGCAGACGTGGAGGAACAGGTCCGCCGCATTGCCGGCAACGCTGGCCAGCGCGGCGTTTACGAGCGCAACCGCCCCGACGGCCGGGTGATTGAGATCCGCAACAACCCGGTGGACGGAGGTGGCTTCGTGCTGATCTTTTCCGACATCACCGAACGGAAGCGCAGCGAGGCCGCCATCGCCGCCGCTCGCGACGCGGCCGAGGAAGCCACCCGCACCATCGAGGCCGCGTTCCGGGAGCTGAAGATCGCCCAGGCAAACCTCGTGCAGGCCGAGAAGATGGCCTCGCTCGGCCAACTGACCGCCGGAATCGCGCATGAGATCAAGAATCCGCTCAACTTCGTCAACAACTTCGCGGCCCTGTCGGTTGAACTGCTGGGCGAACTCAAGGACGCCGTGGCGGCGCAAGACAGCGACGAAATCGAGGACCTGACCGCGACGCTGACCACCAACCTGGAAAAGATCGAGCAACACGGCAAACGCGCCGACGGCATCGTGAGGTCGATGCTGGAGCATTCGCGCGAAACCTCCGGCGAACGTCGCGCTGTCGATCTGAACGCGTTGGTCGAGGAAGCGCTCAACCTCGCCTACCACGGCGCCCGGGCCCAGGATCAAAGCTTCAACATCACGCTGGAACGCGACTTCGCGCCGGGGATCGCCCCGGTCACGCTGGCACCGCAGGAGATGACGCGGGTCTTGCTGAACCTGTGCTCCAACGGTTTCCACGCGGCGCGCAAGCGCGAACAGGCCGAACCCGGGCACAAGCCCGTGCTGCGCGTGATCACGCGTGACCGGGGCGACGCGGTGGAAATCCATGTCCGTGACAACGGCATGGGTGTTCCGCCGGAAATCCGGGACAAGTTGTTCCAGCCCTTCTTCACCACCAAGCCGACCGGTGAAGGCACCGGACTCGGCCTGTCGATCACGTGGGACATCGTCACCAAGCAGCACGGCGGCACGATTACGTTGGCCACCCAAGTGGGTTCGTTCACCGACTTCACCGTGACGATTCCCAGACAACCCGAAACAGGAGGCACGCCATGACGATCCGTGTCCTGATTGTCGATGATGAAGCCGACGTCGAAACCCTGTTTCGCCAGCGATTCCGCAAGGAGGTGCGTCAGGGGCTGTATGAACTCGATTTCGCGCCCTCGGCCGCCGACGCGCTGACGATCCTGGATGGGCATGACGGCGAACAGATCATCCTCCTGGTCTCCGACATCAACATGCCGGGCATGAGCGGTCTTGATCTGCTACCGGTCGTGCGAGAGCGGCGGCCGGACCTGCCGGTTTTCATGATCTCGGCCTACGGCGATCCCAGAACAGGTGCCACGGCAATGGAACGGGGCGCGCGCGAATTCCTCACCAAGCCCGTGGATTTCGCGCGCCTGAAGCGGGACGTGCTGGCGGTGATCGCGCAAAGCGGGAGGGGCGAATGACCGACGCGGAAATGATCGCGGCGCTGCGGGCCGAGGTCGCGGCGCTGCGGGCGGGGCAGGCGGAACGCGACACGGCATTCGAGGAACGCGGCGCCCATTTGCGCGCGACGAACGAGATCCTGGCCGCGATGGCGGCGTCTCCCGGCGATCCCCAGCCGGTATTCGATCTGATCGCGCGCCGCGCCGCGGAACTGTGCGAGGCCAGCGGCGCGCTGTGGGGATACGATGGGACGCTGATGCATCGGTTGGCCTCCTTCGGCCCGCCGCCGCCGAATCCCGAGGCCGCGCGGACCTTCTTCGCCCAGTTCCCGACGGTGCCGCACCGAGGGATCGCGGCGGCGCGCGCGATCCTGGAGCGCAGGGTCGTTACCGTCGAGGACGTGGCGGCCGATCCGGATATTCAGGACATTCAACGTGCCACCGGGCGCCGGTCCTATGTCCAGGTTCCCATGATGCGGGGGAACGACGTCATCGGCGTGGTGTCCATCAACAGCATGAAGCCCGGACGCTTCTCGGACAGCCAGGTCGGACTGCTGCGAACCTTCGCCGAACAGGCGGTGATCGCCATCACCAGTGCGGAAACGTATCGGGCGTTGCAGGCCCGCTCGGCCGATTTGCGGGAGTCGCTGGACCAGCAGACCGCGACATCCGA
>Ga0082335_1006101_pt1 | contig 15862 bp, 18 predicted proteins | sample Subgrocontami58m_FD_72375 | JGI IMG/M metagenome (GOLD analysis project Ga0082335, IMG submission 72375) | Subsurface groundwater microbial communities from S. Glens Falls, New York, USA - GMW37 contaminated, 5.8 m (SPADES assembly) (version 2) ... | reverse complement strand
AAATGACCACATACTGTAGTTTCATGTATGCGTAATGCCTGTGCTATTTGCTTTTGAGTCCAGCCTTCGCTAGTCAATAATACAGCCTTTATCCGATCGCATATTCTGCTGTCTCTTTCGGTTTTGTGCTGCCCTTCTAGCTTTTGTTTCTGCTCTTCGGTTAGGGTTATTTTCATAGGTCAGCAGTCTAACATAAACAAAGGAGTTATCAACTTTGAATTTTCAATCAGTTTGAGTATATATATCGAAAAAGAATACGATTTTGCAATCTGCACTTCAAAATTTTCAATTTTCATTTAACGCACTCAAAATATATGAATCATCCCGATGCCGGTAAAGATGGCGGCCATGATACCCAAAAGGAGGATGGCAATCGTGTCTTCATCCCAGGCATTTGTCGGCACGAACAGGCGCTGGCGCCTTAACAGGGCGAGCCACACAACGACCATCATCCAGTGCAGCCCGTATCCGAACGCCGTTACGGTCGTAACCAGGAACTTTGCACCCGTTGGTATGGTAAACGTGGCGCTGGCAAGGACGATACAATTGACCGTAATCAATTCCAAAAACTGCCCCATCTGTTCGTAAACGTTCTTCGCGAATTTTCTCAGCAGCACGCTCAATACCTGCACAAAGACGGCAATGGTAACGATAAAAGCAGTGAGATAGAAAATACTCTCCAGCCGTATAGGAAGGGGTGAATATTTGGACAGAAAGTCACTACACCGAACAAGGACGCTATTATATACAAGCCAGTTCAATGCCGTGGACAGCGTCGTTACAATAATCACAGCCACCCCCATCTTCCACGCCGCATCTATCTGGCGCGATTTATTAATGAGGGGACACAGCCCCAAAAGCTTACTCAGCACAATGCCGTCGAAGAAAAGGGCATTCAGCAGGACGGGAAAAAGGACAAAGAAATACTGATGCAAGGTGGGAATGGTCTGTACATGTATGATAATACTGATAAACAGGCATACACTCAACCCCAAGGTTATTAGAGACACCCTGGACATTCCAGTCCTGGGGCGGGCTTTTGGCTGAGGCACTGTAACGTTTGCGGCGGATGCGCAATCACACGCGGAGGCTTCCGGACATACGATTCCCGTTTTAATAAAAAATGGGCGCAGGAGTAATCTGAAGGCCGCCAACGCAAAGAAACCTCCCACCGGCGTCACCATGAGCACAACCCGTGGAAACGTTTCCGAAACTATGGGGAAACCCATAACCGTCCCAAAACCCAATGGCTCACGCAAGAGCGAGATCATAACCAGCGCCACGGAATAGCCGAGACATGCCTTAAAAATCTTCCTCTGCGCTTCCCAGAAATCAACGGTCAATCCCTCGGAGATTACGGCAAGCACAATGCAGTTTGTGGTAATCAGGTCTATGTACGCCTTTATATTGGCCGTAACTTCAGGCACAAATGCCTGGGCAAAAAATCCAAATATGGCCACAAAGACGGATATGATAATCATCAGCAGGGAAATTTTGTGATGTGTGCCTGCCGTGGATATGAGCCTCTTGAAAGGGTAAACCAGACAGAAGCTGCCGGCCGTTACAAACGTAACGCCGAGTCCCATGGTGAGGGAATTCGCCAGTTTATTCGTTACCGCCAGAGAAGAGCAAAACCCAAGACCCGCGCCAGCCGTCAGGATGAGATTGTCCCTCATGAAGTATTTGGAAAGCTTTCGTATGTTCCGTTTTAAACCTACCATGTAACCTGCCCCTCCCAGAATTCCTTCATCGCGTCATTAATGAAAGACTCTATTCCCCTGCTTGTGTTCGTAGCGCCGGTAATCGCATCAACCTCGTTCTCACCCTCTGCATTCCGTCCACTCACCACCATTAATTTTGGCTTCAACTTCTTGCCAATAAATTGTTTCTTGAATTGATCCTCTGTAATCCTGCCTCCCAACCCCGGCGTTTCACTATGGTCTAACACCTCAATACCTTTCAGTGTCTCAAGGTCAGGTTCAACGCAGATGAAAAAAGACATAACGCTGGACTTGTTGTACCCGTATCCCAGCTTTGATTCCACAAACCCAACGCCCTGCAGCTTTCCGTCCTTCACGTACTTGTACAATTTTTTCCCGGCCTTTGGCTTCTCAGCAGTTGACGGGGCGGCATGCGGTTGAATCTCCCAGGACGGCTTTTGTGGTTCTTCGATAGTTATATTCTTCTTAAACACCTCACGAATGTCCTTTTTATCAAAGCCCCTGAAGGTGAATCCCATCAGTTTTGTCTCTTTCGTGCAGTATGGTATCTTAAAAATATCCAGAACGGCGCGTTTTTCTTTTATGTCGTAGTATTCGGCAATCTTCGGGGCGGTGTAAAAATATACCAGGAGAAGACCCGCGCAGGGCAAAAAGGTTATCAAGATGATTGAAGCAATGCGGAGTAAGATTTTTTTTAATTCTTCCATAGTTCCAGATTTCTCTTATGTACGGTACTTGATTTTTACCATCAGGGACTGAATTGGTATAGCCAACAGGTTCATCAGCAGTATTGAGTACATCACCCCTTCCGGCAGTGTGGTAAAATCCCGTATGAGCACGGTGATAAAACCGCATCCTGCGCCATATATCCATTTTGCCGTCTGATTATACGTAGTCGTTATAGGGTCGGTCGCCATAAAAAATGCGCCCAGGATCAATCCGCCGCTCAGGAGCTGAAATATGGGCGGCGCAACAGTTTTACCCAGTAGCAATGAGAAGAACACGGAAAAGACAAGTACGCTTCCCAGATAAGATACCGGGATTCTCCAGTTCACCACCTTAATTTTGACTAACCACAAGCCGGTTAACACCAGCGCAAGACGGCACGTCTCACCCAGAGATCCGCCCGAAGCGCCTATTAAGAGTGAAAAATAAGACGCCACTTCTCCGCTTGTTTTAAACGTCGTCAGCGGCGTGGCGTGTGTTACGGCGTCAAGTCCATAGCGAAACGAATGCAGATCTGGCATGCCCACAAAAGGCATTTGGTAGCCCGTAACCAGCAGAGAAGGAAAGCATATCGTTAAAAATAAGCGGCTAAACAGCGCTGGATTCACCAGATTGTTCCCAACGCCGCCCAATACATTCCTGAAAATGATGGCAAGGGCTGCCCCTAAACCAACCATCCAGAGGGGGGCTTGCGGCGGTAAAATGGCGGGAATCAGGAGACAAGAAACGAATCCACCCTCGCTGATGTGATCCTCACGCGCAATGATAGCCCAAAGCACGTCCACGACAAACACCCCCACAACAAACGAAACGACCAGTTTGGACACGACACATTGCCATCCGAAAAAATAGGTGGCAGGAAGCACCCATCCAATAACCAACGCCACAAGCACTGCGCCCATGAACCTCTTCACATCGTAATTATTCCGGATAAAGGGCTGCGTCCGGGTTGTTTCCTTTGCGCTGCGGAGGAGGCCGTCAAATGCGCCAAATATAGCGCCAAAAAGGAAGTTGACGTTCCGGTGGTTATGGATAAAAGACTCCACCTTGTCAAGGCTCTTGCTTAAAATTGGCTCTAATGGTTTTAGGATATTTTTCATGTTTACACGTTATTTAGAGAAACCAGACTTTTGACGCAGAGCGTCTAATTCCCGTTCCCACGCAAAGCATGGGAACGAGTTGTACGAGTTGCTCTGCTATCGTCAGCGCAAGACATTGTTACCATATCAATTCATGGTTCAGGTCACAGACCTCAATCCGCCGGAGATAGAACCCACCGGGCAAATCTTATCGTCTTTTCTCAGCGGACACGGCGGTGTTACTTCCCTGTTGTTTCCTTGCATTCCTTGATAATCTGTAAGAGTTCTAATTTGGATGGGCAGATGAAACTGCACAATCCGCACTCAATACATTTTTCCAGATTGTAGAGGCTCGCCTTATGTTTCTCGCCTCTCTTGTAACTGTGATAATAGAGCGCTGGTTCCAGGTCTACCGGGCAGATGTCGTCACAGAAATTACAATACACACACTGCCTCAATTCTCCGAGTATGTTCGTGGTCAACGCCAGCTCATCCTGTTTAATCATAGGAAACATTACTTTGTAATCCTTCTCTTCGAGCGCCACAATGTTATTAACAGACCAATCCGTTCTAAACGAAAAATCCGTCACTTCCCTGCCTCGCAGAGGCCCGTTTACAAAGACGCGGTGTTTCCCTGTAGTCCTGTTTTGTAGTATCTTTTCAAGAGACGTCCCAAGCTGAACATTAACAATCTCGTTCTCTTTCAGCCCAGTACCTGAGAGCACAATAAAGCGCGAATCCACCTTGCTTCCCGTAATACTGCTTTCATACATAGCCGATACGGTTTGAGCGTCCACAATTAAAACACCCTGAGCCGCAGCGTCCTGACCAAAATTTATTTCTTTATTTAAAACAATCTTTGAAAGCATGACGGGATCGTCCTGGGGATATTTTGCATCGAGGGCAACCACTTCCATCCATTCGGCGCTATCCGCATATTCCTTTACCGCTGAAACGAACTCATTTTCTTTCCTATTTATAGCTATGTAGCATCGGGCATCCGGAAAGCTCCGTGTTTTTATTTCTTTGAGCTTATCAAGGAATGCGGTGGCCTTATGTTCGAGAATTACCCAATTCGGTAGCGCCCAAGGCTCTGTAGGACACAGATTCACGACAAGCTGCTGAATCTTTTGACCGGGGATACGGAATTCAAATGTCCCCGGAATGCCGTCCGATGAGATTCTTTCAATAATATTGCAGAACCTTAACGGATAGGTATCCTGAAGATTATAGCCGCCCTTAAACCCGGGATTTTCCTTTTTTTTGAACACGTTTTACCCGAAAAAATACCAAAAATTACCTGTATAAAAGAAATGTTGTAGCAGGAACGAAGTATTTGCTATAACCGGCACACATGCGTTCACACCCCAACCCGCAAGCGCGCCTCCCCTACTTTTGTTTATCGTTTTTGCCCAGTTCGAGAGTCAGAGGAATTTCTCCACAGTCCGGAAATTTGTGACATTTAACGCACTCAGACCATATCTTATGGGGAAGTGATTCTTTTTCAACCCTGTGAAATCCGCATTTCTCAAAGAACTCCGGCACGTAGGTAAGAACAAACATCTTTGCAATGCGCAACTTGCGCGCTTCTCGTATACAGACCCTCACCAGTTTCCGGCCGATTCCTTTTCGTTGAGTGGTTTCCAGCACAGCAACCGATTTTATCTCCGCGAGGTCTTTCCAGAAAATATGGAGCGCAGCGCAGCCCACGAGGGTGTCGTCCTGAATGAACACAAAAAAATCCCTGATATTCTCATACAGTTCACTCAACGACCGCGGCAACATCACATTTTTGGCTGCGAAGTCATTGATAAGCTTGTATATCTTTTCTACGTCTTCTATTGTCGCTTTTCGTAACATACCTGATAATCCATAAAACTCAGATTCACCGCGGAGATCGCGGAGATCGCAGAGATTTTTAATAAGAAATTATAATACTTTTTTCGTGGCAGTATATAAAAATTGAAAAGGCATTTCAAATATTGATTTTAATGTCTTCTCTGCGCCCTTTGCGCACTCTGCGGTGAACTAGAAATTAGCCGAGCACGTTATATTTTCTGACCCTGAAATCGGCGCCCAATTCTTCGGCTATTTTCCTGCACTTTACCGTATCCACATCCGGTAATTCAACTATGGACACCAGCACGTTCGGTATAACCTGCTTTGCATCCTTAATAAACTGAGTCAGGGCAGGATACGCCCTTTCCCCAAAAACAGGCTTGCATATCTCTTCGTATTTTTTAGCAGTCTCTGCATTCAAACTGATGCAGATAGTATCAATCAACCCTTTTAATTCTTGCATTATGGGTCTGCCATTGAGCAGGTCGCCATGACCGTTGGTATCCAACCGGATACGCTTTCCCCTTGATTTTAAGAATCTTGCTACCGTTGTCAATACGTCCAGTCGTTCAGTAGGTTCGCCATAGCCGCAGAAAACGACCTCGTCGTATTTACCGGGGTCGCCAATCGCGCTGATTACTTCTTCTGCGGACGGTTCCTTCTTCAACCTTAAATTATGTCCTTTCACAACGGGGTAAGTTTCTCTCATGCAAAAATCACACGTATTCGAACACCGATTGGTAAGATTTATATACAGCGAATTTCGTATGGAATAAGCAATCTTGCCTTCCTGCTCAGGTTCGCCAATACCGAACACTTTGCGCGCATTATAGGTGGTAATTCTTTTAATATCGTCAATGGATAAACTATATATATCAGCCAACACGGGAATAATAAATGCCAAATAGGAAGGTTCGTTCCTCTCGCCTCTTTTTGGTTGCGGAGACAGAAAAGGAGAATCCGTTTCCAAAAGGAGTCTTTCTACAGGAACCGATTTTGCGGCTTCCCGCAGGTTACTGGCATTTGAAAAGGTAATTGGCCCGGCAAAAGAAATGTACAACCCCATTCCCATACACCGTTTCGCAATTTCACCCGTCCCGCTAAAACAGTGCACCACCCCTTTGAGCGAACCATTTTTGAACTCTTCCAATATGTGCAAACAATCATCGCTGGCGTCACGCGAGTGAATAATTACGGGCAGATTATTGGCCTTGGCAAGGGCCAGGTGTTTGCGAAAAATACGCTGCTGGTCTTCACGAGGACTGCGATTTCTGTAGTAGTCAAGCCCTGTCTCACCGATTGCAACGACCTTCGATTCTTTAACCAGAGACTCAAGTTCCTTCCAGTCCTCTTCGGAAACCTTTGCGGCGTCATGCGGATGGATGCCGATACTTGCATATACGTTGTTAAATTGATGCGCCAGGGTAACGCTCTTTTTACTTGCGGAAAGGTTTGTACCCACATTAATAATACACCCAACGCCGGCTTCCTTTGCGCGAGTCAGAACAGAGTTCAGGTCTGATTTATAATCCGGAAAATCCAGATGGGCATGGGTATCAATTATCATGTCGGTATCTTATACATTACATCCTTGAAGGCGTCGAATCATTTTTACCAAAGGCATTTCTGTAGAGGGTAATTTCCGGATATTTTTTTGTTGGCGTGTGAAAAAGAGAAACTACATCAAACCGGAAATCAATACCCTCAATCTTCTTTTCTGCGATATAATGCAGGGCAACCCTTGCAATTTGCCTCTTTTTCGCTTCTGTAACGGAAAGTTCCGGCGGGCCGTAGGCGTCGGAATACCGGGTCTTCACTTCCACAAATGCAATATAGCCGTGATCGTAGCAAACAACGTCAATTTCTCCCACCTTGCACCGGTAATTGCGCTGTAGTATTTTATATCCGCGCTTTTTTAAAAATTTTACGGCAAGCCGTTCCCCTCGCGCGCCTACGTCTCTTTTGTAAGACGGCTCCTTAAGTTTGTGTTTGAATAAATCCAGTATTGGAGTGACATACTTAACATAAAACAAACGCAACATTCGGGCACTTTACAAGCCAATTATTTTTTAGCCGCCCGCGCCGCCGCGGCTGCCTTTGCGCCTTCTTTATCAAATTTCTCCTGCAGCCTTGTTCCCTTGCTCGTCCTTCCACGCATGTAATAGAGTTTTGCGCGTCTTACCTTGCCGGATTTTATAACCTTAATATCGCTGATCTTCGGCGAGTGAATGATAAATACACGCTCTACGCCTTCCCCCTGAACGATTCGCCTCACGGTAAAAGTTTCTTTGAAACCGCCGCCATTCCGCGCAATCACCACACCACTAAAAACCTGAACACGCTCTTTGTCGCCCTCTACAATCTTTACCGAGACATCCACCTGATCGCCAATCGAAAACAGCGGCGTTGCTTTTTTCATCTGTTCTTTTTCAATCGTATCAACAATATTCATAATCCTTCTCTCCTGTTTTACCGTATAAATTCAAAACCAGTCTATATTTTACTTAAAAGATCAGGCCTTCTCTCCAGAGTTCTCTCCAGAGACTGGACTCTCTTCCAATCCTTTATTTTCTGATGATTGCCTGACGTCAATACGGACGGAACCTTCATCCCCCGGTATTCAGCCGGACGTGTGTACTGCGGATATTCCAGCGAACTTTCACTGAAGGACTCGCTGGCAGTGGACTCCTGATCGCCCAACACGCCGGGTATCAACCGCACAACGGCGTCAATAACTACCATAGCGGGTATCTCGCCGCCGGAGAGGACGTAATCGCCAATAGATATCTCCGTTGCGTTCAGACCCAGCCTGATCCTTTCATCGAAGCCCTCGTAATGGCCACAAATCAACATTACGTGAGATTCTTTTGCCAGTTCCCTGACAATGGATTGTGATAAGCAGGCGCCCTGCGGCGTCAAGAGTATTTTCCTGCATCGGGCGCCGGCTTCCCGTTCGATAGCGTCTACCGTATTGAAGACCGGCTCCGGTTTCATCACCATGCCCGGTCCGCCGCCATAAGGCCTGTCATCCACGCATCGTTTATTTTCAGCATATTCCCGTATATTGAACAGATTGTACTGTACCAGCGCTTTTTCTCTGGCAATTTTCAAAATACTATGCCCCAGCACATTCTCAAACATCTCGGGAAATAATGTTAAAATATCAATCCGCATAACCTTATTTTTTAACGGGAATACCAAATTTCTTCAATACAACAGCAACAGATTCCGTCGGCTTCGCGCCAACGCTTAACCAGTACTGCACCCGCTCCTTTTTCAGCGTAACCTGCTTCTCATTGTTTGATTCCAGGGGGTCATACGTCCCAAGATTCTCAATAACCTTCCCATCCCGCTCCTCATGAGCGTCAAACGCGCCGATTCTGTAATAAGGCCTATTCTTTCGACCCATTCGCATCATTCTCAATCTCACCGCCATTATTCTCTCCTTACTGATTTAAATTTCTAACTACGTGCCCACAAATAGCCGTCCGCATTATCGCATCATGCCCTTGCCAAAAGGCAAGCTATTGGACAACATTCCCATTTTTCTGAGACTCTTTTCATTGCCTTTGAAGTGTTTCATCAGCTTCTTCATTGATTTAAACTGTTTTAGCAACTGGTTTACATCCTGAATGGTTGTCCCGCTCCCGGTTGCTACCCGCTGCCTCCGGCTTCCGTTAATAACGTCAGGATTTAATCGTTCCGCAATTGTCATTGATCTGATAATCGCCTCGACCCTCTGCAACTGTTTTTCATCAACATTCATGCCGTCCATCTTATTGCCTATACCAGGAATCATTCCCAGTACTTCCTTTATCGGCCCCATTTTCTTAATCTGCTGGAGTTGCGCAAGAAAATCATCCAGACCAAGCGTGTCGTTCTGTATCTTCCTGGTTAGCTTCTGGGCTTCTTCAAGGTCTATTGACTGCTGCGCCTTCTCTACGAGAGATACGATATCGCCCATGCCGAGTATTCTGGACGCCATACGGTCTGGGTGAAACTCTTCCAGACGATCAAGTTTCTCTCCGATACCTACAAACTTGACAGGCTTCCCGGTAACCGCCTTTACCGAAAGGGCGGCGCCGCCGCGCGTGTCGCCGTCAAGCTTGGTTAAAATCACACCGTCAAACCCCAACTGGGTGTTGAACTCCTTTGCGCTGTTAACGGCATCCTGGCCTGTCATCGAATCGCACACGAAATAAATCTGATGCGGCGCCAGCTTTTCCTTGATTTCTCTCAATTCCAGCATCAGCTCATCGTCTATGTGCAATCTTCCCGCAGTATCGAAGATAACAACGTCATGTAAGTTCTCACGAGCATGTTTAACCGCATTCTTGCATATCCTGACCGGTTGGGAGTTTGCCTCAAAATATACCGGGATGTCAAGCTGCTGACCCAGCACCTTCAACTGCTCAACAGCGGCAGGCCTTTGTATATCAGCCGCCACGAGCAGGGGTTTTCGCCCCTTCGAGATTATCAATTTTGCGAGCTTGCCAGCCGTCGTAGTCTTTCCGCTACCCTGTAATCCCACGAGCATGATCAATGTCTGATCGCCTTCCTTAAACGGAATCGTGGTATCAGAGTCCCCCATCAGCTTGATCATCTCATCATGGACGATTTTAATGACCTGCTGCCCCGGCGCAATGCTCTTTATGACTTCTTCACCGACAGCGCGTTCCGTCACGTGCTGGATGAATTCTTTAACAACTTTATAGTTTACGTCTGCCTCAAGGAGCGCCAGCCGCACTTCATGCAAGCCGTCCTTGATGTTTGACTCAGTAAGGCGTCCCTTGCCGCGGAGCTTACTAAAAACACTTTCAAAACTATTAGAAATCGCTTCGAACATAACCTTACAAACGCACCTTAAGTTACGTAAATGTATATCTCAAAAAACTGAAATATTTATTATAGGTAATTACTCTAAACATTCAAATGAATTTTATAATAAAATTTCTATTGCAGAGCGCTTCACGGTTTGTTAAAATTTTCCCAGTGATATGAGATAACTATATGTCTTACTTTGTTATGCGTTTGTAAAACGCATTGTTTTTTTAGGGGGAAACCATGAAGCAAGGAATTCATCCGGAGTATATTGAAACCAGCGTAACCTGCGGATGCGGGGAGACTTTCAAGACCAGATCAACAAAGCCAAAAATCGCTGTTGAAGTTTGCTCAAAATGCCACCCATTTTATACCGGCAGACAAAAGTTTGTGGACAGCGCAGGTCAAATAGAACGGTTCAACAAGAGGTTTCAAAAGGGGCAAAAAGCTGAAGAACCCGTAAAGCAAAAATGAATGAAAATTTAGTAAAAAAACTAGAAAAGATGTACGAACGATATAACGAGCTGGAAGGGCTGCTGTCCGACCCCGATGTGATCGCGGATTCTAATCGTTATACAACGTATATAAAAGAACACGGCAGCCTCTCCAAGATGGTGAGTAAATACACCCAATTAACAGAGACGCGCGCGAAAAAACACGATGCGGAAGGTCTCCTGACCCAGGCAGGCGCCGACAAGGAACTGGCAGAAATGGCAAAGGATGAACTGGGTGAACTCGACAAACAGGAAGACGCCCTCATAGAAGAGATCAAGGGGTTGTTTGTCACCGACGATAGAACCTATAGCAAAAACGTAATCGCCGAAATACGCGCAGGAACGGGAGGAGAAGAGGCCGCCATCTTTGCCGCAGACCTGTTCCGCATGTATAACAAATATGCGGAAAGGCAGGGATGGAAGGTGGAACTTTTCGACAGCAGCGAAAAAGACATGGGCGGTTTCAGGGAAGTAACATTCTCTATCGAAGGAAAAAATGTGTATCAGAAACTGCGTTTCGAAAGCGGAACGCACCGCGTACAGAGGGTACCCCAGACGGAAGCAAGCGGAAGGGTTCACACATCAACGGCCACCGTCGCCATTTTACCTGAAATTGAAGAGGTAGAAATTGACATCAACCCAGGCGACATACAGTTTGACACCTTTCGCGCATCGGGTCCAGGCGGACAAAAGGTGAACAAGACGAGCTCCGCCGTCCGATTAACCCACGTGCCTACCGGGGTGGTGGTAAAATGCCTTGATGAAAAATCGCAGCACAAGAACCGCGCAAAGGCCATGCGTATTCTAAGAAGCCGCCTGTACGAATTATTTGAAGGGCAGAAACGAAACGAAAGAGACCAGATACGCCGCGACCAGATCGGAACGGGAGACCGCAGCGAGAAAATCCGCACGTACAACTATTCACAGAATAGGGTCACAGACCACCGGATAAACTTCTCAGTATACAATCTTGATCAGGTCATGCTGGGTTATCTGGATGAAATTATTGACGCCCTGCTGAACTACGATAAAGAAGAGCAGCTAAAACAACTGGCCACAAGCGCCTGATTATCATTGCTGCAACCTAAATAATCCTTATAAATTCATGTTATAACTGTGGAGATGTTTTCCCGCTTCTCTTTGCATATACCAGAACATCACGAAAACCACATATCTCTCAATCTCCCCCCTTGCAGCACTAACCATCGCGAAAAACTCATATCCGCCTTTCCGGAAAAGCTCACCATCTCTAGTCTCGTTCGCTGGGCAACCTGGATACTGCAGGAGCACGGCATTGATTCCCCGTCCCTGGATGCAGAAGTTCTCTTGTCACACCTGCTGAGTTGCAAACGGATTGATCTCTACGTACATCCTGATAAACCCGTAGAAGATGCGATTGCCATGCGCTACAGGGGATTTGTCCAGAAACGTTCACAACGCACCCCCTTGCAATATATCACAAACCACGCCGAATTTATGTCACTGGACTTTTACGTGGATGAACGGGTATTAATCCCCCGCCCTGAAACGGAATTACTGGTAGATGCCGTAGTAAAAAGGGCGCAACCTCCTGGCAGTGAAAATGAAATACTGGTCGTAGACATTGGGGTTGGAAGCGGCAACATCGCAATAACCCTTGCAAAGATGATAGACAAAGCCAGAATATTCGCAATTGATATATCCCTGAATGCCCTGACCGTCGCTCAAATCAACGCCCAAAGGCACGAGGTGGGTGACAAGATAACGTTTCTCTGCGGAGACCTTTTCCAACCGCTTGAGGGATACGGGATCAAATTGAAGGCAGATTTTATCGTATCCAATCCTCCTTACATAGCAAGCAGCGAATTCAATACCTTGCAAAAGGAGGTCAGGGATTTCGAACCATACACGGCGCTCATCAGTGGACAGGACGGTTTGCAGATGTTCAAACGGATCATAGCAGATGCAGACAGGTGGCTCAAGCCCGGCGGTTATGTCATTTTCGAGGTGGGGGAAAAGCAGGCGCGAAGTGTAGCAAGGTTGTTTCAGGATACCGGCTGTTTCAAAAAACCCGTTTTCGTAAAGGATTACCAACACATACATCGTATCGTCATTGCACAACTGGAGGAATCTCGTGGATAAAATCGTTATTGAGGGAGGACGTTGTTTAGAGGGAAGCGCAAGGATCAACGGAGCGAAAAACGCTGCCCTGCCCGTTATGGCTGCCTGTTTGTTATTAAACGGACAGTCCCGCATAAAAGGAATACCGGACATTGTTGATATCCGGACACTGTCAGAAATTCTTGAGAACCTTGGCGGACAGGTAAAAAGGTGCGAGGACGGCGCCCTTGAAATCCTATTCAGGGACGGGGAAAACACCGATAAATATACCGCGCCTTATGAACTCGTCAGAAAGATGCGTGCGTCTATATGCGTGCTGGGCCCTTTATTGGCCAAAAGACACAGGGCAAAGGTATCCTATCCGGGCGGATGCGTCATTGGTCAGCGCCCCGTAGACCTGCACATAAGCGGACTCAGGGCGTTGGGCGCGCAGATTGAGACGACGGAAGGTTACATCAATGCAACGGCAAACAAATTAAAAGGCGCTGAAATTTGCCTGAAGGGAAAGTACGGTTCCACGGTGCTGGGAACCTGCAATGTCATGTCGGCGGCGGTATTGGCTGAAGGAACAACCATAATAGAGGACGCCGCCCGTGAACCCGAAGTGCAGGACCTTGCAAATTTCTTAAACAAGGCCGGCGCAAAAATTTCAGGAATTGGAGAGAACAGGATAACCATTGAAGGCGTCAAGGAATTACACGGGATAGATTACGAAATCATTCCGGACAGGATAGAAGCCGGAACGTTTATGATTGCAGGCGCCATCACAAAGGGTAACATTACCCTGGAAAATGTAAGAGCGGACCATCTGACCGCAGTGATTGACAAATTAAGGGAAATCGGGCTGGAAATAAACGTCGCCGGCAACAGCCTTCAGATTAACGGGAATACGATATACCATAATGTTGATATAACCACCCTGCCCTATCCCGGCATGCCAACCGATATGCAGGCGCAATTCATGGCTTTGTTATGTACCATAGATGGAAAAAGCATTATCACTGAAAAGATATTTACCGACAGATTCATGCATGTGCCTGAATTGGTAAGAATGGGGGCGGATATCCGCGTGGACGTATCAAGCGCAATCATACGGGGCAGGCCAAATCTATCCGGCGCAAATGTGATGGTTTCCGACCTTCGCGCGGGCGCAGGACTCGTGATTGCCGGTCTGGCGGCAAAGGGGAACACGATCATTGACCGTATTTATCATTTAGACCGCGGCTATGAACGACTCGAAGAACGCCTGTCCAAATTAGGGGCTATCATTAAACGCATCCACGCGTAAGTAAAGCATTAATGAAACATCATGCGCATGCGGAACAAGGGGCGATAAATCATTTTCAATAACGATAGTTTGACTTGATATTTGTAGTAGCCAAGAGTCTTTTGCCCGACAAAGTATTTGCCCTCTGTAGGCTGAACTACCAGACTCACATGGATATTGGGCGCAATGCCGATGGGGATATTGTTCCTGATAAGCGACTCATACATCCTGCGAAAAACAATCACCATATCGTCATACTTCGGAGACGGGTAGTCCTCCATCTCCGTACCCAGCGTGGGGCGAAACACACAAATAGTAGGAAATGCGCCGACGCTGGTGATGTAATCAATCGCCTGTAAAGTATCCTCAATCGGTTCAATTCCTGCAATAATTTCCCCCGACACACGCCCCTTCCCCCATAGCTTTGAGGCATATTCCATCGCGTCAAAGAACGCCTGTTGGGTCAACGTCTTGTGCTTGCCAGGACAGTACTTCTGAAAATATTCCGGATTGTACAACTCAAAACAAAACGAAAGATGATCCACACCCAGCGCCTTGAGTTTGTTGTATTTTGACAAATCCTTGCACGGCGGACACTGCACACCGACCAGAAGACCCGTGTCTTTCTTTACTGCGCTGACGTAAGGCGCTATCACATCCAGTTCGTTGCCGTCGTAATATCCCGTATTGAAGTGGACAAAGGTAACGCCTTCTTGCTTTTTAGCAGCGATGGCCGTTTCAACGACGTCCTGCACACGCTTCTCGCCCTCTTCGCGGTACCCTACATTCAAACCGGTTGAACAAAACCGGCAATTGACCTTATCCTCCGGTTTCCAGTAGCCGCACACCTGCGCAGGATATACAGCAAGATACGTACCCTGCATCGTCCCCACACGCGACATGAGCGTGCCGCTGCTCGTTTTTTGTGTATAAAAGGCCGGTTGCCGGGGCAGTCGAATTACGGCAACATCAATTCCTGCTTTTGTAACAATATATTGTCCATTCCTTTTGATCAGTGCGTAGGGAGAGTCCTTCACAAATTTTTCAAGGAGCGGTACATTCATATAAATATCTTCCGGATGACTCGGAATAATAATCTCCAGTCCGCTTCCCAGACCCGCACGGGTACGGGTGACCATACGGGCATCGTGTTCCAGGTCGCAACTCTGATCAATCTTCATCCCCTTGCAGAAGAGGTCAAGTTCCAAGAGACCGGGATTCAGTTTTTTATTGTTTGTATTCATCGTATATATAACTTTTCGACAGGATGAACAGGATTTACGGGATTTTGTGGCGTAGTGCTTTCTTTTGCCATTATCCAGTCTATCCTGGTAATCCTGTCTTACCCTGTAATTGTTGGGTGCGCTCCGCATCACCCAACCTTGCAAGCCTAATAGACATACCTTCTTCGGCCATCGCCTTTTCAAAAGCCAGGTCAAGCTTGGCACATTCTTTCGCTAACCTACTGCGTTCAATCCGTTGAAGTTTTTCCTCAACGGCTTTCTGAATTACCAGACTTCGGCTCGAAAAGACCTCTTCCCGTACGAGCCTGTCTATGCACTTAACGGTACGCTGATCCAAAGTGATTGCTATTTTTGTTTTGTTCATAAATCTCACCTCATGGTATTAATATAATATCATATCTGAGATTAGTTCAAGCATGAAAATTTTACCTATTATTTAAGTTTTAAAATGGGTCATCGTGTAGTCGTATGGGTAAAAAAGAGTGCAAATTAGTATAAGATGGCTTTAGATAAAGGGAGAAGAGCTTTTAAAGGGGTCGCAAAATCTGTATGATTACCCTATGGGAAAGAA
>Ga0082335_1006100_pt1 | contig 15865 bp, 18 predicted proteins | sample Subgrocontami58m_FD_72375 | JGI IMG/M metagenome (GOLD analysis project Ga0082335, IMG submission 72375) | Subsurface groundwater microbial communities from S. Glens Falls, New York, USA - GMW37 contaminated, 5.8 m (SPADES assembly) (version 2) ... | reverse complement strand
TGTGGCTGGATGGAGCAACCGGTGCCGGTTCCTGGGGAGGGATAGAAAATCCCTGGCCCACTTTTGTTTACAACAATGTCCCAAGCGGTGGTGGTGGAGGTCATACCCTGCAGTTTAGAACCAACAGTGGCTCCAGGGTTTGTGCTCCCACCCAAACTTTTACCACCCAATCCCCTCCACCCTCTCCTCCCACTCTTAATGCCCCCTCATGTCCGGCTCCCGGAACAAGCGCCTCCATCTCTTGGAACGCCTCATCAGGCGCCACCTATTACTGGTTGCGGGTTGATAACCAAACCGCTAACGGATGGAACGGGTTATGCAACGGCAGTCAGAACCCCGGAGATGTCTGTGAAGATATAACTTCCACTTCCAAATCATTTACCTCAATTGCAAATAATACTTACAGTTGGTGGGTACATGCCTGCAATAGTTCTGGTTGCAGCTCACCATCCACAGGCACTAATTTTATTTGTATTCCTCCTGCTCCTCCCACCTGCAGCAATACTTCCCCCGGTACCAACCAGCTAACAGGTTGTTTATGGGATGGAACAAATTTTAATACTGCAGACGGCAATGCTCCTGACGGAAACTCTCTATCCTCTCCTGTACAGGATACTGCTACAGCCATTGACCAAAACTGGGGTAATGGCGGACCCAATGCCTTTGTAGGATCAGATCAATTCTCCGGCAGATGGAGAGGAAACCTTAACTTTAAACAAGGCACATATAATTTCTTTGTTGGTGCAGATGATGGAATAAGAATGAGAATTGATGGAGCAACTGTGTTAGATGATTGGAGAGACACAGGCTATTTTGAAAGATCTTTCAGCCGCAACTTTGCCACAGCAGGAGTCCATTTAGTGGAGATTGATTATTATGAGAATGGAGGTGATGCCAGGGCAACTCTCCGCTGGGTCTTTACCCCTCCACCTCCTCCCGGCAACTTACAGGTTTCAGGAGTTCCCGCCTGTAATAACTCTCCATATAATGTCACATTAAACTGGACAAATACTAACTCAACACTGTGGGCTGACATCTCCACCAATAATTTTGCCAGTTACTCCAATAAAAATGTCAGTAACCAAACATCCACTGCTGCCCCGGCCGGTTTTAACAACTCACTACTTCTTAATCCTAACACCACCTACAGCTGGAGACTGTGGAATGGTTCTGTTCATACCAATGGACCGAACTGGTTTGCCCCTTTTTGCATTCCCCCTATCACAGCTTCCTGCACAGGCGTACCCCTTTCTGTCAATCTAAACAAGCCTGTTACCTGGAGCGTTTCCCCAAGCGGAGGCTCCGGCATTTACACTTATTCCTGGTCAGGTACAGATCTCTTAAGCGGCTCCACCCAAATTGTCTTTAAAACTTATTCTTCATTCGGCCCTAAAAGCGCCTCGGTGATTGTTACTTCCGGTGCTTCTTCCGTAACTACGGCCTGCTCTAATACGGTTTTGGTTAATACCCCGGCCTGGATCCAAGTAGAGGGAGATGTACATTCCCAAACAGGCATAAAAGCTAATTAGTATATAATATGATTATAATGAAATATCTATTTATTATTGTTGCGGCTTTATTCTTACTACCAACTACCAACTACCAACTACCAACTACCTTGGCCCAAAGTCCCTCCTGCCCTATCCAAAGTCCAAATCCCCGGGTTGATAAAGGCCTTATTACCACTCTCACGCTTTCCGGTAATTTTGGCACTCCCACAGGCGCTTGCGTAGTTGATGCCAAAGCTCCTTTTGCCCCATTTAAAATCCCCACCTATGATGATTTAAAATCCATTTATTTTACCCAAAGCAAAACCAACAAAACCAGTTACACTCCGCCAGCAGAAGAAGCTGATCAAAGCAATATTAACTCCCTTCTTCTTAGCTATGATGTAATCCACATCACCAGAAACTTACGTATTCGACTTGGATCAACTATCAGTGGCCCGGCTAAACCAGTTGTTGTATTTGTGGATGGCTACTTTGCCATTGACAACAATATCACTTACGGAAATTCAAACTCCGGTCTGGTCTTTGTAGTCAAGGGAGATGTCAATATCTTTAAAGATGTTACCCGTGTTGATGCGGTGATTATTTCATCAGGCACCATTTGCACTGCCTTTGACGGCTCTGCCTGCCCATCATCCAATATCACCACCTCACAGCTTATTATAAACGGCAGTTTAATCAGTCTCGATCTTAATAAACCGATTAAGTTCCGCCGCCTACTTACAGATAACTCCCTGCCGGCAGAGAAAATTATTAACCAACCAAAATATCTGGTAATTTTGAGAAATATCCTGTCAGATACCTGGCAAAAATGGAGTGAAATTCAATAAGAGTCATCAGTCTTCAGCTATCAGCTATCAGACTTTTCAGCTTTCAAACTTTTAATCAAACCAGTAAGCATAGCACTTAGTTGATCAACTTCCTCAATTGCGCTATCTATAACAGATTTATCTGCCATTTTAAGATTAATAGCTATTTCTAAAGCTGCAATAACTTCATAAGATGACCTTTGAGCCATTCTTAAGAATCTGCTGAATTCTGCATCTGATCCAGCACCTGAACCCTCTGCAATGTTTAGAGAAATACTTACCGCAGCTCTTCTTATCTGATCTATTAAACCATATTTTTCTTCTTTAGGAAATGTGGTGGTAATCTTATAGATTAATGACACAAACCTAATAGATCTTTGCCATACATTAAGTTTTCTGAATTTATGTGTATTCATGTCTGACGACTGACGACTGAAAGCTGACGACTATTTACCAAAATTTCTCTTCTGTTCCTTATACCAACTAATGGCTTTTTTAAGTTCCCTGCCATTAAAATCCGGCCACAGCGTTTTGGTAAAATATAGTTCGGAATAGGCTGTTTGCCAAAGCAAAAAGTTAGACAGCCTGATCAGCCCCCCTGTCCTGATTACCAAATCCGGATCGCTCTGGCCATTGGTATATAAATGCTTCTCCACAATTTCCTCATTGATTCTATCCACATCAATCCCTTTTTTAACAATATCTTTAATTGCCTGGACCAATTCTTTTTTACCTCCATAATTTAAGGCTATATTTAACTTGATGGCCTCATTTTTAATGTAGGTATTTTTTATTTGGTTAATGATGTTTTTAATCGTTCCCGGCAGCCCTCTCATCTCACCCAGAACAGTAACTTTAACCCCCTTTTTCATCATCTTTTTTAGCTTTTGATGATAACCCGAGCGCATTAAATTAAAAAGCCCGAAAACTTCCCTTTTGGCCCGCTCTTTGATGTTTTCTGTTGACAAAGCATAAACAGTAATTGTTTTTATGCCAAATTTTTCTGCGGAATCAACTATATTTTCCAGGGTTTCCGCGCCGGCCTCATGACCTTTAATTTCCGGCAGGCCATGCATTCTGGCCCAACGGCGGTTTCCATCCATGATAATGGCAATATGCTGGGGGGTGTTCTGTTTATCTATCTTAGCTTTAACTTTAATCATATACTATAAAATTTAATCCTAATTTCAAATTATAAATTTTTAATTTTTATTCAAATCTAAATGTTTTAATTTTTAAAATTTAATCATTAAAAACTGATTTCAAATTTTAAATTGAAAATTGAAAATTATTTTCTCCTTCCCACCATATAATCCACCAGTTCTTCAAGTAATTTTATCATTTTGGGATCATTGGTAATTTTGGGTATAATCTTTTTAGCTCTGGCAGAATATTTTAGCGCTTTTACCATGGCATCGTCCACTGACTTTACTTCCCCATCCAAAATATCATCTTTAATCTGAAAAGCTACTCCCAAGCTTTCCCCGAATTCCCCTAATTCCCTGATGAGTTCTTCTTTAGCTCCGCCCAGCATAGCTCCCAATTGTAACGGCCCTGCCACAGTATATTTAGCAGTCTTTAACTGCATGATGAGTAAAGGATCTCCCTGCCTGCCGCCCGCCTGCCGGACGGACAGGGCAGGCAGGCTTTTTTGAATATCCAGCATCTGGCCAATGGCTGTATCAACCATGGTTTGGGAAAATAATTTTAAAGCCTCATTTTTGGCTTTTTCAGGAAATTTGGCCTCGGAAATAATTTTTATGGCCAAGAAAAAGCCTAAATCTGCCAGAGTAATAGCCTGTTCCATTCCTACGCTCTTGTATAGGGAGGGCTGACCCCGCCGGGTGGGACTTTGATCAATTATGTCATCATGAGCCAAAATGGCGCTGTGCATTATTTCATAAGCTGCCGCAATTTTTAATATCTCACCTCGAAGGTGAGCTTTGGCTCCTTCGAGGTGGACTTGACCTATCTCATATCCCAAAATCACCAACTTCCCCCGCAACCTCTTCCCTCCCTGACAGCTTTCAATAAATTTATTAATTAAAGGCAAAAGATTGGGGCTGATTTTTCCAACTTCTTTTCTCAATTCATCCAAAATTTTGTCCAGCTGCTTATCCATTGCCCTAATTTACCACATTCCTACTGCATATGCATCTTAACTTAATGGAACACTACCCTTAGTAAAAATTTACCCGATTCATTCAATAATTGCTCAAAAGCGATTTGCTCCGACTCTTTTTTCGGATCCAGAAGAGTGTGTCTACCATTATTAATAACTATATAAAGATCCTCTTTTTTTAATACATCACTATATTTCTTTTTAATACCCTCCGGTATAACCGAATCCTTACTACCGTATACAACCATAACCGGATTCTTATAATTTTTTAAAATCCTAAAAGCAGAAGAATTTAGCCAACTGTTTTTTCTTGATATGACTTTCGTAAAAAGAGCATTCATCTTTTTACTCTCTGCTTCTTCTGCATAAGCGGCCGGGGATACCAAAATCAGGGCTTTTATTCCCTTTTTGGCTTTGGACAACTTTATCGCTATATAAGCACCCATACTTGAACCAATTACGGCGACTCTCTTTTTATCAATTAATCCAGTAGAGAGAAAAAAATTAAGGGCATTTACGGAATCAATTAGCCTGTTATTAAGACTACTGTCAACAAATTCTCCTTTGCTCTCCCCGACCCCTCTTAAATCAAAAGCTAATGAATTTATGCCTAATTTAATCAAATTATTTTGCCATCTCGCAAATCTTTCTTTTGAAGACTTTCCCCCTCCGTGTATAAAAAGTACTCCGGGGGATTTTCTTTCTCCAATAATATAAGTGAGTACCCCAGAAAGTTCAATTCCATCCGATATGAATTTAATTTTTTTGCTTTTATGTAACATCAATAAAAATTAATGATTAATGGAGCGCCGCAACTGATCTAAATCGTTATCTATCTCTTTTATTGCATTCAAACGCCCGATTACAGGATCTGGTGTTTTAAACCCATTACCTGTAATTACTATCACCGCATCTTCATTTCTTGGTATATAACCCAACGCAACTAATTTTCTGGCTACCGCGACAGTGGTACCACCGGCAGCTTCCGTAAATATTCCTTCTGTCCGACCAAGAAGTTCCATACCCTCTACAATTTCTCTATCAAAAGCAGTTCCTATCCGACCGCCGCTGTTACGGACAGCTATAAGTGCGCCCCTACCATCCCCCGGATTACCTATAGCAAGCGAGCTAGCAATAGTACTAGGTATCACTGGAACAATTTCACTTCGATTAGCTTCGAATGCATTTGCTATCGGGGCACAACCTACCGCTTGGGAACCATATATTTTAACAGGAGAATTATCTATTAAACCTAAACTTTGCAGTTCTGCAATTGCTTTTGCAGTCTTTATAAGTAAAGTTGCACCCGCTAAGGGCAAAATAATATGTTTCGGCAGTCTCCATCCTAATGCTTCTGCGATTTCGTAAGTAACTGTTTTAGCACCTTCAGCATAATAAGATCTTAAATTAACATTCATTAACCCAACCTTATCGTTTACTTTAACTAATTCTTTACAAAGCTTATTAGCATCATCATAATTACCTCTAACTTTAATTACTTGAGCTCCAAATACTAAACTCCCTATTAGCTTACCTTGCTCTGTTCTTTCTGGAACTACTACAAAAGCTGGAATATCCGCAGATGCTGCTAATGCTGATACCGAATTAGCAACATTTCCTGTAGAAACACATCCGACTGCTTCGAATCCAAATTCAATCGCTTTATTGATAGCAGTTGCAACAACCCTATCTTTATATGATAAAGTTGGCCGATTTGTTGAATCATCTTTAACATATAATGTTTCCAAGCCGATAGCCCTAGCAAGATTACCAGCTTCTATTAGAGGGGTTGCTCCTGTATACAACCCAACTTTTGGCCATTTTCTACAAGGAAGCAATTTGGCGTACCGCCACATAGACGGACTATCAGATAACCATCTATTTGTTTTCATATAATCCTTTAGTCCATCATAATCATAAGTAATTTCTAATCCAGGGGCTCTACATTCAGGACAATTATATGTAGCCTGTTCCGAAGATAAAACATTATCTCTATCACATAACATTCCTAATATAAATTTAGTCGAAGCGCTTCTCTGCTCTAACATTATTTGCATTATAGTAAACAACTACATAAATATCAAATTCTGCCTTAAGCTTGACAAAAAAACTTGATGGTAATAATATGCAAGCGTATTCTACACTATGAACGAGCGAGAACCATTGTTAACTACAACTTCCCATGATAGGGATTTTCCAATTGAGGTATACGGCTAATCTTATAAATATGTACAATCAACTTGGAAGAAATCTGGCCCAAATGTTAAAAGGCGGAGTCATTATGGATGTGGTGACGGCCGAGCATGCCAAAATTGCCGAAAAAGCAGGAGCGGTGGCAGTCATGGCCTTAGAACGAGTACCAGCAGATATCCGGGCCGCCGGAGGTGTGGCCAGAATGTCTGATCCTATCAAAATTAAAGAGATTCAAAAAGCCGTGACTATTCCTGTTATGGCTAAATGCCGCATAGGCCATTTTGTAGAAGCGCAAGTTCTGGAAGCTTTGGAAGTTGATTTTATCGATGAAAGCGAAGTATTAACACCTGCGGATGAAGAATTTCATATTGATAAGACAAAATTTAAAGCTCCGTTTGTTTGCGGTTGCCGCGATCTGGGAGAGGCGCTTAGAAGAATTGCCGAAGGCGCGGCTATGATCAGAACCAAAGGAGAAGCCGGAAGCGGCAATATTGTGGAAGCAATAAGACATATAAGAGCAGTTAAATCCGGTATCGAGGAGTTAAAAAAGTTTTTGAAGACAAAAAATATCAAAAAATTAAAGGAAAAAGCAAAAGAATATAGAGTCCCTTACGAACTGGTATTAAAAACCGCTCAATTGGGAAAATTAACAGTGGTAAATTTTGCTGCCGGCGGAATTGCCACTCCTGCCGATGCGGCGCTCTGTATGCAGCTGGGGGTTGACGGAGTTTTTGTCGGGTCGGGAATATTTAAAAGCAGCGAGCCGGAAAAAAGAGCGAAAGCAATTGTGGATGCCACCGCTCACTTTAATGATCCCGAAAAAATAGCCAAAGCCAGTGAAGATTTGGGCGAAGCCATGAGGGGACAGGAGATTTCAACTTTAGAGACAAAAATGGCGGAGAGATGAAAAAAATAGGGGTTCTCGCTTTCCACGGCGATGTTGCGGAACATATCGAAACCACCAGACAAGCCGCTAAAAATCTTCGTCTGGACATCGAAGTTATTCCTGTTCGCACAAAGGATTCTCTCCGCAGCCTTGATGCTTTAATAATCCCGGGCGGGGAAAGCACCACTCTTCACAAATTATGCCAAAGGGAGAATATGTGGGAGGATATGAAACAAGTTAAAAACATTTTTGGGACTTGCGCCGGAGCAATCATGCTTGCCAAGACGGTACATAATAAAACCCCGGATCAGGAAACTTTGGAGTTGATGGATATAGAAATAGATAGAAACGCTTATGGAAGGCAGACCAAGTCTTTTGAAGAAAATATCAAAACAAGTTTGGGCAGAATACATGCAGTATTTATCCGCGCGCCCAGAATAAAAAGGATAGGAAAAAAGGTGAATCTACTGGCAAGGATTAAAGGAGAAATTATCGCTTGTGAACAAAAGATAGGCAACCGTTATTACTTGGCGACATGTTTCCATCCGGAACTTACATCAACAATATTCCATGAATATTTCATAAAGAAAATTTATCGGATTTAAAATGAAAATTTATTGTTTAAGGCATGGGATAACAGAATTAAATAAGCAAAAAAGGGTTAACGGCGAAGTGGATGAACCACTTGCTCCCGAAGGAATTGAGCAAGCTAAGGCTATTATTTCTAACATGCCTGCTGGCGTTAAACGTATTTACACCTCACCCATGCAAAGAGCCAAACAAACAGCAGAAATTCTCAACTCCAAATTAAAATGCTCTGTTTATCCTGTTGATGAACTAACGGAAATCCGCATGGGGTCACTGGCAGGCAAAGCCTGGACAGAAATGGAGGAAGGAGCGGATTTGAAGCACAAGCACAGAACAGTTCAATTTGATTACAGACCATTCGGAGGTGAATCAGCCAAAGATGTCAGAAAAAGGCTTGTGGCATTTCTTAAAAGAATTAAGGGAAAACATGGTGATTATGAAGCTTTAATCGTCACCCATGGAGGAATCATCCGCCTTCTGCATTTGCTTGAACACGGCAAGCCTTTAGTTGATGACATAGAACATATCTCACTGCATACATATGATCTGAATAAAATTTTACCTAGTGCTGCATCAGTCTTGCTTTCTAATTTAGAATAGCTTATAATACTGTACAATAATTGGAGAACACCATGGAACTACTTGTAACTACATTGCAAGATGTTGAACATAAATCAGGTCAATACCCTGTTGCATTAGGTAATGCTGCATCACTTCTGATAGAAGAGCAAAGGAATTTTGTTCCAATTTATATGCCCGGTGCCGCTGTAAATCTCCTAGAGGCCAAAGTTAACGCTGCCAGAGCAAGCGAAGGCGAAGTAGGCGAGGTTATAGAATCCCTAAATGCCGGTATGGCAATACACGCATTTAGAGGACAGGTAAGGCGCATGACAAGAGAAATGGCGCAAGAATGGGGATCATCTTATGCTATTGGTTTTTTATTGGTTAATGATGCGCTGTCATCAAACCCTGCTATAACAAAACCGGAGGATCCCTTGTTTAGTTTTCAATTCAGACCCAAAACATTTGATTTGGGATTAACAGGCAGGCTGCTTGAGGATGAAATAGGTAGAAGATATCAAGAAAGATTGCTCTTGAAACTTGATATTTATGATGCATTTAATTTAGCTACTGGTTTGCGTCCTCAAAGAGTTATTGCAGTTGATAATCACGGAAATCAAACTGTTATTCATGAAGACGGGAAAGCTATTGGTAATAAAGAGAGATTAGATAAACCAGGCGGAAGAGTAATGTATGTTTTTGATGAAGCTCGTCGCGAAGAATGGGGACTGGAGGAATTACAAGTATTACCAACAAATGGGTTTAGAGTTGTATTTAGCGATTTCTATGAAAAAATCAAAAAATACGAGAGAGGAGCTATACTTTTTGGCCATAGATATTCCAGCGCAGGAGAATTTTTAGAGAGGGCTAGAATTATAGATCAACACTTAATTTGGGATATTTGTGCAAATTTTTCAACTCAATACAGAGGACTTGATGCTCCTTTAATTGATTGCGAGAGAGTTTACGGAATAGAGAATAGCTACGGAAAAAAATTCCCTGAACATAAAAATCGTTTACAACTAATATCAAATAGGGTGGACCTTTATTTCGAAAGAGTTTCTCTTCATTTTGATAGATCAACTGCAATTCAAGCTTTAATGAGTTTAGGAGATATTATTACAGACATCTGGTTCGAACCTGTTGATAGACGATGGGATCAGGGTTGGGATATTGTCTATAATAAAAGAATGGGGATAACACCGGATAAACCTGTTGCTGTTATAGGAACAGCAAATATTGAAAGGTATCCTGTGCTAAAAGGTTATTTAAGATAATCCAGTTTTATTTATAAACCTCTTCATTCATGTCCTCTTTGCCCTTGCCAATCAAAACCATGGGAATATTTTTATTCTTAAGATATTCTAAAAGATCCAAAGCTCCCTTTATTAGAGTTTTTGTGTCCGGATCATACAATGTCCTTTTCCAGTCGAAAATAAGGGTTTTCCTATTGACAAGGTGTACATTACATGATATAATCATATTATGAATACAATTAGAATGTCTGCCACCAAAGCCAGAAATAATTTTTTTACTTTGATTGATCAAGTAGCGCTTGGCATGCAGGTAATAATTGAAAAAGACGCCAGAGAAGTGGCAGTTCTTGCTCCCAGAAAACAACAGATAAATTGGAAAGAATTCAGGAAAGCTGCAAAGAAAGCTAGGGGAATTTTGAAAAATACTGATTTTAATCCGAACGATAATCCACTTAGAAGACCTGGAGCAGCAGATTTTTTGGGTAAATGGGATAAGCAGAGCTTCTCTTCGAGTAAAGATTGGAATGAAAAGAGATGAAGCTGGTTTTGGATACGAGTATCATTATTGATTATTTGCGTGACGGCAAAACAGGGGGTGCTTTTTTTAATGAAGAACAAGAAGATGTAATATTTTACTTACCCACAATTGTAATTTTTGAATTATTATCCGGGCAAAGTACTAAAATACCAACTAAATTAAAAATAATCAATGAATTTATTAAATATTTTCAGAGACTAGAATTAACTGAATCGATTGCGGAACGTGCGGGCACGATTTATCGTGATGTCACAACTAAATTAGAAGTGCCGGATTATATTATTGCAGCTTCTGCTTTGGAAATAGGAGGAACAGTGGTGACGCTCAATACCAAACACTTTCAACAAATCCCCGGGATTAGTATTTATCCGCTATAAACTTCTTTTATTGATTTCTGGTAGAATGGGCTTTCATGAAAAGTAAAGTTTCTTTGCGCGATTTTTCTTCTGCCAAATCCAGACGTCAATTTTTGGAAAAAGAATTGGGAATAACTTTAAGCAGTATTGCATCTTTTACTTTTACAGAAGATGCTGCCGTGGGAAGAAATATTGAAAATTTAATCGGAGCCACCCAAATCCCCTTAGGAATAGCAGGTCCAATCAGAGTCAAGAGTCAAGAGTCAAGAGTCAAGGACTATTTTATTCCTCTTGCAACAACAGAAGGAGCATTGGTAGCATCAGTTTCCAGAGGCTGTAAAGCTATTACGGAAAATGGTGGAGCTTATGTGGAAGTGGAACTGGTTGGCGCAACCCGTGGCCCTGTTTTTGCAACATCCGGTTTGCAGCATGGATTCAGAATCAAAAATTGGATAGAAAAAAACTTTTCCCTGATTGCCCAAACAACCCAAAAAACTTCTTCCCACTTAAAACTTCTTAAAATCGACGCTCAAATTTTGGGCAAAAATCTTTTTTTGCGGTTTTATTATGATACGGGCGATGCCATGGGCATGAATATGACAACAATTGCAACAGAACAAGCAGCCAAGCTGATTGAGCAAAAAACATCTGCCAAATGCATAGCTTTGGCCGGTAATTTTGATGTAGATAAAAAGCCCTCATGGTTAAATTTTATTTTAGGCAGAGGCAAAAAAGTCTGGGCAGAGGCTTTTTTACCCAAAAAAATAGTCAAAGAGGTTTTAAAAACTACTCCGGAAAAGATTACTGAAATAGTTGAAAAAAAATGTCATCTTGGTTCTATTATGAGCGGATCAATGGGTTTTAATTCTCATTTTGCCAATATCATAGCTGCTATTTTTGCAGCCACAGGCCAGGATCTGGCTCATGTAGCAGAGGGCAGTTTAGGAATAACCACGGCTGAAGTTTTGGAAAACAATGATTTATATTTTTCAATTTATTTGCCTTCCTTAATGTGCGGCACTGTGGGGGGAGGAACGCATTTGCCTACTCAACAAGAAGCTCTGAAAATTATGAATGTTAAGAATGTGCTAGAATATTCCCAAGTTTTAGGAGCAGCAGTTCTGGCAGGAGAGCTGTCTTTGATAGCCTCGCTGGCAGAAGGAAGTTTGGCCACAGCACATCAGAAATTAGGAAGAAAAAAATGACTGGAATAATTTCATACGGGGTTTATATCCCAAAATACAGAATCAAGCCATCTCAAATTGCTTTAGCTTGGGGCAAAGAAGTTGCAGAGATTGAAAAATCCTTGGGTGTTTTTGAAAAAGCAGTTGCTTCATACGATGAAGATGCAATTACTTTATCCATTGCAGCTGCAAATCAGGCATTAGTCCGCAGCAAGATTGCTCCTGATCTAATTGGAGGCATCACCATTGGTTCCGAATCCCATCCTTATGCTGTTAAACCTTCTTCAACCACAGTGGCTGAAGTTTTAGGTATGGGCACAGATTATTTGGCAGTAGATTTGGAATTTGCCTGCAAAGCAGGCACTGCCGGAATGCAGCTGTTATCATCTTTTACAGAGTCAAAACATGCCAAATACTGCCTGGCTATTGGCTCTGATGTTGCCCAATCCAAACCCAGCGATGTTTTGGAATACACTGCCTCATCAGCCGCTTGCGCTTTAATACTTGGTAAAGATAATGTAATTGCCAATATTTTGGATTTTACTTCTTTTTCTTCAGATACCCCGGATTTTTGGAGAAAAGACACGGAAAAATTTCCCTCGCACGCAGGCAGATTTACCGGCGAGCCTTCATATTTTGCCCATATTTTGGGAGCATCCCAGCGCCTGCTCAAAAGAACTAAAATGAAACCAACGGATTTTGACCATGTTGTTTTTCATATGCCCAATGCCAAATTTCCCCGGGAGGCAGCTAAAAAACTGGGGTTTAGTCCTAAACAGCTTCAAGCCGGATTTGTGGTAGAACACATAGGTAATCCGTACTCTGCCTCATCCATGATAGGTTTGTCTGCCATACTGGATATAGCCAAACCAGGAGAGAAAATTTTTATGTGCTCATACGGATCAGGCGCCGGGGCTGACAGTTTTGTCTTTGAAATAACCAAAGAAATTAAAGATTATCAAAGACGCAGTAAAGATACTGTGGCAGAACAAATTAAGAATAAAGAGTATATTGATTACTCATTAATTGCCAAAAATATATTAATAAAATACAGGATTTAAATAGAGTCTAGTGACTAGAGTCTAGGAATAAAAATACTTGACTCTAGAATCTAGCGACTAGTCACTATTATGAAGATTAAAGTACTTGGTACTGGTTTAACAAAATTTGGTGAGCTTTGGGATAAAAGTCTTTTAGACTTGGCTCTTGATGCAAGCTTGGAAGCGATTCACGATTCACGATTCACGATTCACGATATACACGCAGTATTTGTGGCCAATATGCTCTACGGGAAAATAGCCAACCAAGATCATCTGGGAGCTTTAATTGCCTCCAGTTTGAATATAAAAGGAGCGTCTTTCCGGATTGAAGGAGCTTGCGCTTCTGGCGGTTTGGCTGTCCATCTGGCCATTCAATCTCTTCTTGCAGGCACATATCAAAATGTATTGGTAGTAGGAGCGGAAAAAATGACTGATGTTTCTATTTCTGAAATTACATCTAGCTTGATGGGTGCGGGAAGCGAGGCTGAAAGAAAAGCAGGTTTAACTTTTCCCGGACTGTATGCTTTAATGGCCAAAGCCCATATGCAAAAATACAACACCAAGAGAATTCATTTGGCTTCAGTTTCCGTAAAAAACCACTATCATGCTTCCTTGAATAGCAAAGCCCACTTTCCTTATGAAGTTTCCATGGAAAAAGTTATGGAAAGCACCTGCATTTGTACTCCTTTTACTTTATTTGATGCCTCCCCTATTTCCGACGGTGCAGCAGCAGTAGTATTAAGCGCGGATTCCACAGGCCCAGGTGTGTACATCACAGGCTCTGCTGTAGCCACAGACACTGTGGATTTATCTCAAAGAAAAAGTTTAACAGAGATTGCAGCTACCAAAGAAGCGGCTATGGCCGCTTTAAAACAAGCCGGAGTAGAAATAAAAGACATAAAAGTAGCAGAAGTTCATGATTGTTTTACCATAGCCGAGATTATGGCTATGGAAGATCTGGGATTTTGCCCAAAAGGCGAAGGTGGAAAATATATCTTAAGCGGAGCCACCAAACTGGGAGGCAAAATGCCGGTTAATACTTCAGGTGGCTTAAAAGCCTGCGGACACCCAGTGGGAGCAACAGGGGTCAAGCAAATTGTGGAAATCACTGAACAACTTCGAGGTCAAGCAGGTCAAAGACAAGTTAAAAATGCAAAAGTGGGCTTAACGCAAAATGTGGGAGGCACAGGAGGAACAGTAGTGGTGCATGTGTTGCAGAATTAGAGTCAAGAGTCTAGTGACTAGAGTCTAGGAATAAAAATACTTGACTCTAGATTCTAGCGACTAGTCACTATGAACAATAGTCCGGTTACAATTTGGCGGTCACATAAAAAATTAAATGCCTATTTAAATAAAGTAGGCAGGCTAATGGTGTGGACTAAAATTTTTGTGGCTCCTGCTGGATTTGAACACCAGGTTCCCTATTTGGTGGGGATTGTTGATTTTGGTCAGGAAAAACTGCCTTTGCAAATAGTTGATTGTGAAGAAAAAGATTTGAAACCAAATCAAAAAGTAATTACAGTGATCAGAAAAATCGGTAAACCAAAATCAGAAGATGTGATAGAATACGGCCTGAAAGTTAAACCACAACTATGAAACTAGTTGTGGTAAAACCTCTATGATTAAGGTTTCAGCTCCGGCCAAAATCCATCTTTTAGGTGAGTGGTCTGTTGTTTGGGGAAAACCGGCTCTTCTAACCACTGTAGATTTAAGAATAACTGTCACCATAGCAGACACCTCGAAGGTGGGCTCTGGCTCCTTCGAGGTGAAAAAAATTATTGAGCCTATTGTTAAAAAAGAGCTTAAAATCAAAACTATTCCCCCATACAGCATGGAAATCTTCTCCCAAATTCCCACAGGCGCTCATCTGGGTTCTTCTGCAGTCGTATCTGTTGCCTCCATTGCTGCTTTACTTATCTTTCTTAAAGTTAAATGGGATTTAGATTTAATCAATAAATTAGCTTATGAAGCTGAAAAAGTCTTTCATGGCAATCCATCCGGAGCTGATAACTCTACCATAGTTTATGGAGGATTGGTCTGGTACAGAAAAGAAAATGCTGATTTAAAAATAATCCAAAAACTCCCTTTCTCTGTCCCTTCAAAATTATCTAAAAACTTTATTCTTATTAATACAGGCACTCCCAAAGAAACAACTAAATCAATGATTACTAAAATCACAGCACTTTTCGATCAAAAACCACAACTTAAAAATCAATTTCTTAAGTTGCAGGAAAAGTTGGTGAGAGACCTTCTGCCGGCCATCCAAAATGCTGATGAAAAAGAAGTTATCAGGATTATTGGAGAAGGCGAAAAAAACCTGGAAACAATTGGTGTTTGCTCACCAACAGTAGCAAAAATTATCCGAAAAATAGAGGCTGCAGGAGGAGCTGCCAAAATCTGCGGCGCAGGAGCATCTTTCGGCCCAACAGGAGTTCTTCTTTGTTACCACCAAAACAGGTCAGTTATAGAAAAAATAGCCTCTGAAAATCAAATAAATTACTTTTCTGCTAAACTTGGAGTTGAAGGGGTAAGACAAGAATAACAATCTAACAATGAAGCAATTAAACAATGTTATTACTGTTTCAGCTCCGGGGAAATTAATGCTTTTTGGGGAACATGCAGTGGTTTATGGCAGGCCTTGCATTGTCACGACTGTGGGCCAAAGGATGAGGGCTATAGTTGAACTGACAGAAAAACCAGAATTTGAGCTTAACGCGCCTGATGTTAATGTCACAGATTACAAGAAACCTATGTCAGAACTTGGAAAGGGTGATCCCTCGACTTCGCTCGGGACAAGCATTCCTAAAGGAGCAAAGTTTGTGGA